>ERZ777003.1164-NODE-1164-length-42575-cov-20.274671_pt1 | contig 42575 bp, 37 predicted proteins | sample MGYA00374956_ERZ777003 | MGnify/ENA primary metagenome ERZ777003 (study PRJEB29302, sample SAMN06268252) | bioreactor metagenome | isolation source: Joint BioEnergy Institute, California, USA | place: USA:Joint BioEnergy Institute, California, USA | collected... | reverse complement strand
CACGGCGGCGGGCCCGACATCACCGCCTACATGGAGCGGCTCGGCATGGAGGTGCGCTTCGTCGACGGGCTGCGCGTCTCCGACCCCGAGACCGTCGAGGTGGCGAAGATGGTGCTGCTCGGCAAGGTCAACTCCGACATCGTCAACCGCATCAACCGCCACGGCCAGCCGGCGGTCGGGCTCTCCGGCGAGGACGGGCGCATGTTCGACGTGCGGCCGGTGGCGAACGCCGACCAGGTGGGCGACGTGGGGGAGATCCACAAGGTGGACGTGAGCGTGCTCAACCACATCGCCGCCGACTACATCCCGGTGATCGCGGCCGCCGCCTCCGACCTCGACGGGCGCTCCTACAACGTGAACGCCGACGCGGCGGCGGGCAAGGTCGCGGCGGCGCTGCCCGCGCACAAGGCGATCTTCCTGACCGACGTGCCGGGCTGGCTCGAGGACCCGGACGACCCGGCGACCCTGATCTCGGCGGCGACGGCGGACGAGGTGGAGGAGGCGCTGCCGAGCGTCTCGGGAGGCATGCGGCCGAAGCTGGAAGCCTGCCTGGAGGCGATCCGCGGCGGGGTTGACTCCGTGCAGATCGTGGACGGGCGCCGGCCGCACTCGATGCTGCTGGAGCTGTTCACCGACGCGGGCGTGGGGACCAAGATCACGCCATGACGGAGGGGCTCTCGGTCGACGAGCTGCGGGAGCTCGATGCCCGCTACGCGATGCGCACCTACCTGCGCGCGGGCGTCGAGTTCGTGCGCGGCGAGGGCGCGCGCCTGTGGGACTCGTCGGGCAAGGAGTACCTGGACTTCTTCGCGGGGCTCTCGGTTCACAACGCCGGGCACTGCCACCCGCGGATCGTCGAGGCGATCCAGCGGCAGGCGGCGACGTTTGCGGGCTCCTCGAACCTGTTTCTGTCCGCGCCCGCGCTGCGCCTGAGCCGGCGGCTCAGCGAGTCGAGCCTGGGGGGCCGGGTGTTCCTCGCGAACACGGGCACGGAGGCCTCCGAGGGCGCGATCAAGATCGCCCGCAAGCACGCGCACCGGCGCGGGGTGGAGACGCCGGAGATCATCAGCCTCGACTCGGACTTCCACGGGCGCACGCTTGGCGCGCTCGCCGCGACCCCGAAGCTCGCCGACGAGGAGCGTTTCGGGCCGCTGCCGCGCGGCTTCCGCTACGTGCCGCGCGACGACGCCGAGGCGCTGCGCGCGGCGGCGAGCGAGAACACGGCCGCGGTCTTCTTCGAGCTGATCCAGGGCGAGGCTGGGGTCTGGCCGATCCCCGCGGAGGTGATCGAGGCGGCGCGCCAGGTGTGCGACGAGACCGGGGCGCTGCTCATCTTCGACGAGGTGCAGACCGGGATGGGGCGGACGGGAACCCTCTGGGCGTACCAGGGCGTGGGCGTGGAGCCCGACGTCATCACCGCGGCCAAGGCGCTCGGCGGTGGCCTGCCGGTGGGCGCGATCATCGCGGGCGAGCGGGCGAGCGACGTGCTGGAGCCCGGCGACCACGGCTCGACCTTCGCGGGCGGGCCGATCCAGGCCTCCGCGGCGCTGGCGGCGCTCGACGTGTTGAGCGACGAGGCGCTGCTCGCCTCCGTGCGCGAGCTGGGCGAGCGCCTGATGGGCGGCCTGCGCGAGATCGACGGGATCGTTGACGTGCGCGGCCGAGGCCTGATGGTCGGCGTGAGCCTCGCCGAGGGCATCGACGCGGCCGCCGTGCGCGACCGCTGCCTGGAGGCCGGGCTCGTCCTCAACTGCCCGGGCCCGGGCATGCTGCGCCTGCTCCCGCCGCTCATCATCGAGGCGGCGGACGTGGACCGCGCGCTGGAGATCATCGCGGCGTCGGTCCGGGGGTAGCGCACGGGCGCCACGCACCCCGGCGCCGCGACGTTCAGCCCTGGTCGTCGTTTTTCGCACACCACGGCTGAACGTCCCCGGGTCGGGCGCCGACGTTCAGCCCTGGTCGTCGAAATTCGACTACTACGGCTGAACGTGGCGGTTTGGCTCGGTGGCCGCCGCTCCGGCGCCGACGTTCAGCCCTGGTCGTCGTTTTTCGCACACCACGGCTGAACGTCCCCGGGTCGGGCGTGGACGTTCAGCCCTGGTGTTCGTTTTTCGACTACGTGGGCTGAACGTTGCGGGGGTTGGGGGTGGGGGTGTTTGCGTCGGGCTGAGCGCTTATGGTTCGCCCGTGCACGACGATCCGACACGCCACATGCCCCCGGAGCCCGACCCGCGGCGCCAGCCCCAGCAGCCCTACGGGCAGCCGCAGGAGCCCTACCGCGATCCCTACGCGACCCAGCAGCAGGGCTACGGCTACGGAGGCGGTCAGCCGCCCTACGGCCAGCCGCCCGAGCGGCAGGGCATGAGCGGCGGCGTCAAGGCGGCGCTGATCGTCCTGAGCGCGCTCGTCGTCGGGCTGGGGATCGCGCTCGCGATCGTGGCCAGCGGCGACGACTCGGACTCGGGCAACGACCGCCCGCAGCGCGCCCGCACGGTGACCGAGACGACGACCCAGACCGAGACCTCGGCCCCGGAGACGACGACGGTCACCGAGGCGCAGACCACGACCGTCACCGAGACGGTGACGGAGACGACGACGGTCGAGGCCCAGCCCTAGGCGCGGCCAGGCCCCACCGCTTCGGCCCGGTCGCGGCCTCGCGCGTACCAGGTGAGCTCGTCGAGGCCGTAGAGCGAGATCGAGCTCAGCCTGCCCGTGACGACGATGCGCTCGGCCGCGCTGTAGAGCGGGTGGCAGGCGGTGAGCACGACGCGCTCGGAGCCGGTGTTGCGCACGACCTCGATGTCGGTGGGGGAGACGACGTCGGTCTTCACGACCTCGTAGCGGAAGGTCGCATACGGCATCTCGAGCGCGATCTCGTCCCCGCGCTCGAGCTCGTCCAGCTTGCGGAACGGGGCGAGGTAGGTCGTTCGGTGGCCGGCTATCCCGACGGTGCGCCCCTCGCCGGGGAACGCCGAGCCGTCGCCCTCGCGGCGGAAGCCGGGGTCGGGCGCGCGCGTGTAGTGGCCGGGCCCCTTCTGCAGCGACGCGGTGTCGGTGCCCTCGACGACCACCATGTCGAGGCCGATCTCGTCGATCTGGATGCGGCCGATGCCGCGCCCCCGCTTGACCTTCCGCTTGTACGCGCGGGCCAGCTCGCGCGCCCGCTCGGGCACCCGGCTCACGTCGATCGGCATGGACGGGTACTCGTCGAGGAAGTCGTCGGAGAGCGCGTTGAGCTCGTCCTCCGCCTGGTCCTGCTTGAGCCAGCCGTAGAGCGTCGAGAGCGGCTCCTTCCAGGCGAGCGTGGCCCCGACGTCGGTGAGGACGACCAGCCCCGCGGTGATCAGGGTGACCGAGAGGATGCGGAGCGCGCGGTGCATTCCGGGCTCATCTTCTCGCACTTCGCGCGGGCCGCGTACACTTCCGCGGCCGATGGCCGAGCCTAGTGATTTCCCGCGTACCGCCACCTACCAGGCCGACCCCGCTGAGGTCGGCCGCGTCCTGCTGCTCTACTCGGGCGGCTTGGACACGTCAGTCATGCTCCGCTGGATCCAGGAGCAGTACGGCGCGGAGATCGTCACGCTCACCGTCGACCTCGGGCAGCCCGGGGAGGACTGGGACGTCGTCGTCGGCAAGGCCCGTGATCTGGGCGCGGTCGAGTCGGTCGTGGTCGACGCCCGCAAGGAGTTCGCCGAGGACTACGTGCTGCCCGCGCTCAAGGCGAACGCGCTCTACGGCGGCGGCTACCCGCTGTTCACGGCGCTCGGGCGCCCGCTGATCGCCAAGCTCGCTGTCGAGCAGGCCCGCGCGACGGGCTGCGACACGATCGCGCACGGCTGCACAGGCAAGGGCAACGACCAGGTGCGCCTGGAGGCCACGGTCGCGACGCTCGCCCCCGACCTCAAGGTGATCGCCCCCGTGCGCGAGTGGCAGATGGGCCGCGAGGAGGAGATCGCCTACGCCCGCGAGCACGGCATCCCCGTGAAGGGCGGGACCGAGGCGCCCCCGTACTCGATCGACGACAACCTCTGGGGCCGCTCCTCCGAGGGCCGCGCGATCGAGGATTTGAGCGCGCCGCCGCCCGACGACGTCTTCAACCTCGTCACCGCCCCCGAGGACGCGCCCGATGCGCCCGAGGACCTGCGGATCACCTTCGAGGCCGGCCGTCCGGTGGCGCTCAACGGCGAGCGCCTGCCGCTCGTCGACCTGCTCGAGCGCACCGCCGAGGCGGGCGCGCGCCACGGCGTCGGGATCGTCGACCACATCGAGGACCGCGTGGTCGGCCTCAAGGTCCGCGACCTCTACGAGGTTCCCGCCGCGGCGATCCTGATCGAAGCGCACCGGGACCTCGAGAAGCTCGTCTCGACGGTCCACCAGAACGAGTTCAAGCACATCCTCGACCGCAAGTGGGCCTACCTCTGCTACTCGGGCCTCTGGTACGACCCGCTGCGCGAGGACCTCGACGCCTACATCGACAGCGCGAACCGCTACGTCACCGGCGAGATCACCGTGCGCCTCTACAAGGGCACCGCGCGCGTCGTCGCCCGCCAGTCCCCGTACGCGGTCTACGACCAGTCGCTCGCCGGCTTCGGGGAGTCCGGCGGCGAGTTCTCGCAGCACGCGAGCCCGGGCTTCATCGAGCTGTTCACGTTGCAGAGCCGCATGGCGCACAGGATTCGCGCGGCCCGCAACGGGGAAGCAGATGGGGGATGATCTCCTCGCGAATCTACGAGTGGATCGGCCGCGCCACCGTCCAGCTTGCCTGGTGGAAGTTCGGTAGGCAGATCCGCATCGCCGGAATCGGCGCGGCCGCGCTGCTCGCGCTGGGCGCCTGGCTCATCAGTCGGCGCGAGCCGCCAGAGGGGTAGCTGCCAGCTACCAGCTTCTAGCTCCCAGGCGCCAGCTGTCGCCGAGCTGGTGCGCGGGTGTGACCTGGGCCTGCGTAGCCCAGAAGGGCTACGGACTTTCGCGCGTGCGTCAGGTCGCAGAGCGAGCCGCTGGCAGCTGGCAGCTGGCCGCTGCGTGCAATCCGTCGCCCAGCTTATGTAGCCTTCGCAAGCGAATCATTAGCAAGAGCTAACGATTTGTTAGCATCGCGGTCCCGCCCGCGAGGCCCGCTCTTCCGTGGGGCTGTTGCAAGTGGACGACCCGAGGTTCGAGGACACAAGCCGGCACCTGCGCGCTCGTCGCCTGCGCCTGCCTGGGCTTGCCGTGCGCGCGCTGATCGTGCTCGCCGCGGGCCTCGCGCTCGCGATCCCGATCGCGCGTGCCGAGGGGCAGTCCATCGAGGGCCTGAACGCCAAGATCGAGTCCGCCAAGGCCGAGGCCGAGGAGCTCGGCGCCGCGGTGCAGCGGGCGACCGACGCGGCCGCCGCCGCCCGCGCCCGCGCCGAGGAGGCCGCGGCGCGCGAGCGCGAGCTCGCCGAGGTGCTTCGGAAGGGCCGCGAGCGCGCGGCCGCGCTGGCCGAGCGGCTCGCCGAGGCGCGCGCCCGGCTGCGCGAGGTCCGCGCGCGCTTCCGCCGCGCCCAGAAGGCGCTCGCCGACCGGCTGGTCGCGATCTACAAGTCGAACGACCCGGCCGGCATCGACGTGCTGCTCGACGCCGAGGGCTTCGACGACCTCGCGACGCGGGCGGACCTCCTCCAGCGCATCCAGGAGGCCGACCGCGCCCTCGTGGAGCGCGTGCGGGAACTGCGGGCTGCCCTCAACGCCGAGGTCGAGCGCGTGGACGCGGCCAAGGCCGAGGCCGACGCGTTCAACGAGCGCGTCGAGGCCGCGCGCAGCGAGATCGCCGGCGTCCGCGACCGCGCCCTCGCCGAGGCCGCGAAGCTCGAGGAGGCCCGCGCGGCGCAGCTCGCCGCGATCGAGAGCCTGCGCTCGCGGATCGGGCGCTGGACCAAGCAGGTGCAGGAGCTCGAGCGCGTCTCCGCGGCCGAGGCCCGGCGCCAGGTCGCCGGCTGGTTCGGCGACTGGGCGATCCCCGAGGCGATCGTGATGTGCGAGTCGGGCGGCAACTTCAAGGCGCTCAACCCGGCCAGCGGCGCGGGCGGCGCCTACCAGATCCTGCCGTCCACCTGGAAGGCGTACGGCGGCAAGGGGCTGCCGCACCAGGCCTCGCCCGCCGAGCAGCACGCGATCGCGGCCCAGATCTGGGCCGACTCGGGCCCCTCCGCCTGGGTCTGCGCGGGCTGACGCTGCGCGACGCCGCGCGCGCTGGACGCCCTTCCTAGGGTCGTTCCCCTACGCGCGAGCACGTTTTCTCCGCAAGTTGCGCGATCGCGCGCGCGGGCCGGGCTTGACGCCGGGGGCTTGTGGTTACGTCGCCTGCGACGGATCGCTGACAACCACGAGCGAAGGAGCGGCTCAATGGGCTTCCGCAAGGGCTGAGAGAGCGCTGAGCGCACGCTTGGAGAGTTCCCGTGACCCACGGAAAGGGGGTGCGGCGATGGGCTTCCGTAAGGGCTGATCGCGATCGGCCAGGACGGCCGAAGCAGGTTTCTCGTGCCGGCGCGCGGTCGCGGTGATCGCGCGCCGGCCCCAATCACAGGTGGTTCCCCGGAGGGGGCGGAAGGGCCTCAGCGCGGCACGGGCAGCTGCGCGTAACGCGGCCGCTTCGCGGCCTGCGCCGCCGCGTGCCGGATGATCCGGGCCTCGAGGTTGAGCTCGGCCTCGAAGTCCGCGTCGCTGCCGTGCTGGAAGGTGAGGCCGTCCTCCTCGAGCATCTCGATGAAGAGCTCGACGAAGCGCGGGTCGAGCTGCGTGCCCGCGACCGCGCGCAGCTCCGCGATCGCCTCATCGTGCGGGAGCGGCTCGCGGTAGGAGTCGCGCGCGGTCATCACGTCATACGTGTCGACGACGGCGACGATCCGGGCGATCGGCGGGATCTCGTCGCCGACGAGCCCGTAGGGGTAGCCGAGCCCGTCCATGCGCTCGTGGTGGGCGAGGATGATCTCGCTCACCGGGCCGTAGCCGTCGATGCCGCCCACGATCCGCGCCCCCTCGGCGGGATGGCGCTTGATCAGCTCCCAGTCGCGCTCGGTCAGCGGCGTGTTCGCCTTGAGGATCGAGTCGGGGAGGGCGAACTTGCCGATGTCGTGCAGAAGGCCCGCCGTGTGGGCCAGCTCCTGCTCCTCCTCGGACATCCCGGCGCGGGCGGCGAGCTCGCGCGCGTAGCGGGCCACCGCGGCGCTGTGGCGTGCGGTCATCCGGTCGCGGAGGTCGAGGGTGCGCATGAGCGTGCTGAGCAGCCCGACCTGGAAGCCCGCGAGCTGGTGCGCGCGGCGCTCGATCTCCTTGGCGCGCTCCTGCGAGATGAGCAGCGCGCCGACCAGGTACTGGAAGATCAGCAGGGCGACGCCGAACATCGCGATGGTCACGATCCCGACCGCGAAGTAGGCGAAGGCGATCCCCACGGCGAGCAGCGCGATCGCGAGCTCCGAGGGGAGGATCGGGATCAGGACCTCGCGGAAGGCCTCGCTGACCGGCGTGCCGGCCTCGTAGCGCGTGTACGCCGCGATCATCGTGAAGTTGAGGAGCAGCGCGCCGACGAAGGTGGCGAGCACGGCGATGTAGAAGCCGCTCTCCTCGTGCGTGAGGTCGAGCGCGTCGCGGGCGGCGTCGAAGCCGAGCGCGGCGAGCAGCGGGAACCACGTGTAGACGACGAGGTTGATCAGGAGGCTGGGCGCCGAGTAGCGCTCCACCAGCCAGCTCGCGACGATCGTGCCGAGCCCGACGATCACTGCGGGCGCGGCGCCGAGCAGGATCGCCGCGGTGACGATCGCGAGGAAGCTGCCCGAGGCGAAGACGCGGTTGGCGGGGACGGCGATGCGTCGGATGTCGGAGACCACCGCGAACACGAAGAGCATCGCGAGCAGGGGGAGGTCCCAGTCGGAGCCGGGGGAGAGCGCCGCCGTCAGCGCGAGGCCCGCCGCCAGGGCCGCGACCTCGAACGCGATGAACGCAGGGGAGGGGGCCCGCGTCATGCTCGGTTTCGCTCTCTCTCGCGTGTCATGGCCTCGCCGTGACGCCGCGGGGCGTTTCCCCCGACTTGCTGTGCTGCCACACCCTCTATTCGTCGTCCGCGCCAGATTCCTTGAACCGGAGCGCGGTTGGAATTGTGCCAGGGATCACAAGGGCGGGCGACGGTTCGCCGCTCAGGACACGCCGATCTCGGCGTAGACGGCGCGGATCCCCGCCAGCATGCGCTCGCGCGTGAAGCGCCGCTCGTACTCGGCGCGGGCCCGCGCGCCCAGCTCGGCGCGGCGCTCCGGGTCGCGCGCGAGCTCCAGCAGCGCCCCGGTGAGCGCCCCGGCGTCGCGGGGCGGGATCAGCACTCCCGCCTCGCCGCGGCGGCCGATCGCCTCCGCCGTGCCGCCGACGTCGGTCGCGATCACCGGCACGCCGCCGGACATCGCCTCGATCACGGTGTAGGGGAAGGCCTCGGCGTAGGCCGCGTTCACGAACGCGTCGGCGCCCGCCAGCACCGCGTCAGGGCCCGGGGTCGCGCCGAGGAAGCGAACCGCGTCGCCGAGCTCGAGGCTCCGGGCGAGCGCCTCCAGGGACGCGCGCTCGGCGCCGTCACCCGCGATCGCGAGCCCGATCGTCCGGTCTTCGCGGCGCGCCTGCGCGAACGCCCGCAGCAGCGTGTCGATCCCCTTCGAGTCGCGCAGCTCGGCGACCGCGCAGGCGACGAAGCCGTGCGCCTCGCGCAGCTCGGCGACGACGGGGTGGACCTCGTCCGTGCGCACCGGGTCGACGCCGTTGTGGACGACGCGCACGCGCGAGGCGGGGCCCACCGAGGCGGCGTTGCGCCGCTCGGCCTCGCATACGGCGATCACGCGCGTCGCGAGGGGCGCCAGGGCGCGCTCGATCGCGCGATAGAGGCGCCGCTGGCCGGCCGACGTGAAGTAGTTGTCGAACGCGTAGAGGTGCGGCGTGAAGACGAGCGGGACGCGGGGCTGAGCGGCCCGCGCAAGGCGCGCCAGCACGCCGCCCTCGCTGCCGTGCGCGTGGATCAGGTCCGGCTTGAACTTGCGCAGGGCCCGCGCCAGCGCGGCCAGCGTGCGGACGTCGGCGCGCGGGTCCACGGGACGGATCATCGGCACCGGGACGACCCGCGCCGCGGCGAGCTCCGGGCGGGCCGGGTCGAGGGGGCCGAACACGGCGACGTCGTGGCCGCGCTCGGCGAGGTCGGTGGCGAGCGCGGCGACGTGCGCGAAGGCACCGCCCCGATCAGGTCGCAGGATCAGCGCGATCCGGGCCAAGGGTCAGCGGTCGTCGCCCGCCGGGTCAGCGAGCAGGCTCTCCTCGGCGGTCCCGCGCCCGTTGGCCGGCGCCTGGCCGTACCCGGTGTAGCCGTACCCGCTCGCTGAGGCGGACCGGTCGCGGGTGATGACGAAGCCGAGCGGCGTCGCGTTCACCGCCTGGATCTGGCGGAGCGCGTCGCCGACGCCGCGGAAGGTCGACGCGGTGAGGTCGATGGTGACGAGCACGCCGTCGGTCCAGGTCGCCATGATCGCCGCGTCGGCCGCGACGCCGATCGGCGGCGTGTCGATCAGCACCAGGTCGACCTCGCGCAGAAGCTCCGGGATCAGGCTGGAGGCGCGGCGCACCTCGAGCAGGCTCGACGGGCTCGGCGGGGGCGGGCCCGCGGGGACCACGTAGAGGTTGGGGATCGGCGTCTCGTGGACGATCTCGTCGAGTGACGCCGACTCGACCAGGTAGTTGCTGAGCCCCGGCCAGAGCGGCTCGGAGAGGTCCGGGACCAGCTCCCGCTGCAGCCCCGGCAGCCGCATGTCGCCCTCGATCGCGACGACCCGCGTGCCCACCTCGGCGGCCGCCTTCGCGAGCGCCGCGACCACCGTCGTCTTGCCCTCGCCGGCGCGGCCGCTCGTGACCGCCACTGATCGCACCGCGGCGCCGCCGCGCGCGAACTGCAGGTTCGTGCGCAGGGTGCGGAAGCTCTCCGTGAACGCCTGGCTGCCCTGCTCGCCGCGGCCGCGCGGCGGGATGCGGCCCAGGATCGGCGTGTCGAAGCCACGCTCGACGTCCTCGGCGGTGCGGATGCGCTTGTCGAGCTGCTCACGCAGGAAGGCGAGGCCGAGGCCGACCGCGAGGCCGAGCAGCGCGGCGATGATCGTGTAGACGGTCGGCTTGGGCCGCGCCGGCGAGCTGGGCAGCGGCGCGGCGTCTGCGATCGTCACCGAGGCCTGCGTCGTCGGTTCGAGCTCGTTGTCCGCGTAGTCCTCGAAGACCTCCGCGTAGGTGTCGGCGATCTGCTGGGCGCGCACCGGGTTGGGGTCCTCGGCGGAGATCACGAGCAGCTGGGTCTCGCTAAGCGGCTCGAACGAGGTGACCGCGAGCAGATCGTCGGCGGTGGTGCCGTCGGCGAGCCGCTCGGCGACGCGCTCGGCCATGTTTGCGGCTCTGGATGATCTGCGAGTAGGAGCGCGCGAACGACTGGCTCGCCTGCACGGTGTCGAACGACTGGGCCTCCGCCTTCACGGAGACGAGCAGCGAGGCCTCGGTGCGGTAGATCTCGGTGAGCGTCTTCGAGACCAGCGCGGTGACGCCGGCGAAGACCACCAGGGTGGCCAGGATCAACCACCGGTGGCGCTGGATGACTTCAAGGGGCGAGGCGTTCTCACGGGCGCATCGTAGGGATCGACGCAGCGAACTTCGCCGCTAGGGGCGCCGTGGGATTAGCCTTGCGGCGCCCGTGATCGACCTGCACTGTCACATCCTCCCGGGCATCGACGACGGCGCCGCGAGCATCGAGGACAGCGTCGCGATGGCGCGGGCGGCCGCGGAGGATGGGATCTCGCTCATCATCGCGACCCCGCACGTGAACGGCGCGTTCATGCCGGGCGCCGCCGAGATCGCGGCGCGGGTGCGCGAGGTCAACGACGCGTTGGCGGCCGCGCGCATCCCGGTGGTGGTCTCGCCGGGCGCGGAGATCGGCGTCACGGAGCTGGGCGCGCTGAGCGAGCAGGAGCTGCGCGGGCTCACCCTGGGGGCGAGCACGACGCTGCTCGTCGAGAGCCCGTACACGCCCACGGCGCCGTTCCTCGAGGGGATCATCTTCGACGCGCAGGCGGCCGGGTTCCGCATCCTGCTCGCCCACCCGGAGCGCTCGCCCGTCTTCCACCGCGACATGGGCAGGCTCGAGGCGCTCATCGGGCGCGGCGTCCTGGTCTCGCTGAGCGCGGGGTCGCTGGCGGAGGACGCGGGCAGGACCCCCAACCGGTTCGCGCGCGATCCGCGGGTCGCGCCGGGACGTGATCAGCGCGATGCTGAGCGAGACCACGCCGAGCGCCGCGACCGCGGGCGCGAGCAGGCGCAGCGGCCCGGCCGCGCCCTCGAACTCGGGCCCGAAGGTGAGGTCGAGCAGCGGCCCGGCGAGGGTCGCAAAGCCCACCGACAGCGGCAGCAGCCCGGCGAGGACCAGCTTGATCGAGCGCCCGAACGTGCCGTGGATGGTCGGCTCGGAGTCGCGCTCCAGGTAGACGTACATCGCCGAGAAGGCGCGCACGAGCGCGTACGGGAAGACGAGGGTCGCCTCGAAGATCCGGTACGCGGCGCCGTAGAGGCCGACCGCGATCTCGGTGGTCATCGCCGCCAGCATCACCGCGTCGATGCGAAACAGGATCACCATGAAGACGTCCTCGGCGGCGAACGGCAGGCTCGCGCGCGCGTGCCTGCTCCAGCGGCGGCGGTCGGGCGCCCAGCGCGGCGGGCCGATCGCGCGCGACATGAGCGCGATGCTGAGCGCGAGCCCGGCCGCGGAGCCGATCAGATAACAGGTCGCGACCGCGACCACGCCGAGGCCCCCGAGCAGCGCGGCGATGCCGAGCGCGGCCGCGATCACACGCTGCGCGATCGCGGTGATCGCGATCGGCCCGCCGGACTCGTGCGCGGTCAGGACGCCGAACACGGTGCGCCCCAGCCCCTCGATCACGAAGGCCGCGGTGAGGACGTAGATCGTGGCCTCGGTCGCGCCGCCGTAGCCCATGACCTGCGCGAGGACCACGAGCGCCATCGCGACCGGCGCGGCGAGCAGCAGCTTGAGGGCGATCACGTCGGAGAGCAGCCCGTGGCGCTCGTCGCGATCCCGCGCGACGGTGCGGATCAGGTAGCGGTCGAGCCCCAGGTCGACGGCGAGCATCGCGATCTGCACGAGCGCGGCGGCGAACACGAACACGCCGACCGCCGCCTCGCCCTGGGCGCGCCCCAGGCCGGCGAACACCGCGAACCAGGCGAGGCGCCCGATCACCTCCCCGGCGAAGAGGAGGACGGTGTTGCGCGCCGCCCGGTGCCCCGCGGCGCGGGCGGCCTCCCCCGTGGATCCGCTCAACGGCGCCTCCCGGCGAGGGCCCTGCGCGCCGGCGCGGTCAGGCGCCGCGCGACCGTGCCCGCGCGGCCGAGCACGAGCGGCTCGTAGATCCCCGCGACCTTCGCCGCGAACGCCACGAGGCCGTCGCGGCCGGTGACGAGTTCGCGCCGCAGCTCGTACCGGTCCCAGCCGCCGCGGTACACGCACGTGGCGGCGCTCTCGAAGCCGACCGCGCGCGCCGCCTCGACCGCGGCGGGCCCGTAGTGCCCGAAGGGATAAGCGAAGCTCACGACCTCGGTCCCGGTGATCCGCTCGAGCTCCTCCTTGCCGGCCGCCATCTCGGCGACGCACTCGTCGCGGCCGAGCCGCGCGAGGTCGGGGTGGGTGACCGTGTGCCCGCCGATCTCCCAGCCGAGCCCGGCGAGCTCGCGCAGCTCGTCCGCGGTCATCATCCGCTCCCCGGCGGCCGGGTCCATCCACGGGTTGGGCTGCCCGATCGCGCTAGACGGTCGCCGCCGCGCCGAACTCGGCGAGGATCGGCGCGGCGGCGGTGGTCAGGTTGTCGAGCATGCCGTCGTCGAAGGTGACCGCCGCGAGCCCGGGCTCGGGTAGCGCGCGCACGAGCTCGCGCACTCGCGTGAAGCGGAACCCCGCCGCGCGCATCAGCTCGAGCTGCGCCCGGAAGGCCTCCGGCGCCACCTGGAGGTTGTGCGGGTCGTGCTCCGGCCGCGGGGTGCCGATCCCGTGGTAGAGGAGGATCACGGGACGCCGCCTGCGCACGGATCGCAAAATCCTGATCAGGACGCTTCGGTGCACGGGGCGCAGTATGTTCGAGGCTCAGCCGGGAGCGCGCCGCTGGCAGTTCGATTGCAGCGCGCTGCACCTACGTGCGGGCCTAGTGCGCGACTGTACGATGTCCGCGCTGTGACTTGGGGTGAGGCATCCGAGGCGGCCGAGCGCGTCCGCGAGGCGCTTGCCGACACCGTTCTCCGGGCGCGCGAGCGCGTCGACCAGGCCGAGCGCGACGCCGACGCGCGGGTCGAGGAGTGCCTGCGCGAGACCAAGCGGCTGCGCGCCGAGCGCCGGGCCGAGCTCGTCGAGACGCGCGCCGCGCTGGCGCGCCGCTTCGACGCCGTCGAGCGGTCGCTGCGCACCCTCGCGAGCGAGCTGGACGAGCGCGCCGCCGCGCTCGCCGGAGGGGCGCGATGAGCGCCGCCGACCGCGAGTACCGCGGCGGCCTCGGCCGCTTCGAGGGAGTCCTCGCCGCCGTCGAGAAGGCCGCCACCGAGATCCTCGACGAGGCCGAGCGCGAGGCGCAGCGTCGCCTCGCGGAGGCCGACAAGCGGATCGAGGCCCTCGTCGAGGAGCGGGCGCGCGAGCTCTCCGGGCTGAGCGCGGAGCTGATCGAGCGCGCCGAGCGCATCCGCGGCCAGGCCGACAAGCTGCTCGGGATGATCGACGAGGAGATCGCGGCCCTCTCCCGGCCGCGCGCCGCGCGCGCTCCGCTGAGCGAGCCCGCCCCGCAGCGCGCCGCGGAGCCCGCCCAGCCCGCGCCGGCCGCCGAGCCGGCGCCGCCCGCTGACGCCGAAGCGGCGCGGCCCGCTGCGGAGGAAAGCCGCGACGAGGCCCGCGGGGCGGCCGAGCGCAACACCCTGGCCGGCCTGCGCGAGCGCCTCAGCGCGCTTTCGCAGCCGCCACGCAACATCCCGCTCGACGGCCGCGACGGCGAGCCCGAGCGGCCCCGCTTCGGCCGTGACCGGGGGCGCAGCGCCCCGGCCGCGCCGGCGTCCGAGGCCGCCATCTTGCTCGCCACGCAGATGGCCGTGGCGGGCGCGACGCCGTCCCAGATCGAGACGCGCCTGCGCGACGACTTCGGGATCGAGGATCCCGGGCCGATCCTCGAGCGGATCGCGAGCTGACCGGGCCGGCGGGGAAGGGCCCCGGGCTCAGATCGTGCCCGCGGCCTCTTCAGGCTGCGCCGCCGTCGGCGCCGCCGACCCCCCGGGGCCGGGCTCGAAGCGAGCCTGCCGCAGGCGGCTCGCGGCGAGCGCGAGCACGACGAGCACCCCGACCCCGGCGACGACGTACGCCTCGCGCGGGGTGAGCAGGGCCGCCACCGCGCCGCCGAGGACGAACCCCAGGCCCGAGGCGCCGCTCGCCAGCGACTCGAGCAGGCCGACCACGCGCGCCTGGAACTCGCTCGCGGTGACCGCCTGCACCGCGGTGACCAGCGCGACCCACTGCAGGCCGTTGCCCGCGCCGCCGAGCGCGGAGAACAGGCACGCGACCAGCAGGTTGGGGGAGAGGCCGGTGCCGCAGTACGCGATCCCGATCGCGAGCGTCCCGAAGCCGAGCAGCGCGCGCAGCGACGTCCCCGAGAGGGTGCCGAACGCGACGCTGCCCGCGACCATCCCGGTTCCCCAGGCGGCGAGCAGCAGCCCGTAGCCGGCGTCACCGGAGCCGAGGGTGTCCTTGGCGAAGGCGACCTCGATCGGCAGGACCAGGGCGAAGAACACGAAGGCGAGCGCCTCGGCGGTCAGCAGGCGGCGCAGGACCGGGAGCTCACGGGCGTAGGTCAGGCCGCGGCGCAGCCGCATGCCCCAGCCCTCCTCGGCGCTCTCGACCGCGCCGGGGAGGTCGACGGAGGTTGCGAGCACCGCGGCGACCGCGAGGAAGGTCACGGCGTCGGCGAGCAGCGCGACCCGCGCCCCGGCGACGGTGACGACCAGGCCGGCGAGCGCGGGGCCGGCCGCGGCGGCCGCCGTGAACCAGAAGTTGAGGATCGCATTGCCCTCGCGCAAGAGCCCTGCGGGCTGCAGGATCGCGGCGCCCGCGGCGCGCGAGCGGGCGCGGGCGGCGGTGGCGAGCGTGCCGTCGATCGCGGCGATGAGCATGATCAGGGCGAGGGCGAGCGCGCCGCCCTGCGCGAGCGCGGCCAGGGCCAGGAACGCCACTGCCTCGGCGCAGTACAGGCCCGCGAGCGCCTTGCGGGTCGCGACCGCGTCGATGCGCGCGATCAGCGGCGGCGTGGCCAGCGCGGGGGCGAACTGCATCGCGATGAAGAGCCCGGCGACGGCGAGCGGGCTCCCCGTCTGGTCGAAGACCACGATCGCGAGGGCCACCTCCCCGAGCCAGTTGCCCAGCTCGTTCACGAGGTAGGCGCTGGACAGACGTCCGAAGCCTGGCTCGCTGAGAGGGGCGAGCGCCCGTGGCCGTTTCATCGCTGGATCAGGTCAAGTACGTGCAAGTTTGTCCAAGTTTTGCGAGGATGAGTCAAGTTCTTTCGCGTTTCTCCCGAGTTTTCCTGACGCGAAAGGAGAAATCCGGTCCTCACGCAGGAAGGAGAGAACCAATGGGCGTCCGCCGCGGTTGATCAACAGGGGAAAGACGAAGACTCGACAGCGGGTGCCGACACCTCGGTACCCGCCCGCGGGCCCCTCGTGGCAGGGGCCCGCGTCGCGTTCAGATGCCGATCGCGCCGTGCGTGACGTAGTCGTGGATCCGCTTGTCGAGCGCCAGCTCGGACTCGAAATCCGCATCCTCGCCGTGACGGTAGGCGATGTCCTTGTCCGCGAGCATCTCGATGAAGAGCTCGACGAAGTGCGGATCGAGCTGTGACCCGGCGCACCGGCGGAGCTCGGCGATCGCCTCGGCCGAGCTGCGGGGCGCGCGGTAGGAGTCGCGCGCGGTCATCGCGTCGTAGGTGTCGACCACGGCGATGATCCGGGCGATGACCGGGATCTCCTCGCCGACCAGGCCGCGTGGATAGCCCAGGCCGTCCATGCGCTCGTGGTGGGCGAGGATGATCTCGCCGACCGGCCGGTAGCCGTCGATCTGCGAGACGATGCGCGCCCCCTCGGCGGGGTGGCGGCGGATCTGATCCCAGTCCTCGGGCGTCAGTCGTCCGCGCGTCTTGAGGATGTGATCGGGCAGCACGAACTTGCCGATGTCGTGGAGCAGGCCGGCCGTGTGCGCCAGCTCCTGCTCCTCCTCGGAGAGGCCCGCGTGCGCGGCGAGCTCGCGCGCGTAGCGGGCGACCGCGGCGCTGTGCCGCGCGGTCATCCGGTCGCGCAGATCCAGCGTACGCAGCAGCGCGCTGAGCAGCGCGACCTGGAACCCGGCGAGCTGCTTGGCGCGCACCTCGAGCTCGCTGGCGCGTTCCTGGGAGATGAGCAGCTCGCGGAGCAGCGTCTGGAAGGTGACGAGGACGATCCCGAACAGGGCGACGGCGGCCACGCCCACCTGGTGATAGGCGAACGCGATCCCGAGGGTGAGGAGGGCGGACACCGCCTCGGTGGGGATGATCGGCACGAACGCCGTGCGCAGCCGCGTGAGGAAGGAGGAGCGCTCGACGTACGCGGTGTACGCGGCGATCATCGTGAAGTCGATCGCGAGCGCGCCCATGAAGACGGCGAACAGGAGCAGGTAGTAGCCGGCCTCGTCGGGGCCGAGGGCGAGCTCGTCCCGGACGATGTCGAACGTGGCGCCGGCGGCGACCGTGAACGTGGCGTACGTGACGAGGTTGATCAGCAGGTCGCCGAGGTCGTAGCGGGACGCCACCCAGGTCGCCAGGATCGTGGCGAGGGCGACGATCAGGGCCGGCGCGGCGCCGAGCAGGGTGGCAGTCGCGACGATCGCGAGGAAGCTCGCCGAGGCCTTGACCTGGCGCGCGGTGATCGGGATCGCGCGCAGGTCGCTGAAGATCGCGAGCGCGCCGAGGATGAGCAGGACCGGGAGGTTCCAGTCCGCGTCCGGGGCGAGCACGGCAGCGACCGCGAGCGCCGCTGCGAGCAGCGAGATCTCGCCGAAGATCACGAGGCGTGTCGGCCGAGGCTTCACGATCGCTTCAAGGATTTGGTGTGGGCCTGAGCTCCCCTTCCTCGATCAATAGTCGCTCGCCGGGGTCCCGATCGTAATGCGGCCACCCCGCGGAACGGGCGCGTCCTCCGACGAGCCCTCGCGCATCGAGGCGATGAACGCGTCGAGGTCCTCGCGCGCGTACCGGCGCTGTCCGCCGGGCGTCCGGTAGGTCGGGACCAGCCCGTCGTTGGACCACTTGCGCAGCGAAGCGGCGCTTACCCCGAGATACGCGGCCGCTTCCCCGACGTTCAGCAGGCGTGGTGGAGCCTCCAAGTTAGTTACCTCTTTTCAAGTATGGAAATGCTTCGAAAACATGGGCGGCGCTGCAAGCACCTACCCTAAGTTGAGGATAAGTTGAGGAGGCGCGGCGCGCGCCGCAAGCGCCGCGGAGGCCCCCTGTCAAGCGATGCGCAACTTCGCGGCGCCGAACCTGCGCAGGCTGCACACCCTGCAACGGATCCGCCGGCTCCGGGGGGCGGTCAGGAAGCGAGCGCCTCGGCGAGGCTCCGCGCCGCCGCGGCGGGCAGCTTGCCGATCTGCGGGATGCCCTCGCGCCCGCTGAGGAGCTGGGCGGCCCGGTAGGAGAAGCGGCGCGGGCGGTGTGAATGCCCGGCGCGCCGCAGGGGCTCGCCGACGACGTCGAGGCGCGCCTCGGCGCCGCAGAGCACCACGGCCCGCGGTCGCAGCGCCCGCAGCGCGGCGGCGTAGCGGTCCTCGGCGAGCTCGGCGGAGAGCAGCAGCGCCCGCAAGCCCTGCCGCCGCACGCACAGCTCGAGCGCCTGCGCGTGGACGGCCTCGACGCCGAGCGCGGGCCCGGACTCGAGCAGCAGCACGCCCTCGGGCCGCGTCGCGGGCGGCGAGAGGCGCCGCGCGCGGTGCAGCCAGCCCGTCGCCCAGCGGCACGCGTAGTCGAGCTCGGCGTCGCGCCCGGGGCGCTCGGCGGCGCGCTCGAGGGCGGGCATCAGGACCTCGTCGATCGTGCGCTCGAGCGTCCGCACCGCGAGGCTCTCCTCGAGTTCGCGGTCGGCCGCCGCCTCGTCGAAGCGGTCCAGAGCGGCCAGCAGGCGCGCAGGCGACGTCGGCCCGCGCCCGCGGCGGCGCGCCAGGTCGACGGCCGACGAGATGTTGTTCGTCTCGCGCAGCGCCTCGCGCAGGGCCTCAATCTGCTCGAGCTCGTACTGGCGGTGGTTGCCCGGGGTGCGGCGGGGCTCCGGGAAGCCCAGGCGGCGCTCCCACGTGCGCAGCGTGCTGGGGCTTACACCCAGCATCTCGGCTGCGGCGCTGGTCCTGATCCCCGTCATCGCAGAATCGGCAGAGAGGATCACACAACCGCGTGCCGCGCGGAAGGCCCTCCGCGTCCCTGTCACGAATCGTGCATGTGGGGCTCGCCAACGGACTCGGTTGGCACGCCCGCGGCCCGCGCCGCCCAGGACGCGTGCTCCGCGGCGCGCAGCAGCCGCGCCGGGGTCTCGCCGTCGCGGGGGTGCTCGGCGACGCCGGTGGCGAGCGCCACCTGCGGGCCGACGTCGAGCTGGGCGCTCGCGACGAGCTCGGCGAGGCGGCGGCCGAGCAGCTCGAGCTCGGCGCGCCCGCTCCCCGGCGACACGACGACCAGGTCGGCGACGCCGACGCGGAAGGCGCGCTGCTCGCCGGACAGCTGGCTGATCACGATCTGCGCGACCGCGGAGACGACGCGCCCGGCGGCGCGGGCGCCGAAGGCGCGCTCGATCCGGTCCGCGCCCTCGACGGCGATGTGCGCGACCGCGATCGGGCCGCGGGGCTCGCCCTCGGCGAGCAGCGCCAAGAGCCAGTCCTCCAGGGCGCCCCGGCCGGGCAGCTCGCCGCCCCCGGGGCGCCGGTCGGTGCGCAGGCGCGCGCTCAGGGCCGCCTCGCCGACGACCCCGAAGAGCTCGGCCAGATCGGTTGCGGCGCGCGCCAGGGCGCGCTGGTCGGAGTTGCGCTCGGCGAGCTCCCGGACGAGGCGGGCGTGCAGGACGGCGAGCTCGCCCGGGATGCGCCACGCCGCCTCGGCCGGGTGGCTCAGGCCGAAGCTCGCGGCGCGCTGGAACCCGCGCAGGGACAGCGACGGCCTGCCGACGCGGTCGCGGGGCTCGACCGCGCCCATGAGCTCGGTCACCAGCGGGACCGCCTCGTGCGCGATCCAGCCCAGCGGCAGCCGGTCGATCTCCTCGAGGGGCGTGCGCTCGAACAGGTCGCCGAGCCAGTCCCTGACCAATGACCCCCAATCGCCGGCGGAGTTCTCGCCGTTATGTCTACTCACCAAGAGCGCACGCTAAAGGGAGGCCCGGCGGGAACGCGTGCTCCGGGGGCGCCGCGATCTAGAATCGCCGCGTGGCCGATTTTGGTGCCGGCGGGCGTGCGCGGGGGGATGACCACCCGGCGGCCGGAGCCCCTGAAGAGGGGGTCGCTGTCGATCCTTTGCTCGGGGCCGCGCTCGAGGGCCTGCGCCGGGCGGCGGCGGAGGTCAGCGTCGAGCGGGCGACGGCCGAGACGCTGCAGCGCAGCCTGCTGCCCACCAACCTGCCGGAGGTGTCGGGCCTGCGGCTCGCGGCGACCTACCTGCCGGGTTCCGCGGAGGCGCGGGTGGGCGGCGACTGGTTCGACGCGCTGGTGCTGCGCGACGGCAAGGTCGCGCTGATCATCGGCGACGTGGTGGGGAGGGGGATCAACGCGGCGGCCCGCATGGCGCAGCTGCAGAGCGCGATCCGCGCGTACGCGCTCGAGGGGCTCCGCCCGGCGCTCGTGCTCGAGCGCATGAACGCGTTCGCGCACGAGGTCGCGGGGCGGCCGGCGACGCTCTTGTTCGGGGTCGTCGATCTGGATGCCGAGACCGCGACGATCGCCTCCGCGGGTCACGTCCCGCCGCTGCTGATCGAGCCCGGGGGTGCCTGCACGCCGGCCGAGACGCCGCCCGGCGCGCCGGTGGGCGCGGCCGCGTTCCCGCACTACGAGGAGACGGTGATCGCCTTCCCGCGCGGCTCGCGGCTCGTCATGTACACGGACGGCCTCGTCGAGCGCCCGGGCGAGAGCCTCGCGGTGGGCCTCGACCGCCTCGCGCACGCCAGCGCCACCCTGCCGGACGACGCCGACGAGGCGGCGTGGAAGCTCGTCGACCGGCTCGTCGACACGCACGGCGCCCATGACGACATCGCGCTGCTGGTCGCCTGCCACGACGAGGTGACCGACCGCCTGGAGCTCACAGTGCCCGCCGATCCCACGGCGCTCGTGACCGTGCGGCGGGGTCTCGGGCGGTGGCTGCGCGCCCGCGGCGTTCCCGAGTCCGCCGCGTACGAGCTCCAGGTCGCCTGCGGGGAAGCTGCCGCAAACGCCATCGCCCACGCATATCCTCCCGGCGAGGCCTACTTCGAGGTCAGGGCGATCGAGGAGGGTTCGGACATCGTGATCCAGGTGAGCGACCGGGGCAAGTGGCGCACCACTTCGCTTGCGGCCGGTGGGCGCGGGCTCAAGCTGATGAAGGAGCTCACGCATGAGATGGACGTACAGCGCGAGCCGGAGGGCACGATCGTCACCATGCGACGACGCCTGGCGGAGGCTGCGTGATGGGCGCCCGCCTGGCGGAGCTCGACGTCACCGAGCCGGAAGGGGGCGCCGTCGTCGTCTCCGTCAACGGCGAGGTGGACGACTCCAACGCCGGTCAGCTCATGCGCGCGATCGCGGAGAGCGTCCCCGCCTCGGTGGGCCGCCTGATCCTCGACCTCTCCGACACGCGCTACCTCGACAGCTCCGGCGTCGAGGTCATCTTCACGCTCGCGCGCGACCTGCAGGCGCGCCGCCAGGCGCTCGAGCTCGTCGTCCCCGAGCAGTCCGGCGTGCGCCGGGTGCTCGAGCTCTGCGACATCACGAGCGTCGCCCCGGTGTTCGCGACGCTCACCGAGGCCAAGGGCGACGGCACCTAGGTCCCGCGCTCGGGCGGGCGGCGCGGGCGGGCGGCTAGTGCCCGACCGCCCGGATCCAGGACGTCGTGAACAGCCGCCGCGCCAGCCGGAGCTGGGGCCCGGGGTCCTCGGGCGCGCCGATCACCTCGGCGACCCGGCCGGCGAAGGCGTCGAAGAGGAGCATCTCGCGCCGGGTCACGGGCCGCGACGGGCGCACGGCCAGGCACAGCACGCCGGCGCAGCGCCCGTCGCGGACCAGCGGCACGCCGAGGATCGGGCCGTGCGGAAGCCCCGGGATGGACGGGTTGGCGACCAGGTGCGCGCGCTTGCGCAGCGCCATCCGGCCGATCGCCCCGTCGCCGAGGATCGTGTCGTCCGGGAGCGCGTCCTTCACGCTGGCAGCGCCGGCGTGCGCCGTGAGCCGCAGCGTCATGCCGGTCTCGTCGACGAGGTGGACCGCGGCCCAGTCGATGTCGGCGAGCTCGGTGAGGCCGGCGGCGAGCTCGGCGAGCGCGTCCCGGCGACGGCGCGCGCTCGCGGGCTTCTCGGAGGCGGCCGGGGCCTCCTCCTCGCCCTCGGGCGACGGGATGATGCCGTCGCCGAGCGCCATGGCGACCGCTTGGGAGCGGGTCGAGGCGCCCAGCTTCGTCATCGCGTTGCGCACGTGGGTGCGCACGGTCTCGGGGGAGAGGAAGAGCTGCTCGGCGATCGCGGCGCCGCTCAGGCCCTTGGCGAGCAGTCCCAGGATCTCGCGCTCGCGCGCGCTCAGCGGACGACGCTCACGGTCCGTTGGCGTGGCTGCCGCACCCCCCATGATCAGGACCACCTGTTTCCCAAGGTGACCCCTTCGATTACCCCTTTTCCGTGCGCAGCGTACCGTACCGGCAGTGCCCGGGCACCACTAACCGCTTTGCGGTAATTCGCAAGGGATTCTGCGTAGGTTCCGGGGGATTCTTCTGGAGGGAGCCGCGCGCGTGCGCTTAGCTGCCCGGCGATGGCTCGAACTTCCCTGCTTCCCCTGAACGACCCGGCCCGGTGGCGCCCGCGCTACCTGGTGCCGTTGCTCCCGCTGGTCGTCCTCGTCCTGCTCGCGTCGGCTCCGGCGGGCGCGTCGGCGCGGGCGGGCGACCCGGGGTGCGCGGATCCCGCGGGCGACCAGTACTGCCCGCCGTACGAGGACCCGTGCGTGACCGACCCGGCCGATCCGGCCGGAGACCAGTACTGCACGCCGTACAGGGACCCGTGCGCCTACGTCGTGCCGGGTGACCCGGCCGCCGACCAGTACTGCCCGCCGTACACGGGGCACTGCGAGACGGATCCTGCAGGAGGGGATCCGGCCGCCGACCAGTACTGCTCCCCGTACGCGGACGGCTGCGCTGCCGATCCGGGCGGAAGTGGGGATCCCGCCGCCGACCAGTACTGCCCGCCCTACGCGCAGACCTGCGTGCGCGAGGGAAGCGGGGCCGACGGTTACTGCCCGCCCGGGTACGCGCAGGCGGCGGGGCCGGGCAACGGTAGCCAGGGAGGGCAGCTGCCCTTCGCCGGCGCCGACCTCGCCCTGGGGTTCGCGGCCGCGGGGGCGCTGCTGCTGGCAGGCGGACTGCTGCGCCGCCACCTGACCCGGTTCCGGTTCGACGGCAGGGGGGTGCACGCATGAGCCCGCAGGCCCGTGCGGAGGCGCGGTCTCTGCGGCGGCGGCTGCAGCCGCTCTCGGTGCGCCGGCTCGCCGACCTCGTCGGCCCGCGGATGGCGCCCGCGCTGGTCGCCGCCGCGTTCGTCGAGGCCTACTCGAGCTCGATCACCTTCGCGGCGCTCGTCTTCGCGCTCTCGCTGAGCGTCTCGAGCCTGTCCCGGCGGAGCGGCTTCCCGGCCGCGCTGCTCCCCGCCGCGCGCGCCACGCTGTCCGTCGCAGCGCCCGTGGCGGGGGTCGCCCTCGCGGCGATGCTCGCGTAGATCAGCAACGACCCTATCCCGTACGAGGGGATCGCCTACGCGGTCGGCGCCGCCTGGATCACGCTCACGCTCGGCGCCTGGGCGCGCGCCGCGATCGAGCGCGCGGTCAGGGTGCGCGTGGCGGTGATCGGCACGCAGCCCTACGCCGAGGACCTCGCCGCCGAGTTCGAGGCCGTCGGGGTCCCGGGGTACGACGTCGTCGGCTGGATCGGCGGCCGCACGCAGGCCTCCGGCGGCCGGCTCGAGCGCCTGGGGTCGCTCCGCGAGCTGCGGAAGATCGTCCTCGGGCACGAGATCGACCTGCTCGTCTACGCCAACACCGAGGATCCCGACGGAAGCGAGGGCCGCTCGGTCTTCGACGCCGTGGCGACCTTCTGCCTCGACCTCCCGGTGCGCATGATCGGCGCCAACCAGCTCTACGAGGCGCTGCTCGGCCACGTCCCCGTGGGCATGATCGACGGCGCCTGGTACGGCTACATCATGCACCCGAGCTTCCGGCCGACGCCGAAGCTCCCCAAGCGGCTCTTCGACCTGGCCGCCGCGGCCGCGATCGGGATCGTGTTCGCGCCGGTGCTGTTCGTGGCGGCGGTGGCGATCAAGCTCACCGACGGCGGGCCCGTGCTCTACCGCCAGCGGCGGGTCGGCGAGTTCGGGGAGGAGTTCGAGATCATCAAGCTCCGCACGATGCGGGTCGACGCCGAGGCCGACGGCGCGCCGCGCTGGTGCGCGCCGGGCGACGACCGGATCACCCCGGTGGGCCGGATCCTGCGGCGTACCCACCTCGACGAACTGCCCCAGATCTGGAACGTGATCCGGGGCGAGATGACGATGGTCGGTCCCCGCCCCGAGCGTCCCGAGCTGGTCGCGGAGATCGAGCGCCAGTTCCCGCACTACGGCCGGCGGCACCTCGTCAAGCCGGGCCTCGCCGGCTGGGCGCAGCTGCGCTGCGGGTACGCGGGCTCCAGCCTCGGCACCGCCTGGAAGCTGTGCCACGACCTCTACTACATCAAGCACAGCTCGCTGCTCGGCGACGCGCTGATCCTCTTCGAGACGGCGCTGGTCACCTTCCGCGACGCGCACCGCTCGCTGCGCTCGCCGGCGGAGCGGTTCCTGCTCGGGGAAGAGGCGCGTGGGTAGCGTGGCCTCACCGGTCTCCGGCGCGACCGCGCCCGCGCTCGTCATCGTCGACGATCAGCGCACCTGCCTGGAGGCGAGCGCCGCGGCCTGCGAGCTGCTCGGGGTGGAGCCGGAGGAGATCGCAGGGGCCACCCTCGACTCCCTGCTCGCGCCCGGCATGCGCAGGCGGCTGCGGCACCTCTGGCACGCCTTCTCGGAGGGCGGCGGCAGCGCGGGACCGCTGCGCTCGCTGAGCGGCGGGGAGCTCGAGATCAAGGTCACCCCGGACGTCTTGCCCGGGCGCCATCTGGTCGTGCTCTCCGAGGCCGGAGCGGGGGAGACGGCCAGCGTGCCCGCGCGCCGGTTCCGCCAGCCCTCCCGCCGCGAGCGCGAGATCCTCGCCCTGCTCGCTGCCGGGGAGACCGACAACCAGATCGCGGAGCGGCTTGGCGTATCGCCCGCCACTGTGCAGACCCACGTGCGCAACGTGAAGACCAAGCTCGGCGCGCGCACGCGGGCGCAGGCCGTGGCCAAGGCGATCGCGCAGAACCTCATCGACTCCCTCTAATCGAACTACCCCTGTGGGCCGAAAGGCCCCGTCCCATCAGCCCCGCGCGCGTTTCCCCTTCGCGCGCGGGGCGTCCCCTTTCTTGGACCCCTACTCCCGCTTCCCGTCGTAGCGGGCCTTGGCGCCCTCGTCCTTCTTCGAGCCGTCCGGGTCGGCGCCCTTCTTCTCTGGGTCACCCTGGCCCTTCGCCTTCTTCCTCTTCCCGGATTCCTTTTGTTCGCGATCGTCCGGCTCGGCGGGGGGCACGGCGCTGATCCGCTCGCGCGCGGCCTCGACCTCGGGGGAGAGCGCGTCGGCCCGTCGCAGGCGGTCGAGCAGCTCGAGCGCGCCGTCGCGGTCGGTGGCGGCGAGGAGCAGCGCGAGGCTGTAGAGCGCGAACGGCTCGTCGGGCCGTTCGCGCAGCGCCTTCTGGAAGGCGCCGAGCGCGCGCTCGCGGTCGCCGAGCCGCTGCGCGACCCGGGCCTCGGCCAGTTCGGGCTCGTTGCTCAAGGGGTCCAGCCGCGCGGCCCGCTCCACGTCGCGGTACGCGCGCTGGGGGTTGGCGGCCGGGTCGGCGAGCGCCCGCCGCATGTACCGGTCGGCGAGGTACGGCGGCGTGAGCGTCGCGATGAGCAGGACGCAGGCAGCGCCGAGCCCCAGGCGCGCGAGCCGCTCGCCGCGGCCGGGCCGCGTCGTGCGCGCCACGAGGGACGGGGTCGCGGCGGCGCCGGCGAGCAGGAAGACGGGGGCCGTCACGCCCGGATAGGTCCAGAACCAGTCGAGCGCCGCGTGCACGAGCCAGTAGGCGCCGGCGCCCGCGGTGCCGGCCACGAGCGTCGCCGTGGCGGGGCCGCGCCGGCGCGCCCTGGCCAGCGCCCAGGCCACGCTCAGCACGACCGCGCCGAACAGGAGCACGGCGGGGGCGCCGAGCTCGGCGAGCAGCTCGAGCCAGACGTTGTGCGCGTCCTGCGCGTACTGGACGGAGTGGCGGCGCTCGCGCAGATACCGCCGCTGGAAGCCGCCCGCGCCGTCGCCGCGCAGCGGGTCGGCGGTCGCTGCGTCCAGCGCGACGCGCCAGAGGTCGGAGCGGTTCGACGACGCGGTCAGGCTGAACCGGGTGGGTTGGGCCGAGAGGTCGGGCTGGCCGCCCGCGCGGAACTCGTCGAGCCGCTCGCCCACCCAGCTCGCGGGGTTGCCGACGGCGAGCACCAGCACCGCCGCGCCGACGGCCGCGACCGCGCCGGCCGCCGCCAGCCGGCGCCGGCGGCTCCAGCGCGCGCCCGCCCCCTCGAGCGGGGCGGCGGGCGCCCAGCGCAGCGCGGCGAGCGCGAGCAGCCCGCCGAGCGCCGCGGCGGCCAGCGCCGCCACCCCGGCGGCCCACATGGCGTCGCGCACGTCGCTGGGCTCGAGGCCGTCGTTCACGGCCCGGTAGAGGTCGCTGGCGAACGGCACGACGGGCGCCGCGGCCAGCGCGGCGAGCGCGAGCCAGCCGGCCGCCGCGCGGCGGCGCGGGGCGAGGGCCAGGAACGCCACCAGCGCTGCGGCGGTCGCGAGCACGGCGCCGCGGCTCTGGGTGAGCAGGCCCATGGCAAGGCACAGGGCGGCGACGGCGACCCCACCGGCGCGCACGGGGAGGCGCATGCGCGGGGACGCGGCGAGCGCGAGCGCGGGCCACGGCGCGAGCAGGAAGAACGCCGCGGTGGCGTTGCGGTAGCCGAGCGGGAACTCGAGCGTCCCGTCGAGCTCCAGCAGGCCGGCCGGCCCGTCCGCTCCGATCAGCCTGACCGCGGCGACGACGCCGGCGACGCCCGCGGCGAGCACGAGCGCGGCGGCGGCGAGCTCGCGCAGGCGGCCCAGGAGGATGCAGATCCAAAGGCCATATCCGAAGGCGAGCGCGTAGGTCAGCACCCGCTGGGCGTCGCGGATCGCGACGTCGGGGGTCGGCGACCAGACCGCGGAGAGCGCGGTCCATGCCGCGAGCGCGACCAGCGCGGCGAGCGCGGCCGTGACGGGGCGCGAGCGCGGCAGCGAGGCCGGCCACGGCGCGGCCCAGAGCAGGACCACCGCGAACAGGGCGAGCAGCGCGGCGCCGGGATAGAACGCGCCGTCGAAGTAGGCGCCATCGGCCAGCGCCCACCAGGCGAACAGGCCCGAGGCGACGAGCGTGGCGATGACCCCCGCGAGCGGCGGCAGCTCGCGCTGCGGCGCGGGCCTGCGGCCTCTGTGCGCCGCGGAGTCCCTAACCCCCTCGGCCATCGGTGGCAAGTTACCGTCACCCGCTGCAATCGGTGTCGCAGCCCCGGCGCCTCTAGCCACGCCCCACGGCCGTGGTGTAGAACCATCCGCGCCGTGTTCGGATGGCGTAAGGACGCAGGCCCCGAGGGGGAGGAAGAGCAGCGCAGCGACCCGCTGAGCGACCGCCTTGCGCGGGCGCGCGAGTCGCTGGCCGCCGCGGTCAAGGAGGCCTCGGAGTCGGTCGAGCGCGAGCGCGCCGAGGCGTTCCGGATCACCGCCGAGCGGCTGACGGAGATGGCTGCCACCCAGCTCGAGCGGTCGATCGTGGAGCTGGAGCGGCGCGCGGACGAGCGGCTCGCCCAGGCCGAGCGCGACCTGGAGGCCCGCCTCGAGGCGCTGCGCGGCCAGCTCGAGCAGCGGATCGAGCTCGCCCTGCACGAGCGCGGGGCCGGGATCGAGGCCCGGATCGAGGGGGCCGAGCGGGCCGCGGCGGAGCGGGTCACCGAGCTGGGCGCCGACGTGCGCGCCGCCGTCGAGCGCGCGCAGGCCGAGCTCGGCGAGCGGCTGCGCGAGGAGCTCGCCGAGCGCGCCAGGGAGATCGAAGCTGAGCTGCGGGCGCAGCGCGAGGCGCTCGCGTCCGAGCTCGGGGCGGAGCACCGCCGCCGGCTCGAGGAGCTGCGCGCCGAGATCGAGCGGCGTTTCACCCAGCTCGACGAGGCCCGTGCGAGCCTCATGCGCGCCGGCGAGGAGCACCTCGAGCGCGCGCAGGAGACGCTGCGCGCGCAGGCGGAGTCGCGCGCCGAGGCGGCGCGCGTGGAAGCCGCCCAGGACGCGGCCCACGCCGCCCGCGAGGCGGTGGAGGCCCGCTTCCGCGAGCTCACCCCCGAGCTCGAGGAGCGCATCGCCCGTGCGGGCGATGCGGCCGTCCAGGCGGCGCAGGCCCGGGCGGAGCAGATCGCGCACGAGCTCGCGGAGCGCGTGACGGCGCGCGAGGCCGAGGGGCGCGCAGCGCTGGAGCGGGCCCAGAAGGAGATCGGCGACCGCCTCGAGCGCCGGGGCGCGGAGCTGCGCGAGCGCATCGAGCGGGGCAACCGGGAGCAGGCGGAGCGGCTGATCCGCGAGCTCGCCGAGCGCGTGCAGCAGGTCGAGGCCGAGAACGCCGCCGAGCGCGCGCGCCTCGCCGAGCGCGAGGAGGAGCTCGCGCGCGAGGTGGCGGCCCAGCGCGAGGCGCTCGACCGGCGCGCCCGGGAGCTTGAGGAGGAGCTTGCGGCGAGGCGGGGTGAGCTGGAGCGCGAGGTCGCCGCCCAGCGCGAGGAGCTCGACCGGCGCGCCGGGGCGCTCGAGGCCGGGCTCGCGGCCGAGCGCCGGGAGCTGGAGGCCGAGCGCGAGCGCCTCGCCGAGCGCGCCGAGGGGCTCGAGCGGGGGCTCGCCGAGCGCGTCGAGGAGCTCGAGCGCAGGATCGCCGAGAGCGCGAGCGCCGCCCAGGCGGAGCTCCGGTCCCAGCGCGATGACCTGAACACCGAGCTCGTCGCGGACCATCTGCGGCGCCTCGACGAGCTGCGCGAGGAGTTCGCGCAGGCACGCGCGGAGCTGGCGCGCGCCGGCGAGGAGCGGCTCGAGCGCGCGCAGGCCGCGCTGCGCTCACAGGCTGACTCGCGCGCCGAGGCGGCGCGGATCGAGGCGGTGCAGGAGGCCGCGCACGCCGCGCGCGAGGCCGTCGAGGCGCGCTTCCGCGAGCTGCAGCCCGAGCTCGACGAGCGCCTGAGCCGGGCGCGCGACGAGGCCACGGAGGCCGCCCGGGCGCGCGGGGAGGAGCTGGCCCACGAGCTCGCCGAGCGGGTCACGCGGAAGCTCGATGCCGCCAGCTCCGAGCTGGCGGCGCGCGCGGACCGCAAGCTCGAGGAGCAGGCCGAGGCGATCAACCAGGAGGGCCAGCGCGCGCTCGCCGCGGCCCGCGCGCTGCTCGAGCAGGTGGAGGCCGTCGCCGAGGAGACCGAGCGCGCCGCGCAGGCCGCGCAGGCCCGCCTCGACGCCGCGGCGGGGGACGCCGCCGAGCGGATCGAGCGCGCCACCGCCCGCCTCGCCCGTCGCGAGCGCCGCCAGGAACTCAAGCTGGTGCGCGCGGAGAGCAGGGCGCGCGTGCGGCGCGCCACCGAGCGCCTCGAGCACCGCGGCGCCGAGCTGCTCACCGGGCTCGAGGAGCGCGTGGAGAAACTGCGCGCCGAGCTCGCGGAGCGGGAGGGCGCGCTGACCGAGCGCGCGGAGTCCCTGCGCGCCGAGCTCGAGCGCGTCACCGCCGAGCGCCTCGAGCGCGCCTCCGCCGAGCTCGACCGCTCCGAGGGGGAGCTGGGCGGCCGCGTCGCGGCGGCGCTGCGGCGGGTCGACGACGCGCTCGCGGCGATCGCCGAGCGCAGCCGCCGCGTGGCGGCGATCGAGGAGCGGATCGCGACGATCGAGCAGGAGGCCACCACGGCCCTCGAGCGCACGCAGAAGACCGCGGAGCTCGAGGCGCGGCTGCGCGAGGCGCTGCGCGCGGAGGCCGAGGTCGCGGAGCGCCTGATCCACGCCGAGCAGCGCCTGCTCGAGCTGGCGAGCGATAGCTAAAGCTTCCAGCTGCCAGCTTCCAGCTACCAGCTTCCAGTCTTTGGCGGCTGGCCGCTGGCAGCTGGCCGCTGATCCCGCAATTTGCGGGATCGGCGCCTTCGGCATCCGGAGCCGTTGCCAAGATCAGTGCCCGTGAGCGGAGCCGTCGCACACCTGCACGTCCACAGCGAGTACTCGCTGCTCGACGGCGCGTGCAAGATCGACAAGATGGCCGAGCGCGCCGCCGAGCTCGGCATGCCCGCGCTGGGTCTCACCGACCACGGCGTGATGAACGGCGCCATCGAGCACTACAAGGCCTGCAAGGCGCAGGGGATCAAGCCGATCATCGGCATCGAGGCCTACCTGGTCGACGACCGCCGCGCGGCCGACCGGCGCGCCGAGCGCAACCACCTGACCCTGCTCGCCGCCAGCGATCAGGGCTTCCGCAACCTCGTCAAGCTCAGCTCGGCGGGCTTCCTCGAGGGCTTCGGGCGCGGCAAGGCGAACGTCGACATGGAGCTCCTCGACCGCTACTCCGAGGGCGTGATCGCGCTCACCGGCTGCCTGCAGTCGCGCTTCTGCCGGCGCCTCGTGGAGGACCGGCCCCAGGATGCCCGCGCCCACCTGGACGACCTGATCCAGGTCTTCGGCGCCGACAACGTCTACATGGAGATCCAGGTCAACGGGATCCCCGAGCAGGACAAGGCGAACGAGGGCATCGTCAAGTTCGCGCGCGAGGTGGGCCGCCCGCTCGTCGCCACCGGCGACGTGCACTACCTGCGCCGCGAGGACTACGACCACCACGCGGCGCTGCTCTGCGTGCAGACGAAGTCCACGCTCGAGAACCCGAAGCTGCGCTTCGACACCAACGAGTTCTATTTGAAGAGCTACGACGAGATGGTCAAGGACTTCGCCCCGTGGCCGGAGGCGGTCCCGATGACCATCGAGATCGCGGAGCGCTGCTCGACGGAGATCGAGCTCGGCAAGCTCCTGCTCCCGCGCTTCCCGACCCCCGACGGCGAGGAGCCCAAGGACATGCTGCGCCGGCTCGCGATCGAGGGGCTCAAGAAGCGCTACGGCGACCCGATCCCGGCGAAGGCGATGGAGCGCCTGGAGTTCGAGCTCGGCGTGATCGGCGAGATGGGCTTCGACTCCTACTTCCTGATCGTCTGGGACTTCGTCAAGTACGCGAAGGAGAACGGGATCGCGGTCGGCCCGGGCCGCGGCTCGGCGGCGGGCTCGATCGTCGCCTACGCGCTCAACATCACCGAGCTCGACCCGCTCGCCCACGACCTGCTCTTCGAGCGCTTCCTCAACCCGGCGCGCAAGTCGATGCCGGACATCGACATCGACTTCTCGGTCCGCGGCCGCGAGCGCGTGATGCGCTACGTGCAGGAGAAGTACGGGCGCGAGTCGGTCGCGCAGATCATCACCTTCGGCAAGATGGCGCCCCGGGCCGCCACGCGCGACGCCGCGCGCGTGCTCGGCTTCGACTACGCGACCGGCGACCGGATCGCGAAGCTGATCCCCGAGCCGATCATGGGCCGCCCGCCGAGCTTCGACGACTGCCTGAAGCCCGGCGAGGAGCTCCGCCAGGCGGTCGACTCCGACCCCAACGCGGCGAAGATCGTCGAGGTCGCCAAGGGCCTGGAGGGCAAGGTCCGCAACCACTCGATCCACGCGGCCGCGGTGGTGATCGCGGACCGGCCGCTCGACGAGATCGTGCCGCTGCAGCTCGCCGAGGACCGCACGACGCCGGCCGAGCGCAACGGCGAGGGCAAGCTCGAGCGCAACTTCAAGATCGTCACCCAGTACTCGATGGGCCCGATCGAGGAGATCGGCCTGCTCAAGATGGACTTCCTCGGCCTGCGCAACCTCGACGTGATCGAGGACGCGGTCGACATCATCAAGCGCTCGCGCGGCGTCGAGATCGACATCGACAAGATCCCGCTCGACGACCGCAAGACCTACGAGATGCTGGCGCGCGGCGACTCGGTGGGCGTGTTCCAGCTGGAGTCCGAGGGCATGCAGCAGGCCCTGCGCCAGATCCGCCCGACCGAGTTCAACGACATCGTCGCGATCGGCGCGCTGTACCGCCCCGGCGCGATGCGCTTCATCCCCGACTACGCGCGCGGCAAGCGCGACCCCTCGTCCGTCACCTACCCCGACGAGCGGCTGCGGCCGATCACCGAGGAGACCTACGGCTGCGTCATCTACCAGGAGCAGCTCATGGAGATCTCCAAGCAGCTCGCCGGGTTCACGCCGGCCGAGGCGGACGACCTGCGCAAGGCGGTCGGCAAGAAGAAGCGCGACCTGATGGCGACCATGAAGGACAAGTTCCTCGAGGGCTGCGCGGCCTCGGGGACGGACCCCCGCGTCGCCGACGACCTGTGGTCGCTGATGACCGCGGCGGCGGACTACTCGTTCAACAAGTCGCACGCCGCCTGCTACGCGCTGATCGCCTACCGCACGGCGTACCTCAAGGCGAACTTCCCGGCCGAGTACATGGCCGCGGTGATCTCGTCGGTCATGTCGACGAAGGACAAGGTGCCGTTCTTCGTCAACCGCTGCGCGGAGATGGGCATCGAGGTGCTGCCGCCGGACGTCAACTCGTCCGACCACGGGTTCAAGGTCATCGGCAACTCGATCCGCTTCGGCCTCGACGCGGTGAAGAACGTCGGCTACCAGGCGGTCGAGGCGATCCTCGAGAGCCGCGAGGCCGACGGGCCCTTCGAGTCGATCTGGGACTTCTGCGACCGCGTCGACGCGCGCGCGGTCAACAAGCGCGCGATCGAATGCCTGATCAAGTGCGGCGCGTTCGACTCCACCGGCGACACCCGCAAGGGGATGCTCGAGGTGCTCCCGCAGGCGCAGGCCTCGGGCCAGAAGGCGCAGGAGGACGCGATGCGCGGGCAGGCGTCGATCTTCGACCTCGGCGGCGGGGGGCAGCAGGAGGGGCCGGCCCCGTTCGCCACGCAGCGCCCCCCGGTGCCGGGCGAGGAGTTCGAGCAGCGCGAGCTGCTCGCGCTCGAGAAGGAGACGCTGGGCACGTTCCTCTCCTCGCACCCGCTGAGCGAGGTGCGCGACGCGCTGCGCGCCGCGGTGGACTGCTCGCTGGCCGAGGTGGCCAACAAGCAGGACGGCGCCTGGGTCACGGTCGGCGGGATCGTGGCCGAGGCCAAGAAGGTGCGTACGCGCAGCGGCGCCTACGTGATGTTCGCCCGCCTCGACGACCTCGAGGGCCAGGTCGAGCTGTTCGTCCGGGACGCGGCCGGCGAGGCCGCGCAGGCGATCGAGGTCGACAAGGTGATCACCGTCCGCGGCCGCGTGGACCACAAGGGCCGCGGCGACACGAGCGTCGTCGTGCACGAGGCCGAGCCGTTCGAGCCCGACGAGGACGAGGTCGCCCGGGCGCGAGCGGCGGCGAAGGCGGCGCGTCGGCAGCCGCTCGTGCTGCGCGTCGACGCCGCGCAGGTGCACGCGGAGCTCATCGACGAGCTCAAGCACCTCTTCGAGGCGCACCCCGGAAACGCCGAGGTGAGGCTCGAGATGATCACCCGGCAGGGGCTGCGCAAGCTGCGGTTCGGCGACGACTACCGCGTCGACGACACGCCCGGCCTGCGCGCTGAACTCGACCACCTCCTCGGGCCGAAAGCGCTAGCCGCCTGACGGCGACGGCGCTTAGACTGCAGTAATGGCGCTCGGACAGCGCAGTGGTGAGACCGTCCGGCACGGCGAGTGCCGTCGCTGCCGGACCTTCTGCGACAAGCTCGTGGAGGTCCGCGGCTGCATCGAGATGCGCTGCCCGAACCTCTACGCCTACGAGGACCACCTCACCGGCAACCGCTACATGGGCTGCGTGCGCAAGGTCTTCCGGGCCGAGATCGACGTCGAGGCCTTCGAGCTCGCCGAGCGCAACGGCGGCTACGGCGGGATCAAGATGACCGGCCGCCCGCTGCCGCACTGCCAGTTCCGCGTGGAGCCCTGCTACGAGGGCACGGGCGCGGCGTACGAGTGCGTGAACCCGCGGTTCTTCGATTGCACTGACGAGGGTCCTGAGGGGATTCGGGCGTTCGATCTGCGCGACGCGCTCGGGTAGCGACTAGCTGCCAGCTCCCAGCCACCAGCTTCCAGCCGTCTGCGATCCGCAGGCGATTGGGGCGCCCGGAACGTTTGCGCGACGGGCTGGCAGCTGGCAGCTGATGTCTAGCCGCCCTTGCGAGCTTCCAACCCGCTTTCGCGCAACCGCTTCGTTTTCTCAACCTCGGCGCGGTCGGGGCCCTTGCGCTCCGGCCCCGGCGTCTCCAGCAGTGCGGGGAGGCCCTCGAAGCGCGGCTCGGAGAGGAAGACGGAGATCACCTCGTCGCCCATCTCGCCCTCACCGATGTTCGCGTGCTGGTCGCGCTTGCCGCCGAACGGGATGCGCGAGTCGTTCACGTGCAGGCAGCGCAGCCGCTCGAGCCCGACCTTGGCGTCGAACTCGTCGATCACGGCCGCGAGGCCCTCGGCGGTGCGGATGTCGAAGCCCCAGGCGAAGAGGTGGCACGAGTCGAGGCACACGCCGAGGCGCTCGGAGCCGCCGGCGAGCTCGATCAGCTCGGCGAGCTCGTCGAAGTCCTGGCCCAGCGGGCCGTTCGTGCCCGCGGTGTTCTCGAGCAGGACCGGGGTGGTCTCGCTCTCGGCGAGCGCCTCGCGGATCGCCTCGCCGGCGCGCTTCATCGACGGCTCGTGCGGCTCGCCCTTGCGCGCCCCCGCGTGCAGGACGACGCCGTCGGCGCCGATCCCGTCGCCCACGCGCAGCGCGTGGGTGAGCGCGGCGATCGACTTCGAGCGGATCTCGGGCTCCTTGGACGCGCAGTTGATCAGGTAGACCGCGTGGATCACCACCGACTCGAGCGGAGAGGCCGCGAATGCCTCGTGGAAGGCCTCGAAGTCGCTCGGCGTGTAGTTGGTGGGGCGCCACGCCCGCGGGCTCTGGGGGAAGATCTGGATCGCGTCCGAGCCCGTCTCCACGCCGCGCTCGACGGCCTTGGTCAGGCCGCCCGCGGTCGAGACATGTGCGCCGATCAGCATTCGGCGCGCCAGCTTAGCCGAGCTCCGCGGGAGCTCCCACTAGATTGAGCCGGCATGTCGACCGCTTCGAACGACACCGTGCGCGTGCGCTTCGCGCCGTCGCCCACGGGCGCGCTCCACATCGGCGGCGCGCGCACCGCGCTCTACAACTGGCTGATGGCGCGGGGGAGCGGCGGGACCTTCGTCCTGCGGATCGAGGACACCGACCGCGAGCGCTCGACCCCCGAGAACGTCGAGCAGATCATCGACGCCCTGCGGTGGCTCGAGCTCGACTGGGACGAGGGCCCCTACAGCCAGTTCGAGCGCCGCGAGCGGCACAAGGAGGCGATCGACCGCCTGATCGAGGCCGGCGTCGCCTACCGCGACCCGGCGACCGCCGAGGACGTGCTCGCCTGGAAGGCCGAGCACGGCAACCGCGGCTACCGCGGCACGCCGAGCGACGAGGAGGGCGCCGCCGTCCGCCTGCGCGTCCCCGACGACGGCGAGACCGTGGTGGAGGACGTGATCCGCGGGCCGGTGTCGTTCCCGAACGCCGCCCAGGACGACTTCGTGATCGCGCGCGGCGACGGCACGCCGCTCTACAACCTCGCCGTCGCGGTCGACGACGCGGAGATGGGGATCACCGACGTCGTGCGCGGCGACGACCACCTCTCCAACACGCCCAAGCAGGTGCTCGTCCTGCGCGCGCTGGGCGCCGACGTGCCGCGCTACGCCCACCTGCCGCTGCTGCACGGGCCCGACGGCAAGAAGCTCTCCAAGCGCCACGGCGCTGCGTCGGTGCAGGAGCTGCGCGACGCCGGCTACCTCCCGGAGGCCGTGCGCAACTACCTCGCGCTGCTCGGCTGGGGCACCGAGGACGACACGACGCTGATGAGCACCGAGGAGCTCATCGAGCGCTTCAGCATCGAGCGCGTGGGCCGCTCGTCGGCGATCTTCGACGAGCGCAAGCTGCGCTGGATGAACGGCCGCTTCATGCGCGAGCTGCCCCTGGACGAGTACACGGACGCCGTCGCGAGCCACCTCAAGGCCGCGGGCGTCGAGGTCGGGCGCGACGAGCTGCGCGCGGCCTGCGCCATCGCCCAGGACAAGGCGCAGACGCTCGCCGAGGTCTGGCCGCTCATCCGATTCCTGTTCGAGCCGCCCGTCGACGACGAGAAGGCCCGCGCCAAGTTCCTGAAGCCCGAGCACCTCGAGAACCTGCGCGGGGTGCGGGCGGTGCTCGCCGAGACGGACCCCTTCGACGCCGCCACGCTCGAGGAGCGCCTCACGGCGTTCGTCGAGGAGCGCGGGCTGAAGCCGAAGGAGGTCTACCAGCCGCTGCGGGTCGCGATCACGGGCACGACGGTCTCGCCCGGGATCTTCGACTCGGTCGCCGCGCTCGGCCGCGAGCGGACGCTGGAGCGAGTCGACGCGGCCCTCGATTAAACGCCCGGCGCCCCGCTGCCGACAAAGGGGGAGACGGCGTGCGCGCTCCCGCGCCACCGGTTTTACCTGCACGTGAGCCAGACAGCGACAGCCCAGCCGGCCGAGACGAGCCCGCCAGCCGAGCGCCCATCGGGCGCCGGGGGCAGGCGGTTGGCGGCGGCCTTCGAGACGGTGTCGAGCCTGCCCGCGCTGGGCGAGGCGCGGGCGCGCGTGCTCGAGCTCGCGCGCGGCGACGCGCCCTCGCCGGCCGAGATCGCCCAGGTGGTCGAGTCGGACGCGGGCCTGGCGATCGCCGTGCTCAAGGCGGCGAACAACGGCGGCGGGCCGCGCGCCCGCAGCGCCGGCGTACAGCAGGCCGTCGAGAACCTCTCCCTGGATCACATCGTCGCGGTCGCCGAGAGGACGGCCGCCTACGACGCGCTGAGCGCGGGAACCGCGCGCCTCGAGCGCTTCCGCCGCCACGCCGTGGCCGTGCGGATCGCGAGCGAGCGGGTGGGCGAGCGGGCGCGGATCGACGACCTGGACACGCTCGCCGCGGCCGCGCTCCTGCACGACGTGGGGCGCCTCGTGCTCGCCGAGCTCTACGGCCGCGAGCTCGCCGAGGCCGCGCCGCTGGACGAGCCGCCCGACGAGCGCGCGCGCCGCGAGCGCCGCGAGTACGGGATCGACCACGCGCTCGTCGGCGCCGTGTTGATCCGCCGCTGGGGGCTGCCCGCGGCGGTCGCCGCGGCCGTCGAGCGGCACCACTCGCCGAAGGCCGACGGGATGGCGGCCGCGGTGCGGCTGGCCGATCTCGTCGTCCACCACGCCGCGGGCACGCCGGTGCCCGCCCAGGCCCTGCGCGACACCGGCGCGCGCCTCGGGATCGGCGAGGCGGACCTGCGCGAGCTCTTGTTCGACTTCCCGCACGCGGGCGAGGGCCGGCGCCGCGCCCAGGAGCCCTGCCCGCTCTCGCGCCGCGAGGTCGAGGCGCTGCGCGGGCTCGCCGAGGGCAAGGTCTACAAGCAGATCGCCCAGGAGCTCGGGCTGTCGGTGAGCACGGTGCGCACGCACCTGCACAACGTCTACCGCAAGATCGGCGCCGTCGACCGCGCGCAGGCCGTGCTGATCGCGCGCGACAAGGGCTGGCTCTAGCCCCCTGAGGGCCCTCGGGCCCGAGCGGACCGGCCGCCGCCGGGGGCGGCCTACTCGATCACGCCGAGCCGCATGCCGAGCGCGACGGCGTGGGCCCGGTCGCGGGCGCCGAGGCGGGCGAGCAGCCCCTTGGTGTGCGTGCGGACCGTCTCCACGCTGAGGCCGAGGCGGTGCGCGGTCTCGGTCGTCGAGTAGCCGTCGGCGAGCAACTGCAGGATCTCGCGCTGGCGCTTGGTGAGCGCCGCCGGGTGGGTGCCGTTGGCGGCGGGGTCGATGAACCGCTCGGACCCGGCGGCGGCCTCCACGGCGCGCCGCAGCGCCTCGGGCGGGGAGCTCTTGGCGACGAAAGCGAGCGCGCCGGCGGCGAGCGCCTCGCGGGCGGCGTGCCGCTCGGGACGGCGGGCGTGGGCCACGATGCCCGTCCCGGGCATGGCCTTGCGCAGCGCGCGGATCACGCTGGTGCCGCTCACGCCCTCATTGCCGTCAGGGTCGCGCTCGAGCTCGACGATCGCAACGTCGAAGGCGCCGGTCTGGGTGTGGGCCTGCAGGGCGGCGCGCCAGTTCTCGGCCTCCTCGACCTCGAAGCTGCCGTTCAGCAACTCGCGTACGCCCAGCCGAACCACGGGATGGCCATCGACGACTAGACAACGACGCTCAGGACTCAACTCTTCAGCTTTCCCCCCTAGTTCGGCACGGGGAACAGGCCCGTAAACGACCAACGGCGCTCCTCTCCTCGGGCGCCGACTGGGCCATCCTAGCTGCGAGATGGCTGCCGTGGGCAGGGTCCCTTCGCTTAGTGCGCCCTTTTTTCCTGTAGAACAGCTTCCGTGATCTCGGTGACCTCCAAGTCGCGCTATGCGGTGCTCGCCATGGCGGAGCTCGCGCGGTCCGGCCCGGGGCCCGTGCCGATCGCCCAGATCGCCGAGCGCCGCGACATGCCCCTGCAGTTCCTCGAGCAGCTCTTCGCCACGCTGCGGCGCGCGGGCCTGCTCAACAGCCAGCGCGGCGTGAAGGGCGGCTACACGCTCGCCCGCCCGGCCGAGGAGATCACCGTGCTCGAGGTCGTCCAGGCCCTCGACGGCAAGGTCGGGGAGGAGGCCAAGGAGGCGGGCGGCATCTGGGAGGAGGGGGTGGAGGCCCTGCGCGCGGTCTTCAGCTCGACGACGATTGCCGACATCGCCCGGCGCGAGGCCGAGGAGGCCGGCGCGGGCATGTACTACATCTAGCCCAGTGGACGCGGTCCCCCTCACAGCCCGCCGGCTCGTCACCGAGGTCTCGGCAGCGATCGGCGACACGCCGATCGTCGAGCTGCGTCGCCTCTCGCCGGAGGGCGGGGGGACGATCTACGCGAAGCTCGAGTTCATGAACCCGGGCGGCTCGGTGAAGGACCGCATCGGGGTCGCGATGATCGACGCCGCCGAGCGCGAGGGCAGGATCGCGCCGGGCGAGAGCGTGATCGTCGAGCCGACGAGCGGCAACACCGGCATCGCGCTCGCGATGGTCTGCGCGGCGCGCGGCTACGAGCTCTGCCTGACGATGCCGGAGGGCATGAGCCGCGAGCGCACCAAGCTCCTGCGCGCCTACGGCGCCTCGGTGCTGGAGACGCCGTCGATGGGCGGGATGGGGGAGGCGATCGACGCCGCCAACCAGGTGGTCGCCGAGCGCGGCGCGTTCATGCCGCAGCAGTTCTCGAACCCCGCCAACCCCGAGATCCACCGGCGCACGACCGCCGAAGAGATCTGGCGCGACCTCGACGGCGACATCGACGCCCTCGTCTGCGGCGTCGGGACCGGCGGCACGATCACCGGCGTCGGGCAGGTGCTCAAGGAGCGCCGGCCCTCCGTGCAGTGCTTCGCGGTCGAGCCCGCGACGTCGGCCGTGCTCTCCGGGGGCATGCCCGGGCCCCACAAGATCCAGGGGATCGGCGCGGGCTTCGTCCCCGAGGTGCTCGACCGCTCCGTGATCGACGAGGTGATCCCGATGGAGGACGAGGCCGCCCTGGACATGGCCCACGAGGTGGCGAAGAAGGAGGGGCTCCTGGTCGGGATCTCGGCGGGCGCCGCGATCGCCGCGGCGCTCGAGGTCGCGAAGCGCCCCGAGATGCGCGGCAAGCGCATCGTCACGATCGCCCCCGACGGCGGCGACCGCTACATGTCGCTGCCCTTCTTCGGGGAGTAGCCGCGATGATCGGCGCCAGCACGATCAAGGACGTGATCAAGGAGGTCCGCCGCGACGTGGCGGCGGCCCGCGAGCGCGACCCCGCGGCCCAGGGCGTGGGGACGTTCGAGATCCTCGCGAGCTGGCCCGGCGTGCAGGCGCTGCTCGCGCACCGGATCGCGCACGCGCTGTGGGAGGCGGGCGTGCCGCTCCTGCCGCGCCTGATCGCGTTCCTGAGCCGCTCGGTGACCGGCGTCGAGATCCACCCGGCCGCGAAGGTCGGCCAGGAGTTCTTCATCGACCACGGCTCGGGCGTGGTGATCGGCGAGACCGCCGAGATCGGCGACCGCGTGACGCTGTATCAGGGCGTCACCCTCGGCGGCACCGGCTTCGCCCAGGGCAAGCGCCACCCGACCGTGGAGGACGACGTCACGATCGGCTCCGGCGCCAAGCTGCTCGGCCCGATCACCGTCGGCCACGGCGCGAAGATCGGCGCCAACACGGTCGTCATCAAGGACGTGCCGCCGAACTCGACCGTGGTCGGCAACCCCGGCCACCCGGTGCGCGTGGAGGGCCGGCGCGTCGAGGGGCCCGACGCCGACTGGATCCACCTGCCGGACCCCGTGGCCGACGCGATCCGGATGCTCTCGGAGCGGATCGCGGCGCTCGAGCGGCGCATGGCGGAGCTCGACGGGCAGGCCACCGAGGCGCAGGTCGTCGAGCTCGAGACCAAGCGCGGCCCGACCAGCGCGGGCGGCTGAAAAGCCCCCGGCGCCGCCGGGGGCCCATCTATCCTCGGTCAGGTGACCACGGAGGCCTCCTATGGCGCTGCCCTGACCCCTGGCGCCGACGCGATCGAGCGCCTGCTGGCCGACCTCAATCCCCCGCAGCGCAAGGCCGTGGAGCACGGCGGCGGGCCGCTGCTCGTGATCGCCGGCGCGGGCTCGGGCAAGACCCGCGTGCTCACCCGCCGGGTCGCGTACCTGGTCGCCACCGGCCTCGCCAAGCCGTCGGAGATCCTCGCGATCACCTTCACCAACAAGGCGGCCGACGAGATGCGCTCGCGCGTGGAGGAGCTGGTCGGCGGCGTCTCGCGGCTGATGTGGGTGATGACCTTCCACTCGGCCTGCGCGCGGATCCTGCGCGCGAACGCCGAGCGCCTCGGCTACAAGCGGTCGTTCACCATCTACGACGAGTCGGACTCGCTGCGCATGATCAAGCGCTGCATGGCCGACGCCGACGTCGACCCGAAGCGCTTCACCCCGCGCTCGGTGCGCGCGCAGATCTCCGCCGCGAAGAACCAGCTCATCGACGCCACCGACTTCCGCGAGCGCCAGGGCTCCTTCTACGAGGAGAAGGTCGCCGACGTCTACGAGCTCTACGAGCGGCGGATGGTCGCCGCGAGCGCGATGGACTTCGACGACCTGCTCGTGCGCACGGTCAACCTCATGGAGCTCTTCGAGGACGTGCGCGAGCGCTACCGCCGGCAGTTCCGCTGGATCCTGGTCGACGAGTACCAGGACACAAACCACGCCCAGTACCGGCTCCTGCAGCTGCTCGCCGGCGAGGAGCGCAACATCACGGTCGTCGGCGACGACGCGCAGAGCATCTACAGCTTCCGGTCGGCCGACGTGCGCAACATCCTCGAGTTCGAGCGCGACTTCGCGGGCGCCGAGGTGATCAAGCTCGAGCAGAACTACCGCTCGACCGGCACGATCCTCGACGCGGCCAACGCGCTGATCGCCCACAACCCCGAGCAGAAGCCCAAGCGGCTGTGGACCGACGCGGGCCGCGGCGAGCCCCTGACGATCGCCGAGCTCGACGACGAGCACGCGGAGGCGCGCTACGTCGCCGGCGAGATCGAGCGGCTGATCTCCGACGAGGGGTACGCGCGCGAGGAGGTCGCGGTCTTCTACCGGATGAACGCGCAGAGCCGCGTGCTCGAGGACACGCTCGTGCGCTACGAGGTGCCCTACCAGGTCATCGGCGGCACCAAGTTCTACGACCGCGCCGAGATCAAGGACGCGATCGCCTACCTCTCGCTGCTCGTCAACCCCGCCGACGCGATGTCGTTCGCGCGCGTCGTCAACTCGCCGCGCCGCGGCATCGGCCAGCAGACCCAGGCGCGGATCCTCTCGCACGCGAACACGACCGGCGAGGACGTGTGGGACGTGATGTCGCGGCCTGAGCAGGTGCCCGGCTTGGGCACCGCCGCCGTGAAGGCGGTCTCGCGCTTCGCGGAGACCATGGCCGGGCTGCGCGAGCGCGCCGAGGACGGCTCGGTGGCGCGCATCCTCGAGGCCGTGCTGCACGAGACCGGCTACATCGAGGCGCTCGAGGCCGAGCGCACGCTGGAGGCCGAGGGCAGGATCGAGAACCTGCAGGAGCTCGTCGGCGTGGCCGAGGAGTTCGACGCCAACCGCGCCGTCGAGGGCGACCAGGACCAGACGCCGCTCGAGGAGTTCCTGGCGCGGATCTCGCTCTACACCGACCAGGACACGCTGCGCGAGGACGAGAGCCTCATCACCCTGATGACGCTCCACAACGCCAAGGGCCTGGAGTTCGAGGTGGTCTTCATGATCGGCTGCGAGGAGGGCCTGTTCCCGCACTCGCGCTCGGTCGAGGAGGGCAACCTCGACGAGGAGCGCCGCCTCTGCTACGTCGGCATCACCCGCGCCCGCAAGCGCCTCTACATGACGTGCGCGCGGCGGCGCATGATCCACGGCGCGGGCGGCTGGAGCGTTCCCTCGCGCTTCCTCGGCGAGATCCCGTCCGAGCTCGTCGACCACCACGACGCCACCACGCGCACCGGCTGGCGCAGCGCCCGCGACGAGGTGCTCGGCGGGATGCGCTCCGGCGGGGGCATCCAGCCGCCGCCGCGCAAGCAGCCCAGGGCGCCCGAGGTCGCCTTCCAGGTGGGCGACGACGTCGTGCACGCCACCTTCGGCGAGGGCGTCGTCACCGGTGTCGAGCCGGACAACGTCATCGTGGTGCGCTTCCGCGGCGGCCAGGGCGAGCGCAAGCTGATGGCAGACTACGCGCCGCTCAAGAAGGTCTCGTAGGACGTGGCAGCTCAGATCATCGACGGCAAGGCGGTCGCCGCCGAGGTGCGCGCCGGGGTGGCGCGTGAGGTCGAGGCGTTCCGCTCGGAGACGGGGCAGACCCCGGGGCTCGCGACCGTGCTGGTCGGCGACGACCCGGCCTCGCACGTGTACGTCGGCAACAAGATCCGCGCCTGCGAGGA
>ERZ777003.1160-NODE-1160-length-42649-cov-28.180753_pt1 | contig 42649 bp, 34 predicted proteins | sample MGYA00374956_ERZ777003 | MGnify/ENA primary metagenome ERZ777003 (study PRJEB29302, sample SAMN06268252) | bioreactor metagenome | isolation source: Joint BioEnergy Institute, California, USA | place: USA:Joint BioEnergy Institute, California, USA | collected... | reverse complement strand
GGTGTCGCCGAAAGCCTTTGAGACGATCGTTCTCGATCTGCTTCACAGCATGGGCTACGGAACGAGCAGGGAAGACGTCCGGCGCGTCGGGGGGGCTGGCGACGGCGGAATCGACGGCATCATCTCCCTGGATCGACTCGGACTGGAGAAGGTGTACGTTCAGGCCAAGCGCTGGCAGGGTCCCGTTGGCAGGCCGGAGGTCCAGGGTTTTTACGGTGCCCTTGTCGGCCAGCGCGCGACCAAAGGAGTGTTCATCACCACCTCGGCCTTTACGCCCCGGGCGGTCGAGTTCGCAGACTCGGTCGGGGGGATCGTGCTGGTCGACGGGAACCGCCTGGCGAATCTGATGATCGAGCATGAAGTCGGAGTGACGCTGCGACCGGTGAAAGTGCCGAAGCTCGATTCCGACTACTTCGAAGAGTGACCGCTGACAAGCAGTGTCGCCTGTCGGCCGGTGGGCGCTTCGTACGCGTGCCGTCTACCACCGGCTTCGCCGCCGCAACACCCTGCGCGAAGCGCTCCGTCAGGACCGGGCGGTCTTCCACGCGCACCGGTAGACCGCCTTCCGGTCTCAGTCCGCCCGGCGCGCCAGCTCCTCGTCGACGATGAGCACGATCTTGCCGAAGTGACCGCCGGCTTCGAGCGCGCGGTGCGCGTCGGCGGCGCGGTCGAGCGGAAACGTCGCGTGGATGATCGGGCCGATGCGTCGCGTCGCGACGAGCGGCAGCACGTGCCGTTCGAGCGCCTCGGCGATGCGCCCCTTCACCTCGACCGGTCGCGGGCGGAGCGTCGAGCCCGTGATGGTGAGCCGTCGCCGCATGACGCGGCCCAGGTCGATCTCGGCGCGGCTGCCGCGCAGCAGCGCAATCAGCACGAGCCGGCCATCCTCGGCGAGCAGCTCGAGGTTGCGCGGTACGTAGTCGCCACCCACCATGTCGAGCACGACGTCGACGCCACGGCCGCCGGTCAGCGCTCGGACAACCTCGACGAAGTCTTCCTTTTCGTAGTCGATCGCCTTCCCGGCGCCGAGCCGCTCGCACATCGCACATCGCTCCGGCGTCCGCGCCGTCGTGAAGACGCGCGCGCCGAACGCGTGCGCCATCTGGATTGCGGTCGTGCCGATGCCGCTCGCGCCGCCGTGCACCAGCAGCGACTCGCCGGGTTCGAGCCGGGCGCGGTCGAACAGATTCGACCAGACGGTGAAATACGTTTCGGGAATCGCTGCGGCTTCGACGAACGACAGGCCGTCGGGTACCGGCAGACACTGCGCCGCAGGCGCCACGGCCAGCTCGGCGTAGCCGCCACCGGCGAGCAGCGCCATGACGCGGTCGCCCGGCTTCCAGCGCAGGGGCGCGTCAATAGGCCGACCGACCGCAACGACGGTGCCTGCGACTTCGAGTCCCGGAATGTCGGACGCGCCGGGCGGCGGAGGGTATTTGCCCAACCGCTGGATGATGTCCGGTCGATTCACGCCTGCAGCAGCGACGCGGATGAGCACTTCGCCCGCACCAGGTTCGGGCGCCGGCCGCTCGACCACCCGCAGAACGTCGGGCCCGCCCGGCCCGGCAATCTCGACGACGCGCATGCCGCGAGTATGGCATGCACCGGAACCCGTCCGGTCCGCGATCAGCCGTGTGCGGCCGGCCGTCCGACCCGCGCGAGCCAGGCCGTCAGCCGCTCGAACGCTTCGTCCGGCGTCGAGCCGTAGAAGGGCATCACCGCATTCGTCGTGCCACGCTGCGCCAGCCGCGCCCGCCAACGACTCATCGCGATTGGGACAATCTCGATCGCGTAGGACCTGCCGTTGACGAGCCCGGTACGTCGGATCGCTTTCGCCGTCGGGGTCTGAGGCATGGTGTTCATCAAAGGGGCCGCGACGATTCTAGTGACCGTGCAGAGCGGCGCAAGCGAAAGCAGGTGCGAAGAAACGTGCCGCGGACGGGATCGGTCGAAATGCACCGGCAGCGGACCGAAAAAGATCCGGATGAACAGAGGTCGCACAGGTCTTCCGCGACGTTTCCACAGGTTTTCCACACGCCCTTTTCGGCGACAATGTCACACTGCCGATGCGCGCCCTCGTCCTGGCTCCCACGGTCGTCCTCTTTGCGTCCGCGGTGGCGGCCTTTGCGCAGCTGCCCGCTGCCGTGCCGGGCACGATCTACCGCGTGTTCCTGTCCTCGGGTGAACCGCTCCCGAGCTTCGGCGAACCGGTGTTCGTCGGCGACCGCGTCATCTTCAACCTCCTGCTCGGCGGCGGAACCCCGGCCGAGATGCAGCTCGTCAGCCTGCCGGCCGCGGGTGTGGATCGGGAACGGACCGAGCGCTATATCGAGGCCATGCGCGCCGAGCACTACGCGGCAACGCGGGGCGAAGCGGACTACGCGGCGCTCACGGCGGAAGTCGCGCGCGTGCTCGATCAGCTGACGACGCTGACCGACGTGCAGACACGGCTGCGCCTGGCCGAAGGCGCACGGCGTCAGCTGCTCGCCTGGGCGGAGGCGCACTATCACTACCGCGCCGACGACATCCGGGAGCTCGCCTCACTGTTCGACGAGGTCATCGCCGAGCTGCGCATCGCGGCCGGCGAGCCCGCGGTCGAGCTGGCCCTCATCGCTCCTCCGCCGCCGCGCGAGCCGCTGCTGCCGGCGCCCACGCTGCGCGAATCGGTCGCGCTCGCGCTGAGCGCCGCCGAGCTGGCCGACAACGGCGCCGAGCGCATCGGCATCCTGTCGGGCGCGGCGCGCGCCGCCGGACGGATGGGCGATCCGGTCGTCGAGCAGACCGTATCGGAAATGCTGCAGGAGGAAATCTCCGCCGGGTCGGCCTACGCCGCGCTGCTCTCGGCGCTCCGGACGCGTGCCGAAGCGGCGCGGGAGCGCGGCGACGTGGCCGCGGTCGCGCGCCTGCTCGACGAGCTCGAGCGGCGCGACGCCCAGCTCGGCCGTCGTCGTCCCGCCGAGGTCGCGGCGCTGCGGCGCGACCTCGAATCCACGATCGACGCGGTCAAGGCGTTCCAGGCCGCGCTCGCCTCGCACAAGCGCCAGCTCGCCGCCGCCCGCACCTACGAGCGGCGGCTCGCGCCCCTGTTCGACCGCTTCGACTCGCTCGAGGAGCACCTGACGACGCTGAAGGAGATGGGCGGAATCACGCCCGGGCAGATCAGCCTGGCCGAGGCCGAGCTGCTGCGCATCGCGCAGGAGCTCGACGGCATCCGCCCGCCCGAGTCGCTCGCCGGCGTGCACACGGCCTTCGGCAACGTCGTCCGGCTGGCGCAGGAAGCGTTCGCCCGCCGGCGTCAGGCGCGGTCGAGCCGGTCGAACGAAATGCGCGAGGCGTCGGCCGCGGCGGCCGGTGCGATGCTGCTCATCGAGCAGGTGCGGGCCGATCTGGCCGCCAGCCTGGAGCCGCCCGTGCTCCCGTGAACGATCGGTGAGAGACTGGACACGCTCATGCAGCGACGTGTCCTGATCCGAGCGCGCGGCCTGGCCTCGTTCCGCCGGACGCTGGTCGATCTGGCGCTCTCGGGCGGCCCGCTGGCCGCCCGGCGTCGCGCCATCGTGGTGCCGACGCGTGCCGCCGGCGCTCTTCTGCGCCTGACGATCGAGCAGCACGCGTTCGCGCACGGTTCCGCTGCGCTCATCTGTCCCGACATCGTCACGCGCGAGGAATGGCTGGCCCGGATGGCGGCGTCGCTCGCGCCGTCGGTGCGCTGGCTCGACCGCATCGAGCGGCACGTGATGCTCGAGGCGGCCATTCACCGCGCACTCGCGCTGCGGCCGAACATTCAGGCGCCGTTCGAGCTGCGGCCGGGCATCGTCGCGGCGATGCTCGATTTCTACGACGAGCTCAGGCGGCGGAACCGCCGCATCCGCGCGTTCGCCCGGACGATGTTCGATGAGCTGCGCGTCGAGCGGGGGACCGACCGCGGCAGCGAAGGCCTGATCGAACAGACAAGGTTTCTCGGCTTCGCGTTTCTGGCGTACGAGCGCGCCGTTCGGAGGAGCGGCGGCGTCGACGAGCACGAGCTGCGCGCGCGGCTGTTGCGCGAACAGCCGCAGCTGCCCTGTCGCGAGCTGGTCGTCGCGGTGGCCGACCACCCGGCCGATCCACGCGGACTGTGGCCGGCCGACTTCGACCTCATCGGCCGGCTGCGCGGGTGCGAGGCCGTCCACGTCGTGATGACCGATGAAGCACATGACGCCGGGTTCCGCGCTCGGGTCGAACGCGAGCTGCCCGGGATCGAGGAGCAGCGTGCGCCCGACATCGAGCGCATGCCGGTGCTCGTCGAGCTCGACAGCGACGTCCGGACCGACGCCGGCGTCCCGGTGGCGATCAGCCGCGACCGCGAGGAAGAGCTGCGCCAGGTCGCGCGGCACGTGCGCGCACGCGCCGCGCGCCACGATCACGTGCTGCCAGGCCCGACCGCCGTCGTGTTCCACCGGCCGCTGCCGTATCTGTATCTGGCGCAGCAGGTGCTGACCGACGCGCGGGTGCCGTATCAGGCGTTCGACACGCTGCCGCTGGCGGCCGAGCCGTACGCCGCTCTGGTCGATCTGGCCCTGGCGGTCGCGCGAACCGAAGGCTCGCGCGACGCCGTGCTGGCGCTGCTGCGGTCGCCGCTGGCGCGGTTTGAGGTCGACGGCGAGATCGTGCGCGCGCGCGAGGTGCACGACCTCGCGCGCGTGCTGGCCGAGGAACGGGCCGACGGTGCGGTCGATACGTTCGAGCCGGTGATTGACCGGTGGGAGGGGCAGGATCGGCGCCGAGCCGGCACGGCCGCGCACGCCCGGCGCGCGGCGCGTGCCGGGCTGGCCGCTGCCGAGGCGCTTGCCGGCTGCCGCGAGGGACGCGACGCGGCCGCGCAGGTGCGCTGCCTCGCCGCGTTCCTGCGCGCGATCGAGCGCCGCGACCTGCCTGGCGGCGGCGCGGGCGAGCGCGTGCGGCGCGCCCGCGCCGCCGTGCTGGCCGTGCTCGACGGCCTGGCCGACGCGCTCGCGCGCGTCGGCGGCGGGCCGCGGCTGGGCGACGACCTCGCGGCGCTCGTCTATCACGCCCTCGAGGCACAGACGTTCGCGCCGGCGCGCGGCCGAGACGGTGTCCACCTGGTGGACGCCGCGGCCGCGCGCTTCGGCGAGTTCGACGACGTGTTCCTGGTGGGGCTCGTCGAGACCGACTGGGCCGAGCGTCAGCGGCGATCCTTCTTCTATTCGGCCGGCCTGCTCAAGGCGCTCGGCTGGCCGCAGGACGCCGAGCAGGACGCCGCTCGACAGGCGGCGTTCCGCGACGTGCTGACGCTCGCCCGGCGCCGCACGCGGCTGTCGGCGTTCGAGCTCGACGGCGAGACGGTCGTCGGGCTCGCGACGATTCTCGACGGCGCGGCCGGACTGCCGCGCGAGCGCGAAGAACTGCCGGATCCGGGACCGCTCTTTGCCGACGAGCTGCTGACCGGTCCGGTCATGCCCGCCGGTCTCGAGCCCGGCATCGACCGCTGGCTGCGACTGCGGCGCCGGCGCCCGGCGCTCGACACGCCGACGTACTCAGGACGTGTCGCCGCGGCGCCGCCCGACGTGTACCGCGTCAGCCGCGTCGATCGCTACGCGGCCTGCCCGTTCCGCTATTTTTCGGAGTTCGTCCTGCAGCTCGTCGAAGAGCGGCCCGAGGCGGTCGGCCTCTCGCCGCTCGAGCGCGGCTCGCTGCTGCACACGCTGCTCGAGCGCTTCTACCGCCGCTGGGACGAGCGCGGCATGGGCGCCGTCACGACGGCGAACCTGCCGGAGGCTCATGCGCTGTTCGCCGAGGTCACCGACGAGCTGCTCGCGACGCTGCCGCCGGCCGATCGCGCACTCGAGCGGATGCGCATCGCGGGATCGATCGTCGCCCCGGGCGTGGCCGATCGCGTGCTCGAGCTCGAGGCGCGCGGCGGTGCGGCCGTCGTCAGACGCCTGCTCGAGGAGTCGATTGAGGGACGCTTCGTGTTCCCGGTGAACGCCGGCCTGTCGTCGCGCGAAATCGCCATTCGCGGCAAGGCCGATCGCATCGACGTGCTCGCCGACGACACCCTCCGCATCGTCGATTACAAGCTCGGCCGCGTCCCGGACGCGTCGTCGCTGCAGGCGCCGATTTATGCCTACTGCGCGCGGCAGCTGCTGGCCGAACGGGAAGGGAAGCAGTACGGCGTGGCTGCCGCGATGTACGTGGCGTTCGGCGAGGATCGCCGCTTCACGGGCGGCATTACGAAGGGCGCGCCGGAAGAAGTCGCCGCCGAGATGGAGACGCGGGCGTCGGAGTTTGCCGCGGTCGTCGAGCGCATCGAGCGCGGCGAGTTCCCGCCGCGCCCCGTCAAGTTATCGCTCTGCGCCGCCTGCGGCTACGCGGGCGTCTGCCGCAAGGAGTACCAGTCTGTCGACGATGTCGCAGCCGAGCCTGTTTGACGCGCTGGAACACGACGAGGAGCCGATCGGCACACCGCCCGATCAGGCCGCCCGCGACTTTGCCGTCGACCCGCACAACGACGTCGTCCTCGAGGCGTCGGCCGGGACGGGCAAGACGCGCGTGCTCGTCGACCGCTACGTGCGGCTGCTGACGCTGGGCGTCGATCCGCGCAACATCCTCGCGATGACCTTCACGCGGAAGGCGGCAACCGAGATGCGCGACCGCGTGCTGGCCGCGCTGCGGCGCGGCGCGGCGGCCGGCCAGCTGCCGGCCGATCGCTGGCAGGCCATCAGCGCCCGCATGCAGGACGTGCAGATTACGACGATCGACGCCTTCTGCTTCGGCCTGCTCCGTGAGTTCCCCATCGAAGCCGGCGTCGAGCCGACGTTCGAGGTCGCCGACGAGACCGAGATCGCGCGCTTCGCAAGCGAGGCGCTCGACACGGCCCTGGCGCGTGCGCGCGCGATGGCGGCGAGTCACGAGGACGTGCGGCTGCTGTTCGTCCGCGTCGCGCCGCCGACGCTCCGCGAAGCGCTCGGGAGCCTCATCGATCGCCGGCAGGTCGCGCTGCCGGCTCTGCGATCGTTCGTGGCGCGCCACCCCGAGCCGACATCAGCCGCGGCCGCGGCCGCGCGGTATCTCGACTTCCTGCAGCGGGAGCTGTCACCGGCGCTGCGCAGGACGCTGATTGAGACGGGGCCGCACGGCGTGGCCGACTACCGATGGGTGGCCGAGGACCTGCGCGCGCTCGATCGCGCGGCTGGTGCCGAGGCGGACCCGATTGCGGTGCAGCAGGTCCGGCGGAGACTCGAGGCGTACTTCCTCACGCAGAGCGGCACGCCCCGCCAGCGCCTGGTCAGGCCGTACGCGACGGCGATCGACGCGGCCACGAAGCGGAAGCACGAAGAGGCCTTGAAGGCGGCCGCCGAACCGGTGCTCGCCGCCGGCGAGGCGCTCGATCGCGACCTCGACGCGCTGCTCGCGCGCGGGGTGCTCAAGGTGTTGGAGGTCGCGGTTGCTGCCTACGAGCGCCTCCTGGCCGAGCACGCGCTGCTCGACTTTGCGGCGATGCTCGATCGCGCGGTGCTGCTGCTCGCGCGCCAGGAGGAGTTCGCCCGGAGCCGGCTGAAGCTGCAGTCGCGCTATCACCACCTGCTGATCGACGAGTTCCAGGACACGAGCCGCCGGCAGTGGCAGCTGATCGAACTGCTCATCGACGCGTGGGCCGAAGGCGAAGGCGTCGCCGACGCGCACACGTCCATCTTCGTCGTCGGCGACCGCAAGCAGTCGATCTACCGGTTCCGCCACGCCGAGGTGACGCTGCTCGACGAAGCGGCGCGGCGCATCGGGATGCTGCGGCCGGGACGGCAGGTGCGCCAGGCCATTTCGACGAGCTTCCGATCGGTGCCGGAGCTGCTGGCGTTCGTCAACGCCGTGTCGGGAGCGATGGCGGGCGACGCGAGCGTCGAGGATCGATGGCACTACCGTGACGAGGACCGGTTTCCGACGCCGCCGATTGCCGACGGCGCGCTGCGCGACGGCCAGCCGGTCGTGGGGATCGTGGCCGAGGCGTCGATCGAGGCGTCGGCGGCGGCCGTGGCCGACGAGGTCGTGCGGCTGCTGCAGACGGCCGCCGTGCGCGACCGTGAGACGGGCGTGCGGCCGGCGCGGCCCGACGACATCGCGATCCTGTTTCGCGCCCGCGCCGGACATCAGTACTTCGAGGAGGCACTCGAGCGGCGCGGCGTCCGCACGTACGTCTATAAGGGTCTCGGCTTCTTCGACGCGCCCGAGGTGCAGGACCTGCAGTCGCTGCTGCGGTTCCTTGCGCGGCCCGAGTCGGATCTGCGCGCGGCCGAGCTGCTGCGGTCGCGCTTCGTCCGGCTGTCGGACGTCGCGCTTGCGCGGCTGGCGCCGTCGTTCTCGGCCGCGCTGCTGGGCCGGGCGGCACCCGACGTGGAGCTCGACGAGGTCGATGCCGGGCTGCTCACCGCGGCGCGCGAGGGCGTTGCGCGGTGGCTTACGCTCGCCCGACAGATTCCCCCCGGCGAGCTGCTCGACATTGTCCTGCGCGAGTCGGCGTACTTCCGCGAGCTGTCGGGGCGCCGCCTCGAACAGGCGCGCGAGAACATCAAGAAGGTGCGCGCGCTCGTCCGCCGCGTCGAGAACCGGGGGTACGCGACGCTCGATCGACTCGCGGCGTACTTCGAAACACTGCGTGCCGGCGACGACTCGAACGCCATCGTCCAGGCGGCCGGCGCCGTCAACCTCATGACGATTCACGCGGCCAAGGGGCTCGAGTTTCCGATCGTGTTCGTCGTGAACCTGCAGGCGGGTGCGCGGGGACGCGCGGGCGGCTTCACCCTCATCGAGCAGGGGCCCGACGGCGAGCCGGCGCTGACGTTCGGTACCAACGAGGCGACGGCGCTCGAGGACCGGCGCGAGACCGAGGAGCTGCGACGCCTGCTGTACGTCGCGCTGACGCGGGCGCGCGACCGGTTGTACCTGGCCGCGGAAGTCGACGCGAAGGGCACGCTGCGGACGAGGGGCAGCCGGACGCTGGCGGCGCTGCTGCCGACGTCGCTCGCCCGGTGCTTCGAAGAGGCGGCTGCCGGGGACGCTGACGAGGTGAGCTGGGTGACCGAGGCCGGGCGCTTCGTCTGCCGTGTGTGCCGCCCGAGCGATCCGCCCCGGCAACTGGTGTCGACCGCGATCTCCGGGACCGGCAGCGCCGAGATCGGGCCCGTGGAGCCGCTGCGCGACGCGGGACTGCGCGCGTTGCCGGCGTCGGCCGTGTGGGCCGGTGAGGTGGTCGACGGGGTGGCGCCCGGGGAAACGCGCGCGGCAGCGCCGTGGAGCGACGAACGCGACGTCCAGCGGCTCGCGGGCACCCTGGTGCACCGCATGCTCCAGCGGGAGCTCGACGCCGGGCTCGACGAGCAGGCGCTGCTGGCCGCGGCTGAGGTCCTGTTCACAACGTTCGAACGGGCGGACACCGCCGATCCTGGTGAAGTCGTGTCGCAGGCCGTTCGTATCTATCGGGCGCTCTGGAAGGACGAGCAGGTCGCGGCGCTGCTCGCCGGCGGCACCCGCTATCACGAAGTGCCGTTCTCGTATTTCCCTCCTGACCGGCCCGACACGTGCCTGCGTGGCGCCATCGACTGCATCGTGGAGCGCGACGACGGGTCGGTCGTGGTACTCGAATTGAAGACCGGACGTCGGCGGCCCGAACACGAAGTCCAGCTGGCGCTCTACGTCGATGCCGTCCGGGCGATGCTGCCGGGACGGACGGTGAGCGGCCGACTGTGGTATCCGCCGGAGCAGCTGCGTTCCTGCGAGTGGTGAAAAAGCCATCGAAATGCGGGGTCCGACCGTCCCGTTTGGGATACACTCTTGCCGACCGTATTGAGAGTGGTCCGAACACGGAGTCGTTGATTTGTCCCTGACGTGTCCCAATTGCGGGAATTCCGAGGCGTTTCTCGCGAAAACCCTGCAGATGCACCTGATTCGGGTAAGCGAGAGCCAGCTCGAGCCGGCACAGGAAGAAGGTCGACCGGCGCTCGTTGAGCTGCTGTGCGACGAGTGTGAGAGCTCGCTCGACCTCGATGCGCTCGACGAGGAAACCCGCCGCGAACTGCTGCTGACGCTCGGCGCACGCTGAGCGCGCTGTTCAGCTGGGCCAGGCCCGTGCACGATCTGTTCGATATTGTCGGGCTGCCGCGATCGGCCCCTCCCGTCGAAGTCCGCCGGGTCTGTGCGCGCCATACGCGGCGAGCCCATCCCGACTTCCGCCATCCCGGACTGGAACCGGTCGCCAGCTACCGCGGCGCGCCGGTCCCGGCCAGGGTCGCCTGCCGCGACGTCGCGGTCGATTTCACCGAGATTTCGAGCCTGCTCGACCGGATTCAGGCGGCCTTCTTCCGCTCCGGTCCGGTCAATCCGTCCTGACGCCGCGCCGTGCGGGTGCACCTCGACGTTCTCGGCTGGCTCCACGGGCTGACCGGGTGGGTGGCGCTCGCCTGCGGGGCGGCACTGCTGCTGCTTGCCGGCGGAACCGCCAGCCTGACATCGGACGGGGCCGAAGCGATGGCCGTGGTGTGGATGCTGCTCGCCGGCGGTCTCGCGATGAGCCTCGGCGGGTGGCTCATGATCGTCACCGGCCGGGCGATCACCCGTCGCCGCAAGGGCGGGCGGCTGGCGGCGCTGCTGCTGGCCGTTCCCGCGCTGTTCATCCCGCCATTCGGCACGGCACTTGCGGCCTACTCGCTGTGGGCGCTGCTCAATGACGATGCGCGTGCGGCATTCGGGCGCCCGCCGCGGCGTCGTCGGGTGCCGACGGGCGAATCGACGTCGTGATCGCTCGTCCGTGGCCCGAGCCGACGTTACAATCGGTCGATGGCCACTGTGACCGAAGCTGCGGTGCTCGATGCCCTGCGCAGCGTCCGCGATCCTGATCTCCACAAGGACATCGTCTCGCTCGGATTCGTGAAGGATCTGAAGATTGATGGCGGTCGCGTCTCGTTCGCGATCGAGCTGACGACGCCGGCCTGTCCGGTGAAGGATCTGATGCGCGACCAGGCGCACGCCGCCGTGTCGGCGCTGCCCGGCGTCACGGCGGTCGAGGTCGAGATGACCGCGGCGGTCCGGGCGGCCGGTCCGGTGGGGGGCAAGTCGCCGGTGCCGGGCGTCAAGAACATCATCGCGGTGGGCGCCGGCAAGGGCGGCGTCGGGAAGACCACGATGACGGTGAACCTGGCGGCGGCCCTGGCCTCGCGCGGCAGCCGCGTCGCGATTCTCGACGGCGACATCTACGGGCCGAACGTGCCGATCATGCTCGGCATGCACACCCAGCTGCAGACCGACGGACAGAAGATTCTGCCGGCCGAGCAGTTCGGTATCCAGGTCGTCTCGATCGGCTTTCTGACCGACGACGAGTCGCCGATCATCTGGCGCGGCCCGATGCTGCATCAGACGGTCCAGCAGTTCTTCCGCGAGGTCCGCTGGAACGACATCGACTACCTGTTCGTCGACATGCCGCCCGGCACGGGCGACGTAGTGCTGAGCCTGAGCCAGTCGGTGCCGGTGGCCGGCGCTGTGCTCGTGACGACGCCGCAGACGGTGTCGGTGGCGGACACGCGGCGCGCGATCAACATGTACCGGAAGCTCAACGTGCCGACGCTGGGGCTCATCGAGAACATGAGCCACTTCGTCTGTCCCGATTGCGGCCGCGAGGCCGACCTGTTCGGCCGGGGCGGCGGCGAGCGGCTGGCCGACGAGCTGTCGGTGCCCTTCCTCGGCCACGTGCCGCTGCAGGAGCGGGTCCGCACCGGTGGCGACGAAGGGCGGCCGATCGTGCTGAGCGATCCCGATTCGGCGCCGGCGCGTGCGCTGTTCGCGGCGGCCGAGCGGGTGGCGCAGCAGGTCTCGATCGCGTCGTACGCGTCCCGAGCAATTCCCCTGACCGAAGTCCGCTGATCACGCGGCACCGACACCGGACGGCCTGCCGGTCCGGGCAGGCCCGTGTGTCCACGAGAGAGGCATGCTGTCGATTCCGTACACACACACCCGGTTGTCGAACGGCCTCGACGTCATCGTTCACGAGGATCACCGGATGCCCCTCGCGGCGGTGAACGTCTGGTATCACGTCGGTTCGAAGAACGAGCAGCGGGGGCGAACGGGCCTTGCGCACCTGTTCGAGCACCTGATGTTCGAAGGGTCGGCGCACCAGCGCGACGGGTATTTCGGGCCGCTGCAGCAGGCGGGCGCGTCGCTCAACGGTTCGACGAGCACCGACCGGACGAACTACTGGGAGCTGGTTCCCATCGGGGCGCTCGACCTGGCGCTGTGGATGGAGGCCGATCGCATGGGCTGGCTGCTGCCCGCGCTCAGCCAGGAGCGGCTCGACAACCAGCGATCGGTCGTGCTGAACGAGCGCCGCCAGAGCTACGAGAATCGTCCCTACGGCCTGGCGACGTTCACGCTGATGGCGGCCATCTTCCCGCCCGATCACCCGTACCACTGGCCGACGATCGGCGAGCCGGCCGATCTCGAAGCGGCGACGCTCGACGACGTGCGCGCGTTCTTCCAGCGCTACTACCATCCGGGCAACGCGTCGCTGGTCATCGCGGGCGATGTCGAGACCGACGACGTGCTCCGACGGGTGGAGGAACTCTACGGCGACATCCCGGCGGGCGAGCCGGTCGGGCGGATGGCGCCTGCGGTGCCGCCGCCGGCGCCTCGGAGGATGGTCATGGAGGATCGGGTGGAGCTGCCGCGGCTGTATCTGGCCTGGCCGACGCCGCAGCTGTTCGCCGACGGCGATGCGGCGCTCGATCTGGTTGCCGACCTGCTCGGCAACGGACGGACGTCGCGCCTGTACAGCCGGCTCATCCACGACCGGCGCATCGCGGTGGAGCTGGCGGCCGGCCAGACGTCGCGTGAGATTGCGAGCACGTTTCAGATTGTCGCGACGGCCGCGCCGGGGCGCACGCTCGACGAGCTCGAGGACGCGATTCACGACGAGATCGCGCGGTTCGCCGACGAGGGGCCGTCGGAAGGCGAGGTTGAGCGCGGACGGGCGCAGGCGGAGACGGCGTTCGTCTATCGCGTCCAGGCGCTCGGCGGCTTCGGCGGCAAGGCGGATCAGCTCAACGCCTACCAGACGTACCTGGGCGTGCCCGACTGGTTCCAGAGCGATCTCGATCGCTACCTGCACGCCACGCGCGACGATCTGCGCCTGACCTGCGGCGCCTGGCTCGCGCGCGATCGCGCCACGACGCTGGCGGTCGTGCCGCACGGCACGGCGGCCGGGGCGCTCCGCGATGCGGAGCTCGTCGAGCGGGGGAGAGCATGAGCACCCGCTTCCGTCGGCCCGAGCCCGGCCCCCCGGCACCCGTCCGCTTTCCGTCCATCGTGCGCCATACGCTCGACAACGGGCTGGCGGTCTGGACGATTCCGTACGGCGCCCTGCCGGTTGCCACGACGACGCTCGTGATCGGCCGGGGGACGGCAGAGGATCCGCCCGACCGCCACGGTCTGGCGAGCCTGACGGGCGATCTGCTCGACGAGGGTGCGGGGCGTCTCGACGCGATCGAGCTGGCCGACGCGTTCGCGCGCGCGGGCACGCACCTGAACATCGACACGGGTCCCGACGCGACGACGCTGTCGTGCGCGGGCCTGTCGCGCGTGCTCGACAGGATCCTCGACCTCATGGCCGACGTCGTGATTCGGCCTCGGCTCGGCGAGGAGGATTTCGAGCGCGTGCGCGAACTGCGCATCAACCGGCTGCGGCAGCTCAGCCGCTCGGCCGGTTCGATGGCCGATCGCGCCTGGGTCACGGCCGTGTTCCGGGATCACCCGTACGGCCACGGCGCGATGGGGACGACGGCGGCGCTTTCGGCGATGAGTGTCGACGATGCGCGGACGCACTGGCAGCGTCACCTGGCGCCGTCGGTCGCGACGCTGATTGTGGTGGGCGACGTGCAGCCGGACGACGTGACGACTGCGGCCGAGCGGGCATTCGGTGCCTGGTCGGTCACGCCTGATGAGCCGGTGGCAGCGCCTGCGTCGACGGCGCCGGATGCCCGCATCCTGCTGGTCGACCGCCCTGGGGCCGCGCAGTCGGAACTGCGCGTCGGCCATGCCGCGCCGCCGCGATCGACACCGCTCTATCACTCGCTCGTCGTGGCGAACGCCGTACTCGGGGGACAGTTCACCAGCCGGATCAACCAGCGGTTGCGCGAGGAGATGGGCATCACCTACGGCGCGCACACGTCGTTCGACTTCCGCCGACTGGCCGGATCGTTTTCGTGCGACACGAGCGTCCAGACGGACGCCACGGCCGACGCGGTCCGTGAGATCCTCGCGCAGTTCGACGCGATTCGCGGTGCAGCCGTCGATGCCGACGAACTCGATGCGGCCCGGGCGTCGCTCACGCGCGGCTACGTGCGGAACTTCGAGACCGCGGGGCAGATCAGCCGTGCCGCCGTGCAGCTCGTCACGTACGACCTGCCGGACGATACGTTCGATCGCTTCGTGCCTGTCGTCGGGTCGGTGACGAGCGACGACGTGCAGCGTGCGGCGCGGGAGGTGATCGATCCGGCGAAGGCCACGGTGGTCGTCGTCGGAAATGCCGAGGACTGCCGTGCGTCACTCGAGCAGATCGGGCGACCGATCGAAGCTGTCACACCCGAGTTCTGAAGACTGCATGCAAGGCTGCAGGCGCTTCGCGGGTGTGACCTGATCCGACAGGGGCGGTGCTACACTTGACCCCTTATGAGCAGTCTCGCTCGCTGGAGTGTCAGCCTGATTGCGATGATCGGGATCATCGCGGCCGCGGTGGCTGGCGCCACGGTCTGGCTGCTCGTCACCGATCCGATCGCTGGTGCTGACGTCATTTCGTCGGCCATCACGTCGCGCGACGTCACGCCCTTCCTGCGCGCGATTGGCGCCGTTCTCTTCGAGGCGCTGCAGAGCCTGTTCGGGTACCTCTAGCGCGGGCGATTCGAGCGCTCGAACGGCGCGCCCGCCGCAGTATGCAGGACGTCGTCTTACTTCGCGGCGCTGCGTCTGGTTTCGAGCTCTTCCCAGCGGGCGTAGGCCTGTTCGAGCTCGGCCTGCAGTGATTCGAGCCTGGCGACCGTCTCGCGGACGTCACCGGCGGCCTCGCGGTAGAAGTCGGGCGAGGCGAGCTTCGTTTCGATGTCGGCGATCTGCTGCTCGAGCTCTTCGATGCGCCCGGGCAGGGCTTCGAGCTCGCGCGTTTCCTTGTAGGACAGCTTCGCGGGGTTGGGCTGGCGCGTGCGCTGCGGTGCGGGCGCGCGGGGTGCCGGCGGCGGTTCCGGGGTGACGGGCTGCGGACGCTGCCGCTGCCAATCGTCGTAGCCGCCGACGTACTCGGTGACCCGGCCGTCGGGCTCGAAGGCCAGGATGCTCGTGACGACGTTGTCGAGGAACGTGCGGTCGTGGCTGACGAGGAGGACCGTGCCATCGAAGTCGGCGAGTTGTGCCTCGAGCAGTTCGAGGGTTTCGAGGTCGAGGTCGTTGGTCGGCTCGTCGAGGATGAGCACGTTGGCCGGCCTGGTGAAGAGGCGGGCGAGGAGCAGGCGGCTGCGCTCGCCGCCCGAGAGGGTTTTCACGCGCGACTGGACGCGTTCCGGGGGGAACAGGAAGTCCTTCAGGTACCCGACGACGTGGCGGGGGCGGCCCTGGACGAGGACGGTGTCGTTGCCGTCGGCGATCGTGTCGAACACGGTTCGCTCGGGATCGAGCTGTTCGCGCTGCTGGTCGAAGTACGCGATCTCGAGGCCGGTGCCGCGGTGGACTTCGCCCGAGTCAGGTGTGAGCTGTCCGGTGAGCAGGCGCAGCAGCGTGCTCTTGCCCGCGCCGTTGGGGCCGACGAGGCCGATGCGGTCACCGCGCATGATGCGGATGGAGAAGTCGTCGATGACGGTGCGGGTATCGAAGGCGATGCTGACGTGTTCGGCTTCGAACACGACATGCCCCGACCGGTCGGCCGATCCAATCTCCAGCCTGACCTGTCCCTGTCTCTCCCGTCGCCGGGCGCGCTCGTCGCGCATGGCCATCAGGGCGCGGACGCGTCCTTCGTCGCGGGTGCGGCGGGCCTTCACGCCGCGCCGCAGCCAGGCTTCTTCTCCGGCCAGCCGCCGGTCGAACTTTTCGGCTTCGCGCGCCTCGGCGGCGAGCAGCGCTTCCTTCTTTGCCAGGTACGAGTCGTAGTCGCCCGGCCATGACGTCAGGCGGCCGCGGTCGAGCTCGACGATACGGGTGGCGAGACGTCGGAGGAAGGAGCGGTCGTGGGTGACGAAGACGACCGCGCCGGCGTATGCGGCGAGGAAGTCTTCGAGCCACGCGATGGCGTCGATGTCGAGGTGGTTGGTCGGCTCGTCGAGCAGCAGCAGATCGGGGCTGGCGACCAGTGCGCGGCCGAGCAGCACCCGCCGACGCCAACCTCCTGACAGGGTCTCGACGCGGGCATCGGCCGGCAGCTTCAGGCGGTTGATGACGAGCTCGACGCGGCGCTCGACGTGCCAGGCGTCACGTTCGTCGAGCTGTTGCTGGAGGCGTGCGAGCTCGTCGAGCGCGTCGGCCGATCCGTCGGCGACCTGGCGTGCGGCGTGGTGGTAGGCGCGAACGATCTCGCCGTCGCGGCCGAGGCCGTCGGCCAGCAGGTCGAAGACGGTGCGTGGCGGCAGGTCCGTGACGTCCTGGTCGAGCCTGGCGCTCTGGAGGCCTGGCGAACGCCAGATGCGGCCGCTGTCCGGTTCGAGCTCATCGTTCAGGATGCGGAGCAGGGTCGACTTGCCGGTGCCGTTGCGGCCGATGATCGCGATGCGCTCGCCGTTGTCGATCTGCAGGCTGGCACCATCGAGCAACGGCAGGTGCCCGAAGGCGATCGAGACATCGGTGAGCGCGACGAGGGGCATCACGCCATTGTAAAGACGAAGGGGCTGCCGGTGGTTCGGCAGCCCCTTCGGGTGTTCGGGACCTTGCGTGGTCCCCGGTTTGTTCGGAGGGGATCAGTGTCCGCCTCCGCCTCCAAGTGTCTGTGCCTTGTAGCCGCCCTGGCTGCGGTAGTAGAGCAGCAGGAGGACGTAGGCGACGGCCATGACCATGGGCAGGTAAGCGAACTGCATCAGCGTCTTCTGCTTGTGCTCGCCGACGACGGCTTCGGCGAGGGCGCGCTCGGCTGGCGGCAGGGCGTCCTGCCTGGCCTTATCAAGCGGCCGGTACGGGCCGACGGTGGTCGGGCCGATGCCGAGGCCGCGGATGACCGGGAAGGTCTGGGGCTCGGCGGCGATCTGCTGGTAGATGGCGGGCTGGGCCTGCTGCATGGCCAGGTCGAGGTTGCGGTCCTGGATGGCGCCGAGGAACGGCGCGCCCAGCGCGCCGACCGCGATCATGCCCATGCCGCCCATCGCATTGAGCGTGAGTGCGCCGCCACGGGGGAACTGCTCGGCGACGATGCCCAGCGTGGTGGGCCAGAAGAACGTCTTGCCGACGCCGTAGAGTGTGGCGGCGAGGAAGATGAGCATGGCCGACGCGCCGGCGTTGGCGAGGCCGATCAGGCCGATGGCCGCCATGATCGAGCAGATCAGCAGCAGGCCGACGGGGGTCAGCGCGCGGACCAGCGGACCCGAGCTGAAGATGCGCAGCACGAACATGATGGCCGACGTGTAGACGAGCACCCACGCCGCGTTGCCCTGGAGGATTGGCGTGAGCAGGTCGGCCACCCAGCTGTCGGTTCCGAGCTCGGTGGTCGCGAGCACGATCATCACGAGCAGCAGGTAGATAAATACCGGCCGACCGACGGCCTTGTAGGTGACGGCGAAGAGGATCGTCGGCACCAGCGTGAGGGTCCAGAAGAGCCAGAGCGGCAGGCCCGTGTTGAAGATGCCCTGTCCGACCGCATCGATCGCCAGCGCGATGAAGTAGGAGACGATGAGCGTGCCGGCCCAGCCGAACTCCTTGAGCATGTCGTCGAACGAGACGCCGGCCTCGACGCGCTCGTGGACCGGGAACCTGCAGCCGAGCATCATGACGCCGTAGATGACGGCCGGCAGCAGGAACAGGCCGATCTTCAGCTGCCAGGACGTGTCGCCCATGGCGATGAAGAGCATGCCGGCGACCATCAGGCCGCCCGGCCATCCGGCGTGAAGGATGTTGAGGTAGCGGACCTTATCGTTCGGGTAGAGCGTGGCCACGGCCGGGTTGGTGACGCCCTCGACGATTCCGTTGGCGAGCGCGAAGACCAGGGTGCCGATGTACAGCTGGGTGTAGGAGCCGGCTGTCATGGTGATGACGGCCGCGCTGACGTGTCCGATCCAGGCGACGGCCATCATGCGGCCGTAGCCGAAGCGGTCGACGATCAGCGACACCAGGATGATGCTCACCGCGAAGGGGAAGAGTCCGGCTCCCTGCAGGGCGCCCTTCTGCGTTTCGGTGAGGTTGAAGATTTCTCCCCACTCGGTAATGAGCAGCGCGCGGACCATGAAGCCGAACGACGTGGTCGCGATGGAAACAACGCTGGCAACGAGCAGTCGAGTTCGATTGTCCATTTATCGTCCTCAGCGCACGAACATCCGCAGAGCTGGCAGTCAGCTCCCGGGCCCGGTTTTCTCAGACTCCAAACGGCGCTGGAAGGCTGACACACTGCACTGAACCGGGCCCGTTCGTCAAGTCCTGCCCACGCGCGGGTATGGCACTACCCGTCGCCGCACGCTTCGGCGCCGGTCGGGAACGGATCGACCCACATGCGATCGACGACCGAAGTACCGGCGCGCTCGATCGTCCCGGCCGGGCGGGTGACGGCGTGGTCGTCCGATTGCAGAAACCGCGAGCGCTGCGCGGCGGCATCGCAGATTCTGCAACGACGGTTCCTTCCTGGTGGTCGTGTCTTCCGGCGCGGTCCTGGTCACATTTCGGGCGAAATCGAGCGGTCTCCGTCTGGAGCGTGCGGCGGGCGCGTCTGGGCATCGTGCTTGCTCTTCCGGCTGCCGTCGCGTCCCGTCCGTGGCGGGATGCGGCGACTGGGAGGTGCAGCATGTGTGGCGTTCAGACAGCAGCTCGTCTGGCCGGCGCGCTGTGCGTGTCGGCCGGCCTCCTGGCGGCGTGGGCATCGGGCCTCCATGCCGAGCAGCGCAACGGCCCGTCTTCGAACCCTTCCTCTTCTCCTTCGGTCACCCGAGGGGCCGCGGCCGAACGCGGCGGCCCGAGCGCGCGGGTGACTGAGCCGCAGGCGTCGAGTCGGAATCTTCGCGGTCGGCTGGTGCGGGCCGATGTGATCGTGCGTCACCAGCTGTTCGAGGCCAACGGTCGGTCGCTTGGTCCATTACCGGACGTGCGCTATCGGCTCAGCCGCGAACTGCGTAACGGCCGGTGGGTCGATCGGCTCGACATCGTGCAGCCGCCGGCGGTGCTCGTCACCTATCCGGATGGTGTGAGGGCCGTGCCGAATCCGTTCGCCGGTCGCGGCGTCGAGCGTGTCGACGGTGAAGACGAGGTGATGGTCATTGGAGCCGACGGGAAGCCGCGGCCGGTGGTTGACGACGAGGTGAAGCGGTTCTTCGGCTGGTCGGACGAGAAGCCGCGCTCGTCGATTGGGAGCTTTCGCGGGCCGGGTGGTTCGTGGCTTGCCGAGGCGGGGCGTGAGCAGGAGCGGCGTGTCGAACTGGAGCGCCAGTTCGGTCGTGCGCGTGATCGCGTTCGCGGCCTCGATCGCTACGTCCAGCAGGATCCGCACGGCCGTCTCGAAGTGCTCGTGGCACCGGAAACGGTGCTGCCGGTGGAGATTCGGGGCGAGGCAGCGGACGGCGGGCGGATACAGACCTCGCTCGAGTACGACTTTCATCCCGGTCTTGGTCACGTGCGGCGGCGGCTGCGTGCCGAGCATCGGTTTGCCGGTGCCGGTGGCGGCGTGACGGAGGTGGAGATCATCAACGTCGAGACCACCGGCGAGGTGGGGCCATGACGCCGGTGCGCGTTGCGGTGGTGCTGGCGTGCCTGCTGGGGGCTGCAGCGGGGGCAGCTGCCCAGGACCGGCCGGTGGTGTTCATTCACGGGCTCGCCTCGTCGCCAGCGACCTGGGAGGGGGCAGCCGGTCGGCTGCAGCAGAAGCTGGCGATCGCGCCCGTGCGTCCGACGGTCGACTGGCGGGCGAGCTATCCCGTTCAGGCCACGGTGCTGTACTCGTCGGCGGCCACGAAAACACTGCCGTCGAACACCGTCGCAATCGGCCACAGCAACGGCGGCATCGTTGCGCGGGAGTGGAGCCGCGGGCGTTCGCTCGGCGGAATCATCACGCTTGGCACGCCCAATCGGGGAGCCCCGATGGTGGCCCGCGTCGGCGACTGGGCGACGTACGTGTTCTCCACGTCGAACTATGTGGCACGCGTGCTCAACGCCTTCGGGCAGTCGTCGAGCACCAGCTGGGTCCTGCAGCATGTGACGCCGATCCTCCCGATGATTGGCGACTACATGACGGCGATGGTCAACAACCTTGCCGCGACGTTTGCGCTCCATCATGCGCTGCCGGTCTTCGCCGACATGATTCCGGGCTCGCCGTATCTTCAGCAGCTCAACTCCTCGTCCAACCTGGCGCGGGAGGCGCAGCAGATTCCGGGCCGGGCGGGTGTGGCGAGCATCGTGCAGAACTTCCACGTTGGCGGGCCGTTCCGCGCGTTCGCCCCGGATCATGCCGACGGGCTGACGACGGCGTTCTACGGTCTCATTGAAGTGCTGGAGTACTGGGCGGCGTACATCATTGCGCATGCGCCGCACAGCGACATTGCGGCCATCAATCAGGCGCAGGCGCTGATCAGTCTGGCGGCGCACTTGAGGTCGATCGACCCGTATTACTGCGCGATGGTTTCGGCCACGGCCGGAATGCAGTGCCTGCCGCACGACGGTGTCCTGCCGTACACGACGCAGCAGTATCCCGGGGCGGTCAACGTGCTGCTCGGGACCAACGGCACGCACGGACCGGCGCACATCCGGCAGACGGAGCAGTCGGATGGGACTCTGGAGCAGCTGCTTGTCGACGTCATGCAGGTGCGCAGGCGTGCGGGGGCGCCGCCGGCGCCCCCGCCTCCGGGGTCGCCGCCCGGTTCGCCGCCGTCGCCACCCGGACCGCAGCCGCCTCCTCCCCAGCCGCCGGGGGTGCCGGATCCGTCGCGGGCGGATGTGATGCTCATCGGCGACATTCTGCGTGCCGGTGATCGGGTGACGTCGCAGGATGGCCGGTACGTGCTCATCTACCAGGGCGACGGCAACCTCGTGCTTTACGGCAACGGAACGCCGCTCTGGCATACCGGGACCCACGGGACGAGCCCCGGGTACGTGATGCTGCAGCACGACGGCAACTTCGTGCTCTACGACGCGTCGCAGCGGCCGCTCTGGTCGACGGGTGGCGCCACGATCGGGCATTCCGATGCCTGGCTGATCGTCCAGAACGACGGCAACGTCGTGATCTACTCCGGGGGCGGTGTGCCGTTGTGGGACACCGGTACGGCGCGGTGAGCGGCGGTCGCCGGATGACTGCGCTGCTGCTTGCGGGCGCCGCAATCGTCGCGTCCGGTGTGGCGGCGTCGGCGGCGGGTGCGGCGCCGAAACTCGTCTGGCGGATTGACGAGCCCGCGCGGGGAGTTCCCGCGCGGGATCGCTCGTCGATCTACTTCCTTACGCGGAGTGACGAACTGGCCGCGGTGCGTCTCAGTGACGGTCACCTCCGGTGGCGCATTCCGCTCGATGTGCCGTCGCCCACCTTTGCGTCGCGGGTCATCGTGCGCGGCGACGTGGTGGTTGCCGGTGCGTACGATCTGCTCGGCATCGACAAATCGACGGGTCGGGTGCGATGGATTTTCGCGCCAGAGGACGGGGGCGGGGCGGGGATGCACCTTGGTGACGCGCGGGCCGACCTCGTCTTCACCGGTTCGGTCAGCGGGTATCTGCGGGCGATTGACGTTCGCACCGGCCGGCTGCGCTGGCAGCATCAGCTGGGGCTCGAGGACGACACGACGGTCTACAGTCCGGTGGTGTCGGGACCATGGGTTGCGGCAACATATACCGTATTCGGGGGCAATCCCGTCGGTGGGCTGGCGGTGGCCGACGCCCGTACCGGGGCGCTGCTGTGGCACCGCCAGGTGCCGGGGTCAGTCGCCGGATCCGGTCTGCCGGCCTTTGCGGGGCGGGTCGTGCTGGCCGCCTCGCGCGACGGGACGATTCACGGTTTCGACGTCGGCAGCGGCGAGGCGCTCTGGTCGCTGCCGGCGGTGAGCTCGCTTGGTGGCGACCCTGACTATCGTCCGGTCGTCGTGTCCGGGCCGCTGGTGGTCGTGGGGTCGCTGTCGGGTGAGATATCGGCCTGGGAGCTGAGCACGCGTCGGCTTCGCTGGCGGCGGCCGTCGGAGCTCTATTCGGTTCTGTTCCGGATGACCGTGGCGGGCAACGTCGTGTACGCGCCGCTGGGGTCGGGGGAGGTCGTGGCGCTGCGGCTTCGCGACGGGCGCGAGCTGTGGCGGATTGGCGGCGTGCATGATCGGCTGGACTGGCTGCCGCTCGTCGACGGGCGACTGCTTGCGGCGGCCGGGATGCGTTCGCTTGCGGTCTTTCAGCTCGATGCATTTACCGGCAGGGGGGCGGGGCGATGAGAGCGGCGCTGGTCGGGGTTATCGCAGTGATGCTTACGGTCGTGGGGTGTGGGAAGAACTCGAGTCCTGTCGAGCCGTCCGGGCAACCCCGCTGGGTCCCTTCACCGCTGGAAGGTGTCTGGACGGGGACAGTGGAAGAGTCGTATGGTGGCCGCGGTCGGCTGACCGTGTCGCTGACCGAACGGCTTTTCAACCAGTTTTTCGGCTCCTTCGAGATCGAGTTCGAGGACAGCTCCAGAAACCGGTCGGGCCGGGTGAGCACGTCGGCCATGTTTCTCGAGGTGCCGGGGCATCCGGGCGTGTTTCCCGGGTTCACTCTGGTGGCTGAACATGGGCTCGTGTGCGAGGACGGCTCCTGGCCGAACCACGCACTTGCGTACGTCGGGCTCGACGGCGATCGTCTGACGGGCACCTACACATGGGAGAGCTGCCTCGAGACCATTGAGGGGGCGTTCGAGCTGAAGCGGGCGGCGAAACCTTCGGGGTTCTGATGGCCAGGATCGCGCTGATTGCGGCGCTCGATACGAAGGGCGCGGAAGCGGCGTTCATTGCAGCCGAGCTGGAGCGGCGCGGGGATCGTCCGCTCGTTATCGATATTGGCGGTCGGGCGGCGGCGGGCGACGCGCCGGCGGTGTGGCTGTCGCGGGGTGACGTCGCGCGCGCGGCCGGTGCGACGCTGGCGCAGGTCGATGCTGCCGATCGTGGGACGGCCGTGGGGCTCATGGCGGCCGGCTGCAGTGCGCTGCTTGCCGAGCGTCACGCTGCCGGTGAGTTTGACGCGGTCATCGCCATTGGTGGCGGGGCCGGGACGTCGATAGCCGCGCGGGCGATGCGGGCGCTGCCGATTGGCGTGCCGAAGGTGATGGTTTCGACGCTGGCCGGTGGCGACGTGTCGGGCTTCGTCGGCGAGTCCGACATCGTGATGGTGCCGGCGGTGGTGGACATCAGCGGCATCAACCGCATCAGCCGAGGGGTATTCGCGCGGGCGGCTGCGGCGGTCAGTGCGATGGCGGCGGCCGGTCAGGCGCGAGACGTGGCGGATCGGCCGACGATTGCGGCCAGCATGTTCGGCAACACGACAAAGTGTGTCGAGGCTGCGCGTACCCGTCTCGAGGCTGCCGGCTACGAAGTCCTCGTCTTCCACGCGACCGGTACGGGCGGGCGGATGATGGAGGGGCTCGTTCGCGCCGGACTGATCGACGGGGTCTTCGACGCCACGACGACTGAGCTGGCCGATCAGCTCGTCGGGGGCGTCATGGCGGCTGACGACGGGCGGTTGCGGGGAGCGGCGAGGCGAGGGGTTGCGGCGGTGGTGGCGCCCGGGTGTCTCGACATGGTGAACTTCTGGGCGCCCGAGACGGTCCCGGCGAAGTTTATGGGGCGGCGCTTCTATCAGCATGCGCCTAATGTGACCCTCATGAGAACGACACCGGAGGAGTGCGCCGAACTCGGGCGGCGGCTGGCCGAGCGGGTGAACGAGTCGACGGGGCCGGTGGCGGTCTTCCTGCCGCTGCGGGGCGTGTCGGTCATCAGTGCGCCTGGCGGTCCGTTTCACTGGCCGGAGGCCGACGAGGCGCTGTTCGGTGCGATTCGGCAGACACTTCGCTCCGACATCGAGTGTCACGCGCTCGACCACGCGATCAACGATTCCGAGTTCGCGGCAGCGATGGCCGATCGCCTGCTGGAGATGCTCGCTGCTCACCCGACTGACTCAGGAGGACGCACTTCCCGATGACCCAGCACACCCGTGAACGGATTCTTGCCCGGCTTCGCGACAAGATTGCCCGCGGCCAGCCTGTTGTCGGTGCCGGTGCGGGGACGGGGATCTCGGGAAAGTGTGCGCAGGCCGGGGGGGCCGATCTGATCGTCATCTACAACTCGGGCCGGTTCCGGATGGCGGGACACGGGTCGCTGTCGGGGCTGATGCCCTACGGTGATGCCAACGCCATCGTGGTGGAGATGGCGGGCGAGGTCCTGCCGGTGGTGCGCGACGTGCCGGTCCTGGCCGGTGTGTGTGCCACTGATCCGTTCCGGCTGATGCCGGTGTTTCTGGCGGAGCTCAAGCGGCTCGGGTTTGCCGGCGTGCAGAACTTCCCGACGGTGGGGCTGATCGACGGGCTGTTCCGGCAGAACCTCGAGGAGACGGGCATGTCGTATGCAAAAGAGGTCGACATGATCCGTCTGGCGCGCGAGATGGAGCTGTTCACGACGCCGTACGTCTTCAATGCCGACGAAGCGGTGGCGATGACGCGCGCCGGCGCCGACGTGATCGTCGCGCACATGGGCCTGACGACCAAGGGGATGATCGGCGCCAGGACGACGAGAACGCTGGACGAGTGCGTGACGGCGATTCAGGAGATTCACGACGCGGCGGTGGCCGAACGCGAGGATGTGATCGTCATCTGTCACGGCGGTCCGATCAGCGAGCCGGCCGACGCGCAGTACGTGCTCGAGCGAACGAAGGGCGTTGTCGGCTTCTACGGGGCGAGCAGCATGGAGCGGCTGCCGGCCGAGGAAGCAATCACGGCGCGAGTGGCGGAGTTCACGCGTCTGACGTTCTGACCGTGCCGGGGGGCCGCGTGCGCGCGTCGGCGCGCGTTGGCGGACGTGTGGTGTGCGGCCGCTATACTGCTGCCTCGAGGTGACGGTCATGCAGAGGATGACGTGGATGGCGGTCGTCGTGTGCGCCGCGGTGGCGCTGGGGTTTGCGGCGGGTGTGGGGATGCATGCCGGCGCGGCGGCGCAGCAGACGCCCGGGGGATCGCCCGAGGAAGGTTACACGGACACGCCGGTCCTGCCTGAGAGCGGGTATCACGTACACGATCCGTCGCGGCCGCGGCCGCCGGTGATCGCGCCCGGGCGCACGGCCGGCGCGCCGCCGTCGGACGCGATCGTGCTGTTCGACGGGCGCGACCTGTCGCAGTGGTCGGCGGCAAAGCTGGGCACGGCGTCGTACACGCAGAGCGACGATCCGGCGCCGTGGAAAGTCGGCGACGGCTACTTCGAGGTGGTACCGGGCAGCGGCGACATTGCGACGCGCGAGAAGTTCGGCGACGTTCAGGTGCACCTGGAGTGGGCGGCACCGGTTCCCGTCCGCGGCCGCAGTCAGAACCGCGGCAACAGCGGGCTGCTCCTGATGGGCCTGTACGAGATCCAGATTCTCGACAACTACGACAATCCGACGTATGCCGACGGCACGGCCGGGGCGATTTACGGGCAGTGGCCGCCGCTCGTCAATCCGCTGCGTCCGGCAGGCGAGTGGCAGACCTACGACGTGGTGTTCGAGGCGCCGCGTTTCGATGGGGACACGCTGGTCAAGCCCGCGTACTTCACGGTCTTCATCAACGGCGTGGTCGTGCACAACCGGAAGGCGTCGCGCGGGCCGATGGTGTGGCGTGCGCTGGCCGAGTACACGCCGCATCCGTCCGAGGGGCCGATCCTGCTGCAGGATCACGATCACCCGGTGCGGTTCCGCAACATCTGGGTGCGCAGGCTCGGCGGGTACGACGGCAAGCCGCTCGAGTAGGCACCGCGCCTGCGTCGGGGCGAGCGTGTCAGAGGGCGGTTCGTCGGAGGCGTCGATCGAGCGGCGAACCGCCGACGCGCGCGGTCAGCGGCCGTAGGTGGCGGTGAACGAGGCGCTGGCGAGGCGGTTGGCGTTGGTCAGCAGGCCGACGAGTGCGCCGCTCGTGCCCGTGTCGACGTCGATCCGGTCGACCGTGAGCGCGTGCAGCGTGAAGATGTAGCGGTGCGGCTGTCCGCCGGCCGGCGGGCACGGGCCGTGGTAGCCGGCGTCGCCGAAGTCGGTGCGGGTTTCGATCGATCCGGCGGGCATGCGCGGTGTGCGCGACGCGTTGCGGGCGATCGTCGTGCTCGAGGCGGGAATGTTGGCCACGACCCAATGCCAGAAGCCCGAACCGGTCGGTGCGTCGGGGTCGAAGACGGTCAGCACGAAGCTCCGGGTGCCCTTCGGAGCGCCGCTCCAGGCCAGGTGGGGCGACACGTTGTCGCCCGTGCAGCCGAACCCGTCGTAGACGTGCGCCTGCGGGACCGTTCCGCTGATGTCGTCGGACCAGAGCCTGAACGTCGGCGACTGGGCGGGCCCGGCGGCCAGCGCCGTGCAGGTCGCCACGATGAGGAGCAGGGTCTGGAGACGAGTCATCAGCATGTAGTCTATGGCGAACCACGGCTCAACGACGAAAGCCGTCCCGTCAGGAGGCATGGATGATGGCCCGGTTCGGTCCGCGCGTACAGGCTGTTCTGTTCACGGTGGTGGCGTGGTCGCTCGCGACGCTGGTTCCGGCGGCGCAGGGAGGCGGCGCGCAGTCGTCCGGGAGCTCGTCCCCGCAGGCGGGCGCGGCGCAGCCGGCGCCGGCCGATGCCGGCCGGCCGCAGGGACCTGACGGTCGTGTGGTCGGGCCGAACGGCGAGGTGCTCGGCTATACCAACCTTGCCGAAATTCCCGGGACGCCGTGGCGGATTCACGACGCGGCACGACCGCACCCGCCGATCGTGGCGCCCGGCGAACGGCCCGGCGATCCCCCGGCCGACGCGATCGTGCTCTTCGACGGCGGAGATCTGTCGGCCTGGGCGCACGATCGGAAGGGGCAGCTCGTCGATGCGGAATGGCCGGTACGGGACGGCTACTTCGAGACGGGCGCCGGGACCGGCTCGATCCGGACGCGCGAGTCGTTCGGCAGCGTCCAGCTGCATGTGGAGTTCGCGACGCCGCCCGAGGTGACCGGCTTCAGCCAGGGGCGCGGCAACAGCGGCGTGATCCTGATGGGCCGGTACGAGATTCAGGTCCTCGACTCGTACGACAACGTCACCTACGCCGACGGACAGGCGGCGGCCATCTACGGCGAATACCCCCCGCTCGTCAACGTCGCCCGCCGCCCCGGCGAGTGGCAGACCTACGACATCGTCTTCGAGGCGCCGGTGTTCAGTGAGGGGAGGCTCGTGCGGCCGGCCTACTTCACCGTCTTCTGGAACGGTGTGCTGGTGCACCTGCGGCGCCCGGTGATGGGCGCGACGTCGGCGACGACGACGCCGCATGCCTACACGCCGCACGAACCGGAACTGCCGCTCGTGCTGCAGGACCACTCGAACCCGGTGCGCTACCGGAACATCTGGATCCGCCGGCTCGACCTGGAGTAGCGATCCGGCCGGGCCGGATGGGGACCGGCCCGGCCGCCGGGGCTCAGTCCGGCACGTTCTCGCGCAGCAGCGCGGCCAGTTCGGGCACGAACCTGCCGCCGTGCCCACTGTCGACGGCCAGCTGCAGGGTCTTCTTCACGGCCTCGGCAATCTCGCGGTGCACGCCGGCTTCGGCCGCGGTCTGCGTGTAGTAGGTCAGGTCCTTGTGCGCGTTGCTCAGGGCGAACGCGACGTTCGACGGGTCGCCCTCGAGCAGGAACGGCGCGATGCGCTGGAGCGCGACGCCGCCACCGCCGCCGCGATCGAGCACGTCGATGAGCGTGGCCATGTCGAGGCCGGCGCGGTGCGCGTGCGCGGACACTTCGGCCAGCAGCGCGAGGAATCCCATCGACACGTAGTTGTGGAGCAGCTTCATCAGGTGGCCGGAGCCGACCGGGCCGACCCAGGTGATGTGCTCGCTGAACGTGTCGAGCAGGGGACGCACGCGCTCGAGCACGTCGCGATCGCCGCCGACGAGCAGGTTCAGCGTGCCTTCCTGCGCGTGCTTCGGCAGGCGCGTCATCGCGGCATCCATGAACACGCCGCCCTTTGCCGCGACGGCGGCCGCCATGCGCTCGCTCGTCTTCGGCAGCGAGGTGGAGCAGTCGATGACGACGGTGCCGGGCGCGAGGCCGTCGAGCACGCCGTCGGGACCGGTCAGGACGGCCTCGACCTGCGGTGCGCCGGTCACGACGAGAATCACCACCTGCGCGTTGCGGGCGACCTCGGCCGGCGTGCGGCAGACCTTCGCGCCGGCGGCGACGAGGTCGTCGGTCGGCTGGTTGCCCGGATGGTCGAGGAACGCCAGCGCGTAGCCGTGCTTCTGCACGTTGCGCGCGATGCCCTGGCCCATCAGGCCGATCCCGATCATTCCAACAGCTGTGTCTGCGGGGGTTACGGGTTGCACGCGCCGATTGTAGTCGAGGTGCGCGCGCCCTGCGTTGTGCCCGGCCGGCTGTTCGGCGTTGCGGCCGCCGTTCGACAGGTCCTCGAGGGCTCGTCGCCAGGATCGGCCTGCGGATTCGCGCTACGATCCGTCACCTGATGTCCTTTCCCGATCTGCGCACCTTCCTCGACGCCCTCCGACGGTCGAACGATGTCGTCGAGATCGATGCCGAGGTCGATCCGAACCTCGAAGTGGCCGAGATCCACCGGCGGGTGATCGCGGCCGGCGGCCCGGCGCTCGTCTTCCGGAACGTGCGCGGCGCCGACTTTCCGCTCGTCACGAACCTGTTCGGCACGGCCCGCCGCGCCGAGCTGGCGTTCGGCGAGCGTCCGATGCGGCTCGTCCGCCGGCTGGCCGGGCTGGTCGAGACGCTCATGCCGCCGTCGCCGGCGAAGCTCTGGGGCGCGCGCGACGTCGGGTTCGAGCTGCTTCGGATCGGAACGCGACGGGTCAGGACCGGCCCGGTGGCCGAAGTGGTGAGCGACGCCGTGCGGCTCGATCGGCTGCCCTCGCTCACGACATGGCCCGACGACGGCGGGCCGTTCGTGACACTGCCGCTCGTCTATACGGAACATCCGGACCGGCCGGGGCACAACCTGGGGATGTACCGGCTGCAGGTGTACGACGCGCGCACGACCGGCATGCACTGGCAGATCGGCAAGGGCGGCGGCTTTCATTATCAGGTGGCCGAAGCGCGGGGTGAGGCGCTGCCGGCGACGGTGTTCCTCGGTGGCCCGCCGGCGCTGATTCTGTCGGCGATCGCGCCGCTGCCCGAAAACGTTCCGGAGCTGATGCTCGCCTCGCTCATCGCCGGCGAACGGCTGCCCATGGTGGACGGCATCGGCCCGCATCCGCTCGTGGCGACCGCGGAGTTCGCGCTGATCGGCGAGGTGCCGCCGCACGAGCGGCGTCCCGAAGGACCGTTCGGCGATCATTACGGCTACTACTCGCTCACGCACGAATATCCGGTCTTCCACGTGCGGCGGATCGCGCACCGGCGCGACGCCATCTATCCCGCGACGGTCGTCGGCAAGCCGAGACAGGAGGATTTCTACATCGGCGACCTGCTGCAGGAGCTGCTGTCGCCGCTCTTTCCGCTCGTGATGCCCACGGTCGAACAGCTCTGGTCGTACGGCGAAACCGGCTATCACTCGCTCGCCGCGGCCGTCGTCAAGGAACGGTACGGGCGTGAGGCGATGACGAGCGCGTTCCGCATCCTTGGCGAAGGGCAGCTGTCGCTCACGAAGTTCCTGCTCGCGACCGATCGGGCCGTGGATCTGAAGGACTTCCGCACGACGCTCGAGCACGTGCTGGCACGGACGAACCCGGAGACCGACCTCTACGTCTTCTCGAACCTGTCGATGGATACGCTCGACTACAGCGGACCCGAGGTGAACCGGGGATCGAAGGGCGTGTGGCTGGGACTGGGCGAGCCGGTGCGCGAGCTGCCGCGCAGCTTCTCGGCGTCTGAACTGCCCGCCGGCTGCCGCACCGTCCGCGTCTTCTCCGCCGGCTGCCTCGTCGTCGACGGGCCGTCGTTCGAGGAGGAGCGCGACGCACCGGCGCGATTCGCCTCGCACCCGGCCTTTGCCGGCTGGCCGCTCGTGGTGCTGAGCGACGACGCGGAGCGCGCGGCGCGCAGCGCGATGAACTTCCTGTGGACGACGTTCACGCGGTTCGAGCCGGCTGCCGACATTCACGCTGCCGGGACGCGCGTCGTGAGGAACCACATCGCGTACACGGCGCCGATCGTCATCGACGCGCGCATGAAGCCCTGGTATCCGGCCGAGTTGACGTGCCGCGACGACGTGGCGGCCACGGTGACGCGACGCTGGCGCGAGTACTTTCCGGCGACAGACGTCGAGATGGGTGATTCCGAGCGCGGCCACCTCGACTGAACCGACGCCGGCTTGCGGCCGGCGCCGGTTCGTCCGAAGGGATGCCCGCGGGCGGGTCAGGTCCCGTGGGTGCCGACCGTGGGCACTCCCGGCGGGCGCCTATTGCGGGCCCGCCCCGCCAATCATGAACAGCACGAACGGCCCGGCCAGCGAGCTGTCGGGACCGCCGCCGATGGCGTTCTGGTCGAGCCGCCAGGCGCTCGTGAGCGGCGCGGCGCGGTAGCCGGCACGTACGCCGAACATCAGTCCGTGTTCGTCGCGTCGCAGGCGGTATTCGGCGCCGATGCCGAAGCTGAGCAGCAGGCTTCCGCGGTTGAGGCTCGCGGTGCGCCCGGGGTTGTCGAGCACGTCGCCGAACGAGTCCTCGGTCGCGCGCGCGCCGATGCGCAGCGACGCGCCGCCGCCGCCGATGCCGAACAGCGGGTAGACGCGGGTCGTGGGCGTCGGCGCGATCATGTAGCCGATGTTGAACAGCCCGTAGCCGCCACCGTAGGTGACCGTGCGCCCGGCTACGGCTTCTTCGCCCGAGATCACGGCATAACCTTCTCCGCCCAGGAGGAGGCGTCCGCGATGCACGCCGTAGCCTCCGCCGCCCAGGGTGAGGCCGCCGCCTCCGAACGTCGGATATCCGGCCGAGCCGAGCGCGTCGTTCAGCTCGTCGATATCCAGCCAGGAACCGCCAATCGCGAAAAAGCCCGCGCCCTCAGGTTCGACGGGCTCGAGCCGGAGGTCCTGCGCCGTCGCCGGGGCAGCGACAGACAGCAGACAGGTAACGAGAACCGCTGCAATAGACAGTTTCATTGCGTGCTCCTCGAAGGGACTGCCGGGAGAAGACACAGCCCTGCGAGCGTCGTCTGCAGCGGCTGTACCAGATGCAACGTGCGCCGCCACGGCACAGCGGGCGCTGCGCGGTCGACCGGGGAGGGAAGGACTACAAGTACTGTTGTGCCAGGTCCGTGAACATCCGGACCTGCGCCCGCTGCCAGGCTTCGTCCCGGTCGAGTTCCGCAGCGAGCAGGGCGGCCGCCCGCGGCGCCATGTCGATGGCGGCGCGGGCGTTCAGGAACAGCGCGCGGGTGCGGCGCGCGAGCACGTCCTCGACGGTCCGCGCCATCTCGTGCCGTGCCGCCCAGACGATTTCTGCGGAGACGATCGGCAGAGCGGGATGCAGCCGTTCGCCGAGCGCGGGCGTCTCGCGCGCGAGCTCACGGACGCGCGGCGCGTCACTGCCGTATACGCGCAGATCGCCGTGCCGTGCGGCATCCTCGTCGTAGCCGTGAATGCGAAGCGTTCGCGTCGCGCACGGCCGCTCGGGCAGTCGCGCCAGCTCGGCCGCCTGCGTGACGGTGTCCTCGGCCATTTTCCGGTAGGTGGTCCACTTGCCACCGGTCGTCGTGACGAGTCCCGAGCCGTCGATGTGAATGGTGTGGTCGCGCGAGAGCGCGGCCGTAATCCGGTTGTCGCCGCCGCTGACGAGTGGACGGATACCGACGAACACGCTGAGCACGTCGGCACGCGTCGGCGCCGTGTGCAGGTACTGGCCCGCGGTCTCGAGCACGAAATCGACTTCTTCGTCGAACGGCCGCGGTTCGAACGTCGGTTCCGGGATTGGCGTGTCGGTGGTACCCACAACGGTGTGACCGTGCCAGGGAATGGCGAACATCACACGCCCGTCGCGCGTGTGCGGCACCATGATGGCGCTGTCGCCCGGCAGAAACGATCGGTCGAAGACGAGGTGAATACCCTGACTCGGCGCGATGAGCGCCGGCGCGTCGGGATCGGCGAGGCGACGGACGCTGTCGGTGAACGGTCCGGTGGCGTTGATGACGACGCGCGCCCGGGCCCTGGTCTCCGTGCCGTCTTCTTCGTCCCGGACGATGACGCCGTCGACGAAGCCGTCGGCGCCGCGGGTCAGGCCGATCACGCGCGCGTAGTTGACGAGCGTCGCCCCGTGTTCGGCCGCCGTTGCCACCAGGTTGATGAGCAGCCGGGCGTCGTCGAACTGGCCGTCGTAGTAGACCACGCCGCCGCGCAGGCCCTCGGTGCGGATGGTGGGCAGCCGCGCGAGCGTCTCGTCGCGCGAGAGCAGCTGCGACGGACCAAAGCCGTACTTGCCGGCCAGGACGTTGTAGATCTTCAGGCCGAGCCCGTAGAAGGGCGCCTCCCACCAGTCGTAGCTCGGCACGACGAAGGCGAGGTTCGTCACCAGGTGAGGCGCGTTCTGCCGCAGCAGGCCGCGCTCCTTGAGCGCCTCCATCACGAGCGAGATGTTGCCCTGCTCGAGGTACCGGACCCCGCCGTGTACGAGCTTGGTGCTGCGGCTCGACGTGCCTTTGCCGAAGTCGTGCGCTTCGAGCAGCAGCACGGCGTAGCCGCGCGAGGCGGCATCGACGGCGATGCCGACGCCAGTCGCACCGCCGCCGATGACGATCAGGTCCCACGGCCCGGCACGGGCCCGAAGCCGGGCGACGTGCTCCTCGCGCGTCATACGCCCGAGTCGGGTCGCGCCCAGTCGCGGGCGCGGTCGAGTGCCTGGCGCCAGCGATCGCGCAGCGCGTGCGCCCGCTCGCGCGGAATCTGCGGATCGAACTGCCGCTCGACCCGCCACTGCGAGCCGAGCGCGTCGATCGACGGCCAGAAGCCGACGGCGAGTCCCGCGAGGTACGCCGCGCCGAGCGCCGTCGTTTCCGTGACGGCCGGCCGGAGGACCGGCACGCCGAGCAGGTCGGCCTGGAACTGCAGCAGCAGGTCGCTGGCCGCCGCGCCGCCGTCGACGCGAAGCTCCTTCAGCGCAATGCCCGAGTCGGCGTGGATGGCCTCGAGGATGTCGTTCACCTGGTAGGCGATGCTCTCGAGCGCGGCGCGCGCGATGTGGCCGGCGGTCGTGCCGCGCGTCAGGCCCACGATGGCGCCGCGGGCGTACGGATCCCAGTGCGGCGCGCCGAGGCCGGCGAACGCCGGCACGAAGAAGACGTCACCATTGTCGGGGACCGAGGCAGCGAGCGGCCCGACGGCTGGCGCCGAGTCGATGATCTTCAGCCCGTCGCGCAGCCATTGGACGACGGCGCCGCCGATGAAGATGCTGCCCTCGAGCGCGTACTCGGTCCGTCCGCCGATGCGCCAGGCGACGGTGCTCACCAGCCGGTTGCGCGAGACCGGCGCCGTCGTGCCGGTGTTCTGCAGCAGGAAGCAGCCGGTGCCGTAGGTGTTCTTGCTCATGCCGGGCGACGTGCAGAGCTGACCGAACAGCGCGGCCTGCTGATCGCCCGCCATGCCGGCAATCGGGACCGAGGCCAGGCCGAGCGAGGTCGAGACCTCGGCGTACACTTCGCTCGAGTCGCGCACCTCCGGCAGCAGGCTGCGCGGTACGTCGAGCATCGCCAGCAGCTCGTCGTCCCACTCCATCCGGTGGATGTCGAAGAGCATCGTGCGCGAGGCATTGCTGACGTCGGTCACGTGCACGCGGCCGCTCGTCAGCTGCCAGACGAGCCAGCTGTCGACGGTCCCGAAGGCGAGCTCGCCGCGCTCGGCCCGCTGGCGGGCGCCGGGAACGTTGTCGAGCATCCAGCGGATCTTGCTGCCCGAGAAGTACGCGTCGATGACGAGCCCGGTCTTCGCGCGGACGAGATCCTCGTAGCCGTCGGCCTTCAGCCGGTCGCACATCTCCGACGTGCGCCGGTCCTGCCAGACGATGGCGTTGTGAATGGGCTGGCCCGTGGCGCGATCCCAGATGAGCGCGGTCTCACGCTGGTTCGTGATGCCGATCGCCACGACGTCGCGCGGCCTGACGCTGGCGCGGCCGAGCACCTCGGTCGCCACGGCAATCTGCGAGCTCCAGATTTCGAGCGGGTCGTGCTCGACCCAGCCCGGCTTCGGAAAGTGCTGCGTGAACTCGCGCTGCGCGATGCCGGCGATCGACCCTTCGCGGTCGAACAGGATGGCGCGCGAGCTCGTCGTGCCCTGATCGAGGGCGAGGACGTAGGACATCGGCTGATCGTCTCCTGAGCCTGAGGTGTGGCCCAGTGTAGATCGCCGGCGCCCGCTGCGGTGGGGCAGGGGCCGGTCGGGTCGTTGCCCCCCGACGGGCCCGCGCTATACTCCGCCGCTATGCAGCAGGGCATGACGCGCGAGCTTCTGGCCGAGTTTCTGGGTACGTTCGTCCTGATGATCTTCGGCCTGGCCGTGGTGGCGCAGGTGGTGCTGAGCGGACAGACCGCGGGCGAGTACCTGTCGATCAACATCGGCTGGGGCCTGGCGGTCACGTTCGGCTGCTATGCGGCCGGCGGCGTGTCGGGAGCACACCTGAACCCGGCGGTGACGATTGCCCTTGCCGTGCATCGCGCGTTTCCCTGGAACCGCGCCGTCGGCTACATCGCCGTCCAGATGGCGGCCGCCTTCGCCGCCGCCCTCGTCGTCTACCTGACGTACTACGAGGCGATCAACGCGTTCGACGGCGGCATCCGACAGGTGGTGGGCCCGCAGGCGACGGCCGGCATCTTCGCCACGTATCCGCGCGAGTTCCTGAGCACGTTCCCCGGCGGCTTCCTGGATCAGGTCGTGGGCACCGCGATGCTGATGATGCTGATTTTCGCGCTCACCGACACGCGGAATACCGCGCCGCCGAACACACTGGCGCCGGTGATGGTCGGCCTGCTCGTGCTCGCCATCGGTATGACGTTCGGCTACAACGCCGGCTACGCGATCAATCCGGCGCGCGATCTGGGACCGCGTCTCTTCACGGCGCTCTTCGGATGGGGCCGCGACGTCTTCACCGCCGGCAACGGCTGGTGGTGGGTCCCCATCGTCGGCCCGATCGTCGGCGCCGTGCTGGGCGGCTGGATCTACGACCTGTGTGTCACGCACCGTCACCCGACGACGGCCTGAAGCCGTAGTGCCGGCGCAGCCGCGCTTCGGCATCCGCATCGGGCAGCCTGTCGGGATCGTACGGCGGCGCGTTGCGGATCGCCTCGCGCGTCAGGTCGACGACAATCTTCGAATCGGCCCACACCACGGCGTCGACCCAGTCGGGCGAGATGATGACGTGGCCGCCGAACCACCAGTTGGTGGTGTCGATCACGAGGTAGCGGACTTGCCACGAGTCGCTGTCGACGAGGAAGTCCTCGACGTGGCCGATTTCGCCATTAGTCGCCTCGACACGGTAGCCGGCGACGTCGTTGCAGCTGCGCAGCGTGAAGTCTTCCGGGTTGATCTCGCCGAGCGCCTCGAGCACGGGCGCCTCTTCGGCCATGGCCGGTTCGACCGGGGGCACCGTGAGCCCGGCTTCGGTCGGGTAAGCCGACGTGCCCCAGACGGCCGAGCCGCCCCAGTAGAGCGGATATCCGTAGTAGCGCGCGTAGGCTTCCTCGAACTGGCGCGAGACGGGCTTATGCGTCTCGACGTCCGGGCTCTCCTCCACCTGGCGGCGAGTAAGCCGCACGGTCAGCATGTCGTCTTCGGGAACGAGGCGCCCGACGGCGTACGGTGAGATGAGCACCTGCCGGCTGGCCAGCCAGGTGCCGGTGTCGACGACCAGGTAGCGGACGGTCCAGCGGCGATCGTCGAAGTAGACATCGACGACGCGGCCGATGTCGCCGTCGGTCGCGCTGATACCGCATTTCTTCAGATCCTTGACCCGCTGCAGCATGTCGGTTCCTCCCGGCCGGGACGATGGCGGCCGTCGACGTGGCTGCAGCAAGCCCTGTGCCGGCCGTCGCCGGGAATCCAGGCGGCACACGTCCGGGCGTGAGGCGGGCCGAAACCTCGCTTTTCCCCCGGGGGTCGGGAGACAATACGGGGCTGATCGAAGCTGCGGCCGCTCGGGGCTGCAGGGAGGCAGAACGACATGAAGTGTGCGATCGGCGTGGTGGGTCTCGGCGTGATGGGGGCCAACCTCGCACGCAACATCGAGAGCCGCGGCTATGCCGTGGCGGGATACGACCTGGACGCGGAGCGCACGAAGGCGTGGGCGGCCGGCGACGGACGCCAGGTCGTCGGCGCGACTTCGGCCGCCGAGCTGGCGGCGTCACTCGAACGGCCGCGCAAGGTACTGCTGCTCGTGCCCGCCGGCAAGCCTGTCGACGACGTCATCGCGCACGTCGTGCCGCACCTCGAGGCAGGCGACATCGTCATCGACGCGGGCAACTCGTTCTTCAAGGACACCGACCGGCGCGAGACCGAGCTGGCTGCCCGCGGCATCCGCTACCTGGGCACCGGCGTGTCGGGCGGCGAGGAAGGGGCGTTGCGCGGACCGGCCATCATGCCGGGCGGTGAACGCAGCGCCTGGGAGCTGCTGCGGCCGATCTTCGAGGCCATCGCGGCCAGAGCCGACGACGGCGAGCCGTGCGTCGGCTACATGGGCACGCGCGGCGCGGGCCACTACGTGAAGATGGTCCACAACGGGATCGAGTACGGCGACATGCAGCTGATCGCCGAGATCTACGACCTGCTCAGCCGCGGCCTCGGCATGACCGCGCCCGAGATCAGCGACATCTTCGCGAAGTGGAACGAGGGCGAGCTGCAGTCGTACCTCATCGAGATCACGGCCGACGTGCTGGCCCAGGTCGACGCCGACACGGGCCGTCCGCTCGTCGACCTGATCCTCGATGAAGCGCAGCAGAAGGGCACCGGCAAGTGGATGAGCCAGAACGCGTTCGACGTCGGCGCGCCCATTCCGACGGTGAACGCGGCCGTCGAGGCGCGGCTCATCTCGGCGCAGAAGGCCGAGCGCGTCGCGGCCAGCCGCGTGCTGACCGGACCGTCGTCGCGCTTCGACGGCGATCGGAATCGCCTGATCGACGCCGCGCGCCAGGCGCTGTATGCGAGCAAGATCACGTCGTACGCGCAGGGTATGGCGCTGCTGCGCATGGCGTCCGACGAGTACGGCTACGGCATCGATCCCGGCGAGGTGGCCAGGGTGTGGCGCGCCGGCTGCATCATCCGTGCACGCCTGCTCGGCGATATCCGGGCGGCGTTCTCGCGCGACCCGCAGCTCGTCAACCTGCTGCTCGATCCGGCCTTCCGTGACGCGGTCGTGTCGCGCCAGGAGGCGTGGCGCGAGCTGGTACAGACGGCCGTCGGGCTGGGCATTCCGGTGCCGGCAACCGCGGTCTCGCTCGCCTATTTCGATGCCTACCGCAGCGAGCGGCTGCCGGCGAACCTCACGCAGGCGCAGCGCGACTATTTCGGCGCGCACACCTACCGCCGCATCGATCGCGAGGGCAGCTTCCACACCGAGTGGGGGAGCCGCGCGGCGTCGAAGGACTGAACCTGCGGCCGGGACAGGCCGGCCGCCCGCATCCGTGGAGTAGAACGCGACATGAGCATCCTCGACATCCGCCCCGACGGCGGCCTCGACTTCCTGGCGCTCGGCGCCGTGATCCACCGGCTCGATCCGGGCGTCGTGCCGTTCCGCAAGGCGACGAACGTCGACATTCACGTGAGCGGCGGCGAGTACAACGTGGCGGCCAACCTGGCCGACTGCTTCGGCCTGCGCACCGGGATCGCCACGGCCATGGTCCGCTACCCGATCGGCGACCTGATCGCCGAGCGCATCCGTGCGATGGGCGTCCAGCCCATCTACAAGTACTTCGACCACGACGGTGCGCGCGGGCCGAACATGGCCACGGTCTACAGCGACCGCGGCATGGGCGTCCGCCCGCCGGTCGTCTTCTACAACCGATCGAACGAGGCGGCCGCGCTGCTCAAACCGGGCGACTTCGACTGGGCGGAGATCTTCGGCCGCGGTGTCAGGTGGTTCCACAGCGGCGGCCTGTTCACCGCGCTGTCGGAGACGACCGCCGAGCTGATCATTGAAGCGATGCAGGCGGCGCGGCGCGCCGGTACGATTGTGTCGTTCGACCTCAACTACCGCGAGAAGCTCTGGAAGGCCGCCGGCAACATCGAGCGCGCACAGCAGACGTTCTCGCGCATCGTGGAGCACGTCGACGTGCTGGTGGGTAACGAGGAGGATCTGCAGAAAGCGCTCGGTGTGCCCGGACCCGACGCAGTCAGTGGCTCGAAGCTCGATCCTGCCGCCTTCTTCGACACCATCGGGCGCGTCGTCGAGCGCTTCCCGAACATCCGGATCGTGGCGACGACGCTGCGCGAGGTGCATTCGACCAACCGGCACTCGTGGTCGGCCGTCGGCTGGTTCCAGGGCGAGCAGGTCGTGGCGCCGACGTGCCAGCTCGACGTGTACGACCGCGTGGGCGGCGGGGACGGGTTCGCGTCGGGGCTCGTCTACGGCCTGCTCACCGGCCAGACGCCGGAGCGCTGCGTGCGGCTCGGCTGGGCGCACGGTGCGCTCATCACGACGTTCCCGGGCGACACGACGATGGCGACGCTGGCCGATGTCGAGGCGTTCGCGGCAGGGGGATCGGCACGAATCCAGCGCTGAGACCCGTTCCGGCGAACCGGCGGCGCGGCCTTCTGCTACCATCGGCCCGTTTCGACACGAGGAGGGCGTGATGCCGAGAAAGCCGCTCTGCCGGTTCGCAGCGCTGGCCCTGGCGGCGCTGGTGGCCGTTGCCGCCGCCGCCCGACCGGAGGCCGATGCCCCCGCGCAGGGGCCGGTGCAGGCCGAGCCCGGCGACTGGATCCAGCTGTTCAACGGCCGCGATCTGTCGGGCTGGGTGCCGAAGTTCACGAAATACGAGCTCGGCGAGAACCCGTACAACACGGTGCGCGTCGAGGACGGGCTGCTGCGCATCCGCTACGACGACTGGCCGACGTTCGACGGCGAGTTCGGCCACATCTTCTACGTCGAGCGGCCGTTCTCCTACTACGTGCTCGCGGCCGAGTACCGCTTCGTCGATGAACAGGTGGCCGGCGGTCCCGACTGGGCCGTCCGGAACAACGGCCTGATGCTGCACTCGCCGCACCCGAAGACGATGCTGCGCGATCAGGACTTCCCGATCTCGATCGAGGTACAGCTGCTCGGCGGCTACGGCAAGGGACCGCGCAGCACGGCCAACCTCTGCACTCCCGGATCGCACGTGGTCATGAAGGGGCGGCTCGAGAAGGCACACTGCATCAACTCGAGCTCCGCCACCTACGAGGGCGATCAGTGGGTGCGCGTCGAGGTCGAGGTGCACGGCGACGAGCTCGTGCGGCACTGGGTCGACGGCAGGCCGGTTCTCGAGTACACGAGACCGCAGATGGGAGGCGGCGCCGTTGCGCCGGTTGATCCGGCCGTGAAGGTCGACGGGACGCCGATGGCCTCGGGCTACATCTCGATTCAGGCCGAGACGGCGCCGACTGACTTCCGGAAGATCGAGCTGCTCGACCTGGAAGGCTGCATGGATCCGGATTCGCCGAACTACCGCAGCTACTACGTCAAGCCGAAGCCCGGTGCCTGCGCGCCGTAGGCAGTCGGGACCGGCACGTCAAACCGTCAGGATTCGTCCGTCATGACCCTCATGCCCGCTGCTCTCGTGCTGCCGCTGACGCTGCTCTTCCAGCCGCTGTTCATGCCGGCTGCTGCGTCCGTTGTTCGTGAAGCCGTCGACGCCGCCGGTCAGGCTCCGGCCGAACAGGCGCCGGCGCCACCCGATGCGGAAGAAGACGAATTCGTTCCACGTGTCGGCCAGGAAGGGAAGGACGTCGTGTGGGTGCCGACGTCCCCTGAGCTGCTCGAGCTGATGCTCGACATGGCCCGGGTCGGTCCCGAGGATTTCGTGATGGACCTCGGGTCGGGCGACGGGCGCAATGTCATCGCGGCGGCGAAGCGGGGCGCGCGCGGCCGCGGCGTCGAGTACAACCCCGACATGGTGCGCCTGTCGCAGCGGCTGGCGCGCGAAGCGGGCGTCGACGATCGCGTCGAGTTCGTCCAGGGTGACATGTACGAGGCCGACGTCTCGGAGGCGACCGTGCTGGCGCTGTTCCTGCTGCCGAGCAACCTCGAGCGGCTGAAGGACAGGTTCCTCGCCCTCCGTCCCGGCACGCGCATCGTCCTCAACACGTTCACGTTCAACGACTGGGAGCCCGACGAGCAGCAGCGGCTCGAGGACGGCTGCGTCAGCTGGTGCACGTCGCTGCTGCACATCGTGCCCGCGCGCGTCGCGGGCACGTGGCGGCTCGACGACGCGACGCTCGAGCTCGAGCAGAACTACCAGTACGTGAAAGGCACGCTGCGCCGCGGCGATGCCGCGCCGGTGCCGGTGACCGGCCGGCTGCGCGGCGCCGGGATTACGCTCGAGATCGACGGGCGGACCTACGAGGGACAGGTCGACGGCAACATGATGGCGGGCACGGTCGACGGCGCATCCTGGACGGCGACCCGCTGAGCGCGATCGACCTCGACGGTCCGGGCATACGATCAGGGGCCGGGAGGACGAGATCCTCCCGGCCCCTGCGCGTGTGTCTGGTGCGCTGTTTCCAGCTAGAAGGAGAATCGAACGGTCAGCCTGACCGTCCGCATGTTCCCCGCGCTCGTCACGGCTCCGAAGCCGGCGTTGCGCGGCGTCAGACGGCCCTCGTTCAGTGAGCCGTCGGCGTTGAACTGGCTGTTGACGATCTGCTTGTCGGTCGGGTTGTTCATCTGCAGCGTCGCCTGCCGTCCGTTGAAGTTCACGATGTTGAACGCGTTGAACGCGTCAACCCGCAGCTGGAGCGTCCGGCTGCCGCCCAGGCGGATGTTGCGGGCGAGCGAGACGTCGACGTCACGCTGCATGCAGCCGCGAAGGACGTTGCGTCCGGATTCCAGTCCGTCGCTGAAGTAGCTCGGGCCGGTCACCGCGTGCATGTCGAACTGGGCGTACTGATCGCTCGAGCAGCCCGAGCCGGGATCGCGCAGGTAGACGATGCGCGCCGCGTAGTCGGGCGAGCCGGTCAGGTTCACGTTCGAGCCCTGCGCCTGGTAGCTGAACGACAGGTCGTAGTTGGTGCCCGAGCTGAAGTTGAAGATGCTCGAAAGCTGCCAGTCGTTCACGATGGCGCCGATGATCCGGCCGGCGCCGCCTGTGGCCGTCAGATCCGGCATGTCCCACACCACGTTGCCGCGGAGCACGTGCGGCTGGATCGCCAGTTTCCGGTTCAGGTCCTCGTAGCGGCCCTGGTCCGGCCGCAGCGAGATCGTCCCGTCGGGCGCATGCTGCAGGCGATGGGTCAGCCCCGTCGTGCCCTCGAACGAGATGCTGTAGGTGTAGTTGAGCCCGAACGACATCCCGCCGCGGAACCGCCGGTTGAGCGACGTCTGAATCGAGTGGTACGTCTCGTCGAACGCCGTCGTGTTCTGCTCGATCGCGCTCAGGCCGCGCAGCGGACGGAGCAGGTTCGTCGTGAGCGCGTTGGCGCCGGGGATGTTGCTTGCCGGCCGCGTCGGATCCTGGTTCTCGGGCAGGTAGGCCGCACCGAGGTTCACCTGGTTGAGGTTGACGACCGCCAGCCGGTTGAACGCGTGCTGCCCGACGTACGAGACGTCGAGCGACATCGCCCAGGGCATCGCCATCTGGATGCCGGCGTTCCACTGCGTGGACGAGGGCACCTTCGCGTCGTACTGGAACGTCCGCATGGCCGGGACGCCGACCGGGCTGAGCCCAGAGCCCAGGTTCTGCAGCTGGCCGTACCGCAGATCCTGCGACGTCGTGATCGGCGGGTTCGTCGGGATCGAGAAGATCGTGTTGCCGTCGGGCCGGTCGTAGAACAGGCCGACGCCGCCGCGCACGACGAACTGCTGGGTGCCGGTGACGTCGTACGCGATGCCGAAGCGGGGCGCGAAGACGAGCGTCGGCCACACGTAGGCGGTCTTCGCGATGCCGTCGCCGGCCTGCCGGATGCCGTTGAGCGGGTCGCCCGATCCCGGCACGACGGTGCCGATGGCCGCCGACGTGTTGGCGACGCCCGGGATCTCGAGCAGCTGACCGGTGCGCGGATCCATCGCGTTGAGCGCGTTACCCGAGCACGGCGCCGCGCCGTCGCGGCAGCCGGGCACGTAGAGCACCGGCGCCGCACCGACCGACCAGAGCTCCGGGAAGAAGTTCGACATCTGCTGGAACTGGTCGTGCTGCGGCTGC
>ERZ777003.1159-NODE-1159-length-42787-cov-6.702541_pt1 | contig 42787 bp, 42 predicted proteins | sample MGYA00374956_ERZ777003 | MGnify/ENA primary metagenome ERZ777003 (study PRJEB29302, sample SAMN06268252) | bioreactor metagenome | isolation source: Joint BioEnergy Institute, California, USA | place: USA:Joint BioEnergy Institute, California, USA | collected... | reverse complement strand
GGGGCTCTTCCAGCCCGAAGTGAAGGTGTAGGGCTCCTCCGGGCGGAAATTGACGGCCTTGATCTCGAGCAGGATGCGCGCGGTGGTCAGCGCGGCGTCGCGATCCCAATCGGAAGCATGGTGCGCAGGCATGGGGGTTCCCTCAGTCTGCCCCGTTCCTAGTCGGCCGCGCGGGCGGCGTCCATGACGAAGCGCGCGTCGGAAGGGGCGCGGGTGCTCGTGCTCGTCGATCCCCGGGCGGGGACGGCGGCGCAGGCGCTCGGCATCGCGGAGCGGCTCGGCGTGCCGTTCCGGACCATTCCGCTGGCCTGGTCGCCACTCGGCGGCCTGGCGCTGCGCTGGCCGAACCTGGCCGGCCTCGCTGCGGAGCCGAGGCAGGCGGTGCGCGAGGTCCCGGCGGGGCCGTCGCCCCTCCTGGTGATCTCGGCGGGGCGCCGCTCGGTCCCCGCGGCGCTGTGGCTCAAGCGCTACCGCGGGGCGCGGGCGGTGCACTGCATGCTGCCCGGCTTCGGCGCCGAGCGCTTCGACCTGCTGGTGCTCGGCCGCCACGACGAGCCCTGGGAGGCGCCGAACGTCCTGCCGATCCTCGGCGCCACCCACCGCATTACCCCCGCGCGCCTGGCCGAGGCACGCGCCGAATGGGCGGAGAGGCTAGCGCCCCTGCCGCGGCCCCGCGTGGCGCTGCTGCTTGGCGGCCCGGTGCGGGCGGTGGGGCTCGACCCGGGGCTCGCCTCGGCGCTCGGCGCGCGGGTGGCCGGATTCGCCGGGTCCGTGATGGCGAGCACCAGCCGCCGCACCGGCGCTGCGGCGACGGAGGCGCTGGCGGCCGCGCTCGCCTCCGTCCCGCATCATCTGTTCCGTTGGGGGGAGGCGGGGCCCAACCCTTATCTCGGCTATCTCGCCTGGGCAGATGCGGTCGTGGTCAGCGGGGATTCGGTCTCGATGATCTCCGAGGCACTGGCCGGTTCCGCCCCGGTCTTCATTGCCGATCTCGGCGGCGGGCGGGGCACCAAGCGCAAGCGCCGCCTGCACGAGAGCCTCTACGCCGCCGGCCAGGCGCGGCCGATCGAGGCGGCGCCTGCGCCCTTCGCCCGCACGCCGCTGGACGAGAGCCTGCGCGTCGCGACGGAGATCCGGGCCCGCGGACTCCTCGATTCGGAGGGATGATCCATACGGACTCCGGGCCCGCCGCGACGCCGAACGGTGGCGCGAGGCAGCCGCCGGTGGCACCCTGACGCGCCATGCCTCGCCGCAACGGCCTCCGCCGATTCGCTCCGATCCCGCTCGCCCTTGCCCTGGCGGGCCTCGCCCCGCTCGGCACCGCCGCGGCCCAGAACGCCAATGAGTTCGGCTGCCCACGCTATGTGGACGTCGCGCCGATGGCCGATGTCAACGCACCGGTGGGCTGGAGCGCGGGATCGCTCCCCACCCGGCGCTGGCTGCGCGGGGCCGAGATGTTCGAGGGCGACCCAGCGGCCAATGAGCGCATCCGGGGACGGCTGGTGGACCGCTCCCGCGGCATCACCGAGTGGATCATCCCGCCGGGCTCGCAGGCGCCCACGCTGGTCTGCTTCTACCACGGCACGGACGTGACCCTGGCCCGGGTCGTGCCCTACGGGCTGCGCTACTGCGCCACCGGCTTCCAGCGCCGCGACCCCTTCCAGCGACGCACCGACGAGGACAACCCGAGCGGCCGCACGCTCGTCGTCGTCTGCCGCTGAGACGCCCGCCGCTCGCCGGGGGCTTGTGCCCCCCGCGCCCGCCCGCCACCCTGCGGCCTCTTCATCGATGGGGGAGCGGCAGGACAGCGCCATGGCAACGCGGAAGACCTACCGGATCGCGGTGATTCCGGGCGACGGCATCGGCAAGGAGACAGTGCCGGAGGGCCTGCGCGTGCTCGACGCCGCGGCGCGGCGCTTCGGCTTCGACCTGCAGCTCACCCACTACGACTGGTCCTGCGAGACCTACAAGCAGACCGGCCGGATGATGCCGGAGGACGGGCTCGACCGGCTGCGCGACAGCGATTCGATCTTCCTCGGCGCCGTGGGCTGGCCGGGCGTGCCCGACCACGTCTCCCTCTGGGGCCTGCTGATTCCGATCCGCCGCGTCTTCGACCAGTACATCAACCTCCGTCCCTGCCGGCTGATGCCAGGTGTGCGCACGCCGCTCGCCGACCGCGGGCCGGAGGACATCGACTTCTACGTGGTGCGCGAGAACACGGAGGGCGAATACAGCTCCGTCGGCGGGCGGATGTTCGAGGGGACGGAGCGGGAGTTCGTCTCTCAGCAGAGCATCTTCACCCGCCAGGGCGTGGACCGCGTGCTGCGCTACGCCTTCGAGCTGGCGATGACGCGGCCGCGCAAGAAGGTGACGAGCGCCACCAAGTCCAACGGCATCACCTTCACCATGCCATACTGGGACGAGCGCTTCGCGGCCATGGCCGCGAACTACCCGGAGGTGAAGACGGACCAGTACCACATCGACATCCTCTGCGCGCACTTCGTGCAGCATCCCGACTGGTTCGACGTGGTCGTCGGCTCCAACCTGTTCGGCGACATCCTGAGCGATCTCGGCCCGGCGGTGGCGGGCTCGATCGGCATCGCGCCCTCCGCCAACATCAACCCGGAGAAGCGCTTCCCTTCCATGTTCGAACCGGTGCACGGTTCCGCGCCCGACATCGCGGGCAAGGGGATCTGCAACCCCATCGGCCAGATCTGGTCGGGCGCGATGATGCTCGAGCATCTCGGCGAGACGGCTGCGGCGGATGCGATCGTGGGCGCGATCGAGGCGCTGCTTGCGCAGGGCGGGCCGCGCACGCGCGACATGGGCGGCCAGGCCGGAACGGTGGATGTGGGCAAGGCGTTGGCGGAGGCGGTCGCGCGGGCCGGCTGATCCGGACCGCGATGGCCGAAGGGCGCGCCGCCGGGACCGCGCCCGCGCCGGTCGCCGCAGCGGATCGGGGGGGCGAGTCATGGCGCGTCGCGTCGCCATCATCCAGGGCCATCCCGATCCCGCGGGCGGGCATTTCGGCCATGCCCTCGCCGATGCCTATGCCGAGGGCGCGCTCGCCGCGGGACATGCGGTCGAGCGCATCGAGGTCGCGCGCCTCGACCTGCCGCTGCTGCGGACCCAGGCGGATTTCGAGACCGGCACCCCGCCCGACTCCGTCCGCGCCGCGCAGGAGACGCTGCGCCGGGCGGAGCACTGGGTGCTGATCTACCCGCTCTGGCTCGGCGCCATGCCCGCGCTGCTGAAGGGCTTCCTTGAGCAGGTCTGCCGCCCCGGCTTCGCCTTCCGCTACGTCGAGCGCGGCTTCCCGGAGAAGTTACTGAAGGGCCGCTCGGCGCGCATCGTCGTGACCATGGGGATGCCCGCCTTTGCCTATCGCTGGTGGTTCGGCGCGCATTCGCTGCGGAGCCTGGAGCGCAACATCCTGGGCTTCATCGGCATCGGCCCGATCCGCGAGACGCTGATCGGCGGCGTCGGCGCGCTCGATGCAGCGCGGGCGGCGGCCTGGCTGGAGCGCATGCGGGCGCTCGGGCGGGAGGCGCGCTAGCGAGGGCAGGGCCGGGCGGACCGAAAGGCGGCGCCTTGAACCCGCGCCGCGCCACGGCTATCGTTACACGCGAGTTGAGAGTGATTCGCAACTCGCCTGTAACTGCCCCTGGACAGGAGGAGCGCGCCGATGACGGGCCGCGACGACACCCGCCGCATCGGCCGGACCTGCGAGCGTGCCGTGGTGACCGCCTATCGCGAACTGCGCGATGTCGGCATTGACGATTTCGCCGCTTTCCGCGCCTGCACCGCGCTCTATCGCATCCACCACCCGGAGGCCTCGATCGGCGAGGCCCGCCGCCTGGTCGCGGAGTGGATCGACCACCACGTCATCCGCGGCGCCACGGGCCCGACGCGCGGCTGCAACTGCGCCTGAGCCATCGCCGGCCGGCGCGGCCCCGGCCGCGGATCGGGTCTCCCTGGGCTTCCGGCCGGTGACGCTGGGATGGCAGGCCCCGCGATCACTCCGTGGATACAGGTGACATCGCGCCACCGATGCGCCAGGGCCTGCCGGTCATCCGCCTGGACGAGGCGACCGGAAGCGAGGCCGTGGTGACGAGTGCGCCCCTGTAGGGGCATGGCAGGCGCCGAATTGCGCCAACCGGCCGAAAGACCGGCGGGCATCAGGATGCGGAAGCGCGCCGTGCGTCTCCGCTACACGTCAAGTGGATGTCCTCGAACCGGGCCTTGCACGGTGGACCGGCGGCGAATCGCCATTGCAGCGCGCCATCGGCACCGAGCGCGACAAGGCTGGAGCAGACCGTACCGAAGCCGTTGAGGGGCGGCACGCACAGCGTCTCGGCAACGCCGACCGCCGGGTCGAAGCCGTCATCCGCCAGTAGCTCCTCCCAGACGCGCCAGCCTTCGGGGCGTTCCGGATCGGGGGGCGGCGCGGCCAGGAAACGCGGCAGGTGCCGGCGCGTGCGCGCGTGGGTCAGGTCGTTGGGGTCGTGCGAGGTCACCACGGTGATGCCCTCGGCCAGGGCCTCCACCTGGGGCCGGCCACTGCCGAGGCCGCGCAGGAAGAACGCCGCCCGCGAATCGGCCACCACCACGTTGAAGGGCCGCCAGTCCTCGGCAGGCAGCGTCCGTTCCAGGTGGAGGGCGGCGCGGGCGGCGCTCGGGTGTTCGAGGGCGAGCAGCGGCAGGATGCCGCGCGACCGCTTCCCCGGAGCCGGGCCGAGGCTGCCCGGCCGGTTCAGCACGGCGGCAACCACGCCGGTGCGGGTATCGAGCGCCATCCAGGTGCCGCCGGCGCTGCGGTCCCGCCCGCCGATCACGGTTGTCCGGTCGGGCCAATAGGCGGCCGGCGGGTCCCAGGGACGTTCGAGGCGTTCGTCTCGATTGGCGGCCAGCAACAGCGGCCAGGCGTGGCCGGGGCGGCGCAACAGGATCACGGTGCACACGCGGTGAACCTGCGCGGGCGCCGCCGCCTCGGCAAGATGCCGGCCGAACCACAGCGACCGGTCGCTGCGCGAGCGCGCGGACCGGCCGGCTGTCCGGCTCGCCCGCCTGCCGGCGTCAGAAGCGGAAGTAGAAGCCGACGCTGGGCGCCGGTGCGACGATCGCAGGCGGCGGCGCGTAGTACACGGGCGGCGGGGCGTAATACACCCGCGGCGGCGGCGCGTAGTAGACGCGCGGTGCCGGCCGGTACCAGTAGGCCGGCGGCGGCGGCGGGGGGCGGTGGTGGTGGTGATGGTGCCAGTGGCCACCATGCGGGCCGCCCCGGTGCCAGCCATCCCGATTGGCCGCAGCGTCGCCCGGAAGGGCCGTCAGGCCAAGCAGCACCGCAGCGGTGCCGAGCATTGCCGAACGAAGCAGGCGCATGGTGCGAGCCTCCATATACAGATGAAACGAATATCCTTCCGTCACCGGAGGGAATCTAGGTGCCGCTTGAGGCGAAATCAGGGCGGCCCCGGTGCACTCCGGAGGCAACGCACGGGAGCAACCGGCTGCCCGCGCTTACCTTGGCCCCCAGCCGCCGCGGCGGTGAGGGTGCGGAGCGTTATCCGGGCCGCGCGGCCGCATGGCGGCGGCACGGCCGTCGAAGCCGCCCGCCCTCGGGTTGAATCCGGCACTGCTGCCGCGTGGTCCCGGACTCGAGCCGTGCCAGAAGCCTCCGCCGCCCCCGAAGCCGAACCGCGGCGGTCGCGGCGACACATGGCCCATCCCGCTGGGGCCGGGCGCCACCGGTGATGAGCGGTGCTGGAAGATCGGCGACGGCCCGCCCGGGCGCGGGGTCAGCGCGTGCACCAGGGCGCCAGGAGTCGGACCCGATGGGGCGGACCATGGACGGTAATGGACGGAGGGGGGAGGGGCCGGCCGCGGCGCGGCCCACGCGGCAGGGGGAGGCCCGCGCCAGCCGCGATATCCCCCTCCGACGACGATCGGCGGCGGCGGGGCCACCGCATAGGCGCCCCCCGCGTAATAGCCGCCGCCGCTGAGATAGTAGCCGTCGTCATAGGCGCCGCCCGGCACGACGGACGGCCCACCGCCGAACACGGCGGCTGTGCCTCCGCCATACACCTCCGGCCCGTAGCTGTAGCCGTAGGCGGCGCCATCCTCGTAGTAGGCACAGCCGCTGAGACCGAGCAGCATCGCCACGGCAGCGGCAAGCGGGCGCGAGCGGCGAAGGCGTGCGCCAAGGCGGGGGGTGGGCATCGGGGGGATCTCCTGCTCCGCACCCCAATCTGCGCGCGCCCTGCGGCCGGAGCAGGGAGGAATCAAGGCGGAGCGGAGGCACCGCCAGGACGCGGGTTCGGCCGGCGCGTCACTGCTCCGGGCCGAAAACCCGCGCGAAGATCGTCTCCACCTGCGCGAAATCGCGCCGCGGGTCGAGCGCCGCGTCCAGCGCCGCCGCGTCGAGACGTGCCGCGACCTCCGGGTCGGCCAGCAGATTCGTGCGGAAGTCCCGCCCGTCCGGCGCGCCGAGGCGGGTCCAGGTCGCCATCGCCGCGCGCTGCACCGCGCGGTAGGCATCCTCGCGGCTCATCCCCGCGCCGGTGAGCGCGAGCAGCACCTTCTGGCTGTGCACCACCCCGCCGAGCGCCTCGAGATTCGCCGCCATCCGCTCCGGATAGACCACCAGGCGGTCGATCATGCCGGTCAGCCGCACCAGGGCGAAGTCGAGCGCGATGGTCGCGTCCGGCGCGATCACCCGCTCGACGCTCGAATGGCTGATGTCGCGCTCGTGCCAGAGCGCCACGTTCTCGAGCGCCGGCAGGGCGTAGCCGCGCACGAGCCGCGCGAGGCCGGTGAGGTTCTCCGACAGCACCGGGTTGCGCTTGTGCGGCATGGCGGAGGAGCCCTTCTGGCCCGGATGGAAGAACTCCTCCGCTTCGCGCACCTCGGAGCGTTGCAGGTGGCGCACCTCGATCGCCAGCCGCTCGATGCCGGAGGCGATGACGGCAAGGGCGCAGAAGAATGCAGCGTGGCGGTCGCGCGGGATCACCTGCGTGCTCACCGGCTCGACGGCGAGGCCGAGCTTCTCGGCGACATACGCCTCCACGCGCGGGTCCACCGAGGCGAAGGTGCCGACCGGGCCGCTGATGGCGCAGGTCGCGACCTCGCGCCGCGCGGCGACGAGGCGCTCCCGGTTGCGCGCGAACTCCGCGTAGTGGCCGGCGAGCTTGAGGCCGAAGGTGGTGGGCTCGGCGTGGATGCCGTGGCTGCGGCCGATGGTGGGCGTCAGCTTGTGCTCGAGGGCGCGGCGCTTCAGCGCGGCGAGCAGCGCATCGCAATCGGCGATGAGCAGATCCGCCGCGCGCGTGAGTTGCACCGCGAGGCAGGTGTCGAGCACGTCGGAGCTCGTCAGGCCCTGATGGACGAATCGCGCCTCCGGCCCGATCCCCTCGCCGAGCCAGGTGAGGAAGGCAATCACGTCGTGGCGCGTCTCGCGCTCGATGGCGTCGATGCGCTCGAGATCGGCCTCGGTGATGTTTGCGACCCGGGCGGCGCCGCGCTCGCGGATCGTGCGGGCTGCCTCGGCAGGGATGGTGCCGATCGCGGCCATGGCCTCGGCGGCGAGGGCCTCGATCTCGAACCAGATCCGGTAGCGTTCCGCGGGCGACCAGATCGCGGCCATCTCGGGGCGGGTGTAGCGGGGGACCATGGCGGGCAGCTCCGAAGCGGCGGGCGGGGAGGGGGGCGCGGTGCGCGGGCGGGGTTTGGCGCGGGGGGCGCGCGTTTGGCAAGTGCGGGGCCGATCGAGGTGGCGCCGAAGGATTGCAAATAGATTGCCGAAATTTTATATGCCCGTCCCCGACCGTTCGGCCCGCTCCGTCCGTCCGCCACGTCCCGCCCGAGCCGGGCGTGTACCGGCCGACCGGCGGTCGGGCGGATCGGCCCACCTAACCAGGAAGCCGTGCGATGCCGGATTGGCTCGTTCCACTCGCCCAGGTGCTCTTCATCGACCTCGTCCTGGCGGGAGACAATGCGATCGTCGTCGGCATGGCTGCCGCCGGGCTGCCGACGGAACAGCGTCGCAAGGCCATCTTCTGGGGCATTGTCGCGGCGACAGCGATGCGCATCGGCTTCGCGGCCGTGACGGTGCAGTTGCTGTCCATCGTCGGCCTGACCTTGGCCGGTGGCGTGCTGCTCCTCTGGGTGTGCTGGAAGATGTTCCGCGAACTGCGCGAGCCTGCGCACGCCGTGGAGGACGAGGACGCGCCGGGTCGCGAAGCGGCTCACCCCGATGCCTCCGGCGCGTTCGGCCAGGCCGCGGACGGGCCGCGCCGGAAGACGCTGGGACAGGCCATCGTGCAGATCCTGGTCGCCGACGTCTCGATGAGCCTCGACAACGTGCTCGCGGTTGCCGGTGCGGCCAAGGAGAACGTCTGGGTCCTGGTGGTTGGACTGGCGATCTCGGTGGTGCTGATGGGGGTCGCGGCGACGCTGATCGCACGCCTGCTCAACCGGCACCGTTGGATCGCCTGGGTCGGCCTGCTGGTGATCCTCTACGTCGCGCTTGAGATGATCTGGCACGGCACGCACCAGGTCGCCGCCGAGGTGCCGGGTGCCTATGCCTACCTCCTGCTCCCCCTTGGCTATCTGGCGCTGCCGGGCGTGTTTCCGCCCTGGCTCTGGGCCCTGGCGACGCTCGCCCACATTGCCTGCCTCACGGCTGTCGCCGCCGTGGTGGTGGATCTGGTGCATGGTCGCTACCGACACATCGGTGGCGCGCTCAGCCAGAAACATGGATAAATCGTTAACTAGATGTCACTGAGCCAGTCCCAGGCTGTCTGGTAGCGGCTTTTCGTTCAGCGTCGGCTCGACTAGCGTCCGGCCTCCCTTCACGGAGTCGGCATCGCCCGCCTCGGCCGGATTCGGAATCTGCGAAGCCGACCTGAACGCCACCGGAGACCGCTGCGCCATGGACTGGCTGTCCCAACTCTCGTCCAGCTTCGACTGGGTCGTGCTGAGCAAGATTCTCGGCGTCAACATCGTCCTGTCCGGCGACAACGCGGTGCTGATCGCCCTCGCTGCGGCCGGTCTGCCGGCGGAGAAGCGCTCCCAGGCGATCCTGTTCGGCATGGCGTTCGCCGTCGTGCTGCGCATCGTGCTCAGCCTCGCGGCGGTCTACCTGCTTGAGATTCCCGGCCTGCTGCTGGTCGGTGGCGGTATCCTGCTGTGGATCGCCTGGAGCTTCTACAAGGAGCTGCGAGAGGGGGAGCAAGCCGAGGAGGCCAGCCTTGCGGGCGATCGCGAGCAGCCGCACAAGACCATGGCGACCGCGCTCCGGCAGATCGTCATCGCCGACGTCACGATGAGCCTCGACAACGTGCTTGCGGTGGCCGGCGCGGCGGTGGGCAACATCCCGATGCTGATCGTGGGTCTCACCATCTCCATCCTTCTGATGGGCGTCGCGGCCACGGTGATCTCCCGCCTGATGGATCGCTACCGCTGGATCGCCTATGTCGGCGTCGCGCTGATCGTCTGGATCGGGGTGGAGATGATCTGGCACGACGCGGAGCGGCTCTGGGGCATGTGGCAGGGCGAGGCCTCTGCGGGGCACGCCGAACTGCTGGCGCCCGTTCCGGCCTCTATGCCCGTCGCGCCGCTTCCTGCGGAGCCGGCATGGCGGCTTGGATGACGGGGCGCGGCCGGGCGCCGCGTCTCGCCTTGCTGCTGCCGCTGGCGCTGCCGCTCGCCGCGGGGGGCTGCGCCGAGATGGTCGGTGACGTGTCGCCAGGCGGGGCGGCGCCGGCCTCCTCAGCCGAGATCGCCCGGCGGCTACCGGCCGAGGCGGCCGGCTTCCTGCGTGGCGCCACCACAGAGCATGAAACCGATCGGCCCGGATTCGGGACCGGCGTGGACTACGCCACGCCCGACCGGGCGGCCGCGGCGAGCGTGCAGATCTACGACCGCGGCAGGCAGGGGCGCATCCCCGAGGCGCCGACCGCGCCCGAGATCGAGGCGGAACTCGATCGTTCGGTGGCGGAGACCCTGGAGGCGGTGCGGAGCCGCCCCGGGCGGCGCCTCGCGGAGCAGGAGCGCACGACCGAGATCCTGCCCGCCGATGCCGGCCCCGGGCTGCGCTGCGCGCTGCTGCGCGGCACCTATGGGCGGCTCGTGGTGCGCGAGCGGCTTTGTGTCGGCGGCGCGGCCGGGAAGTTCCTCAAGGTGCAGATCACCACCGCCGAACGGACCGCGCCGGCGCTGGACACCACCGGCTTCCTCGCCGAGATCGCGCGTGCGGCACGCGGGCTTCCGGCTGGGCGAAGCGCCGGCAGCGGGGCGCCGCCGGCGGGGTGAACGCCTGCCCGTCCGGCGCGTTGGCGAAGCCGGTTCCGGACGCGGGAGGAGACGCTCCATGGCTACGACCATCCGGCGCAGCGCCTCGGCCGCCTGGCAGGGCAGCGGCAAGGAGGGGCAGGGCACGCTGACGACGCAGAGCGGCACGCTGCGCGACACCCCCTATTCCGCCACCGCGCGCTTCGGCGAGGGGCAGGGCACCAACCCAGAGGAGCTGATCGCCGCGGCGCATGCCGGCTGTTTCACCATGGCGCTCGCCTTCCGCCTGTCTGGTGCCGGGCACGCCCCGGAGAGCCTGCGCACCGAGGCGCGCCTGACGATGGAGCAGGAGGCGGGGGGCGGCTGGCGGATCGCCGCCGTGGCGCTGGACCTGCGTGCCAGGGTGCCGGGCGTCGCGGAGGCCGATTTCCGGCGTCTGGCGGAAGAGGCAAAGGCCAACTGCCCGGTCTCGCGCGTGCTGAACGCCGAGATCAGCCTGGAGGCGAAGCTGGAATAGGCGGGGGCCCGGGCGGCAGCGGCCGCCGCCGGGCCGAGCGCGCGATCAGCCCGGCTCGGGCGGGTGTCTGCGGAGTGTGGCGATGGCCCGCCCGCGCATATCCGGCGCGTCGCGGCCTCGGATTCGCGCGGCAGGGCAGGTGCGGAGCGGGAAGGGACGATCGACGGTCGCGCCGCGTCCGTGATCGGCGGGGGGCATCAGCGCCTCGTAGAGGGGCGGCGCCTGGCAATGAGATCGTCGTCCCGGCGCTGCGGATCGGCCGATCCACGGCGCGTTGCCCGGCGAGGAGGGCACCCGGAGCGCAGACCGGCTCTTGCGCGGCCAGGGCGGCACGGCGCAGGCTGGCACCGCCGCAGGCTGGGGAGGGCGCGATGACGCGAAATGGCACCCTGATCCGCAACGCCGACTGGGCCGTCGTCTGGGACTCCGCCGCGAAGCGCCACGCCTATGCGCGGGGCGTGGACGTCACGCTGGCGGATGGGCGCATTGCGGCCATCGCGAAGCATGATCCCGCCGCGCCGCCTCCGGCCAACATGGATGTGGTAGACGGCCGCAACGCGCTCGTCATGCCGGGCCTGGTCAACGTGCACACCCATCCGACGACCGAACCTGCCTACCGCGGCGTGCGCGAGGACCACGGCGTGCCGGAGCAGGCGATGACCGGCCTGTTCGAACGCATGCAGGCCTTCCGGCTGGACCCCGAGGGCCAGCGCGCCGCCATGCGGCTCGCCTACGCCGAACTGATGTCGGCCGGCGTGACCAGCGTCGTGGACCTGACCAGCCCCTTCGAGGGCTGGATGGACACCATGCGCGAGAGCGGCCTGCGCGTCTGGGTCGGGCCCGGCTACGCGAGCGCGCGCTGGGGCATGACGGCGCCGCAGACAGTCACCTGGATCTGGGACGAGGCCGCGGGCCGCAGCGGCTTCCAGCGGGCCCAGGCCATCATGGACGAGGCGGAGCGTGATCCCTCGGGCCGCCTCACCGGCATCGTCTTCCCGGCGCAGATCGATACCGTCGAGGAGGGGCTGTTCCGCGACTCCATCGCGCTCGCCCAGGACACCGGCCGGCCCTTCACCACGCATATCGCCCAGGCGGTGGTGGAGGTGCGCGAGATCCTCCGCCGCCACGGCATCACGCCGATCCAGTATGCGGCGCAACTCGGCCTGCTGACGCCGCGCACCATCCTCGGCCACGCGATCTTCGTGGACGAGCATCCTTCGGTCGGCTGGCACACGCAGCGCGACGTGGCGCTGATGGCCGAGCACGGCGTCGCGGTGGCGCATTGCCCGAGCCCCTTCGCTCGCTACGGCGAGCACATGAAGCATTTCGGCCGCTACGCCGCGCGCGGGGTGCGCATGGCGATGGGCACGGACTGCGCGCCGCACAACCTGATCGAGGAGATGCGCCTCGCCCTGCTGCTGGCACGCAACGCGGCGCGCGACATCGCGGGGGCGGATACCGCCGCGGTGTTCCACGCGGCGACGGTGGGCGGGGCGGACGCGCTGGGGCGGCCCGACCTTGGGCGGCTGGCGGTGGGGGCGAAGGCGGACGTGGTGGTGGTGGACCTCGGCCACCCGCTCATGAACCCGCCGCGCGACCCGCTGCGCGCATTGGTGTTCCATGCAGCGGACCGCGCGGTGCGGCGCGTCTATGTGGATGGCCGGCTCGTCTACGCGGACGGCAGGCCGGTCCACCTGGACGTGCGGGAGGCCGCCGGAATCCTGGCCGAATCCCAGGCCCGCATGCTGCGCGACGCCGCGCAGCGCGACTACCGCGGCCGCGACGGCGACACGATCGCGCCGTTGTCGCTGCCCTTCATGTGAGGACGGCTCGGCTCACTACCCCACCGCCGCCTTCAGCGATCGCACGAGTTCCAGTGGGTCGTCGTGCAGCGCCGTCACGCCGACCTCGCGCAGCGTTGCCCGTGCCTCCTCCAGCGAGTAGCCGGCCAGAGAGGCATGACCGGCGGCGAAGCCGATGAACAGCGGCTTGGGCGGCGGGCTCTCGCACAGGGCCTTTGCCAGGGCCTGGACCCGGCCCTTCAGAGGGCGTGAGGCGATCGTCGTGTAGAACAGCGCCGCCTTCACCTCCGGCCGCCGTGCGATCTCGAAGGCGAGGGCGAGGCGTTCTGGCATGGTCTCGTCCGGCCCGCCCTGGGCGTTGTCCATGAAGCAGGCGGCGGGCAGGCCGTGGTCGGAGAGCAGGTCGAGCATCAGCATGCCGAGCCCCGCCCCGGCCGTGACCATCGCCACCGTGCCGCCGGGCAGCTCGACCAGGTGGAAGCCCCGCTCGCGCGCGCGGCGCTCGAGCGGCGTCATCGCGGCGGTGGCGATTGCTGCGGACAGCGGCGCCTCGACGGCGGGCGGCGCATGGCGGAATGCCGCCGCATCGTCGCGCACCAGCTTGGCGTCGCAGGCGACCAGCCGCCCGTCCGCGAGCTGCGCGAGCGGGTTGATCTCCAGCAGCTCCAAGTCCTCCGCCGCCAGCACCCGCGCCAGCCGCACCGCAAGCCGCGCGACGCGCGCTGCGAGGTCGGCCGGGAAGGCGTCCCTCCTGCGCAGCGCCGCGAACACTCCCGCCGCGGCACCCGGCGCATCCGGGTCGAGGTGGTGGCGAATCGGCGGCGCACCGGATTCGACCTCGACCCCACCCTCCGCGGAGACCAGCAGCTCGATCGCCTGGGCCGTGCCGTCCACGCGCAGCGCCAGGTAGATCTCCCGCGCGATCGGCACCGCCTCCTCGAGCAGCAGCGGCGCGGCAGGATCGCCGAGGGCGGCGCGAATCGCCTCGGCCGCGCCGGGCTCCTCCGCCCGGCGCACCAGGCCGCGCTTGCCGCGCCCGCCCTCCGGCACCTGCGCCTTGAGGAAGGCGCCACTCGTCGGGAATCCCTCGGGTGCCGACTCGCCCGGCCGCAGCAGCACGCCGCGTGGGATCGCGACGCCGTGGCGGCGGAGCAGCGCCTTGCCCTCGTGCTCGATGAGACGCACTTTTCCCTCCGTGATGATCGCACCGTTCCTCGACAGCTTCCCGCGCCGTGTCGTGGTGTTCAACCCGGCCGGACGCTACGCCGCCGCCCAAGTCGCCGCGATGCGCGAGGCGGGCACGAACCTCGTCGCCGGCATCCAGCTCGGCCGCGGCGGCACCGACGCCGCTGGCCTGCCGCTCTACGACGACCTGCTCTCCGTGCCCGAGCCGGTTGACGCAGCTGTGCTCTACACCCCGCCGGAGGGGCTGCTCGACGCGGTGCGCGAATGCGCCGCGGCCAGGATCCCGACCATCGTCGCGGCGGCCGAGTACACGCCGCTGCACGACGGGCTGCGCGCCGCGCAGATCGCGCGGGCGGCGGGGTGCTGGATGGTCGGGCCGAACACGCTCGGCCTCTGCGTGCCGGGGGAGGGGCTGCTGGGCTCGATCGCGCCGAGCTTCTGCACGCCGGGGCGCGTGGCGGTCGTCTGCCGCAGCGGGACGCTGACCCTGACCCTCTCGCGCATCCTGACGCGCGCCGGGATCGGCCAGCGGGCCGCGATCAACATCGGCGGCGATGCGGTCGTCGGGCGCAATCCACACGAATACCTCGCCGCCCTGGCGGCGGACGAGCGCACCGCGGCGATCGTCTATGTGGGCGAGCTCGGCGGCGACAAGGAATACGCGCTGGCCGAGGCGATCCCCGGCTGCGGCAAGCCGGTGGTCGCCATGGTCGTCGGCCGCCACGCCCCGCCGGAGCGCCGCATGGGCCATGCCGGGGCGCTGGCCGGCGGAGCGCGCGAGACGGCCGAGGCGAAGATCGCCGCGCTCGCCGACGCCGGCGCGTTGATCGCGCGCAATCCGGAGGAGGTGGTGGCGCGGCTGCGCACGGCGCTCCGCCTGTAGCGCGGCCGCGCTACTCCAGGCGCAGGCCGGTCGCGGCCGACAATTCACGCCATTGCGGCAGCTCCTGGCGGATTCGCGCCGCCAGCGGCTCCGGCCCGTCGAGCAGCAGCCGCCCGCCGGAAGCGGTATAGCGCTGCGCCAGCGGCGAATCCGGCGAACGCACCGGCGCGAGTTCGGTGACGATGCGCTGCACCGCCTCCGCCGGCAGGGAGCGCGGGCCGAACATCGCGTACCAGATGGTCATGGCGAAGCCGGGGACGCGCTCGCCGATGCTCGGGACATCCGGGAGGACCGGGATGCGCTCGGCGGTGGTCGTGGCGATCGCGCGCAGCCGCCCCTCGCGGATGTGCGGCATCGCCTCCAGCGTGCCGACCGCCACCAGGTCGGTGTCGCCCGAGAATGTCGCCATCGCCGATTGCGCCGCGCCGCGGTAGGGCACGTGCAGAAGCTCCACCCCGGCGCGGTGGCAGAACAGCGCGCCCATGAGGTGCGTCGTCGAGCCCACCCCGGCCGAGGCGTAGCTGATCCCGCCCGGATTGGCCTTGGCCTTCCGCAGCAGGTCGTCGAGGTCGCGGATCGGTCCATCCGGACGGGTGGCGAATATCAGGGGCAGTTCGGAGACCAGCGAGATCGGCGTGAGGTCCGCTATCGGGTCGTAGCCGGCGTTGCGTGCCAGCGCTGGGGCGATGACCACGGCCCCGGTCGTGCAGAGCAGCAGATGCGGATCGTTCGCCTGCACCACCGCGTGGGTGCCGATGGCGCCGCCCGCGCCCGGACGGGTCTCCACGACGACAGTCTGGCCGAGGCGCTGCGTGAGGTGGTCGGCGATGACGCGCGCCGGCACCTCGACGGGGCCACCGGGGGCGAAGGGCACGATGATGCGCAGCGACCGCGAGGGCCAGGCCGCCTGGGCCCAGGCGCTGCCGGGTGCGGCGAGGGCGGCGATCCCCGTCGCGAGCGTGCGCCGGCCGATCGGCGGCAGGGCGAAGCGGGGGCGGCGGGGCATAGCGTCCATTGGCGGTGCATCCCTCCCTTGCCAGTGTGGTCGCTGCACGGCGACACTGAGTTTGCGGTGACGGTAACAACCCGCGCACCAGGTTGCGAGGGACGCGTGGACCGATGGGCGGAGGCGAAGCGATGATGCGCGGCACCGGCGAAGGCAGCGCGGCGACGGCACAACCGCCGCAGGCGTCGGAGATGCGCCGCCGGGGGAGCGTCGTCCGCACATGATCCGACGCGAGACGCGCGGCCGCGTGCTGCTGCTCACCCTCGACCGTCCGGCCAAGCGCAACGCGCTGGACCGCGCACTCTGCGAGGCACTGCTCGCCGCCCTGGGCGAGACCGGCGACGCCGCGGCGCTGGTGGTGGCCGGCGCGGGCCCGTCCTTCTGCGCCGGGGCGGATCTCGGGGAATGGCGGGCGCTCGAGGCCGATCCGGCGGCGCGCAAGGCGCGCTCGGCGCTCGGCGAGGCGTTGCTGGCGGCACCGGGCGAGGTGCCGAAGCCGGTGGTCGCCGCGGTGCACGGCGCCGCGATGGGCGCGGGGGCCGCGCTCGCCCTCGGCTGTGACATGGTGGTGATGGCCGAGGGGGCGCGGCTCGGCTACCCGGAGGCGCGGCAGGGGATCTTTCCGAGCGGCGTGGCGCCCTCGCTGCTCGCTCATCTCGGCCCGAAGTCCGCCTTCGAGCTACTGGCGACCGGCCGGGATGTCGGGGCGGAGGAGGCGGTCGCCCTCGGCCTCGCCAACCGGGTCGTGCCCGCCGCGCGGCTGATCGAGGAGGCGTGCGCCCTGGCCGAGGCCGCGGCGCTGATGCCGCCCGAGCAGATGGCGCGGCTGAAGCGGCTGGTGGTGCGGGGGTGAGGGACGGGGGCGCCGATCGCCTCGCTGCGCCGGTGGGCGACACGTAATGCGGTGATCGCGGCGGGTCCCGCTCACCGGCTGGTGGCGCGCCGTGGTCCTCTAGCCGTGTTGGTGCGGGTTGCACGACAGAGACAGCGTTCCCGGTTCGGGCGGATCCCGTGCAGCGCCACGGCGCGAACAGGCCGGTTGCAGGACGCCGTCAAGCCATCGAGGAGCGCCTTCCCGATTCGCTTTGGCAGAGGAGCTACGCTCGCTGACCGCGTGCCCTGCAAGGGAAATCCGCTGCGAAAGATCGCCTGTGTGCAGGCCCGGGCTTCAGAACTCGGTTTCCTGCCTCTCCTCCACCGTCCAGTCGGAGAGTAAGGCACCCAACACCATGAAGCTGTGTGTGTAAGTGTAACGGGCGACAACCTTTCGCGAGGCGGTGGCGCCGGAGCCGCCTTCCGCAGCGGTGATGCGCGTGCATGACACTTCCACCTTCGTCACCCGCTCCGGATCGAGGCCAGGCGTGAGGGGAGTGGTCACCTCGACGGGCTTGCCCGCATTGCTGCAGAACTCTTTGCCTGGATTACCATCCTCGGCCACCGCGACGATGGTCGCGCGGAGGACCTCTGACACGTAGGTGCGGAAGGACTCCGCCGCGTGCCAGAAATAGGCGAGGTCGATCGTGATGAAGACGAAGGCGAACAGCAGCGGCGCGACGAAAGCGAATTCCATCGCCGTGGCGCCGCGGTTGCCTATGCCTCGTCGGCGGGTCCCGCGTTGGCGCGGCTCAGTAGAGGCGGATTTCCGCATTTCCCCTCACTTGGGACAGGTTCGGCATGACCACTTCGCTGACCGGGGAGAAGAACTCGAAGGGGCGGCTTACCCTGATCGAGATCAGGCTGGGCTGGGTGCAGGTCTCGCTGCAGCCCGTCGGCTCACCTCCGGCCGCACAGAGGCACTGCTGCTCGACTCGGACGTTGAGCTGGTCGCGCGGAATGCTTGATAGGTTCCGGTAGACGGTATCTTCGATGCCTTCGCGGTCCTGCGGGTTGCTGAACGCGTATTGCGCTGCCGCGCGCGCCGCCGCCTCCAAACGGATGCTTTGCTGGAGGGCGTTGCCGAGATCGAAAACCCCGGCGAACACGATGACAAGCAGGGGCAGGATCACCGCGAATTCGAGGGCGGAAACGCCACGGCGATCCCGCAAGCGGGTGAGGAGGCGTCGCATCGAAGGCTGTTTCCGTGAGGTGCTGATACCTGGGGTTACTGGCTACTCGAACAGTCTAACGACACGGATGCGTGGCGTCCGCACACCGTTCTATTCGCAAACCGACACGTCAAGATCTGTCCTCGGTCGCGAGGGCGGCGAACCCGAACAGGGCGAGCGCGACTCCGGCGAACACCATGGCGGTCGCACCGCGCTCATCGCGCAGGACAAGGCCCGGCGAACGCCGGCGGCGCCCCCGCGTGGGTGCGACATGTGCCGGCGCGGGAGCGGCACCAGCCGGAGCAGCGATCCGCGCCGGGGCGTGCCGCATCGGTTTGGCAGAGGTAGGGACCAGCGTCGTCACGGTTGAAGCACCTCCTGGCTGACTCGCGGGGGCGAGCAGGCCTCGTAGGGGACGCTTCCGACACAGCTTTCGGTTGTCGCGTGGTCTGATACTCAAACCTTACCGAAGGTTAATGTGGAATGATCCTGCAACATAATACAGAACGTTTCGTCGGGAGGGAACATCAAACCCGCTGGACGATCTGCCACCGGACGTTGAAACTCTCCCAACGGTTTCCGCCGACCAAGCGAGCGGGGCTAGGAAACCGAATCGAGCACGCTCGCGACAACGCACCAAAACGGGACCGCCCCATGATCGAACTGATCCGCCTCGCCACCACCGCCATCAAGGACCGCAAGGGCGTCACGGCGATGGAATACGCCGTCATCGCCGCGGGCATCGTCATCGTGGTCGCGCTCGCCGCCGACACGGCGGGGACCGCTGTCAGCGGCATCATCAACTCGATCGCAAGCTGGATCCAGGGCAAGGAAGGTCAGCTCGGATAGCAGCCTCGGCTGGGAAGCCGTGGGGGGCCGCTGTCGGCGGCCCCCTTCCTGGGCCCAATCCGGTCGGTTGAGCTTTGAGACATTCACTCGGCCTCCGAGGGCATTTCAGTGATGCTCACCATCGCGGCGGTTGCGGCTGCCATTCTGCTCGCCGCGGCTGCTTGGCGCGATATTGCCGCGCGGGTCATTCCGGATGAGATTTGCGCGGCGCTCGCCCTCCTCGGCGTGCTTGTCCGCGCGAGCGAGGGGCTATCCGCCCTCGCCGTCACCCTCGTCGCAGCCTTGGTGCTGTTCCTCGCCCTGCTCCCGCTGGCGATGTACGGCCTGATGGGCGGCGGGGACCTCAAGCTCGCGACCGCTGTCGCGCTCGGCCTGCCCCCTGTCGGCGCCTACCAGCTGATGGTCGCGACCGCCCTGGCGGGCGGAGTCCTGGCCCTGATCTACATGCTGCTCGCGCGCCTCCTGCGCCGTTCCGTGGCGGCCGGACGCAACGCGCTGCCGGCCGTGCCTCCGGCCTCCCCCCGGCGCGGCGGCATGTCGCTGCTCCGGCGCGTGCTCGCCGCAGAGGCCTGGCGGCTGCGGCGCCGCGGCCCCTTGCCCTATGGCGTGGCGATCGCCGCCGGGGGCGTGCTTGTCCTCTTTCGGTCCTCCGGGGTCTGAGCCATGTCGCTTCGTGCTCTCGCCATCGCATGCCTCCTGATCGCCGCGACCGCGCTCGGCTATGTCGCGCTGCAGATGGTGCGGCCGCCGCCCCCACCGGTGGTGGCCGAGGCGGCGCCGCCTCCGCCTCCGCCGCCGCCGGTGCGGACCCGGCTGCTGGTCGCCTCGCGTGCGCTTCCGGCCGGCACCCTGCTGAAGGACGAGGACTTCACGGTCCGCGAGGTGCCGCCCGAGGACGTGCCCGAGGGCGCACTGGCCAGCAGCGACGAGACGCGTGCCGAGATGCGCGGCGCGCTGCTGCGGCGCTACCTCGATCCGGGCGCGACCGTCACCAGGGCGGATTTCCTGCGCCCGCGCGACCGTGGCTTCCTCGCCGCCGTGCTGCGGCCCGGGATGCGGGCGATCTCGATCGGCGTGGATGCGACCACCGGCGCCGCCGGGCTGATCTGGCCCGGTGACCAGGTGGACGTGATCCTGACCCAGGAACTTGGCAATTCCGACGCTCCGCTCGCCCGCCGCGTGGTCAGCGAGACGATCCTGACCGATGTGCGGGTGATCGCGGTGGACCAGCAGATCACCCAAGGTCCCGGGTCCTCCGAAGCGCCGGCCGGGCGGCTTGCCCGCACTGTCTCGCTCGAAGTCACGCCTGAGCAGGCCGAGAAGGTCGCCGTCGCGCGTACCCTCGGCCGCGTCGACATTACCGTCCGCGCGATGGACCAAGCCCCCGAGGACGCGCTCGCCCGCGCGACCACCTCGGTCTTCAGTTCGGACGTCTCTCCGGCCCTGGCGCGCTCCGGGACTTCCCCCGGCTCCCGCGTGCGCGTGATCCAGGGCAGTGACAGCCAGGAGGTGAGTTTCCGATGAAGCGCCTTGCCGCGCCACGCGCGGCCATCCTGATCGCCGGGGGGGTGATGCTGAACCTGGCCGGGTGGGGATTCGCCCTGGCCCAGGCCCCGGCCGGACAGCCTGCGGCCCCGGCGCCGCAGGTCGTCCCGACCATGCCGGCCCCGACGGTCGGCACGGCGCCTTCCACGCCGACCATGCGGCCAGCGCCGGTGCCTCTTCCGGTGGTCATCGAGGCCGGCTCGGGGCGTCTTCTCCAGCTGCCCGCGCCGGCGACGGCGGTGATGGCGGCCGATCCGCGCATCGCGCGGGTGCAGCCGGCCTCGCCGACCTCGCTCTTCATCATGGCGGTCGCCGCGGGGCGCACCACGGTCGTCGCCACCGCGGAGGATGGTTCCGCGGTCGCCGAGTACGACGTGACGGTGCGGCCGGGTCGTGGCGCGCTCGCGCCGCAGCCGCCGCAGCCCGGCCCCCTCGAGCAGATCTTCGGGCGCGCCCGGGGCGATACGCCGCCGCCTAGCCCGGCGGCGGTCCAGGCCGCGATCCGCCGCAGCCTGCGCGGCATGGGCGGCGTACGGGTCTCCAGCGCCGGGCCGAATACGCTGGTGCTGAACGGGACGGTCGCCAACGCCGCGGATGCGCAGCGCGCCGAGGCGATCGCCCGCTCCTTCGCCGGCGACGACCGCGAGGTGATCAACAATCTCGAGCTGCTGTCCTCGATCCAGGTGAATGTGCGCGTCCGGGTGGCCGAGATCTCGCGCGAGATCACCCGCAGCCTCGGCTTCAACTGGCACGCCTTCGGGCGCATCGGCGAGTTCACGCTCGGGCTGCGCACCGGCGAGAGCGCGGCGCGGGTGATCGATGCGGTCCTCGGCGCCACGCGCGATCCGTCGCTGAATGTCGCGCCCAGCCTGATCGGTCTCGGCCTCAGCGGGAACCGCTACGACATCAATGCCATCATCGACGCGCTGGCGCAGGACCGGCTGATCAGCATCCTGGCCGAGCCCAACCTCACCGCGCAGTCAGGAGAGACGGCGAGCTTCCTCGCGGGCGGCGAGTTCCCGGTGCCGGTGTCCGCCAATTCGAGCAACGGCTCTCCGACCATCAGCATCGAGTTCAAGCAGTTCGGTGTCAGCCTCGCCTTCGTGCCGACGGTGCTTGGTCCGGACCGCCTGAACCTGCGCGTCCGTCCGGAGGTCAGCGAACTGTCGGAGACCGGTGCGGTCAACCTGCCGCTTGCCGGCGGCGTCGTCCGCATCCCCGGCCTGACCGTCCGCCGGGCCGAGACGACGGTCGAGCTCGGCAGCGGGCAGAGCTTCGCCATCGCGGGGCTGCTGCAGCGCCGTTCGAGCCAGGTCGATCAGGGGGTGAACGGGTTGTCGGACCTGCCGGTGCTGGGGGCGCTCTTCCGCTCCGACCGATTCCAGCGCGGAGAATCGGAATTGGTGATCATCGTCACGCCCTATCTGGTGCGGCCGGTCTCCGATCCGCGTCAGCTCGCGGCGCCGACCGATAGCTTCCGCCCGGCCGTCGATCTCGACCGGGTGCTCTACCAGCGCCAGATCGCCCGCGGCGTGGCCATGCCGCAACTGCGTGGCCGGCCCGACGCCGGCTTCATCCTGGAGTAGGCGCCGCCATGCTCAGAACCTCCCGCATTCCCGTATTGGCGGCGGTCGCCCTGTTCGCCCTAGGCGGCTGCAATCCGAACTTTGACCCGATGGAGCGGCCGGGCACCTGGCAGGCGACCGGCGCGAACGACCACAACCTGCGCGCCATGGTGGCCACCCCGAGCCACCTCGAACGTGGCGTCGGGGCCGATACCGACCGTGCCCAGGCGGGCAGCCTGGCCGCTACCCGCCTGTTCACCGATCGGCGTCGGCGCCTGCCGCCTGTGGGCGGCCTACAATTCGGAGGAACGGGCCAGAGCCAGCAGCCCGACCAGCCAATCAGCGGTCCGGGCGCCGGCACTGGAGGCGGCGGTGCGTCCCGCTGAAGCCGCGGCCGCCGCCCGGGACGCCGGGCCGCGGGGCGGCGGCGGTGGGGCACGCCCCAACTTCGTCGCCTTCCTGGCCGACGAAGCGAGCGAGACTGCAGTCCGCGGCGCCCTCGGCCAGATGGTCGAGGGGCTGCAGATCCGCCGCGGCAACATTCGCACCGCGACCAAGGCGCTCGAGCGCGAGGCGACTCCGCGGGTGCTGTTGGTGGACATCGCCGGGATCGAGAACCCGATCGAGGCGCTCGACGAGCTCGCCGGTGTCTGTACCCCCGATGTGCGCGTCCTCGTGGTCGGCGACCGCGAGGACTACGCCTTTTATCGGGAGCTGACGCGCGATCTCGGCGTCGCGGAATACGCCTGCAAGCCGCTCACCCGCGACATGGTGGCGAGCCTGTTCGCGCCGCATCTCGTCGGGGAGGACTCGGAGGGGCTGGAAAGCCGCGGCGGCCGCGTGGTTGCGGTCTGCGGCGTGCGCGGCGGCGTGGGTGCGACCACGATCGCGGTCAATCTTGCGCTGCACCTGGCACAGACCACGCGTAGCCACGTCGCGCTTCTCGACCTGCATGTGCGCGGCGGCAGTACGGCGATGATGCTCGGGGCGCGGCCCTCGGCGGGGCTGAAGGTCGCGCTCGAGGAGCCGGACCGGGTGGATGCGCTGTTCCTCGATCGCGTTGCGACCCCGGTGGACGATCGGGTGCGGCTGATCGCCGCGGAGGAGCCGCTCGAGGCCGAGGTGAAGGCCACAGCGGAGGGCGCGAAGCGCCTCATCGAGCTGCTGCGCCAACGCTTCAACCACATCATCGTGGACACGCCGATCCCGCCTGGGCCGGCGGAGCGTGCGGTTCTGGCAATGGCGCGCCAACACGTCCTAGTGTTCGGTCCGGATGTGGCCGGAGTGCGCGACGCGGTGGCCGGCCGCAAGCTCGGCGGCGGCGGTGCGGCCGGGCGGACGCTCATGCTGCTGAACCGCGCTGGGATACCGGGCGGCCTCAAGATGAAGATGGTGGCCGAGGGTCTCGGCCAGCAGCCGGATTTCGTCATTCCCGATCTGCCGCGCCATCTGCCGCGCGCGGCTCATCTTGGCCGGCCCGCCCTGCACGAGAGCACCGCATTCCGCCGGGCGCTCGCGCCGCTCACGCAGGAGATTTCCGGCGTCTCGGCCGAAAAGTCCGCTTCGCTGGTTTCCCGCCTGTTCGGAGGCAAGCGCTGATGCGTGTCTTCGGCCGCCGCGTCGAGGGCGGAGGGACTCCGGAACCGGGGCCTGCCCGGCCGCGGGCGCGGGCCAACGGCGGCTGTCAACTCGGGCCGGCCATGGACGTCGAGGCCGCTGCGCTCGGGGAGACGCCGCTTCCGCTGCCGCCACTGCCGTCGCTGCTGCCGGTTCCCGATGAGCCGCCTCCCCTGGAGGTGCTGCGCCCCAACAGCGCCCCGGATCCGCTCCTCGAGGGCCCGATGGCGCGCATCCGCACGCAGGTGCTTGAGCGCGTCGATCCGGTGGTCGCCGCGGAGCTGCCGCCGGCCCAATTGCGCGAGCAGCTTGAGGCGCTGGTGCATGAGCTCGCCGACCGCGAGCGGATCGAGATCTCCGCGCGCGAGCAGGCGCGGATCGCCGAGGAGCTGGCCCACGACATGGTGGGCTACGGGCCGCTTGAGCCCCTGCTCCAGGACGAAAGCATCAGCGACATCATGGTGAACGGCCCGGACAACGTTTATGTCGAGCGGGCCGGCCGGCTGTACCGGGTGGATGTGCGCTTCCGCAACGCTGCGCAGGTCGCCGCGATCGCGCAGAAGATGGCGGCGACCGTTGGCCGACGGGTGGACGAATCGAGCCCGTTGGTGGACTGCCGCCTGCTCGACGGCAGCCGCGTCAACGTCGTCTTCCCGCCCCTCGCGCTCGACGGGCCGGTCATCTCGATCCGCAAATTCGCGAAGAAGAAGCTCGACTTCTCTGCGATGGTGCAGATCGGGTCGATGTCGCCCCAGGTCGCGCGCATCTGCGAGATCGCGGCGCGCTGCCGGCTCAACCTCGTGATCTCCGGCGGCACCGGCTCGGGCAAGACGACGCTGCTCAACGCGCTTTCGCGCCTGATCGACCATGGCGAGCGCATCGTCACCATCGAGGACGCGGCGGAGCTCCAGCTCCAGCAGCCGCATGTGGTGCGGCTCGAGACCCGCCCGCCCAACCTCGAGGGCAAGGGTGAGGTCACCGCGCGCGACCTGGTCAGGAACGCGCTGCGCATGCGCCCGGACCGAATCATCGTCGGCGAGTGCCGAGGCCCCGAGACCTTCGACATGCTCCAGGCGATGAACACGGGGCACGACGGCTCGCTGACCACGATCCACGCCAACACGACGCGTGACGCCCTGACGCGCATCGAGAACATGGTCCAGATGGGCCAGCAGAACCTGCCGGTGAAGGCGATCCGCACCCAGATCGCGAGCGCCATCGACCTCATCATCCAGATCGAGCGCATGCGCGACGGCGGCCGCCGCGTCGCCGCCATCTCGGAGATCTGCGGCCTCGAAGGCGATGTCATCACGATGAACGACGTCTTCGTCTTCGAGTATCTGGGGGATGATCCCTCGGGGCGGATCCGGGGCCGGTGGGTCACCCCCGGCGTTCGCCCCAGCTTCCAGGACAGGCTGGAGTATTACGGCCTGGCCCACGCCTGGATGCAGGCGCTGGCAGAGGCGCAGTAGAGCCATGGAGATCGGGGCCGGCCCCCTCTTCGTCGCGGCCTTCGCGCTGCTGCTGTTCGCGGGTGCGGTTGCCCTGTTCGGCGCCGCGGGCAACCGCCAGCTGAAGGACCGGGTTCGCGCCGCGGGAGTCGGCGCCAAGGAGGCCGAGATCGCAGCGGCGTCCGCCGTCCCTTCGATCCGCCTCGCCGCCCCGACCGAGAACCGGCTGCTGGCGCTGCTGATCAGGCTGGTCGGTTACAGCCCCGAGGTGCCACAGGCGCAGATCATCCCCTGGCCGGCAGTGGTGATGGCGGGCCTCGCCACGGCGCTGGTCGCCTACTGGCGGGCACGGAGCTGGATCGGGCCGTTTGGCGCTGCGCCGCTCGGCCTGTTCGCTGGCGGCTTCGTGGTGCGCCTGATCTTCCGCTGGCAGCATCGGCGCTACAGCGACGCGCTGTTCGCGCAGATCCCCGACGCGCTGGGGCTCATCATCCGAGCGATCAGGGCTGGGCTGCCGATGGGCGAGGCCCTGCGCTCGGTCAGCCGCGAGATGTCGGCCCCCACCAAGGACGAGTTCGCCCGCTTGGTGGGCGAGATCGCGATCGGCCGGCCGATCGACCAGGCGATCTGGCGCGTCTATGAGCGTTCGGGACTCACCGAATACGCCTTCCTCTCGGTCACGCTCGGTCTACAGAGCCAGACGGGTGGCAGCCTGGCGGAAACGCTCGAAAATCTGGCGGACCTGGTGCGCAAGCGAGTTGCGATGGCCCAGCGGGCGAGTGCGCTCGCGGCTGAGGCGAAGACCTCGGCGGTAATCCTGGTCGCGTTGCCCTTCGTCTGCGTAACCGCCATGACCATCATCCGTCCGGGCCACCTCTCGACCTTTTTCACCGATCCGGCTGGGTTCCGCATGATGGTGGTGGGGCTGACGCTGATGGGCCTCGGGATCCTGACCATCCGCTGGCTGATCCGCAACGCGCAGGAGGGCTGAGCCTTGGGCGGTGCCGAGACCCTGCTCGATCCGCAGACACTCGTGCTGGCGATCGCGGCCGGTCTCGCGGCGTTGTCGCTGGGCGGGCTTGCCGCGGTGATGTTGGCGCGGACCGCCGAGGATCGCGACATCACCAGCCGCGTCCGAGGTGTGGTGCGGCCGAGCGACCGCGGCCTGCAGCCGGCGGCAGCGGCGAATGCTGCGATCAACCTGCTCGCCGCACCCTTTCAGAAGCTCGGCGAATCGCTGCGCGCCTCCGCTTTCATGTCGGAGAAGGACATCGCCGAGCTAGAGCGCGCGGTTGCCGCACTCGGGATCGATCCGCGCCGTGCCGTGCCGACCTTCGTCGGCGTCAAGGCGGTCTCGCTGGTCGTAATTCCCCTCGGCGCCTATCTTTACGCCTCGCAGAGCGGCTACAAGGTGGGGTGGGTCGGAGGAATCACGATTGCTGGGCTGGTCGCCGGGATCTTCGGGCCGAATTGGGCCGTCGGCTTCTTGCGGCGACCCTTCCAGAAGAAGCTGCACCGTGGGCTGCCCGACGCACTCGATCTGATGGTCGTCTGTGCCGAAGCCGGGCTCGGCATGGAGACGGCGATCGAGCGGGTGGCGCGCGAGATGCAGAACACCAACGCTCCGATCGCTCTGGAATTCACCGTGCTCCTGAACGAGCTCCGCATGCTGCCGGACCGGCGCCAGGCGCTGCAGCGTTTCGGCGATCGCAGCGGCATCGAGGGTTTCCGGCGGCTCGGCTCGACGCTGGCCCAGACCATGCGTTACGGCACGCCGCTCGGCCAGGCGCTGCGCGTCCTCGCCTCGGAGATGCGGCAGGAGCGAATGCTGAAGATGGAGGAGAAAGCGGTCCGCCTGCCAGCGCTGCTGGTGCTGCCGCTGATCCTGTTCATCATGCCGAGCCTCTTCATAGCTCTCGTCGGTCCTTCCGTTCTTGCAATCATGAGCACGCTGGGCAACGCCGCACGATGATCCTCGCCGCCACCAGGACTGGCCGTCCCACCCGCAACCGTGCCCCCAGGCCCGGCAAACTGTCTTTTGTGCCGTGCCGGCGGCATGGTGCCCGCGCCGCTTCTCCGGTGGTCGCGCTTGCGGCGCTGCTGGCGGTGGCCGGTTGCGGCACCGTCGGGCAGAGCGGCGAGGACGCCTTCCGAAATCCGGCCTCCGCCTCGCGCATCCGCGTCGCCATGGCGGCGGAGCAGTCCGGGCAGATGGACATCGCGCTGTCGATGTATGCCGCTGCCGCTGCCGCGGCGCCGGATGATCCGGCGGTGCAGTCGCGCTTCGCGGGCGCGCTGCTGCGCGCCGGCCAGCCTCAGCAGGCCGACCAGGTGCTGAGCCGTGCGCTGGAGCGGCGGCCGGACGACGTCACCCTGTTGCTGGCCCGCGGCCGGCTGCGTCTGGCGACGGGCGGATCGCAGGAGGCGCTCGGCCTGTTCGATCGCGTGCTGTCCAGGGATCCGACCAATACCGCGGCGCTGAACGGGCGCGGTATCGCGCTGTATCAGCTCGGCCATACCCGGCAGGCGGAGGAGGCGTTCCGCGCGGTGCTCGCGGCGGCGCCGGGCAATGTGCCGGCGGCCAACAATCTCGGCACGCTGCTCTACCTGGAGGGGCGGGCAGCCGAGGCGGTGGCCGTGCTCTCGGATGTGTCCACGCGCCCGGGCGCGCCGGCGCGCGTCATGACCAATCTCGGCATCGCGCAGGCCGCAGCGGGCGACCGCAACGCTGCACAAGCGACGCTCGCCGGACGAATCTCGACCGAGGACTTCGAGAGTCTCGCCGCCAGCCTGGGCGCAGGCCCTCCGCCGGCGGCGGCGCCGACGGGAGGGCCATCCCGCGCGGATCGCTCCGCGGCGCTGCGCACGCCGCCGGGTGGCGCTCCGGCCACCCTCCTCAGCGCGCCTCCGAATGCGCCGGCGCTGACCGTGACACCGGTGCCGGCCGTGGCGCAGGAGACCGCGCCATCATCCACGCCATCGGCGGCAGCGACACCCGCCGCCGCGCCGTCGCCCGCAACACGGGTGGAATCGGCGCCGGTCGCAGCAGCAGGCGCACCTTCCGAGAGCGCGACGGAGCCGACGCCGGCGCCGGTTCGCGCTGCGGAACCCACAGGTGCGGCGACGGATGCCTCCGCTGCGCAGCCTCTCGAATCGGGCGGCGCCATCGGGCACAAGGTGCAACTCGCCGCGCTGCCGACCGAGGCTTCCGCGCGTGAGGAATGGCGCCGCCTGAGCCGCGAATTCCCCGAGCTTTTCGAAGCGCGACGCCCGGTGATCATGCGGGTGCCGCGCGAGGGCGGGGGCGAGATCTGGCGGGTGCGCGCCGAAGGCTTCGACAGTCTCGGCGCAGCGCGCGAGTTCTGTGCTCGCCTGCGCGCCAGCGGACGGACCTGCCTGCCGCTGCGCGGCTGATCCATTCCTCGCCGGCGCCTGCAACGGCCAGGTCCCGTTGTGCCGGGCGCGGGCCTTCGTCCGGCCGCCTGAGCGGAGTCGCCGTTTCGCTTGGCACGGCTGGAAGCGGCCCGGTTCAGCCGAGCATCCAGGTCACGGCCAAGCCCGCGAACAGCGCCCCGAGTGCCACCCGCCGCATGCGCGGGCGGCGTGGTGGTGGCGAGGGGCGCAGCAATTCGGATCGGGGGCCGGAAGGCGGAGGCCGCGGGAAGGGGATTACCTGGGCAGCGACCTCAACGTGCGGCATCCCCGGTCGGCGATCGGCCAGGGGCGGGCAGAAGTGGAGGCGCGGTGGCGGTTCGCCACGGTGCTGTTGCGGCGTCACGGGACCCTCGCGGCAGCGGCGGGCGGACAGACCGCCCCGTGCTGCAACGATCCGCGCCTGCTTCAGTTCCGCGCCGCCGCGATCAGCGCCTTCATGCGGCGCACAGCGGCTGGCAGGCCCTCGAACACGCTCTGGCTGATCAGGAAGTGGCCGATGCTCACCTCGGAGATCTGCGGGATCGCGGCGATCGCGCCGATGCTGTCATAGGTAAGGCCGTGCCCGGCGTGGCATTGCAGCCCCGCCGCGGCGGCGGCTTCCGCGCCGCGACGCAGCCGGTCCAGGTGCGGGCCGCGTGCCGAGGATGGCGCCTCCGCATAGGGGCCGGTGTGCAGCTCGACGCAGGTGGCGCCGATCCGTGCGGCAGCCTCGATCTGCGCCGGGTCGGCCTCGACGAAGATCGAGACGCGGATGCCCGCGCCTGCGAGCCGCTTCACCGCCTCGGCCAGTGCCGGGCCGGCGCGCAGCACGTCGAGGCCGCCCTCCGTGGTCAGTTCCTGCCGCTTCTCCGGCACCAGGCAGCAGGCGGGCGGGCGCAAACGGGTGGCGATGCCGACCATCTCCTCGGTCGCGGCCATCTCGAAGTTCAGCGGCGCGGGGATCTCCGCGCGGATGCGCTCGACGTCGCGGTCGCGGATGTGGCGGCGGTCCTCGCGCAGATGCACGGTGATGCCGTCGGCCCCGGCCTCGATGGCGGCGCGGGCGGCGTCCACCGGATCGGGGAAGGCGCCGCCGCGGGCGTTGCGCAGGGTGGCGACGTGATCGACGTTGACCGACAGCAGCAACGGGGTCATCGCGCGAGGCTCCTGTGGCGCGCGATCGCGGCGGCCATGCGCAGCGCCGCGATCAGGCTGGAGGGATCGGCCCGCCCCTGACCGGCGATGTCGAGCGCGGTGCCGTGATCGGGGCTGGTGCGGACGATCGAAAGGCCGAGCGTGACGTTCACTCCGCCGGCCATGTCGAGCGTCTTGATCGGGATCAGCGCCTGGTCGTGGTAGAGGCAAATCGCCGCGTCATAGGTCGGGCGGGCGAGGGGGGTGAACATCGTGTCGGGGGGCGGCATCGGCCCGCGCGCCTCGATCCCGCGCGCGCGCAGTTCGGCGACGGCGGGGGCGACGATGTCGCGGTCCTCGGTGCCGAGCGTGCCGTCCTCGCCGGCATGCGGGTTCAGCCCAGCGATGGCGAGGCGCGGCGCGGCGATGCCGAAATCCCGGCGCAACGCCTCGGCCGTGATGACCGCGTGCTCGACGATCAGCGCCGGCGTCAGGCGCGCGATGGCGCGGGCGAGCGGCTCGTGCACGGTGACCGGGACGACGCGCAGCTCCGGGCAGGCGAGCATCATCACCGGCGGCCGGCCGGGAGTGCCGGCAAGCTCGCCGAGATATTCGGTGTGGCCGGGATGGGGGAAGCCGGCGGCGTAGAGCGTCGCCTTCTGGATCGGGTTGGTCACCACGCCGGCGACCCGGCCGGCCTTGGCGAAGGCCACCGCGTCGTCGATCGCGGCGATCACTGCCGGGGCGTTGGCGAGGTTCGGGCGACCGGGGGTGACCGGGGCGGGGAGGGGGCGGTGCAATACCGGCAGCGCCTCCGGAAAGGCCGCGGTGGCCTCCTCGGGCGCAGCGATGCGCGCGATTGGTGCGCCGGTGATTCGGGTGGCGTCGCCGAGGAAGACGAAGACCGGGCCGGAGGTGCGCAGGGCTGCCCAGGCGCCGGCTGCGATTTCGGCGCCGATGCCGGCGGGCTCGCCCATGGTCAGCACGAGAGGGGAAAGCAGTGTGGTCAGGTCCGATGCCCCTTTGCGGCATGTGTCTGCACCGCGCTGGCTCCATCCGCTGGGGCCGAGGCGATGCCGGGTGTAGGCTGGTCCGGACCTCTAGCGCAGCCCACGCAGGCGCTCCAGCAGCCGCTCCACCTCCTCTTCCGTGTGATGGAGGCCGAAGCCGAAGCGAAGGCGGCTGCCCCGATGGTCCGTCACGATCCGCGCCGCGGCAAGCCGTGCCTGCCAGGCCGCCGCGTCCGGCAGGTCGAAAGCGAGGAAATTGCCGCGCCGTCTCTCGCCGAGTGGCACGACGAGCCGGCCGGCATCGAGCCCCGTGCCCGCCAGTCCCGCGACGAAGCGCTCCTGCAGCGCATGGGCGTGGGCGTGGATCTGCGCGACCGTCACGCCGGCTTCCTGCAGCCAGCGCATCGTGGCATCGAAGCGGAACAGGCCCGAGGGGTCGAAGGTGGCGCCGAGGAAGCGGCGGCCGTCATGCGGATAGGGCACCGCGCCCTGCGGCGCCTCGCTCAGCGCGCCGAAGCCCGCGAACCAGCCGGTGGCGCGCGGGCGCTCCGCCCAGCCGGGCGGGCAGTGCAGGAAGCACGCACCCTCGCCGGCCATGGCGTATTTGTAGCCGCCGGCGAGCCAGAAGGCGCGTGAGGCGATCGCGGAAAGATCCACCGGGCGCGCGAGAAAGGCATGGTAGCCGTCGATCGCCAGCGGCGCCTCGTCGCCGGCCGCCTCCGCCAGCGCCTCGAAGCCGTCCAGGGCGAAGCCCGTGCCGAAGAACACCGCGCTGGTCCAGATCAGGTCGAAGCGTTCCGCGCGCGCCGCCTCGATCAGTCGCGGCAGACAGTCCGCGCCCGGTTCGGAGGGGATGCGGCGGATGGAGAGCAGCCCGTCCTCCTCCAGCCGCGCCACCTGCCGGGCGAAGCTGTGGAATTCGCCGTCCGTGGTCAGCACACGCGGCGTGCGGTGCCTGGGCAGGCAGGAAAGCAGCCGCACCACGAATTCGTGCGTGTTCGGCGCGAAGGCCACGGTTGCTGGGTCGGGCAGGTTCAGGTGGCGTGCGACATGCCCTTGGCAGCGTGCCCAGAGCGGGCCGAGCACCTCCCCCCATTTCGCGTCCATCCGCCGCGCCGCCAGGTCCCAGGCGGCGAGCTGCGCCTCGCGCGTCGCATCCGGCCAGGGGTGGTGGCTGTGGGCGGCGAAATGCAGGCGCTCCGGATCGGCGCCGAGGAAAAGTGAGAAATGTGCCCGCAGGTCGAGCATGACCCGAGACTAGGCCCCGCCTAGGATCCGCCGCAACGCACGGAGGCCTGACCATGGCCGAGGAGTCGGAACCTGCGGCACGCCGGGAGATCGAGACCGACTTCGCGCGGCGCATAAGCTACGGCGACTATCTCCACCTCGACACGTTGCTCTCCGCGCAGCGGCCGCGCTCCGGCGAGCATGACGAGATGCTGTTCATCCTCATCCACCAGGTCCAGGAGCTGTGGATGAAGCTGATGAACCACGAGCTCGACCTGGCGATGGCGTGCCTGCGGCGCGACGAGCTGCGCCCCGCCTTCAAGGCCACCGCGCGCGTCAGCCGCATCCAGCGCCAGATGATCGAGGCCTGGGATGTGCTCTCGACCATGACGCCGCACGACTATCTCGCCTTCCGCGGCAGGCTCGGCTCGGCCTCCGGCCTCCAGTCCTGGCAGTACCGGATGATCGAATTCAAGCTCGGCGTGAAGGACGAGTTCATGCTGAAGCCGCACCGGCACCGTCCCGACATCCACGCGGCGCTCCGCGCTGCCTTCGAGGCGCCGAGCCTCTACGACGAGGCGCTGCGCCTGCTCGCCCGCCGCGGCGTGCGGGTGCCCGAGGTGGTGCTGGCGCGCAACGTGACGCAGTCCTATCGCCCGGACGAGGGCGTGGTGGAGGCCTGGGCCACCATCTACCGGGAGGCCGAGACGCATTTCGACCTCTACGAACTGGCCGAGGAGCTGGTGGACATCGAGGACGCCTTCCAGGCCTGGCGCTTCCGCCACATGAAGACCGTGGAGCGCATCATCGGCCAGCGCCCGGGCACCGGCGGCAGCGCCGGGGTGGCCTATCTGAAGGGCGCGCTGGAGCGCAGCTTCTTCCCTGAACTCTGGGCGGTGCGGACGCGGCTTTGATCTGCCGCAAGGCCGAGAACGGGCAGCCGGGGTAGCAGCGGGGCGCACATGCTTGCGGATTGCCTGCACGACCTGACCCTGCTCGGCCCCGGGGGCATGGCGGCGATGGCGGGGGCGCTGTTCGTCGCCGGGCTCGCCGGCGGCGCGACCCATTGCGCCGGGATGTGCGCGCCCTTCGTGCTCGCCCAGGCGGCAGCGACGGCCGATCGTGCAGCGTCCGGCGGGATGCTGTGCCGCCTCGCCGGGGCGGCGCTGCTGCCCTATCAGGCCGGGCGGATGTTGGGCTACGCGACGCTCGGCGCGCTGGCGGGTGGCGCGACGGGGCTGGTGACGCAGGTGAGCGGCGTTCGCTACCTGCTGGCGGCGCTGCTCGCGGCGGCGGCGGTGCTGATGCTGGGCCAGGCCTCGGCGCGCATCGCGACCTGGCTGCCGCGCCTGCCTGCGCCGCGCCTGCCGGCGGGGATCGAGCGGCGGGTCGCGGCGCTGCTGGCGGCGCCGACGGGATGGCGTGGCGTGGCGCTCGGGCTGATGCTGTCGGCGCTGCCTTGCGGGCTGCTCTACGGAGCGCTGGCGGCGGCCGCGGCCTCGGGCAGCGTGCTCGGCGGGGCGCTGGGAATGGCCGCCTTCGTGCTGGGCACCGTGCCCGCCTTGGGCGGCGTCGCACTGCTCGGCCGGCTGTTCGGGCGGCGGGCCGGAGGACCGGCGCTGCGCGCCGCGGGTGCGGCGCTGTTTGCGCTCAATGGCATGGTCCTCGCGGCGATGGCCCTGCGGGTAGCGGCAATCGCGTGAGGCCGCGCGCAGGCGCGCGGCCCTAGGTGTTGGATGCCCGGGGGCGGCCTCGGTTGGGCCGGGCCATCGTTGCGCCCGGGGCTCGAGCACGGCCCCGGGGCGGGACGATCTCAGCTGCCCTGCCGCGCCGGCACCCCGTCCTCGCCGAGATCCCACCACAACCCGGCGAAGGCCACGATGCCCTCACGCGCCGGGGCGATCAGCAGGTGCTCGTCCGGGCCGTGCTGCTTGCAGCCGTTGTAGCTGTGCGGCACCCAGACCAGCGGCACGCCGAGGTGCTCGACGAAGACGTCGCCCGGCAGCCCGCCCGAGGCGTTGGGGATGATCTGCACGCGCTTGCCCAGGCTGCGCTGCATGCTCGCCTGCGCCCAGCGCACCCAGGGGTGGTCCGGATCGGTGCGGCTCGCCGCCATGCGGATGCCGGCGTTCTCGATCCGCACCATGGGGAAGCCCTGCGCGTCGAGATGTGCGCGCAGCGCCGGGACGAAGCCGGCTGGGTCGGTGTCCACCGTGTAGCGGATCTGGCAGTGCGCGCGCGCGTCGGGCGCAACTGCGTTGACCGGATTCTCCGGGCGACCGGAGACCATTGCCAGCACGATGAAGGAGTTCCAGCCGTAGATCTTCTCGGCCGGAGTCAGGCCTGGCTCGCCCCAGCCGGGGTCAATGGTCGCCGCCTCGCCGCCGCCGCCGACCGGGCAGCCCTCCAGCACCGCCTTCACCGCCGGCGGCACGCCGCCCGCGGGCAGCCAGCCGCGCACCAGGATGCGCCCGTTGCGGTCCATGATGCTGCCGAGCGCGTGTGCGAGGATAATCGCGGGATCCGTGGTCAGGCCGCCCCAGTGGCCGGAATGCACGCCGCCCTCGCGCAGCCGCACGACGAGGTCGAAGTGGAAGCTGCCGCGCGTGCCGGTCGCGATGGTCGGCACCTCGGGCTCGACGCGCGGGCCGTCGGAGGCGATGAGCACATCGGCGGCGAGGTCCCGCGCATGCGCGGCCACGAACTCGCGCAGCCCCTTGGAGCCGCGCTCCTCCGCCATTTCGATCACGACCTTGACGTTGAAGCCGAGCTTCCCGCCGCGTTCCGCCAGGACCGCCTCGAGCGCGGCGATGTTCAGCGCGTGCTGGCCCTTGTTGTCCGCGGTGCCTCGGCCATACCAGCGGTCGCCCTCCTCGGTCAGCGTCCAGGGCTTCAGGCCCTCGCGCCACTGATCGTCGAGCCCGCGCACCGTGTCGCCGTGGCCGTAGAGCAGCACGGTCGGGCGCGCCGGGTCCTCGATGCGTTCGGCGGTGAGGATCGGGCCGAAGCCGGGCAGGGGGTTGGGGTGGATCGTCGCGCGGAAGCCGAGGCGCTCCAGCCAGGGTCGGATGGCGCCGTCGAGGTAGCGGTGCAGTTCGGCCTCGCGTCCCTCCTCCTGCGCGGTGGAGGGGATGGCGACAAGCTCGGCGAGCAGGGCCTTGAAGCCCGACGCGCCCTGCGCGTTGTCCCCGTCGAAGAAGCGCCTGGCGCGTTCGATCGCGCCCTCGCGGCTGGCCATGTCGGTCCTCGCCCCATTCAGATTCGTCCTACGGCGAGGATGGTTGGCGCGGCCGCGGCCGTCCAGGGCCGCCGAGGCCGATCTCTGCCGGTCGCGGGGCGTGGCGGTGTGGGTGATCTGCGCTCAGCGCGTGCTGACCGGCGCCGTGGAGCCTCCTCCGCGACCGGCGAGGCTGCTGCTGAGCGTTGCCGCCAGGGCCGCCGCGGCGGCGAGCGGCAGGAGCACCTGCCCGGCCGTGCCGAGGGTGAGGTCATCTTCGGGCGGCTCGAACGGGCTCGACCGAGCCGGCGCGGATGGCGCAACCCGCGGTGCGGCGGTGGTAGGGCGGGGGGCGAGGCGCGGCTGAGGTGCGCCGCGGGCAGCGATCACGACCCCCGCGTCCTGTGGCACGACGATGGTGCCGAGCTGTTGCGCCGGCGCCGGGCCGGGCGCAAGCAGCACCAGGGCAAGGATCGGAGCGAGCAGGGGGATTCGGGCGGTCGTCACGGCGGCGGTATGAGACGCCCTGACGGCGCCCAATGCAAGCAAAGCTTGCAGTCGAGCGGGGCTTCGCTACTCGAAGTCGGGCTGACGTTCCGGGGCTGCCGCCGCGAAGGCGGGCAGGGTGAGGCAGGCCGCCTCCGCCGCCAGGAGGCGCGGCAAGGGCGCGAGGTCCACGCCGAATCGCCGGGCGTTGAACAATTGGGGCACCAGGCAGAGATCGGCGAGGCCGGGCTGGTCGCCGAAGCAGAACGGGCCGGGGCTCTCGCCCTGCAGCAGAGCCTGACAGGCGGCGAGACCCTCGGCGATCACCGTGCGCGCCCAGGCATTGGTCTGCTCCTCGCTGACGCCGAGGGCACGCAACCGATTGAGGACCTTGAGGTTCTGCACCGGATGGATGTCGCAGGCGATGGCCATCGCGAAGGCCCGCACCTGGGCGCGCCGCAGCGGATCGCTCGGCAGCAGCGGCGGATCCGGGTGGGTTTCGTCGAGATACTCGCAGATCGCGAGCGATTGGGTGAGTACGCCGGCGCCATCGTCGAGCTCGAGCGCCGGCACCAGGCCCTGGGGATTGAGGCGCAGGAACGCCTCGGACCGTTGCTCGCCACGGCGGAGATGGACCGCGACCTGCTCGGCGGTGAGGCCCTTCAGCCCGAGCGCGATGCGAACCCGCCAGGCGGCCGTGGACCGATAGTAGCCGTGCAGTCGCATCCCGAATTCTCCATGGCCTGCCGTTGTGCGGCCACGACGATTTCGCGCATGGACGGATGCGGCGTCAACGCCGGCCAAGAAGATGGCGCGTGACGATCACCCGCATGATCTCATTCGTGCCTTCTAAGATGCGATGGACCCTCAGGTCGCGTACGGTCTTCTCGATCCGGTAATCGGACAGGTAGCCATAGCCGCCCAGGAGTTGTAGCGCTTCGTCGGCTACACGCCATCCGATGTCGGTGGCGAAGCGTTTCGCCATGGCGCAGAAGACGGTCGCGTCCGGCGCCTCCGCATCGAGCTTGGCGCAGGCGCGCCAGAGCAGGGTGCGCGCGGCTTCCAACTCGGTCACCATATCGGCGAGGCGGAATTGCGTCGCCTGGAAGTCGGCGAGAGCCCGACCGAAGGCACGGCGCTCCTGCACATAGGCGAGCGCGCGGTCGAGCGCGTCCTGCGCGCCGCCGAGCGAGCAGGCGGCGATGTTCAGCCGGCCGCCGTCGAGGCCGGCCATGGCGATGCGGAAGCCGCGGCCCTCCTCGCCGAGCAGCGCCCCCTCCGCGGGCAGGCGTGCGTCTTCGAAGATCACCTGGCGCGTGGGCTGGGCGTTCCAGCCCATCTTCTTCTCCGGCGCGCCGAAGGAGAGGCCGGGCGTCTCCTTCGGGACCAGCAGGCATGAGATTCCGTCCGGTCCCTCGCCGCCGGTGCGTACCATGACGGCATAGAGGTCGGCCGCGCCGGCGCCGGAGATGAACTGCTTGGCGCCGTTCAGCACGTAATGCTCGCCCTCGCGCACCGCGCGGGTGCGCAGCGCCGCGGCGTCGGAGCCGGAGCCCGGCTCGGTCAGGCAGTAGGCGGCGATCGCCTCCATGGTGACGAGCTTCGGCAGCCAGCGCGCGCGCTGCTCCGCGGAGCCGAAGCGGTCGATCATCCAGGCGACCATGTTGTGGATGGAGAGGAAGGCGCTGACGGTCGGGCAGCCCTGTGCCAGCGCCTCGAACACCACGGCGGCGTCGAGGCGGGTGAGGCCGGCGCCGCCCGATTCCTCTCGCACATAGAGCGCCGCCATGCCGAGTTCGGCGGCCTGGCGGAGTTCCTCGACGGGGAAATGCTTGCGCTCGTCCCATTCCTGCGCCTTGGGGGCGAGGACCTCGCGCGCGAAGGAGAGGGCGGTCTCGCGCAGCGCCTGCGTGCTCGCGGGCAGGTCGAAGGCGGAGCTGGTGTCGAGCGGCATGGCGTAGGTCTCCCGGCGCATGGGTATCGGGCGGCGCCGGCTGCGCGTCCAGGGATGCGCCGGTCCCGCGCGGCGTCGCGGCTGCGCGCCTCGCAATCGGGGGCCAGCCGTTCGCGCCCCAGGCGCGCCCGGGCCCGCATCGTGCCAGGGCGCGGGCGAGCCCGGAGGCGGGCGGCGCTACTCCGCCGCGACCGCCTCGACCGGGGCGGCCGTCGCGGGCGGCGGCGCGTGGTCGAGCCTGGCCATGATCGCGGCCATGCGCTCGCGCGTCCTGGCGATGTTGGCAGCCTTCACGTGCCCGAACCCCTTGATCCCCGCCGCCGCCTCGGCCCATTCGCAGATCGTGTCGTGCGTGGCGGGCGAGAGGCGCGTCAGCAGGTGCTCGATGCCGGCGCGGTATTCCTCGATCAGCGCCCGCTCGGTGCGGCGCTCCTCGGTGCGGCCGAAGGGGTCCAGCGCGGTGCCGCGCAGCACCTTGCCATGCCGCAGCCAGCCCATGACGCGCAGCATCCAGGGGCCGAAGGTCATCTTCCTCGGCAGGCCGGTGTCCGGGTCGCGCTTCGCGAGGAGCGGCGGGGCGAGGCTCAGCTCGATCCGCTGCGTCCCGGTGAAGCCGCGGGCGAGCTGGGCCTGCCACGCCGGATCGGCGTGCAGCCGCGCCACCTCATACTCGTCCTTGTAGGCCATCAGGCGATGGAGCTGGATCGCGACGGCGCGCCCCAGCCGCTCCTCGCCCATGCCGACCCGGGCGCCCTCGGCGGCGCGCACCTTGGCGACGAAGTCGGCGTAGCGGCGCGCATAGGCCGCGTTCTGGTAGGCGGTGAGGTCGGCGACGCGGCGCGCGACCAGGTCGTTCAGCGACTCCGTCTCCGGCGTCGCCGGCCCGGTGACGGTTTCGTCCCAGGCTGCGGCCCGGCCGCGCCGGAACGCCTCCTGGTTGCGCTTGACCGCCGCGCCGTTCAGTTCGATTGCCTTGAGGATCGCCTCGGCGGAGAGCGGGATCAGGCCGCGCTGGTAGGCCACGCCGAGCAGGAAGACGTTGAGGTAGATCGCATCGCCCATCTCGGCGACCACGCGCGTCGCCGCCGGAATCGCCGCCATCTCGCGGCAGGCGGCGCGCAGGTTCGCGATCATGCCCTCACGGTCGTAGCGCGTGCCCGTGTTGCGCACGAACTCCGCCGTCGGCGCGAGGTCCACGTTCACCACCGCGACGGTGCGCGCCGACCCGAGCATCGGGCGGGCGCTGCGGCCGTGCGCCACCACCATGTCCGCGGCGAGCAGAAGATCGGCCTGGCCGAGTCCGATGCGCGGGCCGCGGATCGACTCCGGTGCCGCGCCGGCCCGGCCGATGCGGAGCTGGCCGAACACGCCGCCGCCCTTCTGCGCGAGGCCAAGCTGGTCCATCGCCCGTATCGGCCGGCCCTCGAGATGCGCGGCCATGGAGAGGATGGCGGAGAGCGAGAGCACGCCCTGCCCGCCGACTCCGGCGAGGAGGATGTTCCAGGCGTCGCCCTCCACCGGTTCGGGCAGCTTCGGCTCCGGCATCTCGGGGATCGGTCCGCCGGTGCCCGCCTGCGTCTCGGGCTTCGTTGGCGTGGCGCCGACCAGCGTGACGAAGGAGGGGCAGAAGCCCTCTAGGCAGGAGTAGTCCTGGTTGCAATTGCTCTGATCGATCCGGCGCTTGCGGCCGAACTCCGTCTCCAGCGGCTCGACCGCGAGGCAGTTGGAGACGCGCGAGCACTCGCCGCAATCCTCGCAGACGCGAGGGTTGATCGCGACGCGCTTCGGCGCCTGCGGCGCCAGGTCGCGCTTGCGCTTGCGGCGGCGCTCGGTGGCGCATTCCTGGTCGTAGATCAGCGCGGTGACACCCGGCACCTCGCGCAGCTCGCGCTGCACCGCGTCGAGCCGCGAGCGGTGGTGGAAGCCGACGCCGGGCGGGATCAGCGGATCGCCGCGATGGCGGTCCGGGTCGTCGGAGACGATCTCGATGCGTTCGACGCCCTCGGCGCGGAGCTGCGCGGCGATGCGCGGCACTGTCGTCTCGGCATCCGGCCGCTGGCCGCCGGTCATGGCGACCGCGCTGTTGACCAGGATCTTGTAGGTGATGTTGGCCTTCGCGGCGACCGCGGCGCGGATCGCGAGGATGCCGGAATGCGCGTAGGTGCCGTCGCCGATGTTGGCGAAGATGTGCTTCTCGGTGACGAAGGGCGCCATGCCGATCCAGTTCGACCCCTCGGCGCCCATGTGGGTGAAGAGGTCGGTCTGCCGGTCCATCGTCACGGCGAGGAAGTGGCAGCCGATGCCGGCGAGCGCATGGCTTCCTTCCGGCACGCGCGTCGAGGTGTTGTGCGGGCAGCCGGGGCAGAAATAGGGCGCGCGCAGGTGGCGCGGATCGGGCTGCCCGGCGGCGAGCGCATCGAGCTCGGCGAGGCGCGCGCGCATGCGTTCCGTGCGGAACGGCTCGGGCAGGCGGGCGAAGAGAGCCCGGACGATCTGGCCGGCTTCCAGCTCGGTCAGCTCGGAGAGCAGCGGCCGGCCGTTCTCGTCCCGCTTGCCGACCACGCGCGGACGCGCGTCCATATCGTAGAGCGCATCGCGGAGCTGCGGCTCGATCAGGGCGCGGCGGTCCTCGACGACGAGGATCTCCTCGAGCCCGCGCGCGAAGTCGCGCGCTCCCTCGGGGTCGAGCGGCCAGGCGAGGCCGACCTTCCAGAGGCGCAGGCCGAGCGAGCGCGCCACCTCGTCCGTGATGCCGCAATCGAGCAGCGCCTGGCGCAGCGTCGCATAGGCCTTGCCGCGTGCGACGATGCCGTAGCGCGCCACCGGGCTGTCCAGCACCACGCGGTTGAAGCCGTTGGCACGGGCGAAGGCCAGGGCGTGCGGCAGCTTGAATTCGCGCAGCCGCTTCTCCTGCGCGATCCAGTGGTCGTTGAGCCGGATGTGCAGCCCGTCCGGCGAGGGCGGCACGCCCTGCGGCTCCACCGTCGCGTAGCGCGCCGGATCAACGTTGACCGATGCGGTGCCGTCCATCGTGTCGGCGACGCATTTCAGCCCGACCCAGAGGCCGGCGAAGCGGCTGAGCGCGATGCCCTTGAGGCCGAATTCCAGCACGTCCGCCACGTCGGACGGATCGAGCACCGGGATCTCGAGATCCATGAAGGTGTGCTCGCAGCCCGAGGTGATGGTGGAGGATTTCGCCGAAGGGTCGTCCCCTGCCAGCGCCAGCACGCCGCCCTTGGGCGCGGTGCCGGCGAAGTTCGCATGGCGCAGCGCGTCGCCGCTGCGGTCCAGGCCCGGGCCCTTGCCGTACCAGATGCCGAACACGCCATCGTATCGCGCGGTGCCGGGATAGAGGCCGGCCTGCTGCGAACCCCAGACCGCGGTGGCGGCCAGCTCCTCGTTCACCCCCGGCCGGAAGACGATGTTCGCCGCCTTTAGCCGCTCCGCCTGGCGTTCGAACTCGCGGTCAAGGCCGCCGAGCGGCGAGCCGCGGTAGCCCGAGATGTAGGCTGCGGTGTTCCAGCCGAGCGCCGCGTCCATCTCGCGGCGCAGCAGCGCCAGGCGCACCAGCGCCTGGATTCCGGTCAGCAGCACGAAGTCGCCACGCCGCGTGTAGCGGTCCTCGAGCTTCGCTTCGGGTCGCTGGATGGTGCCCATCCTTCCACCTCCCGGGCGCATCGCCCGATATGGGGAGAATATGATTGCACCGCCAGGGTTTCCTCCCGAATTCTGTTGTGCACCGCCGAAAAGACGGAAGATGCTTCTGCCATGGACCCCCACCGCGCTGATGCGGCCCGGCCAGCCGACCCGCAATCGGAGCCGCCCCGGACCGATCGGCCACGCCTCGACCAGATCGACCGACGCATCCTGCGCGCCCTGGCCCGGCGCGCAAGGCTGACGAACACGGAACTCGCCGAGGAGGTCGGGCTGTCGCCCTCTCCCTGCTGGACCCGCGTCCGCCGGCTGGAGCAGGCGGGGATCATCAAGGGCTACGTCGCGATCCTCGACCAGGCCGCGCTCGGCCTGCCCGACACGGTGTTCATCGAGGTCATGCTCGAGCGCCACGACCAGGAGATCCTGCGTCGCTTCGAGGAGAGCGTGGCGGCGATTCCCGAGGTGCTCGAATGCCACCTCATCACGGGCGAGTACGACTACGTGATCAAGGCGGCGGTCGGCGGCACCCAGGGCTATGAGGCGCTGCTGCGCGAGAAGCTGTATCGGCTGCCGGGAGTGCGCCACACGCGCACCAGCTTCGCGCTGCGCTGCCTGAAGCACAGCGTCTCCCCGGTGCCATAGGGGATCAGGGCGAGGTCTCCAGCGAGCGCGAGCAGCCCGGCTGGAAACACCCGGGGTGTAACGCGCTGCCTCAGGAAAGTCTGGTCCCGTATCGGCCCGACCGTGGTCGGGCCGACGGTCGGCTGGCTAGCGGGCGCGCCGCTCGGCCTCCAGCTCGTCGAAGTAGCGCTTGATCGTGCTGTAGGCGAACAGCACGCCGAAGAACATCAGCCCGAGGCCGAAGATCGAAAGGCCCGTCTCCCGCGCGGCGGCCGCGGTGAACAGCCCGACCAGCGCGATTAGCGCCGAGAAGGCGAGGAAGAAGATGTTGGTTCCGGTCATTGTCTCGCGGAGCTCCGTGGGTCGCGGCGAATCTCGTCGTCGAAGAGGATGCGGCTGGCGGCGCCGTCGAGGTCGTCGTACTGCCGCGTGTGCAGCGTCCAGAGGAAGAACAGCAGGCCCAGCAGGCCGAGGAACAGGGCGAGGGGCACGAGCAGGATCAGCGCGTCCATGGCTGCGGCTCCCTTCCGGCGCGGAGCGCATTGAGGATCACGATCAGCGAGGAGGAGGACATCACCGCCGCCGCGATCAGCGGCGTCGCGAGGCCGGCCACCGCGGCGGGCACCGCGATCACGTTGTAGATCAGGCTGAAGGCGATGTTCTGCCGCGCGATGCGCTGCGCCCGCCGCGCCACGGCAATGGCCGCCGGCAGTGCGGCCAGCCCTTCGCTACGCAGCACCAGGTCGGAGGCGGTCTGGGCGAGATCGGTGGCGCCGCCGGGGCTCGCCGAGACATGCGCGAGGGCGAGGGCGGCCGCGTCATTGATGCCGTCGCCCACCATCAGGGGCCGGCGTCCCTCGGCGCGCAGCGCCTCGATGCGCGCGGCCTTGGCTGCGGGCGTGGCACGCGCGGTCCAGGGGCCGGCGCCGGTCATCCGCGCCACGCGCTCGACGGCTTCACTGCCGTCGCCCGAGAGGAGCTCGGTCGTGAGGCCGAGGCGATGCAACGCGGCGACGGCCTCGGGCGCATCGTTGCGCACGCGGTCGGCGAAGCGGAAGGCGACGGGGGGCGCGGTCCCGGCGCGGTAGTAGAGCGTCATGCCCTCGTCCCGGACCTCCGCGACGTCGCAGAAGGCAGCGCTGCCGAGCCGTTCCGCGCCGCGCTCCAGACCGGCGCCGGGGACCTCCCGCACGCCCTCTGCGGCGGGCGCGTCCGGGCAGGCGCGCGCCAGGGCACGCGCGAGCGGATGGCGCGAGGCACGGGCAAGCGCGGCGGCGGCGCGCAGGCTGGCGGGGTCGCGTGCGGGATCGGGCAGGAG
>ERZ777003.1154-NODE-1154-length-42996-cov-5.584383_pt1 | contig 42996 bp, 39 predicted proteins | sample MGYA00374956_ERZ777003 | MGnify/ENA primary metagenome ERZ777003 (study PRJEB29302, sample SAMN06268252) | bioreactor metagenome | isolation source: Joint BioEnergy Institute, California, USA | place: USA:Joint BioEnergy Institute, California, USA | collected... | reverse complement strand
AGCGAAGTATCGCCAGAAAGGCGATAAGTGTATATCGGCATGGCGGTTGCTTGAGAGCGCCGCAAGGAGGGTCGGTCATGTGCAATCGCATCACCCAGTTCCGTACAGGATCCGAATATATGGCTGCGCTGGGGTGGGAGACTGATGGGCGCGATTCCGCGAACGGCGGCCCACGCTACAACGTCGCGCCCGGAGCTTCGTCACATATACTGCACCGGTTGCCTGCAGGGCAGCGTGCGATCGCGCGGTTGCGCTGGGGTTGTGAACTGCCGCGCACGCGGGGACGGCCGGATGTCGTTGCCACGCTCTCGGCCGTTGATTCGCTGGATTGTGCACGAATTGCCCTGATGTGGCGGCAGGGGCGGTGTGTGGTACCCGCAGACGGCTGGTTCGAATGGCGCGATGACGCGGCCAGTCCGGTGGCATATCGCATTCGGCTGCCCAATGACGCACCCATGTTCTTCGCCGCGCTGACCGATCTTCATCTGCCACGTGCACGCGGCGTGCCACCCGGGTTCATCATCGTGACCGCGCATGCCGGGTACGGCCTGGTCGAGCTGGCCGACCGCCGTCCAGTGGTGCTTGCCCAAGAAGACGCCCTGTTATGGCTGGACCCAAAAACGCCGCTCGAGATGGCCAGGCACATCGTCAGCGAACTTCTGCTGCCACCGCCTGCGTTCGAATGGTATGTCGTCAGCCCGATGGTGCGTGACGCGGGGTACGACAGTCCCGAGCTGCTGGTTCCGCTGGAGGAGCCTGCCTGAGTCTGACGCTGGCCAACGGTCAGGTTGCGCGGCGTTCTCGTCGTGGGTGCATGGACCGTGCCCCTGCCGCCCGTGAAACGCCGTTGCGTGCCCGCACCGCGCGGGCGTGATCGTTGGCTCCCCGGTCCTGGATTTCAGGCCCAGAACGGCGGGACGCTCCAGTCAGCGAACTCCAGGAAGTGATCCAGGATCAGGAAGTGGTCGTCGTGGAACCCGGACTCGAGGCTACTCAGTTCATCGATGGCGACCCACATCGCTTCAGCGGCATCGTCCGCAGCGTTCACCTCCGGCAGGCTTGTGTGCGGCAATTCGAAGTGGAAGGCGTGCGTGATGACACGGCCGCGCTGGCTGCGGAAGGGTGCGTCGAACACATGGCTGCCGCGCAGACACTGCAGCAGCGCATCATCGTCCACGGACAGCCGGGTTTCTTCCCGTAACTCGCGCAGGGCCGCCTGCACCAGTGTTTCTGCCTGTTCGATGAACCCGCCCGGCAGCGCCAGCAGGCCACGACCCGGGGCCGCGCCACGTCGTATCAGCAGCACGTGTTCAGCGCAGGTCACGACGACATCGACGGTAACGAAAACCGGGGGATACGGTGCATCGGCCCATTCATTGCGTTCGCGCCGGATGAGGTCCCACTCAGCGCGAAGCGTCGCGAACTGCGGCGTGTCGATCCATTGGCGGAGAGCGGCAAAGGTATGCGCGGGCAGTGCATCGGCGTAGCGGGTGAGTGCCTCGGCGGGTTGTGGTGCCCCGAACAAGGCGTTGCGCAGACGCATTGATTCGTCGGCGATCGTGTGCCGGGGCGTGACCTGCGTCCAGCCCTGCGGCACAGGCAAGGTCTCATCGTCGGTCAACATGATGGCGCAGCGCAACGGGTGATCGGCAGAACCTGTCTGTGCGGCGGCTTGTCGCGCCAGCGCTTTCATCGTGCCAATGCGGCGTTGTGCGTCATAATCTGCGCGTAACCCCGTGAGGTGCAGGCGGCTGCGCTCCTCGGCGGTGAACTCGTGCATGAGCCATCGGGCGCTTTCGCGGGCGCTGAACGGATGGCGTGGGGTGATTGCGCTGCCGGCGTTTTCGACGATGATCACGCACTGGGGCGCCAGATCAAGCGCCTGGCGAATGGCCAGCACGTGCGCCTGCAATCCGGGCTGAAAACGGCCGCTGCAAACGGCAATATCGAACGAAACAGTCATGACAATCTGCTCCTCTGGTTGCTCGGGGGGGCAGAACGCGTCGAGTAGGTGAGCCATGGTAACCGTAGTCAAATGCCCGACCTGTAACCGCGATGTCCCGTGGAGAGAGGATAGCCTGTTCAAGCCGTTCTGCTCCGAGCGCTGCAAACAGATCGATCTGGGTGCCTGGGCATCCGAGAGTTACGTCATTCCCGGTGAGCCAGTGCCCGATGACGACTCCGATCCGGAAAATGTCTGGTCGAAAGCGCGGCGTGCCGATGGCTGAGGGCGTTGGTGCATCGCGCGAGCGCAAGCTGTTCTCAGGTGCGCATATCGCGTGGCGCCCCCGCACCTTCCATATCCACAGCGCACGCCCCATCGCTTGGCGCTGTCTCCGGCAGGATGGCTGCCGGCACGCCCAACAGCCGGTCGTGCGAGGGCCTTGGGTAGACGTTTTCGAGAGCGTTGGCGACCGTATTCTCAGCCAGGGGGGCACCCGAGAGGTAGGCTGCACGTCCAAGCGCATGTGCTGACAATGCGACCGTTGACACCAGGAAGAACACACCCACCAGCGCAGAGAGAACCGCCGGCCAGGTCCCGACTGCCAGGCTGCATCCCAGCATGAGGCTGCCCGCGCCCACGACGCCGGCCTTGGTGGCCGCATGCATGCGGGTGAACGCGTCGGGGAACCGGGCCACGCCCAGTGCGGCGCTGAACGTGACGAACGCCCCCCCCAGGATGAAGAACGCTGCGACGATCTCGCGGACAGATTCCCAGTTCATCTCACTGTTCTCCGTCGGGCTGGTGGGCGCGCCGGTCGGTTCCGGGCAGCAGCTGCCCCCGTTCGAGCAACGATGCGAACGCCACAGCGCCCAAGAAGGAAATGAGCGCCACGCCCACTCCGATGTCGAGGTATGCGGTGTATCCGGTGTAGGCGGTCGCCAACGAGGCCAGTGAGATACCCAGCAGGCCCAGCATGTCGGTGGCAATGACGCGGTCGGCGGAACTGGGCCCCGCCAGCATGCGCCAGGCGACGAGCGCCACCGCAGGAATCAGAAGGAGGGCCGCAATGATCGTGGCCCACATGACGATATTCATGGCAATACCCGTTTGACGCAGTTTTCGAGAGAGTCTTTCATGCCTTGGACTGCCTCAGCGCTGTCTGGCGCGTCCAGTGCGTGCACATACAGCAGGGTTTCGTCATCCGCGACATCAAGGGTGGTCGTCCCCGGGGTCAGGGTAATCATGTTGGCGAACGAAGTGATTCCCAAGGGAGATTTTGTGTCGAGCGGTACCGCCAGAATGGCGGGCCGGGCAGTGCCCGGAGGCGAATAGACCATCTTGAGGGTGGCCCAGGTCGCCTTGAGGAGTTCGATGATGAGCGTGATGATGAGCCGGGCCCAGCCGACCACAAGGGCCCATCCGCGTGCGGGCGAGGAGAGTGTCACGGCGCAATCTCCGGGCTGATGTGCAAGCGTGGGCCGCGCCCGGGTTGCGGAAGCTTCTTCGGCTTTCCTGTCGGGCGGACGAGTTCCTTCATTGTGTCGGGTCCTCCTCGATCAACCGGGCCACGGCACTGGAATCCGGGCTGTGTCCGGCCTGGTCGTTACCCGAGTGCAGCACTGCAGCGATGTATCCGTCCCGATCGAGCAGCTGATGGGCGGCAGCCAGGGAAATCCGGGCGAACGGTTCCGTATGAAGCCCGATAGTGAGCGTAATGGCCGCCAGCACGACGATGGGAGCGTAAGTGGCTGCCTGTTGCACGCGTGTGGTGGGGCGCGGCGCAGGTTCGACGGGCTGAGCCTTCCAGAACGCTTCGTTCCAGATCTTGATCATGGAAAACAGCGTGAGCAGGCTGACCACCAGCGCGGCGCCTGCCAGCCAGTAGGCGTTCACTTCAAGGCTGGCGCGGATAACTGCAAACTTGCCCCAGAACCCGGACAGGGGGGGCATGCCCGCGAGCGACAGAGCGGGGATCAGGAAGAGAATGCCCAGCAACGGCGCCGTGCGCCACAGGCCGCCAAGGCGCGCGAGCCAATAGCTGCCGCTGCGCGTATGGATGGCACCTGCCACCAGGAAGAGGTTGGCCTTGACGATGATGTGGTGGACGATATAAAGGATGCTGCCCGCGATCGCCAGGGGCGTCATCAGGGCCACGCCGACCAGCATGTAACCGATCTGGCTGATGATGTGGAACGAGAGGATCTTGCGGATGTCGTAGTGGGCCGCGGCGCCCAGCACACCGACCACCATGGTGCTGATGGCGAGGAAGGCGAACAGTGGTCCGAAGAACGAGGTGTCGTGGGCGAACAACAGTGTGTAGACACGCAGGATGGCATAGACGCCAACCTTGGTAAGCAACGCGGCGAATATGGCCGCTACGGGCATCGAGGCCGTATGGTACGACGCGGGCAGCCAGTTGAACACCGGAAACACTGCAGCCTTGGCGCCGAAGCTTACTAGCAGCAGGACGCCCGCTGTCGCCAGCAGGCCGCGCTGTTCGACATGGGGAGTCATGCGGGCAAGATCGGCCAGGTTGAGGGTGCCCGTGAGACCGTAGAGCAGACCTACGGCGATCAGGAAGAACGTGGTGCCGATGAGGTTGAGCATCACGTAACGGATGCCGCCATCGATCTGTTGCGCGGTGCGGTCCAGCACCAGCAGGCCAAACGAGGCGATGATCATCACCTCGAACCAGACATAGAGGTTGAAGATATCGCCGGTCATGAACGACCCGCACACACCCAGCAACAGTGCGTGCAGCATGGGGTGAAAGCCGGCATGGTCCCGCCGTGCCCGGCCCGGTCCGAGCGAATACACGGTTACGGCAATGGCCATGACGCCGGTAATCGCAAGCATGATGGCCGAAAAGGTATCGATGACGATGCTGATGCCGAAGGGGGCTGGCCAGTGCCCCATCTGGCTGGCGAGAATCTTTCCGGAGCTGGTTTGCCGCAGCAGCACGACACTGGTGGCCAGCAGCAGGAAGGCACTGGCGACGCTGATCCAGCGTTGTAGGCGGGGCCGTTGCCAGAGCAGGGCGCACAGCGCTGCGGTCAGCAGGGGCAGCAGCAGCGGGGCAACGATAATGAGGCGTGTGTCCATCAGGAACGTGTCCCTTTCTCGTCATTGGACAGCACTGGCGGATCGATCGATTCGGCCACGTTTAGTGCGTCGGCATCCAGGGTCTGGAAGCGGCGGTAGGCGACCAACGCCAGTATGAGCGTGAAGGCGGTCATGCCGAAGCCAATCACGATGGCAGTGAGAATGAGTGCCTGGGGCAGAGAATTGGCCGCACTTTCCGCCAGCGTAGTGGCGGGTTCCTCGATCAGCGCAGGTGTGATGGGACCGATGCGGCCGACCAGCAGCAAGAGCAGATTGGTGGCAGTACTGAAAAGCATGAAACCCAGCAGCATGCGCGCAAGATCACGGCTCAGGAAGAGATAGACCCCCACCGCCACGACAACGCCTATCGCAACAGCCAGCAGAACGTTCATGTTGGTCTAACGCCGGACGAGGTTGAGGAAGATCGTACTGACCGTGCCAAGCACGGTCAGGTACACGCCGAGATCGAAGAGCAGGGTCGTGCCCAACGGAAACGCAAAGCCGAGCAGGTCGATCTCGCTCCATTGATGGGTGAGGTAGTCAGTGCCCGGCAACAGCCCGAACAGGCCGCTGACAAGTGCGCAGCTTACGCCAATGGCACAGAACGCGATGGGGGGCAGCCGCAGGAGCCGCAGCGCGTCATCGCGGCCGCGCCCGATGGCATAGAAGAGAATGCCAACACCGGCGATGAGACCTCCGATGAAACCTCCGCCCGGTGCATTGTGGCCGCGCAGGAGGATGTACAACGAGTAGAGTGCTGCAAGCAAAAGGATGGGCGTCGAGGTCGTGCGCAGTATCAGGGATGGCTTCATGAGGAGTTTGCGCTATTTCCTGTTCGAATGTGCCGGCAGTGCGCGCACACGCCGCGCCCTGCGCAGCAGACTGTGCACTGCAAAGGCAGCAATTGCCAGCACGGTGGTTTCTCCCAGTGTGTCGAGCGCGCGGAAATCGACGAGGATCACATTGACTACGTTGCGGCCGCGGGCTGCCAGCAGGCTGTTCTCGCCAAACCAGGCCGTCAGTCGAAGGTCGAGTGGTACCGCAAGCAACGACAGTAGCGTAAGCGTAATGGCCGCACCGAAAGCGATCCCGATCACCGCGTCGCACCGTTTCTGGGAGCGCGAGCGTATGTCGGCGGTGGGTATGGGCACCTGGGCCAGCGTAGACGCCAGAATGACGACCAGCAGCGTCTCGACCGAGAACTGGGTAAACGACACGTCGGGGGCGCCGAAGAAGAGAAAGACCAGAGCTGCGCCGAACCCGGTCAGCCCTGCTGCGATGACGGCTACGAAGGCGGTTCGCGCGCGGGCTGCAGCCAGTGCTCCCACGATGATGCCGACGAATGCCAAGTAGCGCAGGTCGAGAGGATCGACCGAGATGCCAGGCCACAGGAAGGCTTCCCTGCCCAGCAGGGTAACCAGGAGCGCAGCAGTGGCAACTGCGAACAGGGTACGCAGATAGGTGCGCAGGCTGCCGCCTTGAACGAACATGGTGACGCCGTGTGCGAGCGAGAGCATGCCGGCCAGGATGGCGTCATAGGCTCGTTCAGGAGCAAGTCGATCGATGGCAGTCGTCGCCACCAGTCTGCGATGCACGGGCGTCCATGCGCAGTACAGCAATATGCCAAGCGCGATGGTGACGGCGCTGAGGCCCAGCACCGGGGTAAGCCCGTGCCACATGGACAGTGCGTGGACGGTGGGGTAACCCAGCACGGCTGTTGCGGCCGTTCGTATCCAGGGTTCCGTGACAGCCGACAGAGCCACTCCGGCGATCAGCCCGATGGTGGCGAGAACGGCGGGCCCGGTCAGCATGGCCCAGGGTGGGTCATGGGGGAGCACGGGAGTGGGCTGACGCGGGCCGGCGAAGATGCGTACCGAGAGCAGAATGGCGAGGGCAACGGTGCCGGCGTTGACCACGAAGGTGAGGATGATGGTGGCAAGCGCATGATGGGGGCCCGCCAGCAAGGATTCATAGACGAGCTCTTTCGCGACGAAACCAAGCAGCGGTGGAACACCCGCCATGGACAGGGCCGCCAGCGCGGTAAAGACTGCCGTCAGGGGCATTGCCCGACCCAGACCACGCAGCTGGCGGATGTCACGCACGCCCGTAGCGTGGTCGATGATGCCGGCCAGCAGGAAGAGGCTGGCCTTGTACAGCGCGTGAACCATGAGGAAGGCCAGGGCGGCAATGATGGCCAGCTCGGTGCCTGCGCCCAGTAGCAGCGTGAGCAATCCCAGCGCGGAAACCGTCGTATACGCGAGGATGCGCTTAAGATCGGTATGGCGGAAGGCGAGCAGGATGCCGGTGAACGCAGTGAGCGCGCCGAAGAGCACGAGCGTGCCATGCCATGCTGCCGTGCCGCTGTATAGCGGCGAGAGTCGGGCGAGCAGGTAGACCCCCAGCTTCACCATGGTGGCCGAGTGCAGATACGCCGATACCGGTGTGGGGGCGGCCATCGCGTTCGGTAACCAGAAATGGAACGGAAACTGGGCCGACTTGGTGAAGCATCCCAGAATGATCAGCCCCATGGCGGTCATGCTCTGGGGATGGGAAAGCACTGCGGCGCGTGCACCGAGGATGCCGGAGAGGCTGGTGGTACCCGCTGCATCGGCAATGAGGATGAACCCCGCCAGCAGCGCCAGTCCTCCGCCAGCGGTGATCAGCAGCGACTGCAGCGCTGCGTGGCGTGCCTCGGGGATCTCGTGGTCGTAGCCGATCAGAAAGAACGACGCCAGGCTGGTGAGTTCCCAGAAGATGAACAGGATGATGACATCATCGGCAGTGACCGCCCCCAGCATGGAGCCCATGAAGAACAGCAGCACCACGAGTAGCCGATGCCGTCGGGTGTCGCCGTGCAGATATCGACCGGCATAGAGGAACACCAGCGCACCAATGGCGGAAATCAGTACGGCGAAGAGCGCTCCCAGGCCGTCAAGACGCAGGCCGCCCACGATATCAAGTGCGGTTATCTGCCAGAAAGGGCTTGTGATGACATGCCCGTCGAGTACCTGGGGCACGAACTGCGCGTACAGCACGCATGTGGCCGTTGCAGTCAGCACTGCCAGCGAGGAAACCCATCGGCGGCCGCAGCAGACCGCCGCGATTCCCATGAAGAAACTGAGCAGTACCGGTAATGCAAGGGATGCATGCATGCGTCGAACGGGTTCAGGGCGCCTTGAGTGGCGGGAAGCAGCAGAACCAGAGACTGGCCGTGACTACGATCGGCGATTGTAAAACGGTTGGCCATGACTCGTATACTCGTTAACGTTTGGTCATGCTCTTGCAATAACTGTGTCCGCTGCGAGCATGGTGTCGCCGGGTTGTCCGGAAGCATGGACGGCGCGGGCGCCAAGTTTCCACGCGCGCGGTAAAATAACAGGTTGGGTTTTGGATTAGTCGAGAGGTTCGATGCCTATTTACGTATACACCTGCAGCGCTTGCGGCAAGCCGCATGAAGCTCTGCAAAAGATGTCTGATCCGGTACTCGTCGATTGCCCCCAGTGCGGCAAGCCTGCTTTGGTGAAGCAAGTGACCGCCGCGGGGTTTCAGCTCAAGGGCACGGGCTGGTACGTTACCGATTTCCGCAACAACGGTAGCGCCGGTTCCGGTTCCTCCGCATCGGATGCTGGCAGTTCGTCTGGCGGGGCGGCCAGCGAAGCGGCCAGTTCTGCCACGGCATCGTAACGTCGGGCATGCGGCGCGTTCGGGCGCCGCATCCAGTCTGATCATCCGGACCGCCACGATTTTCCGCGCACGCACGTCCACCGCTGAAACAGTTGCGTGCCGCAAGCACCCGATCATTCGAATTTTGCGTCTCAACCATCCCACCATCTAGGAAACACCCCATGCGTACGTGCTATACCGGCCAGGTTTGTCGCGAACATCTCGGACAGACGGTCAATCTGTTCGGCTGGGTGCATCGACGCCGCGACCACGGCGGCATTATCTTCATCGACTTGCGCGATCGCGAAGGCTTGGCGCAGGTGGTGTGCGACCCTGCGCAGCAGGATGCATTCGTCGTTGCCGAGCGTTTGCGCAACGAATACTGCGTGCGCATCACTGGTGTGGTACGTGAGCGGCCTGAAGGTACCATCAATCCGGAACTCAAGTCGGGTGAAGTCGAAGTGGTCGCGCACGACATCGAAATCCTGAACCCATCGGTCACGCCGCCGTTCCAGCTGGACGACGACCACCTGTCGGAAACTACCCGGCTCACGCACCGGGTGCTCGACCTGCGGCGCCCGCAGATGCAGCAGAACCTCATGCTGCGCTACCACGTCACGCGCGAAGTGCGCAAGTATCTCGATGAGCATGGTTTCATCGACATCGAAACGCCCATGCTCACGCGCAGCACGCCTGAAGGCGCGCGCGACTACCTGGTGCCGTCGCGTGTTCACCCGGGCGAGTTCTTCGCTCTGCCGCAATCTCCGCAGCTCTTCAAGCAGATGTTGATGGTGTCGGGGTTCGACCGCTACTACCAGATCACCAAGTGCTTCCGCGACGAAGACTTGCGCGCCGACCGACAACCCGAGTTCACCCAGATCGATTGCGAAACCTCTTTCCTTGATGAACACGAAATCCGATCCATATTCGAGGAAATGATCCGGCGCGTATTCCGCGCCGTGAAAGGCATTGAGCTGCCGGATCCGTTTCCCGTCATGACGTGGGCCGAGGCCATGCGTCGTTACGGTTCCGACAAGCCAGATCTGCGGGTGGCACTCGAATTTGCCGACGTCACCGATGTCATGAAGGACGTTGAGTTCAAGGTGTTCTCTGGCGCGGCGAACATGGAAGGCGGACGCGTGGTGGCGCTGCGGGTTCCGAACGGCGGGAGCTTCTCGCGTGGCGAGATCGACAGCTTCACCCAGTTCGTCGCCATCTATGGTGCCCGCGGACTTGCCTGGATCAAGGTCAATGACATCAGCAAGGGCCGTGAAGGGCTGCAGGCCCCCATCGTCAAGAATCTGCATGACGCAGCCATTGCTGCGCTGCTCGAGCGCACGGGTGCGCAAGATGGCGACATCATTTTCTTCGGTGCCGACCGTGCCAAGATCGTCAACGATTCCCTTGGCGCGCTGCGCGTGAAGATCGGGCATAGCGAGTTCGGTCGTGCCAACGGGCTCTTCACCGACGACTGGCGACCGCTGTGGGTGGTCGACTTCCCCATGTTCGAGTACGACGAAGAAGAGAAGCGCTACACCGCTGCCCACCACCCGTTCACCAGCCCGAAGGACGGCCACGAAGACCTGCTCGAGACCAGCCCCGAAGCCTGCCTGGCGAAGGCCTACGACATGGTCCTGAATGGCTGGGAAATCGGTGGAGGTTCTGTCCGGATTCACCGCGTCGATGTCCAGCGCAAGGTTTTCAGTGCGTTGAAGATCGACGAGGAGGAAGCGCAAGCCAAGTTCGGGTTCCTGCTCGATGCCTTGCAGTACGGTGCACCGCCCCATGGCGGCATCGCGTTCGGACTGGATCGCATCGTGACCATGCTGACGGGGGCAGACTCGATTCGCGACGTCATCGCCTTCCCGAAAACCCAGCGTGCGCAGTGCCTGCTTACCCGTGCGCCTTCGCCGGTCGACGAGAAGCAGTTGCGCGAGCTGCACATCCGGTTGCGGTCGGTCGACAGCAAAACCCTATAGCATCAGGGCGGGCGCTCGATCGGACGACCCGCCGGCAACGACGGTTGGATATGTCCCGTTTGCGTATCGTCAGTTACAACATTCACAAGGGTCGGTCGGGCGTGCTCAGTCGCGCCCGTCTCAACGAGCTGCGCCTCGGTCTGCACAATCTCAGCCCTGACCTCGTGTTCCTGCAGGAGGTACAGGGGCGCAACGAGCGCATGGGCATACTCGATGCCCAGCACGAGTCGCTGGCGGCGGCATTGCGGTGTGAAGTGGTGTACGGCTGCAACGCCGTGCGTCGTTACACCGACCACGGCAATGCGCTGCTGTCGCGCTTTCCCATCATCGACTACGAGAACCAGGACATCTCCGACCACGCGCTCGAACAACGTGGGCTGCTGCATGCGCGGGTTCGCATAGGCGACCATATCGTGCACTGCTTCGTGGTGCATCTGGGTCTGTTCGCAGTCAGCCGGGTGCGTCAGGCCCAGGCATTGGTCGAGCGCATCGAGTCGACCGTGCCCGAGCATGCGCCCATTCTCATAGCGGGCGACTTCAACGACTGGAATCACAGCCTGTCGTCGCTGCTCATCGAGCGCCTGAGCGTGCATGAAGTGTTTGCGAGCGCCCCGAAAACCAATGGTGCGGGGCTGCCTCCCATGAACGAGACGGTGCGTACGTTCACTCAGGTCCTGCGCGACATGCGGTTCGGCACTGCCAGCGAGATCGCTGCACCGGGCGACAACGTCATTCGACTGCGGCATGGCACGCAGGCATTGACGGCAAGACCGCCGCGTACTTTCCCCGCAGCCATGCCCTGGTTGCGGCTCGATCGCATCTACCAGCGTGGCTTCGCGGTGCGCAGCGCGCGGGTGCTGCGGGGTCGCCCCTGGGCCGGACTATCCGACCACGTTCCTATCGTTACCGATCTTGAACTGCCGTGAGTGCAGTCTTGAGCGGCACTTGCGGAGCCACATTGGAAGCTTTTCTTGTATCAACCGGGCTTGTTACCCTGGCGGAAATCGGTGACAAGACTCAGCTGCTGTCTTTCGTGCTTGCTGCACGATTTCGTCGCCCAGGCACGATTTGCGTCGCCATTCTTCTCGCTACCCTGGTCAATCATGGCCTGGCAGGGGTGCTTGCCAACTGGCTCGTCACGCTGTTTACGCCCACCGTGCTGAAGTGGACGCTGTGCGTCGTATTTGCCGCAATGGCGGTGTGGATTCTCATCCCGGACAAGCTTGACGAAGATGAGCTCGAGACGCCCCGGCGGCTGGGCGTATTCGGCACTACGCTGGTGGCATTCTTCCTGGCCGAGATGGGCGACAAGACCCAGTTCGCCACGGTAGCCATGGTGGCACAGTATCAGGCGTTCGGTGCGGTAGTGCTGGGCTCCACCCTAGGCATGATGCTGGCAAATGTGCCAGCAGTGTTCATGGGCGACCGTCTGGCACACCGCATACCACTCAGGGCGGTGCGTATCGCGGCTGCAATCGTGTTCGTGGGGCTGGCGATCGCCGCCGCCGTCAGCACGCCGGCAGCGAACTGGTCCTGAACCACCCGGGATTCATCCCAGGCTGGCCGCGAGGCGCTCGGCGCAACGCGCAGCCAGCGCCTCGTCATCGGCTTCCACCATGAGCCGCAGCTTGGGTTCGGTGCCCGACGCCCGGATCAGCGCACGCCCACGGCCAGCGAGTTCTGCCTGAACCTCGCGATAGGCGGCCTGCAAGGGCTCGTGTTCGCGCCAGTCGAGGCCCGGTTGCAGCGGTGCGTTGATGAGCTTCTGCGGGTACAGGCGCAGGTCCTGCACGAGTTCAGGCAGCGTGGCTGCCTGGCGGCGCATGGCGGCCAGTACCTGCAGGGCTGCGATGATGCCGTCGCCCGTGGTGTGGCAATCCAGGCAGATCAGATGGCCCGAGCTTTCGCCACCCAGCTTCCAGCCTTTCTCAAGCAGACACTCGAGCACGTAACGGTCGCCCACGGCAGCACGCACGAACTCGATGCCCAGTTCGCTCATCTGGCGTTCGAACGCGAAATTCGTCATCAGCGTGCCCACCACACCTGGTACGGGAACCGCACGCGCCAGGCGCTCACGCACGATGATGTACAGCAGCTCGTCACCGTTGTAGATGCGGCCGCGGCTGTCTACCATGACGAGGCGGTCGGCGTCGCCGTCGAGGGCGATGCCAAGGTCGGCGCCATACTGCCTGACCGCCGCAGCAAGCGTGTGCGGGTGGGTGGCCCCGATGTGCTCGTTGATGTTCAGACCATTCGGACGGCAGCCGATCTCTGTCACTTCGGCACCCAGCTCGCGGAAGACGCTTGGGGCCACGTGGTAGGCCGCACCGTGTGCAGCGTCCACCACGATTTTCAGGCCGGTAAGATCAAATGCATTGGGAAAGCTGCTCTTGCAGAACTCGATATAGCGCCCGGGTGCATCGTCGAGGCGGCGCGCACGGCCCAGGTGCTCGGAGCGCTCGCAACCGATACCGTCCTCCAGAGCGGCTTCGATACGGGCTTCGAGTTCGTCGGGCAATTTCATGCCGCCTGCGGAAAAGAACTTGATCCCGTTGTCGTAATAGGGGTTGTGGGAGGCGCTGATGACGATGCCCGCCGAGAGCCGTAACGCACGCGTGAGATAGGCTACCGCGGGGGTGGGCATGGGGCCGGCGAGCAGTACGTCGACGCCGGCAGCGGCCAGCCCGGCTTCCAGGGCTGATTCGAGCAGATAACCGGAAATCCGCGTGTCCTTGCCGATGAGTACCTCCGGGCGCTCGTCGGCCTGACCCTGCTGGGCGAGCACGCGCCCGGCAGCATAGCCCAGGCGCAATGCGAATTCGGCGTTGATGACGGCACCTCCAACTTCTCCTCGGACGCCATCCGTACCAAAGTATTTGCGTGTGGTTGTCATGGCAGTGTTCTTAGCTGAATGATTCGACTGTGTGCCATATTGCAAGCGCATCGACCGTGGCGGCGACATCGTGGACGCGCAGCACGGCAGCACCGTGCGCCGCAGCCCACATTGCTGCAGCAATACTGGCGGCCAGACGGTCGTGCACCGGCTTGCCCGTGACGGCGCCCAGCATGGATTTGCGCGAAACACCGACAAGAACGGGCAGATCCAGCGACGTGAACGCTGACAGCCTGGCCATCAGGGTGTAGTTATGTTCGACAGTCTTGCCGAACCCGAAGCCTGGGTCGAGCATGATGCGTTCACGGGTCACGCCGGCGCGTTCGAGAGTGGTCGCGCTGGCGAGCAGGAATTCCTTGACCTCGCGTACCACATCCGCATACACCGGGGCCTGTTGCATGGTCTGCGGCGTGCCTTGCATGTGCATGGTTATCACGCCACAGGTGGGGTGCGAGGCCGCAGCCTGCAGGGCAGCATCAGTACGAAAACCGTTGATGTCGTTCAGGATGTCGGCGCCGGCATCCAGCGCTGCCCGCATGACTTCGGGCTTCTGCGTGTCTATTGAAATCGGTACGTCCAGCTCGCGCAAGCCCTCGATTACGGGCAGGACACGGGCACACTCGTCTTCGACGGACACGGCTGGAGCACCCGGGCGGGTGGATTCTCCTCCGATGTCGAGAATGTCGGCGCCTTCCTGCACGAGCCGGCGTGCATGGGCAATTGCGGCATCGGTGGTTGCATGGCGGCCCCCGTCGGAGAATGAATCGGGCGTGACGTTGACAATGCCCATGACCAGGGGCTTTTCAAGCGGAAGTTCGAATCGTCCACAAAGGTATCGACGGGGCGAGGACATGTGCGCAGGAAATGGAGGAGAGGGGAATCGTTGCCTGCAAAGCACAAGCCGCGATCGCAACAGACCGCGGCTTGTGCGAAACTGCACCGGAAGTCCCATGTGCGGAACTTTCGGTCAGGTTGCAGAGAGGGAGAAAACTCAGGCTGGAGCGGCCGCGTTGTCGGGGGCCAGACCCGATCCGGGCGTGGCTTCCGGTGAATTGCCCGAGTCGCTGGGCGGGCTGGGCGGGCGCGGTTCGCGCCCGGCCATGATGTCGTCTATCTGTTCGGCATCGATGGTTTCCCACTCGAGCAGGGCGCGGGCCATGCGCTCGACCTTCTCGCGGTTCTCCTCGAGGATGCGGCGTGCCACGGCATACTGTTCGTCGATGATGCGGCGCACTTCTGCGTCGACCTTCTGCATGGTGGCTTCCGAGACGTGCGTGGTTTTCGTGACGCTGCGTCCGAGAAATACCTCGCCTTCATTCTCGGCGTACACCATGGGCCCGAGCGATTCGGTCATTCCGTAGCGCATCACGATGTCGCGCGCGATGGCCGTGGCGCGTTCGAAGTCGTTCGATGCACCCGTGGTCATCTGGTTCATGAAGATCTCCTCGGCGATCCGGCCGCCGAAGAGCACTGCGATGGTATTGAGCAGCCGCTCCTTGTCCATGCTGTAGCGGTCGCCTTCAGGCAGCTGCATGGTGACACCGAGAGCGCGTCCGCGCGGAATGATGGTGACCTTGTGTACCGGGTCGGTCTTGGGCAGCATCTTCGCCACGACGGCATGGCCAGACTCGTGGTAGGCCGTATTGCGGCGTTCTTCCTCGGGCATAACCAGCGAGCGGCGCTCGGCACCCATGAGGATCTTGTCCTTGGCCTTCTCGAAGTCGGCCATTTCGACCATGCGTCCGTTACGACGCGCAGCGAACAGCGCTGCCTCGTTCACGAGGTTGGCGAGGTCGGCACCGGAGAAGCCCGGAGTGCCGCGCGCAAGCACGTTGACGTCGACGTTGGGCGCCAGCGGCACTTTGCGCATGTGCACCTTGAGGATCTGCGCACGGCCGCGGACATCCGGCAGGTTGACCACGACCTGGCGGTCGAAACGGCCGGGACGCAGCAAGGCGGGGTCGAGTACGTCAGGACGGTTGGTAGCCGCAATGACGATAACGCCCTGGTTGGCCTCGAACCCGTCCATCTCCACGAGCATCTGGTTGAGCGTCTGTTCGCGCTCGTCGTTACCTCCACCCAGGCCGGCTCCGCGCTGGCGTCCCACGGCATCGATTTCATCGATGAACAGGATGCACGGTGCATGCTTCTTCGCGGTTTCGAACATGTCGCGCACGCGCGAGGCACCTACGCCCACGAACATCTCGACGAAGTCGGAGCCCGAAATGCTGAAGAAGGGGACCTTGGCCTCGCCCGCAATCGCACGCGCGAGCAGGGTCTTTCCGGTTCCGGGGGGGCCGACCATGAGAACCCCACGCGGTATGCGACCGCCAAGTTTCTGGAAGCGGCTGGGATCACGCAGAAAGTCGACCAGTTCCTGGACGTCTTCCTTGGCCTCGTCGCAACCGGCGACATCGGCAAACGTGGTGACATTGTTGGACTCGTCGAGCAGGCGCGCCTTGGACTTGCCGAAGTTGAACGCACCACCACGACCGCCCCCTTGCATCTGACGCATGAAGAATATCCACACGCCGATGAGCAGCAGCATCGGGAACCACGAGACGAAGATGCTCATGAGCAGCGATGGCTCGTCGCGCGCCTTGCCCGAGACCTGGACACCGTACTTCATCAGGTCGCTGACCATCCAGAGATCGCCCGGGGAGGTGAGGGTGTAGGGCTGTCCGGTGTTGGGCGTGACGTACAGAACATCTCCCTGGACGTCGACGCTGCGAATTCGGCCTTCTTCGGCGTCCTTCATGAACTGTGTGTACGACACCGTGCTGGACGACTGCCCGTGGCCTTCGAACTGCTTGAAGACCGTGAACAGCACCAGCGCGATGACCATCCACACCGCCACTTTCGAGAACGTATTGTTGTTCAAGCTAGATCTCCTGCTTGATAAAGAGTCGGATACACACGACCCGGACTACGGGCAGCGGTGGTCGCTGGGGGCGGGCAACACCCGGCAATTGCCGTACCTGCGGGCGCGCTCTGCGCTGGCAGCAGGCATGAGCTGATTTTACCCCTAGTGAGAGAGGGCAGGTTCTTTGGTGACCTTGAGACCGCGCCCGACAATGAAAGTTTCGGCAGACTCGCTGCGCGACGCTTTCGGTTTGCGCTCCACCACGCGCTTGAACGTAGACTTGAAGGCCTGGACAGTCTGGGAAAACCCGCTGCCGTGAAAAGCCTTAACGATGAGTGCACCATTCGGTTTAAGATGGTTGACTGCAAACTCCAGTGCCAGCTCGCATACATGTTGCATGCGCGCGGCATCGGCCACCCGGATGCCTGACAGGTTGGGGGCCATGTCGGAAATGACAAGGTCGACCTGCTGCCCACCCAGCGCCTGCTGCAGTGCCGCCAGGGTGGTGTCTTCGCGAAAGTCGCCTTGCAGGAACTCCACGCCCGGAATCGGCTCCATGGGCAGGATATCGAGCGCGATGATCCGGCCCTGCAAGGTGCCGTCGGGCCCGAGCAGCCGTTCGCGCGCCACCTGCGACCAGCTTCCGGGTGCTGCGCCCAGGTCGACTATGATGTCGCCCGGTTTCATCAGGTTCTCGGCATCCAGCAGCTCGATGAGTTTGAAAGCCGCCCGGGCCCGATAGCCCTTCTGCTGTGCAAGCTTCACGTAGGGATCGTCGAGATGTCGACGCATCCACTGCTTGGAAAAACGGTTCTTGGCCAAAGCGTCAGATCTGCGGTTGTGAGATTATCGACAGGTGCACGAGTGCAATTGTTTCAGAAATTCCATTCTGTTGCCGCGGGCGCGCGCCGCCAGATGCGACTCTCCCGGACAATATTTAAGCTGAAGTCTTACCCTTACACTCAAAGTCATGCCCAAACTAGAACTCGAGCCCCAATTTCGCAGCGAGCTTCGTGCTGCCGCCCATCCCCTGAAGCCGGTCGTCCTGGTTGGCGACAAGGGCCTGTCTGATGCCGTGCTGGCCGAAATCGATCGTGCCCTGAAGGCTCACGGTCTCATCAAGATCCGCGTTGCCGGCCACGAACGTGACGAGCGCGAGGCCATGCTGGAGCGCCTGTGCGATACGCTGGACTGTGCGCCCGTGCATCACCTGGGCAAGATCCTGATCGTATACCGTCCGCGGCGTGACGATCCGCAGGGGCAGGCATTTCGCCGTGTGCCGCGCGACCCGGTCAGTACGCTGGGCATCCAGCCGCGCAAGGCGGACGAGCCTTACATCCCGAAGAAGCTTGCAGCAACCAAAGTTGGAGGGGCGGCGCAGCGTCCCAAGCGTTCAGGCGAACGTGTTCCGCGTACCGGTAGCACGGGAACCGCAGCGCGCGAGCGGCGGGCCGTGGCAGGGGCAGGGCGCCAGGCTCGCGGTGCCGTAGAAACCGGTACGGCGGTGCGGCGCGCGCGCACCGTGCGCAGTGCCCTCAGCCTCCGCGCGGGCGTTCGCGCACCCATGGCGAAGGCGCGCACGCGGCGTGGCGTGGGGCGCAGCAGGTAAGGCCAGGATGATGGGGCCCTGCCGATGCGGCAGACACGGCACCGAGAGGCCCATGGCGAGATTTGTTCCAGGGGAGTGTTACTGAAGCGGAGCGCCGATTGCATGCGGGGCAGAACGGGGTCCTGGCATGGGGGCTGCGACCGTCCAGGTCTGCCTGGCGCACCTGCGCGAGGCGCGGACCGGTGAGGCGGCCGCATAGGATGTGTCAGATGTATTTGACGCTGAGGATGGCGTATTCGCGCACACCTGATGGAGCCTGCACTTCTGCCACGTCGCCTTCCGATTTGCCGATCAGGGCACGGGCGATGGGACTGGAAATGGAGATCAGGTTGGAGCGGATATCGGCCTCCCAGTCTCCAACGACCTGGTAAGTGACCGTTTCACCGGTTTGCAGGTCTTCGAGTTCTACCGTGGCGCCAAATACGATGCGTCCGTCGGCGTTCAGCTCGGTGGGGTCGATGATCTGTGCGTTGGCGAGCTGGCTCTCGATTTCGGCGATGCGGCCCTCAATGAAGGCTTGCCGTTCCTTGGCGGCATCGTACTCGGCGTTTTCGGACAGGTCACCTTGAGCACGTGCTTCGGCAATCGCATTGATTACCGCAGGCCGCTCGACGGTCTTGAGCCGGTGCAATTCCTGTTTCAGACGTTCGGCTCCGCGTACTGTCAGTGGGGTGGCAGCCATATTTCTACTTCCTGCAACTCGTTCGTTAAAAATCGCAAACTTGCGCGCGCAAGCGGGCGCAATGACGTTTCGACCGGATTGACTTGACGCCCGACACAAGGCCCGCGACAGGCACTTTGGCCCCGGGGGTCGTGCGTCAGACTGAGAATCATTCAGACAATATATGAATACTGCGGGTGGTATTGCCAGCGGTAGCGGCAAAAACAAACCCCGGCTCGAATGAGCGGGCCGGGGCTGCTTCCCGTTGGACGGGCAGGTGTCATTGTGGGCGATCTTCCCGGAACTTGCAAGCTGCCGAAGAGCCTGTTGCCGTACCCGGCCCTTGGCAAGGCATTGTATGGCACACTGTACGCTGGTTTACCCTGATCCCGTTCGAAGTTTCCGAAATTCGTATGTCGAGTTCCCAAGCCCCTGCCGCGACCCGACTGCCAGTTGCGTGCCCAGCGCCGTCGCGCCTGGTCATTGCCACCCGTGAAAGCCGCCTTGCCCTCTGGCAGGCTGAACACGTGCGCGTTCGGTTGCAGCAGTTGTATCCTGGGTGCCGAGTCGAGCTGTTGGGCATGACCACACGCGGTGACCGGATTCTTGATCGCACGCTGTCGAAAGTGGGGGGCAAGGGCCTGTTCGTCAAGGAGCTGGAAACAGCGCTGGCCGACGGCAGGGCCGACCTGGCCGTGCATTCGCTGAAAGATGTCCCGGTGCTCATGCCTGCTGCTTTCGATCTCACCTGCGTCCTGGAACGGGACGATCCCCGCGACGCCTTCGTTTCCAACCGGTACCACTCACTGGCCGACATGCCGGTCGGTGCGGTCGTGGGTACATCAAGCCTGCGCCGTGAAGCGCAGATTCGCGAGCGCTATCCGCATCTTCAGGTGCGCCCCCTGCGGGGCAACCTCGACACCCGCATGGCCCGGCTTGATCGCGGCGAATACGATGCCATCATTCTGGCGGCGGTCGGTCTGCGCAGGCTGGGCATGGGCGACCGCATCCGGTCGGTGCTCTCGATCGAGGAAAGCCTGCCTGCTGCCGGCCAGGGCGCATTGGGCGTGGAGATCCGCGCTGATCGCCATGATGTCTCGGCCTGGCTGGCGCCTCTCGGGCATGCGCCGTCGCATGTATGTGCCCTGGCGGAACGTACGGTCTCGCGCGAGCTTGGCGGGTCATGCCATGTGCCGTTGGGCGCGTATGCCGAGCTGGAGTCCTCCGGAGAACTGTACTTGCGGGCCCTGGTGGCCAGTGCCGACGGGTCGCGCGTGCTGCGTGCCGAGGGGCGGGGCAGGGCCGACCAGGCTGAGGAGCTGGGTCGCGTGGTGGCTGCCGAACTACGCGAACAGGGGGCCGACGAGCTCCTGGCTGCTGGCGGGGAGTGATCATGCACGCACCGCGGCCGGTCCGGTCACGAGTGCCCGTGCGGCCCGTCCGCATGGCAGGCAGTGCAGCCCCTTGCGTCAAGTATCCGAGATCCGTTTCTTTCGTTGTCCGCCGATGGTTGCAGGTCACGTGATTCTTACCCAGGTCAATCCACCCGAATCTCTGATGGCGCGCCTGTGCGATGAAGGGTGGCAGGTGCATGCGTGGTCCGCCCTCGAGTTGACGCCTGCATCTGAATCCACCGTTCCTCAGCCGGTGGCATACGACCTGGTGGTGTTCGTCAGCGGCAACGCAGTGCGTTTTTTTCGTCAGCAGCTGGAGTCTGCTGGCAAGCTGCCCTGGCCCGTGCAGATACCGGCTGCCACCGTCGGACCGGTCAGTGCGCAGGCGGTACGCCGTGCATTCGGCAGCGAGGTGCAGGTTGTTCACCCACCCGAGAGCGCTACGACTTTCGATTCCGAGGCGCTATGGACTCGACTCCTGCCCATGCTTCCCGCTTTGCGGTCCGTTCTGATCGTCCGCGGGGGTGAGGGGGCCGAAGGAACAGGGCGCAACTGGCTGCGCGACCGTTTCGTCGCTGCCGGTGTGCAGGTAAGCCTGCATGCGGCCTACCGCCGCTCACCTGCCGCGTGGTCGGCGGAACGGCTGGAGCAGCTGCGTCGCTGGCAGCGGGGAAGCGCGCCGCTGGTGTGGGTGTTCGCCAGCGGCGACGGTGTGGAGGCAGTTGCGCGCCAGATTGCGTCGCTGGCAGACGGGGCGCGCCTTCCTTGGGATGGCTGCCGCATCGTCGTGACGCACCCGCGAGTAGCGCAAGCCGTCGCCGTGGCTGCCACTCGCAACGGTCTGGCCACGCGGGTCGTGCTCGACGGCGACCAGCGCGCGCAGGTTTCGGCGGCCGAAGTGGCCGCAGCCGTTGTGATACAAGTATGTCTGCCGCAAGAAGACGCGGTGCTTGCAGCAATCGTCCACTAAAATTCGCTCATGACAGCATCCGAGAACGATTCCAACAAAGTCGCGCAAGAAGGCGTGGCATCGGACCATGCCGCACAGTCCGAGGCCGACGCACGACGCGTCGACGATACAGAGCCCGAAACTGCGGTGGCGGCTGCAACGGGTACCCGGCGCCCGGCTCTCAACCGCTGGCTGGCTGCCGGGCTGGTAATTGCGATCATCGTGATCGTCGCTTTGGTGGCCAGCCTGCGTCAGCAGCAGGAGCGCCTCGACACCTTCGGCCGTGAAGCCGCGCGCCGTCTCGACGACATTGCCCGTCGTGCCGACGACGCACAGGCGCAGGCGCAGCAGGCCATGGAACAAGTGCAGGCGGCCGCCGCGCGGGTCAGCGGTATCGAGCGTCTGGCGCGGACCACGGAAGCGCAGCAGCGGGCCCTCGAGGAAGCCTATCGAGAGCTGGCCAACGCACGCCAGGAAGCCATTCTGGTGGAGGTGGAGCAAAGTCTGTTGCTGGCGGCGGAACAGCTGCAGTTGTCGGGACGCATTCCCAGCGCGATCGCCGCACTGCAGCTGGCCGAAGCGCGTCTGGTGGGTGCTGGCCGTCCGGCGTACTTGTCGGCGCAGCAGGCTATCGCGCGCGACATCAGTCGGCTGCAAGCTTTGCCCTATACCGATCTGTCAGCGTTGTCCGCGCAGATCGACACCGTCATTCGCGGGTTGCAAACCTTCCCGTTGTTGTCGGTTGACGGCCTGGTCGAGGCAGCATCCGGCGACGGGGGGCAGGACAACCTCAGCAGCGCAGGTGCTGCAGCAACCGCATCCATCCCCGCTGGCGAGGCGGCGACGACCAATGAGGCGGCGCCGGCTGCATCCACGTGGTGGGAGCGGGTGTGGATACCGGTGCGCGACTGGTCGGCGCGGGTGCGTAGGGCCGCGCTTGCCGAACTGGAGAGCCTCGTCCGGGTACGTCGTGTTGACACGCCTGAAGCACTGCTTGTGGCGCCAGAGCAGGCCGATTTGCTGCGTGCCCAGCTCGTCCTGCGCATGATCGAGGCACGCATGGCCTTGCTGGGGCGGTTCCCCGATCTCTGGGACGAGAACCTGGCCCAGGTCATCGATGCCGTCAAGCGCTATGGCGATACCGAGTCCATCGCCACCCGACGTTTGCTCGCCAGCCTCAGGCAGCTGCAGCAGGTTGACCTGTCGCCACCCTTGCCTGACCTCAACGACAGCCTGAGCGCAGTGCGGTCGCTTCTTGCCGGAAATGGTTCGGTCGACAACGACGCAAACTCGGGCAGTACGGGCGGTTCAGAGAATCCGGCCGGTGCTTCCGAAGCGGCGGATGTTGAACAGACGGAGCCGGACGGGTCTGACAAGGCCGATTCGGTCGAAGCTGGCTCCGATAGCGCCGCAAACGCAGCAATGCCTGAAACCCCGGTGCCGGGGCAGTCGGCCGCGCCGAACGCAAATGGTGGCGCCGCTGATCCGGCAGGTGCTAAGGACAGGCGGGGGCAATGATGCGAACCTGGTTGTGGATGCTGCTCCTGCTGGGGGTTGCCGTGGCGCTGGCCGTAGTGGCCCAGGATCATGCAGGCAATGTCGTGGTGATGCTGCCGCCTTACCGGATCGAGACGAGCCTGGCATTCGCGGTTACGGCGATTGCCGTGCTGTTCGTGATCCTGCATGTGTTGCTGCGGCTGGCTGGATGGACGACGGGTGTTGGCGCACGTGTGCGCAACTGGCGTGAGCAGCGCAACCTGATGCGCGAGCATGGTCGGCTGGAACATGGGTGGATCAATCTGCTGCAAGGCCAGTACGTCCAGGCAGAAACTGATTTCGACCACGTCGCGCGTCGGTCGGCATCGGTCGGGCGCCAGGTGCTGGCGAAACTGTCCGCAGCGCACGCGGCCCTGTCCCTGCGCCAGCCGGCGAGGGTGGAAACCAGTCTCAATGAAGCACGTCGCCTGGCGACGGGCGACCCGGAGCTCATGCGGGCGGTTGCCTGCACGGCAGCCGACCTCTTCCTCAAGCTCGAGCGCCCGCACGATGCGCTGGAATGGATGAAGACGCTGCACGATGGATCGAGCAAGCCTCCACACGTGCAGCGGCTGCTGCTGCGCGTCCAGATCGCCTTGCGCGACTGGCCTGCGGCGCTGAAGCTTGCGCGACAGCTGGCCTTGCAACGCAGTGGAGAACCTGGTATTGCGGATACCCTCGCCCATGCGGCGGCCAACAGTCTTCGCGCGGCGCCCGACGTGGAGGCACGGCGCGCGTTGTGGAAGATGCTGAAGCCGGCCGAGCGCACCCTGCCTGAGGTTGCCCTGGCAGCAGCCGACTGCTTTGCCGATCATCCTGAAGAGGTACGCGGCATACTGCAGAATGCCCTCGACGTATATCCCGATTCGCGGCTACTCGCCGCGTATGCGCGGTGCGAGCCCGCAGAGGCTCCCGCACGCATCCAGCGCGCCGAGGCATGGCTGGCCCGGCATCCGGACAATCCGGCACTGTTGCGCGTACTGGGTGACCTGTGCCTGCGCGCGCGCCTGTGGGGTGCTGCCGAATCCTACCTCCAACGGAGCCTGCAACAACGCGACGATCCGCGCACACACGCGTTGCTGGGCACTTTGTATGACCATCTCGGACGCGGTACCGAAGCCATCCAGCATTGGCGCCTTGCCACGGCGGGGCTGATCGCGCTGCGGGCGCTCGACAGCACCGACGCCCTGCCGGCGGCGGAGACCGAGCTCGACCCCATGCGCCTGCACGCCGAGGTCAGCGACATCGCAGAGACGGGGCGTCAATTGTCCGGGCCGTCGGAAACGACAAACCCGGGACCCTCGAGTGCGTTGGCTGCCGTGCAGGATGATGCTCTGCCACGGGCCGCCGATGGTGGCGGGGCCGGAGCGCGCAGCGATGCCGACGACATGCTCGAACTGGGCGCGGCTGACCTTCCGCCCACCCATCCGGAGGCGGACATCCCTGATTCCGGCAAGGACAGTCGGTCTGCCCCCGCGGTCTCGTCGGGTGTCTGAACCTCCACGGTGCTGCCAGCCGGGTTTCAACCAGATTTCATTGCCATATTTGCCTATCAATCAAGAAGGACATCTCATGGGTCTGCTTCAAGTCAAGGCCGGCGACAAGTTGCCGGACGAGTTCAACGTCATTATTGAAATTTCGATGAACGCCGAACCGGTAAAGTATGAAGTCGACAAGGACACCGGCGTTCTGGTCGTCGATCGCTTCATGACGACCGCCATGCACTACCCCTGCAATTACGGATATGTGCCGCAAACCCTCTCGGATGATGGTGATCCGGTCGACGTGCTGGTCCTGTCGCCGCTGCCGGTTCGCAGTGGGGCTGTCGTGCGGTGCCGCGCCCTGGGCGTTCTGCAGATGGAAGATGAAGCAGGTGGCGATGCCAAGGTACTGGCCGTGCCGGTCAGCAAGTTGCTACCCTCGCATGCACACCTGAAGTCATATGAAGATGTCCCTGCCATCGAGCTCAAGCGCATCCAGCACTTCTTCGAGCACTACAAGGATCTGGAGGAAGGCAAGTGGGTGAAAGTGAAAGGCTGGCTTGGTCCCGATGCGGCCCGCGACGAAATCCGTCAGAGCTTCGAACGCTACAAGACCGCCGCAAAGTAAATTTCGGGGCGTAGCCGTCGCTGGCAAGGCGTCGTTGTGGCTGCAACGTCGAGTCTGCAGGCATCCCGGCCAGGATGGCCAGCCGCTCGGGCCTCGCGCCAGAGGTCGGGAAGCCCGCATGTAATGCGGACGGCGTCACCGCGGCGTGGCCGACACCGCCGGTCGTTCGGCGATGGTCGCATGCTATAGCGTCGGTCCGCCGACCGGTCGCGCGGCGGCACAGGGCTCGCCCGTCTGCAATGCGTCAAGCAGGCGCAGGAACTCCTGCGGGTTGCGACCCACCATTGTGCTGGTGACGGAAATGTGCTGGATGGTGTTGTCGTGGTCGACGATGACGGTTGCCCGCATCGGCAGCCCCGTTGTGCGTTCACGTATGCCCAGCTGGTCGATGAGGTCACCCGCGGTATCGGCAAACTGATAATGGTTCAGTCGCGACAGCTCGGCGCTCTCGCGGCGCCAGGCCAGCTTGACGAGCTCGTTGTCGGCCGATCCTCCCAGAAGCACGGCGTCGCGTGCCTCGAATTCGGGCGCAAGGCGGGCGAACTCGATGATTTCGGTAGGGCAAAGACGGGAAAAGTCCTTCACGTAAAAATAAATGACCTTCCACTTGCCCGGAAACGAGCTTTCGGTAATGGCTTCGAATGCCGAGATGCCATTCTCCTCGGGCAGGTTGAATCCGGGCTTTACTCCGATGACCTTGAAAGGTTCGATCTTGTCGCCGACAGTTTTCATGACGTGTATGGCTGTAGTCTCCCAGCGTCTGATTCTACTTGTCCGCGCGGGGTAATGTCATGCGTGCGCATAGCCCCCCTTCCGGGCGATTGTGTAGAGTCAGGCTTCCACCTGCTGGCGCGAGCAGGCGTCGCACGATGGCCATCCCCAGGCCAGCACCGCCCGCGCCGGTGCGTGCCTGAGTGCCGCGCACGAAGGGCCTTACCAGGCGTTGGCGTTCCTCTTCAGTGATTCCGGGGCCGCTGTCGCAGACGTCGATGTGAATTGCCTGACCCACCGGATACACCTTGACCGTGATGGCCAGGGCGCCATCGAGACTGCGACCGTACTTGCGTGCATTCTCGATGAGATTGCTGGCAGCACGCTGCAGATTGGCGGGGACGATGCGTGCCCGCAACCCGGGGGTAATTTCCCAGCGCAGGATGCCTCCGTGCGCATGGGTGTACCCTTCCTCACGAACGACCAGTTCGGTCATCACCTGGGATACGTCGATGGGTTCCTGGGTACTCGCCGATGGGCGTGCATATTCCATGAACTGGTCGATCGTGTGCTCGATCTGCGAAAGATCGTGCTCGATGCCTGCGCGTGCCGCCTCGCTCATAGGAGACATCTCCACTTCAAGCCGAATACGGGCAAGCGGGGTGCGCAGGTCATGCGAAATGCCGGCCAGCATGAGGGCGCGATCCGCTTCGGCGCGATCGAGCTCGGCGACCATGCGGTTGAAGCTGGTATTCACCGCACGAATCTCGGGCGGGCCTTTATGTTCCGGCAGCGGGGGCGGAGTCTCGCCGCGTGACAGGGCCTGCGCAGCCCGCGCAAGGCGGGACAGGGGGCGGTTCACGAATCCGACGATGACCGCCGCTCCGGTGAGCGACAGCAACAGGGCAGCCAGACCCCAGCCCACCCATTGGACGCCGGTAGGCTGTTCAGCACGCTCGCGCGCGAGCACGGCCCAGTAGTTGTCGCCCTCAATGGTAAAGCTGACCCAGAGCCCAGGAATGCCATTCACGGCCCACATGATCTGCGTATCGGGGCCGAGCTGCCGTTCAAGCTCGCGTGCTACGCGTTGCAGGAAGGGATCATCGGGAAGCGGTTCAACACGGTCGGTCGCATCGCGCGGGTAGATCTGGATGCCTTCATTGGTGGCCAGATCCAGCAGAAGAAATCGGCGCCGGATAGGCGCCGCATAGACAAGTGCAGCCCTGGTAATGTTGACAGTGGTGACAATCTGCTGCGCCATCTGCCGTGCCCGCGGCTCGAGTTCCATCGTGCGGAACGCCTGTAGCCAGACGGTCAGGCTGGCCAGCATGAGGGCGGCGAGCAGCAGGAAGGTGCGGGCGAACAGGCCCCACCGCGGAGGGGAACCCATGGAGGTGTTGGCTGAATGCGACACACGCGCTTGTGGCGCGCGCAACGCCGAGATCTCAGGTGCCGCCATCCGGTACGAAGACGTAACCCATACCCCAGACCGTCTGTATGAATACCGGTTTCGAAGGATCGGCTTCGATCAGTTTGCGCAGCCGGGATATCTGGACGTCGAGACTGCGATCGAAGGCTTCGTATTCGCGACCACGTGCAAGCTCCATGAGCTTGTCGCGGGATAGGGGTATTTTCGGATGGCGCGCGAACACTTTCAACACCGAAAATTCGCCCGTCGTGATGGGGACGGGTTCGCCGTTCTTCAGCAGGGTGCGGGTCGACAGGTTGAGAACCCAAGGGCCGAATTTCACCCAATCGTCTTCTTCCTGGCTGGGGGCGCCGGGATGCTCTTCGGGCCCACGGCGCCGTAGTACCGCGTTGATGCGCGCCAGCAGCTCGCGCGGGTTGAACGGCTTGGAGAGGTAGTCGTCGGCACCCATCTCGAGGCCGACGATACGGTCGATGTCCTCTGCCTTCGCGGTGAGCATGATGATGGGGGTATTGTTGTGTGATCCGCGCAACCGGCGGCAGATCGAAAGACCATCTTCGCCGGGCAACATGAGGTCGAGAACGAGCAGGTCAAAGTGCTCGCGCTGCCACGCCTTGTCCATGGCGGGTGCGTCTTCCACCGCGACAACATTGAAACCCTGTTCCGATAAATAGCGGCGCAAGAGGTCGCGCAGCCGAGCATCGTCGTCTACCACCAGAATTTTCTTGGGTAGAGCGGGCGAGTTGGAATGAGGCATGGTCATTACACGTGAATGGTTCGACAAATGTAACTGTAGCGAAGACACGCGGCAGGTTCTACGGTTCTACACGCGTTGTTACATATTTACGCGCCTGGTGACGAATTCCTTCTGAACCAGACCTTATGATGAACATTCATATCGAATCACGGCGTATTGGCGGAATTGAAACATGTTGGCCGGCAAAGCGACCCGCATGGCATTTGCGGTTGTTTCCATATCAATCGTGATCGCGCCCTTGACCTGGACCATCGGGGCTGGCGCGAGTTCCACCCGGAGCATGCAGGGGCCCGGACTGCGCGCGGACCCCGATGCCGATCGCACACAACTGCCGTCCGCAGAATGGCAGCACTTGGCAGCCGACCGGGGCCCCATGTTGAGAATGGCTCCCCGTCATCCGGTTGAATCACGCGAGGGCGCGTTGCCGGCGGATTCGGGGCCGCTATGGGTCGCCGATCGAGCCGCAGCCGCCGCTACGATCGATCCGCTTGACATGGATTCTGCACAGCCTCGCCTGAGTTACGGAGAACGTTCCGAACTGCGCGCCCAAGTCATTGAAGCCACCCGCGAAATCTATGCCCGCATGGCCCGTACCGCGCGGGATGGTGTCGAGCGCGGTTTCTTCGACTGGTGGTAGCCGCGCATTGCGGTCGCCTGTTGAGCAGGCCGGCCTCATGCTGGAACGAATCGCCCCGGTCAGCTCCAGCGCGGCTAAAATCGCGCACATGCCCCCATATATCCTCGCTCTCGAAACTTCAGGTTCCATCTGCAGTGTTGCGCTCGAATGCCGTACCGACTCTGGTGTCCAGCGCTGGTACACGGAGCACGATGGCGTTGCCGAACATTCCCTGCGCCTGTTGCCCATGGTTGACTACCTGCTGACTGAGGCCGGCATTTCCGGCAGGCAGCTCAGTGCGGTTGCATTCGGGCAGGGTCCGGGGGGATTCACCGGGTTGCGCGTCGCCTGCGGGGTGGCGCAGGGTCTGGGTTTCGCCCTGGGCATTCCTCTCATTCCAGTGGTATCGAACGCCGCGGTGGCGTCATCACTGCCCGACGTAGCGCCGCGCCTGCGCATCGTCGCTCTGGATGCGCGCATGGAAGAGGTCTATGCCGGTGCCTACTGGATGGGCGAGAACGGGCAGTTGCATAGCATGGAGCGGCCGCTGCTGCTGAACCGCTCTGATGTCGCGTACTGGATACACGGCCAGCTGCCGCACTGGCATCAGGCGGTGTCCGCGGCCGCTGTGACAGCGGACGACACCTCGCCACGCTGGATTCTGGCGGGCGACTGGCTGGAGCCTCAGGAGATCCGCAGCGACTCGACCGAGCAGCCCATGCTCCGTGGCTGGCCGAGCTTCCTCGACCTCCCGGGCAACCTCGACAGCCTCGCTACGGGAAGCTGGTGGGCGCATCGTCTCCGACCGGATGCCCTGTCGGTCGCGCGGCTTGCCTGGCAGGCATGGGACCGAGGCGAGACCGTCGACCCGGCCGATGCGTTGCCGCTTTACGTACGCGACAAGGTAGCCTACACGACGGCAGAGCGCGCGGCCGGGGCGGCAGGCGGAAATCCCAAGGCGCAAGGATGGCAGCCATGACATTGCGTTATGCCAGCATGCGGCAGTCCGACCTGGACGAGGTCATTGAGCTCGAGCGCGCGATCTACACGCACCCCTGGACGCGTGGCAATTTCGCGGACGCCCTGGCCGCGGGCAACCACGGCTGGCTGGTACGTGAGGATGGCAAGCTGGTCGGGTATTGTGTAGTGATGCTCGCTCCCGATGATGCCCACCTGCTGAATATCAGCGTAGCCGGGCACGCACAGGGGCGGGGCATAGGCCGTGGCCTGCTTGAGTGGGTGCACGCACTGGCTCAGGCCCATGGGCTGGAGTCAGTCCTGCTCGAAGTGCGCGTATCCAACGAGCGCGCCATTCGGCTCTACGAGAAGGCAGGCTACATACGCATCGGGAAACGACGCGATTACTATCCCGCGATCAATGGGCGGGAAGACGCCATCGTGATGCGCAAGTACCTGGAAGGGCCTCCAGCTCGTTTGCCTCAGGAGGCTGTGGCCGGATGAAGGGCGATGCATGGAGCCAACTGCCGCCACTGCGCCGCGCCTGGTTGCGTGAATTGGGCATCGAGCAGCTCTGGCTCACCGGTGAGCTCGCACAAGCGCCGGAAGTGTCTCCGGGGGACACGTCCGCCATGGCCATGCCCGAGCCGGTTGTGGAGTCACCGTCGAGCTCGGTGACCCCTGTACCGCCCGCCGGCCCGAGCGTTCAGCATGCGCCATTGATCGCGCGGGGGAGCGAAGCATCGTGCTCCGGCGGCACGGAGCAGGGGGCAGCCGCTTTCGCCGTTCGTCGTCTGGCAGAGGTGGGCAGCGATTGCTGGATCCTGCATTTCCGGCGTGGTCAAGGTCGCAGCGGCGGGGCAGCCGGCGGCGCGCATCATGTGGTACTGACGCGTCAGCGTGGGGAAGGGGTGCGAGCGCTGCTGGTGAATATCCTGGCTAGCATGGGTGCGGCGCCGTGCGGCCATGGCCGCCGATTGCGCATGCAGTCCGACGCCACGCAGGCAACGCAGGGCACCGTCGTGCTGCAAGCCGAGGAAGCGGCATGGCTGCAGCAATCAACGGATGCGTATGTGTGGGTGTTCGATGACGAACTGTCCAGTAGCCGCGCAAGCAGCGGCGGCAGCGGCACGAATAAGCCTGACGCTTGCACCGAACTGGCGTTTTCCGCACCGGACGGCAATGTGATCAGGTGCGTGGCGGTCGCATTTCTGCCAGCACCGTTTACCCTGATGCGCAGCGCCGCAGCCAAGCGGAGTACCCTGGAGACCATGCTGGCGGCCAGATCCGCTACGGTGTAGCCGAAGGCAGAGGGCAGCCAACGAGGCAGTGAGTCCGGGAAACGGGGTGTCGTCTGATGCCGGCAATCAGCGCCGCAGCGCAGTTCCGTAGTTGTGGTTGCCGATCTCGTCGTCGAGCCCGGGGTTGCGGATATGGTTGATCCGGTTCCAGATAATGATGGCCACCATCAGCGCTGCGACCAGCAGCCCGAACATCACGATGATGATGCCGATGGGCACCTTGAGCCACAGGAGCAGGGAATACACCGCCACCATGAGCAGGATGTTGGTCTGTTCGTTGATGTTCTGCACGGCGATGGAGTGGCCGGCCGACAGCAGCACGTGACCGCGATGCTGAAGCAGGGCATTCATGGGGACCACGAAGTATCCGCCCAGGCCGCCGATGAGAATCAGCAGCAGGTAGACCGCGATCATGTTGTGAACAAAGGGCATGAGCAACACGACCAGCCCCATGATCACCCCCATGGGCAGCGTGTTCAGCGCCCGTTTCAACGGGATGCGGCCAGCCAGCATGGCGCCCAGTATGGTACCGATGGCGGCAATGCCCATGAGGATGGATGACTGGTCGAGACTGAGCCCCAGTTGCTGGCTGCCCCACTCGATGACGACCATCTGGAGCGTCGCGCCCGCACCCCAGAAGAGGGTAGTGACCGCAAGCGAAATCTGCCCGAGCTTGTCGCGCCAGAGGATGCTGACATAGTAGGCAAACTCGCGGATGAGCTTCACGGGGTTGGCGTGCTGCGGCGGGTACACCACCCCGGTACGGGGAATCAGCAAATTGAAGAAGGCGGCAATGCCATAGACCAGGGCAATGACGACAATCGCGGCTTCAGCCGGCGTGTCGACCGACGGAAAGAGGCGCAGCGCGAGCAGATGATCAGCAACGGCTGGCGTAATGAGGGCGCCACCGAGCATGACCCCGAGGAGGATGGACACGACGGTAAGCCCTTCGATCCAGCTATTGCCCTTGACCAGCAATGATGGCTTCAGCATTTCGGTGACGATGCCGTATTTCGCCGGCGAATAGGCTGCTGCCCCCACACCGACAAGGGCGTAAGCGGCAAGCACCAGGTATTGCTGCTGCACCGGGCTGAGGCCCATGCAGTTGTAGAACAGCATGATGAGGCAGCCCGCCACCTTCAGCGCATTGGTGCAGAACATGACCCGGCCTTTGGGCATGCAGTCGGCAAACGCACCCACGAAAGCTGCCATGACCACGTAGGAAAGGGCGAACGACCATTTCGCCATGGGCGCCATCCACGCTGGACCATCGAGCTGCTGCAGCAGGGCGATGGCGGCAATGAGCAACGCGTTGTCGGCCAGGGATGAGAAGAACTGCGCCGCCATGACGACATAGAAGCCGCCGGGAATAATGCCCCTGGCGGCCCGAATACGGCGCGCGCGCTCTCGGATCGCTTGGGATCGGGCATCCTTCCTGGAAGACTTGCGGGCCGGTTCGGTTAACAAATGTGACATCGCCTGCGCTGGTTTGGACCGTGGCCGCTACCTGGAAACAGAGGGTTGCACGATGCCTGCTCTTACCTGTCGTTTCGCAACAAGTTGGTAAGGCGGGTGGGGTATTATACGAATCACTTTCCGCTCTTGCCTTACAACTCTTACATTTTGACAATCGGTCAGGCCCGGTGCGTCTCACCCAGATCAAACTCGCAGGCTTCAAGTCATTCGTCGATCCCACCCATATCCACATCCCCAGTCAGCTGGTCGGCGTGGTGGGCCCGAACGGCTGCGGCAAATCGAACATAATCGATGCGGTGCGCTGGGTGCTCGGCGAGACACGAGCTTCCGAGCTGCGTGGCGAATCGATGCAGGACGTCATCTTCAACGGTTCCAGTACACGCAAACCGGCGGCGCGCGCCTCGGTCGAGCTGGTGTTCAGCAACGAGAATTCGCGCGCGCTCGGCCAGTGGTCGCAGTATTCCGAGATTTCCGTCCGACGGGTCCTGACGCGCGATGGCACCAGCGCATACTACATCAACAACCAGCAGGTGCGCCGGCGCGACGTGCACGACATTTTCCTCGGTACCGGACTGGGGTCACGCGGCTATGCCATCATCGGCCAAGGCATGATTTCGCGCATCATCGAAGCACGCCCGGAAGAACTGCGCATCTTTCTCGAAGAAGCCGCCGGTGTTTCGCGTTACAAGGAGCGCAGGCGCGAAACGGCCAACCGCCTCGAAAGCACGCGCGAGAACCTGGTGCGGGTGGAAGACATCCTGCGCGAGCTTACGGACCAGCTCGAGCGGCTCGAGGCCCAGGCAGAAGTGGCCACCCGCTACCAGCAGCTTCAGGCAGAAGGCGAGCAGAAACTGCACGCGCTGTGGTTGCTGAAAAAGCAGATGGCGGAGGAAACGCGCCAGCGCAAGGCGCGTGAAGTCGAGCAGGCGCAGAACGAGCTCGAGGCCGCGCTGGCGCAGCTGCGGCACCAGCAGGCGAACCTCGAATCGATGCGCCAGGCGCATTACGCCGCTGGCGACACCGTGCATGCCTTGCAGGGTGCACTGTATGAGGCCAACAGCGAGGTCAGTCGCCTCGAAGCCGAGATCCGCTACGTCGTGGACGCACGCAACAGGCTGCAGCAGCAGCGTGCCCAGCTGCAGGAGTCGATTGAGCGCGCCCGTGCGGAACAGCAGGAAGGCGAAGAGCTCCTGGCAGTGGCCGAGGAAGAGTTGGCATTGTGCGCGGCGCGGACGGAAGAAGCGCGGGCTGCGCTTGACGACGCGCAAGGGCAGTTGCCTGCTCTGGAAGAGCGGGTGCGCGAGGGCATGATGGCGTTGTCGCAGCAGCGCAGCGAGCTTGCCCAGGTGGAACAGGCGCTTGCGCTTACCGCGCAGTCGCAGCGAGAAGCCGACCGGCAGCTGCAGCAGCTGGTGGCGCGGCGCGAACGGCTGCAATCGCATGCGAGCAATCTGGTCGAACCCGACCTCGACCGCATTCGGCAGGTCGAGGGCGACCTGGCCGTCACCCGGCAGCGCGTGCAGGAATGTGAAGCGGCATTGCTCGAGCTGGAAGAGAAGCTGCCGCAGCTGGATTCAGAACGGCGCCGCGCGCAACAGCATGCCCAGCAGGAGGCCGGCCGCGTGGCCACCATTGAGGCGCGGCTCGGTGCACTGACCCGCTTGCAGCAGGACGTCCAGCAGAGGGGCGAGTTGCAGCCCTGGCTCGAGAAGCACGAGCTCGCCCAGCGCACCCGCCTGTGGCAGCGCCTGGAAGTGCAGCCAGGCTGGGAGGTGGCCATCGAAGCCGTGCTGCGCGAACGTCTGGCGTCCATCGAGCTGAACGATCTGGAATGGGCTGCAGGTTTCCTGCGCGACGCCCCTCCGGCACGCGTGGCTTTCTTCCAGATGCCTGTTCCAGCGGTGCTTCAGGTTGAGAGCAACGGCCTCGTTCCGGCCATGTCGGTGTTGCGAATTACCGATCCCGCATTGCGCACCCTGGTACAGGGCTGGCTGCGGGGTGCGTATCTCGCGGAAGACGCTGTACAGGCACTGCGTGCCAGGGCAACCTTGCCGGCTGGCGGGGTTTTTGTGGTGCCGGCGGGTCATCTCATCGACGCGAACGGCATCCAGTTCTATGCGCCCGATTCCGAACAGGCGGGCATGCTGGCGCGCCAGCAGGAAATTGGCAATCTTGCTCGCGAACTGAAAGCCCAGCAGCTGCTGGCGGATGAAGCGCGCACGGCAGCCTCGCATGCCGAGGCGGCCTACCAGCAACTGGCTCAGGCATTGCCCGCCGCACGGCAGCGCCTGGCTGAGGTCACCTCGCGGCAGCACGAGCTGCAGCTCGAGCATGAACGGCTGTTGCAGCAGGCGGCACAGTCTGAGGAAATGCAGCGTCGGCTGGCTGAGGAGCGTGCCGAGATCGATGCGCTCGAGGAGGAGCTGCGGGCGCAGCGCGAAGAGGCGGAGGCCCGGTTCGAGACGCTGGATTCCGAACTTGCGGAACGGCAGGAGACATTTGCCCAGCGGGAAATGACGCTCGAGCATCTGCAGGCCGAAGTCGACACGGCGCGCGAACGGGTACGCGAGCTCGAAAGGGTTGCCCAGCAGGCCGAGTTTGACGAGCGCTCGGCTGAGGCGCGCATCGCAGAACTGCGGCGCATGCTGCAACGCGCAGGTGAGCAGCTCGAGCGGGCCGCGCGTGATGTGGTCCGGGTCGACGAGGAACTGCAGCAACTTGATGACCAGGCGGCACAGGCTGGCCTGCAGTCGGCGTTGGCCCTGCGTGCCGAGCGTGAGCAGGCGCTGGCGCGTGCACGTGCCGAGCTGGATGCGCTCACGGCCGAACTGCGCAAGGCCGACGAACAACGCCTCGAAATCGAGCGTTCGCTCGAGCCATACCGGAACCGGATCACGCAACTGCAGCTCGAAGAGCAGGCGGCGCGGCTTGAGCTCGAACAGTACGCCCGGCAGCTCGACGAGAACCAGGTCAACCAGCAGGCATTGCTCGCATGGCTGGACGAGGCACCGCAGGAGCGGCGGCGTGCGACCTGGCTGCAGGCCGAAGTGCAGCGTATCGGGCGTGAAGTGGCGGCGCTTGGAGCTGTCAACCTCGCGGCGCTTGAGGAACTCGCGGCGGCGCGCGAACGTCAGAGCTTCCTGCTTGCGCAGCGCAACGACCTCGTGACTGCCATCGACACTCTGGAAGACGCGATCCGTCGCATCGACCGCGAGACCCGTCAGCTGTTGCAGGAAACCTTCGATACGGTCAACCGGCACTTCGGGGAACTGTTTCCACAGCTCTTCGGCGGCGGTGAAGCACGGCTTATCATGACCGGCGAAGAAATTCTCGATGCGGGCGTGCAGGTCATGGCGCAGCCGCCGGGCAAGCGCAACAGTACGATTCATCTTTTATCGGGCGGCGAGAAGGCGCTGACCGCGACGGCGCTGGTATTCGCCCTGTTCAAGCTGAACCCGGCCCCGTTCTGTCTGCTTGATGAGGTCGATGCGCCGCTTGATGACGCCAATACCGAACGTTACGCCAATCTGGTCCGAAGCATGAGCGAACACACACAGTTTCTATTCATTTCTCACAACAAGATTGCCATGGAGATGGCGCATCAGCTGATCGGCGTTACCATGCAGGAACAGGGTGTCTCGCGTATCGTCGCGGTGGACATCGATGCTGCCGTGAAACTGACTGCAGAAACGGCCTGAGCCTGAACCGGTGAAAACATGAGCGAACTGCAAATCGGTCTCATCGCCCTTGGCGTTATTCTGATCATCGTCGTGCTCAGCCTCAACTGGTGGCAGGATCGACGTATCCGTCGGCGCATGCAGGATCAGTTCGCGCACGAGGGTGAGGATCCACTCCTTGGCGACGCAGAAAAGCCGGTCCGCTCGCGCCGCGACGACTCAGGGTCGAACCGTCGGCGCCACCGTGAGCGTCGCGAGCCCGAGTGGCGGACACCGGCACAGATTGATCCAGTCAACCCCGATGGCCGCCTCGAACCAGGCGTAACCCATGACCTCGCGGAAGTCGACGACCACGAAGAACCGGATGCGCGCACGGAAGCGGTCATCGACATCGTGTTCGTGCAGCCGGTGGCGGCGGAAGACCTCATGCCGCTGGTGCGCGACGTGCGCCAGGCTGGTCGCAAGATGTTGCGCGTGTTCTACCGCACGACACGTGGCGTGCATTGTGCACGCCTGCGCCTCGGGGAACAGTATGCCTCAATGCAGATTGCCGTCCTCCTGGCCAATCGCAGTGGTGTGCTCACGCCCACCGAGTGGGCGCAGGCCTGGGCGCAGGCTCAACGCATCGCCGATGCATTCGACGCTGAAGTGGAAGGACCCGACCCGAAGGAAGTCAGCCAGCGTGCAACCGAACTGGATGCACTATGCGCCTCGCTCGATACCTCGGTCAGCCTCACCGTGAAGCCGCGCGGGGGCGCACAGTGGCGCGAGCCGCAGATCCTTGCCGCGGCGCGCAGTGTCGGTTTCAGCGATCAGCCGGGTGGAGGCGAGCTTCACTGGCTCGACGAGAACAATGCAGTACGGTTCAGCCTGATGTACCCTCAGGGCGGCCAGCGCAACTCCCCCCAATACCACTCGATCAGCCTGCTGCTGGATGTGCCGCGCAGTCCCGCTGTCCCCAGCGCTTTTGCCGACATGGCCGACGTAGGCCGCATGCTGGCGCGCAAGTTGGATGGCGAACTGGTGGACGATAACGGTCTGCCGCTCGCCGAGGGGTGTGAAGCCGCTGTCGATACCCAGTTGCGCCAGCTGTACGCGGAACTTGAGAAGGCAGGCTTTACGTCCGGTTCATCACGCGCGTTGAGGGTGTTCGCGTGAGCCTGCCGCAGGACCCTCTGCATGCCCGCCTGGATGAGCTGCGGGCGCTGATTCGCGAGCACGACCACCGCTACTACGTGCTTGACGACCCGATCATTACGGATGCCGAATACGACACCCTGTTCCGGGAACTGCAGGCGATCGAACGGGAACATCCGGAATGGATCACGCCCGACTCCCCCTCACAGCGGGTGGGAGGGGCGCCGGCCACCGAGCTTGACACGGTGCGCCACGAGATTCCCATGCTGTCGCTGGCCAATGCTTTCGACCCAGACGAGGTGCAGGCATTCGACAGACGCGTCGCAGAGTCGTTGCGGGCAGCCGGCATGCTGGATGCCAGCGAGGCCGTCGAATATGCATGCGAGCTGAAGTTCGACGGGCTGGCGATCAGCCTCATGTATGAAGATGGCGTACTTGTGCAAGGCGCTACCCGGGGCAGTGGCGAGATCGGCGAAGATGTCACGGCCAACGTGCGCACCATTCGTGCGATTCCCTTGAGGCTGAAGCAGCCCGTTCCCGGGACACTGGAGATCCGGGGTGAGGTGCTCATGTTCCGCGCCGATTTCGAGCGCCTCAATGCAGAGCAGGCAGCGCGGGGGCAGAAAGTGTTCGTGAATCCGCGCAACGCAGCCGCGGGAAGCCTGCGGCAGCTTGATGCGCGCATTACGGCGCAACGGCCCCTGCGGTTTTTTGCCTATGGCCTGGGACAGGTCGATCAACCTCCCGAGCTGGAAACTCATAGTGCAATCCTCGACTGGCTGCTGGAGCTCGGGGTGAGCGTCAATCCGTTCCGGCGGTGCGTCCGGGGTGCGAGCGGTCTGCTCGCCTTCTTCGACGACGCATCGCGCCAGCGGCCCGAGCTGCCATACGACATTGATGGCGTCGTGTACAAGGTGAACCGGCTCGATGCACAACGGCAGCTGGGGTTCGTCTCGCGCGCGCCGCGGTTTGCCATCGCTCACAAGTTCCCCGCCCAGGAGAAGACCACACGCCTGCTTGACATCGAGATCCAAGTGGGGCGCACCGGCGCGATCACGCCGGTGGCGCGTCTCGAGCCCGTGTTCGTGGGTGGGGTGACGGTCACCAACGCAACCTTGCACAACGAGGACGAAATCCGGCGCAAGGATCTGCGCATCGGCGACATGGTCATCGTGCGGCGGGCGGGTGACGTCATTCCCGAGGTGGTGGGGCCGGTGCCCGGGCTTCGTCCGGCTGACGCACGCGAGTTTCACATGCCCGATGTGTGTCCGGCGTGCGGTTCAGCCATCGAACGGCCAATCGGCGAAGCCATCGCCCGCTGCACCGGCGGTCTGGTCTGCCCGGCGCAACGCAAGCAGGCGATCACGCACGCGGCGAGCCGGCGCGCGCTCGACATCGACGGCCTGGGCGAGAAGCTGGTCGACCAGCTGGTCGATAGCGCGCGCGTGCGTACGCTGGCCGACCTCTTCACGCTGACCGTCGAAGAGCTGGCGGGCTATGAGCGCATGGGGCCAAAATCGGCGCGCAACCTGGTCGAGGCCATCGATCGCGCGCGGCGCCCGGAGCTGGCACGCTTCCTGTATGCGCTGGGGATACGGCACGTAGGCGAAACGACGGCGCGCGATCTGGCACTGTACTTCGGTTCGCTGGATGCCATCATGCAGGCCACGGAAGACGACCTGTTGCGTGTGCCCGATGTCGGCCCGGTGGTCGCCGCGTCGATTGCCCATTTTATGGCCGAGCCGCATAACCGCGAAGTCATTCATCAGCTCGTGCATGAGCACGGTGTGGAACCGCAGGCGCCCGTGCGCGCGGCGCAGGCCGCAACGGCCCTGGCGGGCAAGTCCTTCGTGCTGACAGGCACCTTGCCCAATTGGACCCGCGAAGAGGCTTCCCGGCGCATCGTGGCGGCAGGTGGCAAGGTCACGGGGTCCGTATCGCGCAAGACCGACTATGTCGTCGCGGGTACGGACCCCGGCAGCAAGCTGCAGCGTGCAGAAGAGCTGGGCATCCCGGTACTGGATGAAGAAGGATTGCGGAGATTGCTAGGAGAGTCCTGATGCGAGCCATTCTTGGCGGAAGCGGGTTTTATCGCCTGACCGGTATGGAGACAACGCGCCGGAAGGTGGCTCGAACACCCTACGGTCTACCGTCGGGCGCGTTGACATTCGGCCGGATCAACGGGTGCGAGGAGATCGTTTTCCTGCCCCGGCACGGCTATGGGCATACGCTCGCGCCCCATCTCATCAACTACCGCGCCAACATCTGGGGCCTGCGCAGCGTAGGCGTCACCGAGATCATCGCCATCTCGACGGTCGGGGGCATCCGGGCTGACATCCCGCCGGGGAGCATCGTGCTGCCCGACCAGATCATCGATTACACCTGGGGGCGCGTAAACACCTTCATCGACGAGAACACGCCACCCGTACACATCGACATGACCACGCCATATTCCGACCGTCTGCGCAAGGAACTGCGCGAGTCGGCACAAGCTACCGGGGTGGTACTGGTGGATGGCGGCACCTACGGCTGTACTCAGGGCCCGCGCCTGGAGACCGCGGCCGAGATCCGCAGGATGGCACGCGACGGCTGTGACATCGTGGGCATGACAGGCATGCCAGAGGCAGCACTGGCGCGCGAGTTGGGCATCGAATACGCCGCCATATGCGTAGTCAGCAATTTTGCGGCAGGGGTGGGGCCGAGCGCGCGGTCGATCGCCTACCAGGATGTCCAGTCCGTGTACGAGAGTGCCATCCAGACGGTACAGCAGGTGCTTGCGCACTGGTGCCGGCGCAGGCCAGGCTCTGCATGTGAAGCCGTGGCGCCGTGCTCGGCGGAGACGCAGGTCACATCCTGAGCGGTCCGCGGTTGACATACGTCATCCGGGTACGCGTCATTCGTTGCGGAGCGTGCGCAGCAAGTCTTCCTCGAAACGGATCTGGGCGCGCTCCCCCAGAATGGCGCCGCTGATCACGAACATGTCTTCCACGCGTTCGCCCAGCGTCGTAACCTTCGCCATGTGCAGGTGAATGTCGTGGCGATCGAACACGCGGGCCAGGCCGTGCAAGAAACCCGGGCGGTCTGTAGCCGTTACTTTCAGGACCCAGTTGGCGCCACGTTCGTCGGGGTGCAGCTCGATGGCGGGCTCGACCGGAAAGATGCGGGAACGTCTTGATGTACGCGTGATGGTAGCCTGCCGTTCCGGCAGATGGCCATGCGTGCGCTCCAGAAAGCCGGGGAGCTCATGCTCGAGCGTTTCGATCCATGCACGCTGGTCGCGTTCGTCGGCAGGCACGATCACGATGAAGCTGTTGAGCACCCAGCCGTGGCGAGTCGTGTGCAGGCGCGCATCCTGGATGCTCAGACGCTCGCTTTCGAACCATGCGCACTGGCGCGTGAACAGATGCTCGCTTTGCGGCGCATAGACGACTACCTGCACGCTGTCGTCGTCGATCACGCGGGCATTTACCACCGGGCTGGGGTTGCTGACCTTGTTGTACAGGTGCTCAGCATGCCAGGCGATGTCGGATGCCTCATTGCGCAGGAAATAGGCGATGTCGAGTTCATTCCACAGGGCAAGATAGGCATCGTGGGGCACGCCTTGCTGGGCCAGTAGTCTGGCGGCTTCCTGCTTGCGCAGGGCGAGCAGCGCCGAAGGGTTGGTGCTGGCACCTCCGAGCACTGCGCGCGTCTTGCGGTAGAGGTCCTCGAGCAGCCGCCCTTTCCAGCTGTTCCACACGCGCGGACTGGTGCCGCGAATGTCGGCTACCGTAAGCAGATACAGCGCGTCCAGGCGGCGTGGAGTGCCCACCCGCTGCGCGAAATCGCGGATCACCTGCGGATCCGACAGATCCTGTTTCTGGGCAACGCTCGACATCAGGAGATGATCGCGCACCAGAAACTCGACCAGGTCGGCATCTTCAGGCTCGAGGCCATGCTGACGCGCAAAACGACGAACCTCGATGGCTCCCAGCTCAGAGTGGTCGCCTCCGCGGCCCTTGGCGATGTCGTGGAAGAGTGCGGCAACGTACAGCAACCAGTGCCGATCGAAATTGGCGATGAGATCGCTGCACAACGGGTATTCGTGGGCGTGCTCCGGCATGGTGAACCGGCGCAGATTGCGGATCACCATCAGCGTATGCTGATCCACCGTGTACACGTGGAAGAGGTCGTGCTGCATCTGCCCGACCACGCGCCGGAATGGTGGCAGATACTGGGCAAGAATGCCAAGGTCGTTCATGCGGCGCAGCTCGTGCACGATGCCGCGCGGCTGCTGGAGTATGGTCAGGAACAGCTTGCGCGCCACCGGATTGGCACGGAACTGCGCGTCGATGCGGCCACGGGCATGCCAGATGGCGCGCAGCATGCGGGCCGACATGCCCTGCAGGTCGGAGTTCTGCTGCATCACCAGGAAGGCGCGTAGCAACAGCATGGGCTTGCGCTCGAAGGCATCATCGCGGCGCATGTCGAGCAGCCCGCGACGCTTGACGAAGTCGTCGTCGATGTCGGTGAGGGCATCGTTGGGGTCGGGGAACAGGCGGGCCTCGATGTTCTGTACCAGAATGGCGTTCAGCTGGGTGACACTGTGCGCGGCGCGATAGTAGCGCTGCATGAGCACCTCGCTGGGGCGCCGCCCGCCACTGGCTTCGATCTGGTAGATCTCGGCGAGCGCTGTCTGATGATCGAACAGGATGCGGTCTTCACGGCGCCGGGCAAGCAGGTGCAGTTCTATGCGCAGGCGCTTGAGGGTCTGTTCGGCACGCCGTAGCTGACGCGCCTCGTCGGCGGTCAGGAGGCCTGCATCGGCAATCTGACGCCAGGTCCGTCCGTACCCCGCGGCGCGCGCCATCCAGAGGATGACCTGCAGGTCGCGCAGTCCGCCCGGAGCTTCCTTGCAGTTGGGTTCGAGCGCGTACGGTGTGTTCTCGTGCCGTGTATGCCGCTGCTGCATCTCGAGCCGTTTGGTCTGGAAGAAGGCTCTGGCGTCGAGCTGCGCGTTGAGTTGCTGGGTGAGCTGCCGCATGAGCGAACGGCTGCCTGCAAGCCAGCGGGCTTCCAGCAACGCGGTCTCGACGGTGATGTCGGCCGCGGCTTCCTCGATGCACTGGGTTACCGTGCGTACACTATGCCCCGGCTCGAAACCGATGTCCCACAGGGCCGTGAGAAAACGCGAGATGGCCGCCTCGGCCTCGGCGTCTGGAGGCGTGGGCAGCAGGATCAGGATGTCGACGTCGGAATAAGGATAGAGTTCCCCCCGTCCGTAACCTCCAACGGCGGCAAGCGCGCTGTCGGGGGGCAGGGGATAAAGCGTGAGCAACTGCAGGAGGACGCGGTCGGTGATGCGGCGCAACCCCTGCAGGAGGGGGTCGCAGCGTCGGTTGGTGCGGTAGGTGGCGATGACCTCGGCGCGCCTTTGCTGCAACGTGTCGCGCAATCGCATCAACGTCTGTTGGCTGTCGGAGACCTCGGACTGCAATTGCGCCAGTGACATGGTCAGCTCGCTTGAATGAAGGCCGGGGGCGCTGGCATGTTCGGCGAGACCGTGAGGACCTCAAAACCGTCGGCGGTGACACGAACCGTATGTTCCCACTGCGCCGAAAGGCTGCGGTCGCGGGTGACGACCGTCCAGCCATCGGGCAGCTGCCGTATGTCGCGCTTGCCCGCGTTGATCATGGGTTCGATCGTGAAAATCATACCCTCAACCAGCTTCACGCCGGTACCTGGACGGCCATAGTGCAGAACCTGAGGATCTTCATGAAACCGGCGTCCGATGCCGTGGCCGCAATATTCCCGCACCACCGAGAAACCGTTCTGCTCGGCATGCTTCTGTATGGCATGGCCGACGTCACCCAGGGTGGCACCGGGACGCACCTGCGCGATGCCGATCCACATGCATTCGAAGGTGACGTTGATGAGGCGGCGCGCCAGGATGGACGGTTCGCCCGCCACGTACATGCGGCTGGAGTCGCCATACCAGCCATCCTTGATGACGGTGACGTCGATATTCACGATGTCGCCGTTCTTGAGAACCTTGTCGCCTGGAATGCCATGGCAGACCACATGGTTCACCGAGGTGCAGATGGCGCCGGTGAAGGGTGGGTAACCGGGGGGCGCATAGCCGATCGTGGCCGAGCGCACGCCGAGCTCGGCCATGCGCTGCTGGCAGAGGCGGTCGAGCTCGCCAGTGGTGACACCCGGTTTTACGTGGGGCGTGATGAAATCGAGAATGTCG
>ERZ777003.1151-NODE-1151-length-43065-cov-16.208649_pt1 | contig 43065 bp, 29 predicted proteins | sample MGYA00374956_ERZ777003 | MGnify/ENA primary metagenome ERZ777003 (study PRJEB29302, sample SAMN06268252) | bioreactor metagenome | isolation source: Joint BioEnergy Institute, California, USA | place: USA:Joint BioEnergy Institute, California, USA | collected... | reverse complement strand
CTCAGTTCTTGGTTCTCAGTTCTGAGTCCTCAGTTCTGGGTTCTTGGTTCTAACGGGCCTCGTGGCGCACCACGCCGATCCTGAGCGTCCGGCCCTCAAGCTCCAGCTCGGCGCTGTGCGCGCTTGCCGGCGGGGCGCTCAGCACCAGGTCGTTCGCCAGGGTCTCCTCGCGCACGTAGTCGCCCCACGTGCGGAGCATCCCCTCCACCTCCGCGTCGCCGTCCGCCCCGCCGAGGTACACGACGATGCGGTCCGCGATGGCGAAGCCGGCCTCCTTGCGCGCGTCCTGGATGTGGCGCACCAGCTCGCGCGCCATGCCCTCGGCGGTGAGCTCCGGCGTCAGCGTCGTGTCGAGCGCCACCAGCACCCCGGCGTCCTCCGCCACGGCGTACCCCTCCGGCGAGGAGCTCTCGACCAGCAGCTCCTCCGGCAGCAGCTCGAGCGTCTGCCCGTCCACCGCCAGCGTCACCGTCCGGCCCTCCTCGACCGCCCGCGCCGCCGCGCGCGCCGCGTCGCCCGAGAGCTCCTTGAGCGCGGCCGTCAGCGCCGGCACCAGCCTGCCGTACTTCTTGCCGACCAGGCGCAGGTTCGGCTTGAAGCGGTACTCCACCAGCTGCGCCGAGCTGTCCAGGTAGCGCACCGCCTTGACGTTCAGCTCGTCGCGCAGCTCGGCCTCGAAGCGCCGCAGCCCCTCGGCCGCCGACACCGGCGTGCGCACCAGCATCTCGCTCAGCGGCTGCCGCACCCGCAGCCCGGCCGCCCTGCGCGCCGCCCGCCCGAGCGACACCACCTTCAGCAGCATCTCGGTGTCCGCCACCAGCTGCTCGTCCAGCAGCGCCTCGTTCACCTGCGGCCAGCGCGCCAGGTGGACCGACTCGGCATCCGCCTGGCCGTCGCCGGTCGCCAGGCCGGCCAGGTTCTGGTACATCGCCTCGGCGACGAACGGCACGTACGGCGCCATCAGCTTGGCCGTCGTCATCAGGCAGGTGTAGAGCGTCGTGTAGGCCGCCTGCTTGTCGGCGTCGGCCTCGCTCTTCCAGAAGCGCCTCCGGTTGCGGCGCACGTACCAGTTGGACAGCTCGTCCACGAACTCCTCGATCGCCCGCGCCCCCGTGGTGACGTCGTAGTCCTCGAACGCCGCCGTCACGTCGCGCACCAGCCCGTTGAGCCGCGCCAGCGCCCAGCGGTCGATCGGCGCCTGCGGCGGCGGGGCGTTCTCCGCAGATGCCGGCGTCCACCCGTCCAGGTTCGCGTAGGTCACGAAGAACGCGTAGGTGTTCCAGAGCGTGAGCAGGAACTTGCGCAGGCTCTCGCCCACCAGCGCGCTCGAGAAGCGCCGCGGGCTGCCGGGCGGCGCGGCGGTGAACAGGTACCAGCGCAGCGCGTCGGCCCCGTGCTCGCCGATCACCGTCCACGGGTCCACCACGTTGCCCCGCGACTTGCTCATCTTCTGGCCCTCGGCGTCCAGGATGTGGCCGAGGCAGATCACATTCTTGAACGCCGGCCGGCTGAAGAGCAGCGTCGAGAGCGCGTGCAGCGTGTAGAACCAGCCGCGCGTCTGGTCCACCGCCTCGCAGATGTAGTCCGCCTGCTTGGCGACCTCGTACACCTCCTGGTTCTCGAACGGGTAGTGCCACTGCGCCACCGGCATCGCGCCCGAGTCGTACCAGGCGTCGGCCACGTCCGGGATGCGCCGCATCAGGCCGTGCTCCGGGTCAACCCAGGTCACCTCGTCCACGTACGGCCGGTGCAGGTCCAGGTCCTTCAGGCTGCGGCCGCACTTCTGCTCCAGCTCGGCCACCGAGCCGATGCACTCGGCGTGCCCGTCCTCGCCGACCCAGATCGGCAGCGGCGTGCCCCAGTAGCGCTCGCGGCTGACCGCCCAGTCGATGTTGTTCGCCAGCCAGTTGCCGAAGCGCCCCTCCTTGACGTGGTCCGGCACCCAGTGGATGCGCCGGTTGTTCTCGATCAGCCCGTCCTTCTCCGCCGTGGTGCGGATGTACCACGAGCGCTTGGCGTAGTACAGCAGCGGCGTGTCGCAGCGCCAGCAGAACGGGTACGAGTGCTTGACCCGCCCGCTTCGGAACAGCAGCCCGCGCTCCTTCAGGTTGCGGGTGATGTCCGGGTCGGCCTGCTTGAAGAACTTGCCCGCGAAGCCGAGCTCGCCGAACTCGGGCAGCACCTCGCCCGCGAGGTCCACCGAGAACAGCGTCGGCAGCCCGTGCTTGCGGCCGATCTCCAGGTCGCCGTAGGCCGGCGCGATGTGCACGATGCCGGTGCCGTCCTCCAGGCTCACGTAGTCGTCGGCGATCACCCGGTAGGCGCTGTCCCAGTCCACCGTGTCGCCCGGCCCCGGCACGCCCTGGAACAGGTTCTCGTAGCGCACGCCCACCAGCTCCTTGCCGATGAACGTCCGCTCCACCTCAGCCCCCTCGCCGAGCACCTGCTCCACCAGCGCCTGCGCCATGACGACCCGCTCGCCCTCGGCGCCCTCGCCCTGCCCCGGCAGGCGAACGAGCGCGTACTCCGCCTCCGGCTTGACCGCCAGCGCCACGTTCGCCGGCAGCGTCCAGGGCGTCGTCGTCCACGCCAGGAAGGACGCCCCCCGCAGGTGCTGCGCCACGCCCTCGCCGTCATCGCGCACCCGGAACCGCACCCACACGCTCGGGTCGTCCACATCGTCCTTGAACCCCAGCGCGACCTCGTGGTCCGAGAGCGACGTGCCGCAGCGCGGGCAGTGCATAGTGACCTTGTAGTCGCGGAAGAGCAGGTTCCGGTCCCAGAGCTGGCGGAAGATCCACCACAGCGACTCGATGTACTTGTTGTCGTAGGTGTAGTAGCCGTCCTCGCTCACCCAGTAGGCGATGCGCTCGGTGAACACCTTCCAGTCCTGGATGTACTCCCACACGCTCTTGCGGCACTCGGCGTTGAACGCGGCGATGCCGTAGCGCTCGATGTCGGGCTTGCCGCTGAAGCCGAGCTTCTTCTCGACCTCGATCTCCACCGGCAGGCCGTGCGTGTCCCACCCCTCGCGCCGCCCGATGATCCTGTAGCCCTGCATGGCGCGGTAGCGGCAGATCACGTCCTTGAAGACCCGCGAGATCGTGTGGTGGATGCCCGGCCGCCCGTTGGCGGTCGGCGGCCCCTCGTAGAAGACGAAGGGCTTGTCGCCGGCCTCCAGGCTCTTCTCGACGATCCGCCTGGCCTTCCACAGCTCGAGCACCGACTCCTCGAGCTTCGGGAAGCTCACCCTGGTGTCGACCGACTGAAATGCCATAACGCCTCCTGAGAATCGAAAAACCCCGCCCCCACTTGGGGACGAGGCCGGACAAGCCCCGCGGTACCACCCCGCTTCAGATCGAAGATTCCAGATTGGAGATTTCAGATTGTGAACGGGTTCGCCCCGAACATCAATCTGCGATCTGCAACCTGCAATCCACAATGCTCTGCGCTCAGTGGAGTGCCATCACACTCCCGCCCCTGCTAACGGTGGGCGAGACCGGTCGGCTTAGTCCCGTGCGGTTTCAGCCTTCGGCTCGGGAGGGATTTTCGGCGACCGCTCCGGGCGCACCTTTCACCGTCGTGCGCTCGCTGGACCGGCGTCGTGACGCCTACTCGTCTCCGTCAACGCCTGTAGCGTCCATTATATCACATGTCGCCGCGCCTGTGCATCGGTCGCGAGGCGGATTGGAAGCGCGCTAGCCCTGCGGCGCTGTGCCCTCCGGCTCAGGCCCCGTCGCCGCCGGGCGCGCCGGGTCGCTCGACCAGTCGCTCCACGAGCCCTCGTACAGCAGCGCGTCCGTGCGCCCGGCCAGGTGCAGCGCGAAGATGTCGTGGGCGGCGGTCACGCCCGACCCGCAGTAGCACACGATCGTCCGCGCCCTATCGGCCCCGAGGGCGGCGTAGCGCGCCCGCAGCTCCTCGGCGCTCAGCAGCGTGCCGTCGGCCCGCAGGTTGCCGGCGTACGGCGCGGAGCGCGCGCCCGGTATGTGCCCGGCGCGCGGGTCGACCGGCTCCACCCGCCCCTCGTAGCGCTCGGCCGCCCGCGCGTCGAGCAGCAGCGCCTCGGGGTCACGCCGCAGCGTGTCCACCGCCTGCGCATCCACGACCATCGCCGGATTCGGGCGCGGTGTGAAGCGCGCACGCTCCGGCAGCTTCTCGCCGCTCTCGGTCGGGTAGCCTGCGCGCTCCCAGGCCGGCCACCCCCCGTCCAGCAGCGAGACCTGCTCGTGGCCGAAGTAGCGCAGCAGCCACCACAGGCGCGCCGCGGCCGCCCCGCCCGATGCATCGTAGGCCACGACGTGCGTTCCGTCGCCGATCCCCGCCCGAGCGGCCGCCTCGGCGAACGCCTCCGGCGACGGCAGCGGGTGGCGGCCCGGCCCGGCGCCCTTCGGTGCCGAGAGGTCGGTGTCGATATCCATATAGGCCGCGCCCGGGATATGCGCGGCCAGGTACTCCGCGCGCCCGCGCCCTGGCTCGGTCAGGTACCAGCGCACATCGACCACCCGCAGGCTCGGGTCACCCAGCCGGCCTGCGAGCCACTCCGGCGTCACAAGTGGTTCTACAGCCATCCGGCGCTCCATTCATCTGCCGGCCCGGTCGCTCCGGCCGGCTCGCGTCGCCATTATACCCTTGCGCCCGATCGCTCCGCTCAGCGGGCACCGGGGTGAGGAGGTGCGCGCCTCAGCTTGAGTAGCCGTGTGGATCGAAGCGAAGTGAGGTTCTGTGGGCGGCCCCGGCCATACCGGGTGCGCTAGGACTAGGAAGGTGTGCGTGGAGCTACTTGCCGCCTTGGGCCCGCTCGCGCGCGAGGTAGTAGGTGAGGCTGTGCATGACAGCCACCGGGTCGATGTTGCGCACCCACACGCCCTCCGGCACCTGGAGCACCGTCGGGGCGTAGTTGAGGATCGCGCGCACGCCCGCTGCTACCAGCTGGTCGGTGACCTCCTGGGCGCGCCCGGCCGGCACCGCGATGATCGCCATGCGGATCCCCATCTCGGCCACCACCTCGCGGATGCGCTCGAACGGCTGCACGCGCATGCCGGCGACCTCGTTGCCGATCTTCTCAGGGCTGTTGTCGAACAGGGCTGCGATGCGAATCCCCTGCTGCCGGAAGCCCTCGTAGCGCGCGATCGCCTCGCCCAGATGGCCGATTCCGATCAGCGCCACCGGCCACTCGTGCGTCAGCCCGAGGATGTCCTCGATCTGCGCCAGCAGCTTCTCGACATCGTAGCCGATCCCTTGCTTGCCGAACTCGCCGAAGTAGGAGAGATCCTTGCGGATCTGCGCGGCAGTGACATTGATTCGCTCGCCAAGCTCCTGCGAGGAGACCGAAGTCTTGCCTTCTTCGAGCAGATAGCGCAGACTGCGCGCATATAGGGGCAGACGTCGAATGACGACGTCGGGCGGTGGTTCCATGCGATCCACGACGCGCCTCCCCGAGTATTTGCCAGGTAATGGCTGGTCAATATACCGATGCAATATCGTGAAGTGTAGCACTAGCGCCGCCGACTTGTCAAGGTACAGCGCCGCTGGACGGCATCAGGGTGCGGAAAACACCGGCTGCGGCAACGGTCCCTCCGGCCCGCTCCCGCGCAGCTTCGCGCGCTCCGTGCTATAATCAACTGTGTTGCGCAGCGTCCTCGCCCTGCGGACCGTCGCTTCGCACCACAGCTGGCAGAGGCGATGAGTATCAATCCACCACAGTACCCACCCGAGATCCTCGAGCAGCCGCGGTTCGATGAGGTCGAACAACGCAGCCAGGTGCTCAATAACCTGCTGCGCGTCTCGACGTACCTCGTCTCCGTGCTCGACCCCGCCGAGCTGATCGACGGCCTCGTCCAGCGGGTGGTCGAAGTCGTGCCGGCCGTCCAGGCCGGCCTGCTCTGGATCTTCGACCGCCAGAACAACCTGCTGCGCGTCGAGTCCTGCCACGGGCTTGAGCCTGGCCCCGGGCGCGACGCGCTGCTGCGCCTGAACCTGCGCCCCGGCGAAGGGCTCCCCGGCAACGTGCTGCAGCGCGGCGAGCCGCTGCTGATCGAAACCCGTTCGAACTACCGCGACCTCGCGCGGCGCGCCAGCCCGCGCAGCGAGGAGGACCTGCACCTCTACCTGGACCAGCTGCCGCGCGAGCTCGCGGCGGTCGTCCTGCCGCTGCGCATCGGCCCCGAGATCATCGGCGTGCTCGAGCTGATCAACCTCGGCTACCGGCCCCCGCTGCGCCGCGAGGACCTCCAGGTGCTGCAGACCTTCAGCAACCTGGCCGCCGGCGCCATCAAGAACGCCCAGCTCCACGCCCAGATGCAGACTCACCAGCGCCGCCTCGAGGCCTTCGGCGCGATCGGCACGGTGGTCAGCACCGCCGCCGACCTCGACGAGCTGATGAGCAACGTCCTCGACGTCACCCTCGGCGTCGTCAGCGCCCCCACCGGCGCGCTGCTGCTGCTCGACCCGGCCCGCGGCGAGCTCACCATCGGCGCCCAGCGCAACATGCCGGCCGCCTACCTCGCCGCCTACAGCCACCAGCCGGTCAGCGGCGCCGCCTGCGAAGAGTCCGTCCGCTACGGCCAGCCCGTCCGCCGCCCGCTGATCGCCGAGGCCGGCGAGGAGCTGCTGATCGACGCGGGCCTCGCCGGCTGCGCCCACATCCCGCTCCTCGCCGGCGGCACCGTCGTCGGCATCATCAGCGTCTACGGCGACGCCTCGCTCCCCAGCCGGGTGGACATCCAGGCGCTCATGATGATGAGCAGCCTGGTCGGCTTCGCGATCGCCAACGTCCGCCTCTACAACGACAGCCAGCTGGAGCGCCGCAAGCTCGCCGCGGTGATCAACAGCCTCGCCGAGGGCGTGGTGCTGTGCGACAGCCAGGGCCGCCTGGTGCTCGCCAACCAGACGGCGATGGAGCTGCTCTCGATCGAGCGCTTCCCCTTCCAGCAGTCCCTCAGCGAGATGGCGGACTTCTACGCCATGCGCGATATGGATGGCGTGCCCCTGCCGGTCGAGCGCCTCCCGCTCGCGCGCGCCCTCTCCGGCGAGGTGTTCCACGACTACCGGCTGCTCTCGCACGGCGCCAGCGGCCAGGACACCGTGCTCAGCTTCAGCGGCGCCCCGGTCCACGACGACGAGGGCGCCATCGAGGGCGCGGTCGTGATCTTCCGCGACGTCACCACCACGCAGAAGCTCGAGCGCGCCAAGGACGACTTCCTGGCGGTCGCAGCCCACGAGCTGCGCAGCCCGCTCGCCGCGGTGCGCGGCTACGCCGACCTGCTCATCAGGCGCAGCGCCCGCCGCGAGGAGGACCAGGCCGAGCTGCGCGGGCTGACCATCCTCGGCCAGCAGGTCAGCCACATGCTGCGCCTGGTGGACAACCTGCTCGACGTCTCGCGCCTCGACGCCGGCCAGCTCAGCCTCTCACTGCAGCGGGTCAACCTGGTGACGCTCGCGCAGCAGGTGCTCGAGCAGCAGCGCCCGGCCGCCGCCGACCGCGAGCTGGTGCTGGACTCCGCCGTGCCGGAGCTGTACCTGGTCTGCGACCCGCTGCGCATCCGCCAGGTGCTCACCAACCTGGTCGGCAACGCCATCCGCTACAGCCCGAACCACACCAGCGTGGCGGTGCACGTGCGCGTCGAGCGCGTCGACGAGCTGGCGCGCAGCCACCCGACCTTCGCGCAGCTGCGCGGCATCACCCCCAACGGCCACACCGACTGCGAGACGCTCGCGCTGGTGCAGGTGCACGACCAGGGCGCCGGGATACCCCAGGAGCAGCTCGGGCGCCTGTTCCGGCGCTACTCGCGCGGCCTCCAGCGCTCCGGCGAGGGCCTCGGGCTCGGCCTGTACCTCAGCCGCGAGTTCGTCACCCGCCACGGCGGCGAGATCTGGGCCGAGAGCCGCGAGGGCCAGGGGAGCAGCTTCATGTTCACCCTGCCGCTCAACGCCGAGCCCGGCGACAGGTAGCGCCCCACCCTCTTCACCAGTGTGGTATCGTAAGAGACGCAACATGAACTGCGCCCGCTGCGCCGGGCGCGCCGGCAGTGCGCGCCGCACACCGGCCGCGAAACAGTGGTGAACCATGCATTTCAAAGACCAGATCGCGAACCTCCCGCCCTACAAGCCACCCAAGCTGATCCGCCAGCAGCCGCAGGGCGTCACCAAGCTCTCGTCCAATGAGAACCCGCTCGGCCCGTCGCCCCGCGCCGTGGCCGCGATCCAGGCCGCAGCCGCCGGCGTTCACCGCTACCCGGACGCCGGCGCCGTCGCGCTGCGGCAGGCGCTCGCCAGCCGCTACTCGCTCGAGCCCGAGCAGGTGCTCTGCACCAACGGCTCGGACGAGGCGGTCTTCCTCACCTGCCTGGCCTTCCTCGGCGAGGGCGACAACGCGGTGATGGCCCACGGCTCGTTCATCAGCTATTACCTGCGCACGCTCGAGATGGGCGCCGAGGCCGTGCGGGTGCCGCTGGGCGACTACACCCACGACCTAGAGGCCATGGCCGACGCGATCACCGATCGCACGCGCCTCCTGCTGGTCTGCAACCCGAATAACCCGACCGGCACGACCAACAGCGCCGCCGAGATGAGCCGCCTGCTGGCCCGCGTCCCGGACGACGTGCTGGTGGTGGTGGACGAGGCCTACATCGAGTTCGTGGACCGGCCGGACTACCCCGACCTGCTCGGCGAGCTGCGGGGCGGGCGCCGCAACCTGCTGCTGCTGCGCACCTTCGCAAAGATCTACGGCCTCGCCGGCCTGCGCCTCGGCTACGCCTTCGGCCACCCGGATGTGATCGGGTACCTGGACCGCGCCCGCCCGACCTTCAACGTCAACGCGCTCGCGCAGGCCGCCGCCCTCGCCGCGCTCGAGGACCAGGAGCACGTCGCGCGCAGCCGGGAGCACGCGATCGCCTGCCGCCAGCGCTTCGAGCAGGAGCTGCGCGCCCTCGGCCTCTCCCCGGTGCCGACCCAGACCAACTTCGTGGCCGTCCCCGTGCCCGATGACGCCGCCATGACCGAGGCGCTGCTCGAGCGCGGCATCACCGTGACCCCGCTCGCCGGCTGGGGGCTGCCGGGCCACATCCGCATCTCGTTCGGCACCGACGAGGAGAACCAGCGCCTCTTCGAGGCTCTGCGGGCGCTGCTCGCCGGCCAGTGATGGGAGGTATGCGTTGGGGGCTCCGCCCCGCACCCTTCGGGGGAGAAGGCGGAGCCTCCCAGAGTCTGCCTTTTCCGTCGCAGAGCGGCGGAAGAACGTGACCGTGGCGGGCCTGCGGCCCTCCGCACCCCTGCGAGGGTAGGCGGCGCGAGCGCGCCGCCGTTCGAACTGGATAGTGTGCGGGCGTGGCCAGCAACGCCGAACGGCGCCCACACACGAGCATTGTAGCGAGGAGTTTCTGTCATGCCGAGCTGCCCTCAGTGCGGCGCTGAGGTTGCCGCCGACCAGCGATTCTGCCCGCAGTGCGGCACCCGCCAGCCCGAGCGGCCAGCCGCCCAAAGCGCCGGCGCCACGGTGGTCCTGCAGCCCCCGCCGACCCAGGCGCTCAACCCGCCCCTGCCTAGCTCCGACCCCGCTGAGCCGCCCCCGCCGGAGGCCGCAGCTCAGCCGACGGTCGCGGTGCCGAGCGCGCCGGCCCAGGACCCCGCGCCCGGCAGCTTCGGCCTGCCGCCGGCCTCGTACGCACAGCCCGCCGCCCCGCCCGCCCCGCAGCCCGTGCAGAGCAAGCCGCGCTGGGGGCTGATCCTCGGAATCATCGGCGGCCTGCTCGCGCTCGCGTGCATCGTCCTCGTCGTCGGCGGCCTGTTTATCGTCCGCCAGTTCGGCGAGGTGGTGGCGAGCATGACCCCCGTCGCTTCTTCCAGCGGCGTCTTCACCACCGAGCTCCTGAGCGATGACTTCAGCAGCGAGCGGCGCAGCAGGTTCATCGAGGGCGCGGACTCGGACGGGTCGTTCAGCTTTACCGGGGGCACCTATGTGATCACGCTCGACCAGCCGGAGCTCATTATGTGGAGCGCGGCCGGCGAAACCTACGACGACATCGCGATCGAGGTCGACGCGACTGTCGAAGGCCCGCCGGGCAGCGCGGCCGCGCTGCTGTTCCGCTACCAGGACGAGCAAAACTTCTACCTGCTCCGGGTCTACGGCGATGGGAGCTACATGCTCACGCGCTTCCTCGATGACGAGCCGTTTGACCTGGTCGAGTTCGCCCAGTCAGACGCGATCAATGGGCCCGGCCAGCCCAACCGCCTGCGCATCGAGCTGCTCGGCGAGACCATTCGGCTGTACGCCAACGACCAGCTGCTCACAGAGGTCACCGACTCGAGCTTCGCCGAAGGCGACGTGGCGCTTGGCATCAGCGCAGAGGACGAGGCTGGCGGCAGCGTGACGTACGATAACCTGGTTATCTACGGCACATCCTGAGGAGCTGTTATGAAGATCATTGTTGTCGGCACAGGATTTGTCGGGCTGACCCACGCGGCCGTCTGCTCGGAGTACGGCCACGAGGTGTACGCCTACGACATCGACGCCGAGCGCATTGCTGCCTATAGCACCGGCAAGGCCGAGGCGATCGAGCGCTACGTCAACGAGCCGGGCCTGCCGGCGATCGTCGCCGAGAACCTCGGGCGCTACCTGTTCTTCACCAATGACCTCGCGCCGGTGATCGAGGGCACCGACGCCATCTTCCTGTGCCTCCCGACCCCTCCGCGCCCCGACGGCTCCTCGGACCTCAGCGCCTACTTCGCCGGCGTCAACTACCTGGCGCAGCTGCTCGCCGCGCGCCAGGACCAGCGCCGCGTGGTGCTGATCAACAAGAGCACCGTCCCGATCGGCACCGCCCGCCAGCTCGAGAGCGTGCTGCGCGACTACCAGGTGCCGAACGCCGGCGTGGCCTCCAACCCCGAGTTCCTGCCCGAGGGCGACGCCGTCGAGAAGTCGCGCCGCCCCGACCGGGTGGTCGTCGGCGCGGACCACGAGGAGGACTTCCGCATCCTCCGCCGCATCTACTCGCAGTTCGTCAACCACGTGCGCATCCGCTATATCGAGACGACCCCCGAGACAGCCGAAGCGATCAAGTACGTCGCCAACACCCTGCTGCTCACCTACATCTCGTTCTGGAACGGCGTCGGCGCGCGGCTCGGCGAGACCTTCCCCAACATCAGGATGGAGGACCTCAAGCGCGGCGTCACCGCCGACGGGCGCATCTCGACCTGGGGCTCCTACGTGTCGAACGGCGCCGGCGGCTCCTGCTTCGGCAAGGACATCCAGAGCCTGATCTACCAGCTGCGCGCCGCCGGACAGGGCACCGACCTCCTGCAGTCGGTGTTCAACATCAACGAGTACCAGAAGACCTACTTGATCGAGCGGGCGGTGCGCGAGGCCGGGGCGAACTTCAACCACAAGACGGTGGCGCTGCTGGGGCTGGCGTTCAAGCAGCGCACGAACGACATGCGCGACTCCTCGGCGCTGAAGGTGGTGGAGGCGCTGCTCGCGCGCGGGGTGAAGTCCATCCGCGCCTACGACCCGATGGCGCTCGGCGAGGCGCGCAAGTTCTTCGACCCGGAGAAGAACCACCTGTTCGAGAAGATCAGCTACCACAACAGCGCCAGGGAGGCGCTGACGGGGAGCCAGATGCTGTTCATCTCGACCGACTGGGAGGAGTTCCGCGGGCTGTCGCGCACGATCGAGCAGACGGTGCAGCCGCCCTACCTGGTGCTCGACGGGCGGCGCATGATCCCCGACTACGAGGAGCTGGTCGCCGCCGGCTACGGCTACCTCGCGGTCGGATCGCCCTATATGGCGCCCAAATGACCCTGATGATATTGTCATCAATCTGTAGCCTTTGGGGTCTAGCAGTTTGAGGGCGTAGCTGGTATAGTGCATGCTGGCGTAGTCTTTATTATTGCCAGCAACGCGCCTGCATGATCGATCTCGCAACAGACAAGTCTGACGCGCACCAGCCACAGATGGCGGCCGAGCAATCACTGGTCGCGGTGCGGATCGATCCCCTGATTCGCATCACGCAGGCGATCGAGACCGCCGCGACCCTCGACGAGCTGCTGCTCCTCTCGCTCCACGAGCTGACGCGGCTGCTGGAGGTCGAGCGGGGCGGCGTCGCGCTGCTCGAAGATGGCGACCTGCGGCTGGTCTGCGAGTACCCGCCGCAGGTCGCCGCGCCGGGTATGTCCCTCACCGATCTGCCCCTGGTCCACACGGCGCTGCGCGAGCGCCGGCCGGTCCAGATCTCCTGCGCCGAGTGGGGCGCGTACCCTCCGCCGGTCGCGGAGCTGCTCCGCGCGCGCGAGATCCGCGCGGCGCTGATCGTCCCGCTGATCGCCCAGGACCACGAGCTCGGGGTGCTGATGCTCGGCTCCACCGGTGCGGCGCGCACCTTCAGCGCCGATGAGGAGGCGCTGGCGCGCGTGCTGGCCGGGCAGATCGCGGCCGCGATCACCGCCTTCCGGCTCAACGAGGCCGCCCAGCGCCGCACCCAGGAGCTGAGCACGCTCAACGAGATCGCCGCCACCATCACCTCCACGCTGGACACGCGCGAGGTGTACCGGCTGGTGGTGCAGAAGCTCAACCAGTACTTCCGCGTCGAGGCCGGCTCGCTCCTGCTGAAGGACGAGGCCACCGGCGAGCTCGAGTTCGTGATGACGATCGAGGGCGGCGAGGAGAAGCTCGCCGGCGTGCGTGTCCCCGCCGGCCAGGGCGTCGTCGGGCATGTGGTGGCCACCGGCCAGTGGGAGATCGTCGCCGACGTCGAGCGCGACCCGCGCTTCTACCGCAAGATCAGCGAGGACGCGGGCTTCGTGACGCGCTCGATCCTGTGCGTGCCGATGATCGCCAAGGGCCGGGTCATGGGCGCCATCGAGCTGCTCAACAAGCTCGACGGGCCGTTCGTGGAGCTCGACGCGCAGCGGCTGCTGCGCATGGCGGCCTTCATCGCCGTGGCGATCGAGAACGCCCACCTGTTCCAGCAGGTCGCCGACGGCCGCGACCGGCTGGAGGCGATCCTCAACTCCACCGCCGACGGCATCCTCATGGCCGACCCGCACGGCGTGGTGCTGAGCGCGAACCCCATGGCCGAGCGCATCTGCGAGCTCGACGAGGCGCAGATCATCGGGCGGCGGCTGGACGACCTGCTGGCCGCGCTGCGCGAGCGCGCGCACGAGGTGATCCAGCGCCCGTGGGGCAGCGCCCAGGACGGCGAGAGCGACCCGTACGTGCCGCTCCAGGTGACCGAGCTGGCCCTCGGCGGCGCGCGGCGGCGCTTCGTGCGCCTGCTGCAGCTCCCGGTGCGCGATGCGCAGGGCGGCGTCTACGGCCAGCTGGTGGTGCTGCGCGACATCACCCAGGAGAAGGAGCTCGAGCAGCTGCGCGAAGACTACACCAACATGCTCATCCACGACCTGCGCGCGCCGCTGACCTCGATCATGAACGGCGTGATGATGGTGCAGCGCGGCCTCACCGGCCCGGTGACCGACCAGCAGCGCGAGCTGCTGAAGATCGCCTACCAGGGCAGCGAGGCTATGCTCGCGCTGATCAACAACCTGCTCGACATCTCCAAGATGGAGCAGGGCCAGATGACCCTCGACCTGCGCCCGCTCTCGCCGTATGCAGTGATCGACAAGGTGATGGAGCGGCTGCGCGCCTCCGCCACCAGCGCCAAAGTGGTGATCGACCAGGAGCTCGAGGTCAACCTGCCGCTGATCGAGGCCGACGAGGATAAGCTCATCCGCGTGCTCCAGAACCTGCTGGATAACGCGATCAAGTTCTCCGGCCCCGGCTCGACGATCACGATCGGCGCCCACTACGCCGGCGCGGCGCGCCCGCCCTCGCCCAAGCTGCCGCTCCGCCGCGTGCCGCACGAGGGGAACTGGCTGGTCATGTGGGTGCAGGACCGCGGCATCGGCATCCCGCCCGCCTACCACGAGCGCATCTTCGAGAAGTTCGGCCAGGTCCACGGCCGCAAGCTGCGCGGCACCGGCCTTGGGCTGACCTTCTGCAAGCTGACCGTCGAGGCGCACGGCGGGCACATCTGGGTCGAGAGCGAAGAGGGCCAGGGGAGCGTCTTCGCCTTCCGGCTGCCGCTCAGTTCGGAGGCGTAAAAAGCTTTACAAATCCGCCATCCGATCGCAGGTTTGCTTGATGGGTAACGTTCCAGTATAATGTCCTGAGTATCCCAGGATCGGCCGCACGGTGTGTAAAGTTCGCCACGCGTAGGGGCAATGACTTCATGCGCAGGCTGTTCCAGGCGCTTCAGTCGCAGATCCGCTACAAGATCATCGTCCCCTATCTGGCGCTGACGTTGATGGTCACGATGGCCGGCGCCGCAATCGCCGTTGGCCTCGTGGCCGCCTCCTGGGAGGAGCGCCTGCAGAACCAGCTGGCGCAGGTCGGCCGCAACACCTCCGACGCGCTCGTGCGCCGCGAGCGCAACCACCTCGACTTCCTCCGCCTGATCGCATTTGCCCCCGCCAACCCGGACCGCAACGTCCCGGCGATGGCCGAGGTCTTCGCCAGACGCGACCCGGACGAGGTCGCGCGGGCGCTCGAGCCGTACTACCGGTTCGGCGTCGGCAACATCAACCTCGACTTCGACCGGATGATCGCCTTCGACAGCGAGGGCAAGGCGCTGGTGGACTGGGCGCGGGTGAGCGAGAACGTGGACGAGCCGCCGCTGCGCATCGAGGGCACCGACCTGTCGCAGGTCGACTTCGTGCAGAAGATCATCGCGGGCGAGACGGTCGAGGGCAACGACAAGTTCTCGAACCTGATCTACTTCGCGCCCGACGTCCAGCCGTACTTCTACACCGCGGTGCCGCTGCGGCGCGGCGACGAGGTGGTCGGCGGCGTGATGATCGCCATCAAGAGCGACCGCCTGCTGGCGTCGCTGGAGAAGAGCAGCCAGGCGGTCGTCACCACCATCTACGACCTGAAGGGCAAGGCGCTCAGCACGACGCTCGTCAGCCGCGATAACCTGGCGCAGCTCGATATGCCGCCGGGCGCGCTGCAGCCGCTGCTGGATGGCGAGGCCCAGTCGGTCTTCACGGTGGAGCTCAACCAGCGCGGCTACCAGCTGGCCTACAGCCCGCTGGTGATCGCCGAGAACCAGGTCGGCTACTTCTCGGTCGGCCTCTCGCGCGACTTCCAGGTGCAGTCGCTCTCGCTCAGCCGCAACTCGATCGTCGCGATCGCGATGTTCCTGGCGCTCGGCTCGGTGCTGATCGGCTACAGCATCGCGCGCAGCATCACGCGCCCGCTGGCGAACCTGGTCGAGACGGCCGAGGCGGTGACGGCCGGCGACCTGGAGCGGCGCTCGACGGTCGCCTCGGTGGATGAGTTCGGGACGCTGGCCCAGGCGTTCAACCAGATGACCGAGCACCTGCTCCAGCTCTACCGCACCAGCCGCGAGCTGAGCTCGTCGATCGAGGTCGGCCCGGTGCTCGACGTGACCGCGCGCACCGCCCAGTCGTTCGTGCCGGGGACCGAGGTGCTGGCGCTGCTCGACATGGAGGACCGCGGCGTGCTGCGCTACCGGGCGCACGCGGCCGCCGCGCCCCAGGTGGCGGCGCTCGAGCACCTGCGCGTCGATATCACCGACCCGCTGATGCGCGAGCTAGCGCACAGCCGGGCGACGCGCCGGCTGGACCCGCAGGACGACCCGCGGCTGGACGCCCTGGGGCTCGGCCGGGTGGCCGGCTTCCGCAGCCTGCTGCTCACGCCGCTGGTGGTGCAGGATGAGCCGGCCGGCATGCTGATCTTCGGGCACCACGAGCCGGATGCGTTCGACGGTGCCGCCGAGGCGTCGCTCGGCGCGGTGGCGAATATGGCCGCCAGCGTGCTCTACAACGCGGTGCTGTTCGACCGGGTGCAGGACGAGGCCAGCCGGCGACGCGCGATCCTCCAGTCGATCGCCGACGGCGTGGTGGTCTGCGACCGGCAGCGCAATATCATCCTCGTCAACCGCGCCGCCGAGCAGATGCTCGGCCTGCGCGACTGGGGGCGGGTTCGCTACAACTTCGACCAGATGGGGCTGCAGCGCGTCGACGCGAGCCAGCAGCTCTTCGGCCGCGAGGAGGAGGACCTCGCGCACTACCAGCTGGGCGACCGGGTGCTGCGCCTGAGCAGCGCGCCGGTGATCGCCGACCACGGCCAGGAGCTGGGCGAGGTGATCGTGCTGCACGACATCTCGGCCGAGGCCGCGGTGGACCGCGCCAAGACCGGGTTCATCGAGACGATCTCCCACGAGCTGCGCTCGCCGCTGACGGTGATCCTCGGCTACACCGACCTGCTGCTGCGCGGCATGATCGGCGAGCTGGACTCGGAGCAGCGCGAGATCCTCGAGGCGGTCCGCAACCGGGCCGAGGTCATGAACGGCTGGCTCAAGAACGTCATCCTCGTCGCGAGCATCGAGTCCAACTCGCTGGTCACCGACCTGGAGCCGCAGGATCTGGCGGTGGCGGTGGAGAATGCCCTGGCCCCGATGCGCAAGGCGTTCGAGCAGAAAGGGATCGAGGCGCGCGTCGAGCTCCCTCCGGACCTTCCGCCGGTTCTGGCCGACCGCGAGCAGCTGCAGATCATCCTCACGCAGCTGCTCGACAACGCCCGGCGCTACACTGCGAGCGGTTCAGTGACGATCCATGCCGAGCGGCACGACGGCACGGTGCAGCTCGACATCACCGACACCGGCCCGGGTATCCCGGCCGAGGAGTTCGACCGGCTGTTCACACGTTTCCATCGCATCGCAGGTAACAACTCGCCGGAGCGCGGCAGCGGGCTGGGCCTGGCGATCACCCGACAGCTCGTGGAGCGCCAGGGCGGGCGGGTGTGGGTCGAGAGCCAGGTTGGGCGCGGCAGCACGTTCAGCTTCTCGCTCGTGGTAGCCCATGAACACTCCGACGTCCTCGCCAGCTCAGGAAACACCGACGCGACGGCGTGAGCCGCTCCGCTGGCTGGCCGCGGCCGCGCTGCTGCTCGCCTTCGTGCTGATCTGCTGCGTCGCCGAGGTGACGATGCGGCTGCTCCAGCCGCGCAACGCGCCCTCGCCGCTCAACCTGCTCTCGCAGGACCGGGCCGACTACGCCCCATGGCTCGCGACGCTCGGAGTCGCCGCCATCCCGCCCGAGCTGCCCGCCGTGCAGGCCGCCGAGCGCGCTACGGCCACGTCAGTCGCGGCGCTCGGAACGCCGACGCCGGTGATCGTCGGGAGCGTGCCGACCGCCGAGCTGGCGGTGGTGCCGCCACCGGCCAACGCGCCGACGGCGACGCCGGCCAGCGGCTTCCTTCTGCCCCAGCCGACGTCGACGCCTCGGCCAGCGGGCGTGGTCCCAACCAGCGCGCCGGCCACCATCCCACCGCTGCCCACGAGCCAGCCTGACACGATCCCGCCGCCGCCGAGCAACACGCCGGTTCCGGCGAGCTCAACCCCGACGCGGCAGCGCGATCCCGGCGCGCCGCCCACGGCGGTCCCGACGACGCCGGTCGTGCCATCGAACACGCCAGTGCCAACGACCCAGGTGCCGGCGACCAACACGCTGGCGCCGCGGACCAACACCCCGGTGCCGCCGACAGCAGCGCCGCCGACGGCTGTGCCGCCGACTAATACGCCGGTGCCGCCGACCGACACACCCGTGCCGCCGACAAATACCCCGGTGCCGCCAACCGACACCCCGGTGCCACCGACCAACACGCCGCGCCCAACCAACACACGGCGCCCGGCTCCGACCGACACGCCCGTGCCGCCGACGCCCGTGCCGCCGACGAACACGCCGACGGTGCCGCCGACGACCGTGGCGCCGACCAGCACGCCGACGCCCGTGCCGCCGACCAGCACGCCGACGACCGTGCCACCGACCAATACACCGACCCTATCGCCGACGCCCGTGCCGCCGACCGACACGCCGACACCCACGGTGCCGCCGCAGGCAGACCTGGGCATCACCAAGGGGCGCGCCGGGTCGGGATCGGTGGCAGTTGGTAGCCAGGTCACCTACAACCTGCGCGTCACGAACAATGGGCCGGCCGACGCTCCGTCGGTTATCGTGACCGACACCCCCACCGGTGTGAACTGGTCGCTCGTCTCGGCGAGCGGCAGCGCGGGGTCGTGCAGCAGCAGCGGGCCGTCGATCGTCTGCGACCTGGGGACGGTCACGGCCGGGGCGAGCGTCGACATCACGATCGTCATCGAGGTCACTTCGGCCGGGACGCTGACGAACGTGGGGAGCGTGGCGGCGCAGATCGCCGATCCGAACAATGATAATGACTCGGCGCAGGTGAGCCTGCCAGTCGTGGCGCCGATCGACGACCTGGACATCGACCTGGACGTATCGCCCAGCAGCACGCCGGTCAAGCAGCCAGTCACCTACGAGCTAAGGATCACGAACAACACCGGCATGCAGGTGACGATTAACCGGATCCGGGATAACTTCCACGGCATAGGCTTCTTTGTCGACGATTGCGACGCGCCGAGCGGTACAAGTTGTCAACAGCTATCCCCCCTGCCGGGAGAGTTGATCTGGGACGGGCCGGTGACGCTCAATCCGGGCGATTCGATGACGCTGGTGATCGTCGGGCAGTTCGAGGACCCAAATCTGGGCACAGTGTGCAACACTGAGATCGATATCGACACGAGCCTCGGCACAACCAGCCCGGGAGACAATGGCTGCGTCACGATCATCCCTCCCACCCCGTAGGTCGCGCCGCTGACGGGGGTGCAAGGAGGGCAGGAGGCGCAGCCAGCGCACAGCTCCCCCTCACCGTGAGGGAGCGGAGCCGCACAGAAGCCCGCAAACACGAGGCGGCCGGACGAGCAACTCGTCCGGCCGCCGCTCTATTCTGGTTCAGTCAGCTCCGCCTCAGCGCGCCCTCCGCGCCGATCCAGAGCGGACTGACCGCGATCGTGGGGGAGAGCGCTGCGCACCCGCCCGGGGACGGCGCGCAGGCCGTGGCAGGGCTGCTCGCCAGCGTCACAACCTCGGCCTGGCTGGCGGGCGGGTTGTGATGGTAGAGCAGCAGGAGCTGCTGGCTCCCACGTTCGGCGAGCGCGTCCCGGTTGAACACGCCGGTGACCTGCCCGCCCTCGGTCGCAGCGAACAGCGGCCGCGCCGCCAGCGGCTGGTCGACGAAGTTGACCGGCGCGGCGGGGCCTGCGAGCAGGTTGTACTCCAGGTACCCCGTGGCCGGCACGCGGTCGAGCACGGTGGCGAAGCCGCCCGCGTTGCGGGCGCGGGTCTCGACGTAGTAGCGGGCGCGCGGCTGAGCCAGCGAGAGCCCGAGTGTCGAGACGCGGGCCGACAGGAAGGTGACGCGCGTGTTGAAGGGCGCCGGATCGATTCCCGCGGTGGCGAAGCCGCTGCTGGGAGAGGGCAGGCTGTTCCAGAACGCGCGCTCGAAGGTGTACTGCGGCGCGCCTCCGGGCGGCAGCGCGAACAGCCGGTTGACGAACACATCGTTGGCCGGCCCGCTGTTCTGCAGCGAGCTGTCGGAGGTGCTCAGGCTCGTGGTGACCAGCACGTAGTCCGGGACGTTGTCGAGGTTCGAGTCGATGTAGACGCGGAACTCAACCTCGTTCGGCGTGTTCCACGGGGCGTGGCTGGCGAGCCCGAAGAACAGCACCGTGTTGCCCGAGGCGATGTCCTGCGTCACCGGCAGGTTCGTGGTCACGCCGACGTACTGGAGGTCGGCGAAGCGCAGCTCCTCGGGGATCGCGCTGTTGACCGGGCTGACTCCGCCCTGGTCGAGCTGGAAGGCGCTCACGAGCGCGACCTGCTGGTTCTGGCCCGTGCCGAGGGCGGCGTTCCGCGCGCCGGTGTTGTTCAGCGTGAGCGTGAAGGTCGGGCTATCGGCGGGCACCGGGAAGACCGGCGCCGACGCCGCGGCCAGCGACGCCGCGCGTGGGAAGATCTGGAACGGCACGCGCAGCGTCTGGCGGTTCTGCGCGGTGCCTGCCGCCAGGTGCGAGTGGCGGGCGAAGACCGTCTTCTTGCCTGCGGCGAACAGCGCCTGGCCGCCGAAGCGGACGTTGATGGCCTTGCTGATGCGCGCCTTGTGGATCGACCCGCCGGCGCGGACGACGCGGACGCGGTGCAGCCCACCGGCGATCGCCAGCTGGCGCGACTCGCCGACGGGCAGCCCGGCCACCACGAGCTCGCGGTCCACGTAGAAGTCCACCGCAGAGCCATCGCCGTACGGGTCACCGTTGAAGAAGGTGACGAGGCCGGCGCCGTCCGGGATCGTGGTCTGGCCCTCCTCCAGCACGAACAGCTGGAAGTTGCCGCGCCTGCCCCACAGCACGAAGGTGTAGTCCTGCCCGTCGAGCAGCGTCACCATCTGCCTGAGGATCGGCCCCGCACGGGAGTCGTCGTCCGGAACGATCTTCACCAGCTGCGAGCCGGGCGAGACCCGCACGTACTTGCTCACATCGCCCGGGTCGAGGTCGTCGTCCAGCTCCTTGCCGCCGATCTTCACCTCGACATCGTCGGTGCGCGCGATGTGGACGAAGCGCACCCGGGTGCCGACGGTGCTGCTCACCTGCACGTAGCCGGCGTGCTCCGCCAGGTAGTAGCGCGGGGTGGCTCCGTGCGTCAGCGCCGTCGCCGGGTCGGGGGTGTTGTCGAGCAGGTGCGGCTGCACCGTGAGGGTGACCGGCACCCGCACCTGCCCGTTCGGCGGGACGGTGGTGGTGCCGGACGGCACGTGCAGCTCCACGCCGTTCTCGGCCGCGGTGGTCACGGCGTCGAGCCGCACGGTGCGCGGCGTGCTGCCGGTGTTCTCGATCGTCAGCTCGCGCTGCAGCTCGATCGGGCCGGAGACCCAGGGCACGCCGAAGCTGAGCCCGCTCTCGCCCGGCGTGTCGCTCGGGTATGCCACAAGGTCACGCCCTGCCAGCTGCTCCAGGTTCAGCTGGCCGGCGCCCGCCAGCGACGGCGGGTAGGCTGTCCCGTCGGGCAGCTGGAGCGGGGCGGCGGTGTTGACCAGCGCGGCTTTGATCTGCGCCGGGGACCAGCTCGGGTGCAGCTGGTGCAGCAGCGCTGCGGCGCCCGCCACCTGCGGCGCTGCCACCGCGGTGCCAGTCATGGCCACGGAGCTGTTCCCGCTGCCCGCTGCGGCGGCGCTGATCGCGACGCCCGGAGCGACCAGATCCGGCTTGATGCCGCTCTGCTGCGGCCCGCGCGCGCTGCCGGACCAGAGCGTGCCGGCCGGGGCCGTGTCGCTGGCGCCCGCCTCGTCCACCGACGCGCCGACAGCGATCGCGAGCGGGGCGCTCGCCGGGGAGGCGAGGCTGTAGAAGACATCGCCGCTGTCGCCGGCTGAGACGACCACCACCACGCCGGCCTGCACGGCGCGCTCGACCGCCACGGCGTCCGGGTCGTCGCTGCCGCCGAACGGCGAGCCGAGCGAGATATTCAGCACGTCGACGAGCCGGTCGTCGGTGTTGCCGTCGCGGTTGGGGTCGAGGGCGTAGTCGATCGCCGCGGTGAGGAAGGTGGTGGTTTCGCCCTGGCAGCCGAAGATCTTGAGCGCGACCAGGCTGGCCTCCGGGGCTACGCCGGGCTGAACCAGAAACTGCTCGAAGCTGACGCCGGCGCTGTACGGCCCGCGGAACGTGGCCCCCTGCTCGTCGACGCCGTAGCCGGCGGCGATGCTGGCCGCGTGCGTGCCGTGCCCGGTCGCCGCGCAGTCGAGCGGATCACCGTCGGGCGCCGGGATGGGGCTGCCCGCGATGCCGGCGGCGTCATAGCCATCGCCGACGAAGTCGTACCCGGCGACGACCTTGGCCGTCGGGAAGCTGCCGGGCTCGACAACGGTCGGGTCGTTGGCTGCGTACGCCTCGTTGGTGCCCTGGCCGCCGAACGTGGCGTGCGTGTAGTCGATCCCGCTGTCGATGATGCCGATGCGCACGCCGTGGCCGAGGGCCTGCGGGCGGCTCTGGCTCCAGAGGCTCGCGGCTCCGTTCGCGGTGGCGACGCTGGTGCTCCCGCGCGCCTTGGGCGGGATGATATGGACGCCGGCCACGCCCGGCAGGCCGCTGAGCAGCGGCAGCTGGTCGACGGCAGCCGCGACCGCGACGCCGGTGTAGGCCGCGCGGGCCTGGAAGAGCACCGGGATGCCGAGCGCCTCGAGGCGCTGCACGAGCTCGCTCTGGCTGAGGGCGATCTGCTCGAGCCGCTGCGCTGCGTCGGCCGGCGGCTCCTCGATCTCGAGCATCACCGTGATCGGGCTCACCGCCACCGCCTGCTGTACGGCGGGCGACGGGCCCTTGGCGGGGGCAGCCGGGGCGGCAAACGAGGGGTCCTCGACGATGATCGGCGGCGGGCTGCCGGTCTCGGCGAGCGATGCGCCTGGCAGCAACGCCATGAGCGCGGCGGCGACAAGCAGTGCGGAGAGCAGCGGGGCTGTTCTTCTCATAGAGTGTTCATCCTCTGGCACACTGACGTGGTGTGCGCTCGGTGTTGCCGATCGACCTTGGCCGGCCTACATTCACAGCCGCGAAGAGCAACAGGCCCTTCCTAGGTGGCGGGAGCCCTCTGCAAGAAGGCATAGCTTGCCGGCGCCCGCCCGCCGCTTCAACCTCTTGCGGCTGGGCACGGTTCGCCGATGTGTCGCTGGCTCGGCGACGTGCCGCCCGACAGAGGAGAGCCGTGGTTGCAAGAGTTGCCAGCCTGGGCAACCCGGGCAGCCACAAAACACCTCACCAGTAATGAGTCTTTAACCCAAGGTGTTGCGACCATCTTATCATACGTCAGGCAGTAGTAAGATTACCGTTTGTTCATCCTTTGCGCGTCGCATCGGGACTTCTTGTAACAGACTGTTCATCTCCAGCGCGGCTACGGGCAGGCACCGGGCCGTGTTTGCAGGGGGGGAACAGCAGGGGGTGCAGCTAGAGGCCGCGGGCCAGCAGGTAGCCAAGGGCGCCGATGCACAGAAACGTGCCGTAGGAGATGTACTCCGGCACACCCGGCCAGCCGGCCCGGCGCATGAGGAGCAGCGCGGCCGAGAACAGCCCGGCGAGCAGCATGCCGATGAAGATCGCCGGCATCAGGTTGACGATGCCGACGGCGGCGCCGATGAAGATCGCCAGGTAGACGTCGCCGAGGCCGAACGGCGCGGAGCGGCCGGGGTACATGGCGCGGGCCAGCGCGAAGAAGATCGCGAACACGAAGCCGGCCACGAGCGCGCCGAGGAGGGCGTTGAGCAGGCTGTGGTGGGGCACGAAGGGCGCGCCGATCACGGCCACCAGCGCCGCGCCGAGGATCACGAAGGTGTAGATGAAGCGGTGGAGCCAGTCGATCGCCCCGGTGACGATCAGCACCGCGGCGACGAACGCCAGGTAGAAGAACGGCGCGCCGAGGCCGTAGCGCGCGTAGAGCAGCGCCAGCGAGACGCCCGACGTCAGCTCGACCAGCGGGAAGATCCAGCCCAGCGGCCGGCCACAGCAGCGCCCGCGCCCGCGCTGCGCGAGCCAGCCGACCAGCGGGAGCATCTGCCACCAGGCGAGCGGCCGGCCGCAGCGGGTGCAGCGCGGCCAGCCGCCGAAGGCGCCCTCGCGCGGGAGGCGCACGACGACGAGATTGAGGAGCGACCCGACGCACAGGCCGATGACGAAGACGAGGAGCAGCGTGAGGGCCATAGTCATTCCTCAGTCGGCGGACCCCAGCGCATCGCGCATCACATCGAGCGGGGCCTCGCGGCCGGTCCAGAGCTCGAAGGCCAGCCCGGCCTGCCGCACCAGCATGTCCAGCCCATCGAGCGTGCGCGCGCCGCGGGCCGCAGCGTCGCGCAGCAGGCGCGTCTGGCGGTAGACCATGTCGAACACCAGCGCGCCCGGCGGGATGAGATCGGCCGGCAGCGGGGTCTCATCGCCGTGCCAGCCGAGCGAGGTGGCGTTGACGAGCAGCCCGGCCTCGGCGAGGGCCTCGGCGAGGTCGGGGTCATCGAGCTGCAGGGCGTGGAGGCGCAGGGCCTCATTGTCGGTCGCCGCCAGCACATCGGCGGCGAGCTGCTCGGCGCGCTCGAGCGTGCGGTTGACGAGCGTGATCTGCGCGGCGCCGGCCTCGGCGAGCGCGAACACTGCCGCGCGGGCCGCGCCGCTGGCGCCGAGGATCACGACCGACGCCCCGGACGGCTCGAAGCCGGCGCCGCGCAGGGTGCCGACGACCGCCGGCGCGTCGGTGTTGTAGCCGGCGAGCGCGCCCGACTCCTCGCGGACGATGGTGTTCACCGCGCCGATCTGCTCCGCCAGGGGCGAGAGCCGGTCCAGCAGCTCGATCACGGCGATCTTGTGCGGCAGGGTGACGTTGGCGCCGAGGTACTCCGCCCCGCGGAGCGCGGCGACCCGCGCGGGCAGCTCGGCGGCCGGGGTGTGCCAGCGCTCGTAGCGCGCCGCGATGCCGAGGTGGGCGAAGGCGGCGTTGTGCATCGCCGGCGAGCGGCTGTGCGCCACGGGATCGCCGATGACGCCGGCGAGCAGAACCGAGTGCGAGTTGCTGTTCATGGGCGCGCTGTCGTATCCCTCTGTTCGTACTGCGAGAGCGATAGGCCCGCGAGGCCGCCGCGGACCCTCAGGGGCCCCAACCGGGTTGGAGTCACCGCCCGCTGGACGGGCGGAGCGGGGCGTCCGCACGGCGGTGCGGCGGCGCAGGGCGCTGTTCCGCGAAGCGCTAGCCTGTCAATCGTCTGAGCACTGCAGATACTCCTGCTCGTAGCGCTGGAACTCCTCAAAGGTCTGCGCGAAGTTGTGCGTGCCGGGGCTGGTGCAGGACGCGACGAAGTACAGGTAGGGCACGGAGGTGTCCGGGCGCGCGGCGGCGCGCAGCGCGCTCAGGCCGGGGTTGCTGATCGGGCCGGGCGGCAGGCCGGGGTTGGCGCGGGTGTTGTACGGGCTGGCGATGCCGTTGATCTCCTCGGCGCTGAGCGAGTCCAGCTTCGGCCACCAGTTGCCGCGCTGCCCGAGCACGTACTGGACGGTGGGGTCGGCCCCCAGGCGGCCGCCGACCTCGGCCTGATACTCGGGGTTGAGGCGATTCCAGAACACGGCGGCGATGCGGGGCATCTCGTCCTCGCTCGCCGCCTCGCGCTGGACGATCGAGGCCATCGTGACGATGTCGTGGACATCGACATCGCTGACGGTGATCTCGGTCTCGAACGAGGCGTACTGCTCGTCGAAGCGCGTCAGCATCGTCTCGATGATCTCCTCGGCCGTGGCGGTGATGGCGAAGCGGTAGGTATCCGGGAAGAGGTAGCCCTCGAGGCTGGCGCCCTCGGGCAGGCTGCTGAGCAGGAAGTGGCGGTTGCGGAACGCGTCGCCGTCGCGGGCGGCCCGCAGGAAGTCCTCCTCGGTGACGTTGAGCAGGCCAGCCGAGCCGATCTGCTGGGCGATCTCCTCGAGGCGCACGCCCTCCGGGATGGTGATCTGGATCTCCTCGACGCGGCTGGTCTGGAGGGCGGCGATGATCTCGCTCATCGTCATGCCCGGGCTGAGGAGGTAGCGCCCGGCTTGGAGCTCGCCATCGAGCCCGCGCATGCGGACGAGGAGCGTGAACAGGAGCGGCTGGCGGATCAGGCCCTCGGCGCCCAGGCGCGTGGCGATCTGGCTGGTGGAGTCGCCGGGCTCGACGATGAACTCGACTATCTCATCGTCCGGGCCGGCGGTGCGCCGGATCTCGCTGAGCAGGACGTAGCCGGCGCAGGCGAGAGTGAGCGACACCAGCGCGACGCCGAGAAACAGGGCACGGAGTGTCTTTGAGAGCACCTATCCTCCTCTGGCCAGTGACACGTACTCGGCAGTGCACGGCGCGTGGCTCGTCTCACGTACCGCGCACGATGTGCTACGGGCTTGTGGCCGGCTCCTCAGCCGGCTCCTCAACTGGCTCAGCGGCCGGCTCAGCCTCCGGCTCAGCGGTCGGCTCCACAGCCGGCTCAGCGGTCGGCTCGGCGGTCGGCTCCACAGGCTCCTCGGCCGCCTGCACCGCCTCCACGGGCAGGCCGGCGGGCGGCTCGGTGAGGAGCGAGCGCGCGACCCAGCCGGTGCCGTCGTCGGTCGAGATGCGCGACCCGGCGGCGCGGCGCTCGCCGAGGCGCACCCGGAACCACTCGCCGTCGGGGGAGGCGGCCAGGAAGATGACCTCGTCCCCCTCGCTGACCGCCCCGATCACATTATCGCCGCGCTGCGGCTGGGCGCGCACGTTGCCGGAGGTGATCACCGCGCCGAGGAGCTGCTCGCCGCCGGCGGTGGGGGTGAGGTCCACGCCGGACGCCAGCCCCGTCTCATCGGGCGGCGCAGTCGGCTCCGTGATCCGCGTGGGCACCGCGGTCTCGGTGGGGAGGGCGGTGCTGACGATCGGCGAGAGGGCGGCGCCCGTGGTGACGCGGCCGATCTGGCCCAGCTCCTGGCGCAGGCTGGAGATCACGCTGTAGGCGACGATCAGGGCGACGAGCATGAGCACGCAGGCGACGGCGGTCTTGATCAGGTCCGCGCCGCGCAGCAGCAGGTTGCGGCTCTGCATCTGGTCGAGCGCGCTCTGGGCCGCGCCCGCCACCGGCTCGCCCCAGCTGGTCTTGCCGCGGTCCTCGCGGGCGACGCGGCGCAGCTCCAGGAGGGCGCGGGCGTCGCCGACGCTGGCGAGGGCGCGGACGGCGCTCCAGCGCACGTTGCTGTTCGGGTGGCGCAGCGCCTCGAGCAGCGGGCCGGCCGCGCGCCCGTCGCCGATCTGGCCGAGGGCCTCGGCGGCGCGGTAGGCGGCGAGCCAGGGGCGATGCGGCCGCAGCGTCTCGTTGAGCGCCGGGACGGCGGCCTCGCCGATCGCCACGAGGTCATCGACGGCGCGCTGGTGCAGCGGGTGCTCCGGGTCGCCGAGCGCCGCGATCAGCGTCGCGATGCGCTCGCGCTGCGCGGCGGTGGCGACGGAGGCGCTGGCGCGGCGGTCGGGGGTCGCCGGGAGCTGGCGGGTGACGCGCGCCAGGCTGTGGACGACCTCGCCGACGCTGGTGGGCTCGCCGTCTATCTCGTCTTTGGGCTTGTTATCCTGGTCTTCCATTCGTTCGTTTGCCGCAGAGCGTTGATTGACCGTGCGCTGCGGCGCAGCGCACGGAGCCGAAGCCTAAGGGCGCGGCGACAGGCGCTCGGGCCAGCGCCGGATGATCGCGTCCAGGATGGCGGCGGCGGCCTGCTGCTTAGGCAGCAGCGGCAGGCGCTCCACCGAATCCTCGGTGAGCAGCGTGGCCTGCAGGTCCTCGGCGCCGATGCTGGCGACCGCCTCGTTGGCGACGATCATATCGAGCCCTTTGCGCGCGATCTTCTCGCGGGCGTAGTCCAGCAGGTTCTGGGTCTCGGCGGCGAAGCCGACCTTGACCAGGTGCCGGCGGTCGGCGAGGCCGGCGAGGATATCCGGGTTGCGCACGAGGCGCAGCAGCAGCTCCTCGTCGTCCCCCTTCTTGATCTTCTGCTCGGACGCCGCGGCCGGGCGAAAGTCCGCCACAGCGGCGTTCATGATCAGCAGGTCGGCCTCCTCGATCGCCTGGTGGACCGCGGCCTGCATGTCGAGGGCCGTCTCGACCCGCACGAGCGTGACGGCGGGCGGGGGCGGGAGGCTCGTCGGGCCGCTGATCAGCGTGACCTCCGCGCCGCGGTCGCGCGCCTCGGCGGCGAGCGCGTAGCCCATGCGGCCGGAGGAGCGGTTGCCGACGTAGCGCACCGGGTCGATCGGCTCGTGGGTGCCGGCGGCGGTGACGACGACGCGCCGGCCGCGCAGCGGGCCGCCGGCGCGCCCGAGGAGCGCGCGCAGCTGGCCCTCGATCTCAGGCACCTCCGGCAGGCGGCCCTGGCCGACGACCGGCTCGGCCATGCGGCCGTAGGCGGGCTCGAGCACCGTCAGCCCGCGCCGGCGCAGCGTCGCGATGTTCTCCTGGGTGGCGGGGTTGGCGTACATCGCCGGGTTCATGGCCGGCGCGACGAGCACCGGGCAGGAGGCCGCCAGCACGGTGGTCGTGAGCAGGTCATCGGCCATCCCGGCCGCGATGCGGGCGATGGTGCTCGCGGTGGCGGGCGCGATCACCAGCGCGTCGGCGCGCTGCCCGAGGGTGACGTGGCCGACGACGCCGTCTTCGGGCAGCGCCCACATGTCGGTGAGCACCGGCCGGCCAGTGAGCGCCTGGAAGGTCGCCTCGCCGACGAAGCGGCGGGCCGCCTCAGTGAGGATGACATCGACCGCCGCGCCGCCGAGCGTGAGGCTGCGGGCTAGCTCGGCAACCTTGTAGGCGGCGATGCTCCCGCACACGCCGAGGACGATCCGCTTGCCGGTTACAACACTCATAATGCACGTCGCACGGTGCGCCGGCGATCCAGCGTTCGCCGGGCGGCGGCATTGTAGCATCGTGGTCCGGGCGCGTCAATACAATGCCGGGCGGCGCGAGGGCCTGGCCGCAGCCCGACTCCTATCGGGGGCAGGAGATCAGCGGCCTGCAGCAGGACCGAATGCCCATTGACAGCCGCTGCGCCTGCGCCGATAATAGCCGCTACACATGTCCCTCTCCGGTTGCCGAGCCCGGCTTCAGCACGCGGCTGGCTGGGCTTTGGGCACCATTGCACATATCAAGCTTGGCTGCGCCCTGTCGCGCCAGTAGTGTTGCGAGGGATGGCGTATGGCCGGATTTCTCGCCGGGGATGATCTTTCGCCGAACCGGATCGAGCTGGCGCGGCGGCAGGCCGCCTTGGGGCCAGGCTACATCGACCTCACTAGCAGCAACCCGACCCACAATGGGCTGCTGTTCCCGCCCGAGGTGCTGCGCGCAGCTGCGGACCGCTACTGGAGCTCCCGGCGCTACGACCCGGACCCGCGCGGCCTGCGCGCGGCCCGCGAGGCGATCGCGCGCTACTACGCCGGGCGCATCCCCCCGCTGCCGCTCGACCCGGACGATGTGTTCGTCACCGCCAGCACGAGCGAGGCCTACAGCCTGCTGTTCGCCCTGCTCGCCGACCCGGGCGATAACGTCCTGGCGCCCGCGGTGAGCTACCCGCTGTTCGACTACCTGGCGGCGGCGCACCACGTGGAGCTGCGGCCCTACGCGCTCGACGAGGCCCGCGGCTGGCGCATCGACCCGGCGAGCCTGCGGCTCCAGGCCGACGACCGGACGCGGGCGGTGCTGGTGATCTCGCCCCACAACCCGACCGGCGCGGTGGTCCGCTCGCAGCTGCCCTCGCTCGCGGCGCTTGGCCTGCCGGTGATCTGCGACGAGGTGTTCGCCGAGTTCCCCTACGGCGCGCCGGCGGTGCCGCCCTTCGGGGCGGTGTACCCCGAGCTGCCGGTGTTCCACCTCAACGGCATCTCCAAGATGTTCGCGCTGCCGGACATGAAGCTGGGCTGGATCGCGCTCAGCGGCCCGGCCGCGGAGCTCTACGGCGAGCGGCTGGAGGTGCTCAACGACACCTTCCTGGGCGCCAACTCGCTCACCCAGTCGATGCTGCCCGACCTGTTCGCCCAGGGCACGCCGTTCATCGAGGCGATGCGGGCGCGGGTGCGCGCCAACCTGGACATGGCGCTCGAGCTGCTGGGCAGCAGCGAGCGGCTGCGCGTCGCGCCGCCGGACGGCGGGTACTATCTGTTCCCCGCGGTGGACGGCTGGGACGACGAGGAGGAGCTGGTGCTGCACCTGCTGCGCCACGGCGTGCTCGTCCACCCCGGCTACTTCTACGGCTACGAGCGCGACACGCACATCGTGATCTCGTGCCTCACCGAGCCGTCCCGGCTGCGCGCGGGGCTCGAGCGGCTCCTGGCCGGGCTCGAGACCGACCCGTAGCCGCCTCTCTTCCGCAGCCCTGTCAGGATGCGGCGCTGCGCGCAAACGGCGCCGGCTGCCGCCGGAGCGCCTTCCCGCTGCGTCCTCTGCCCGGCCCGCCGAACCCGCGATCGCGACTCCCCAGCGCGTGGGGGTGCGCTGGGCCCATGGTTGCGCACTTCTTCACATACTCGTACAATACGCCGGGCGGAGCGGTGTGGCCGTAGATCGCACCGCCGGCCGGAGTTCCGCGCGGCCGAGCCGCGCCAGAGGTGCAGGGCAGTTATGGGAAACCGCAGCCGCTTTTCGATCTACGCCTGGGGCGTGCTGGTATACAACCTGTTCGTGATCCTGTGGGGGGCGTTCGTGCGCGCCACCGGGTCCGGCGCCGGGTGCGGCAGCCACTGGCCGCTCTGCAACGGTGAGGTCGTGCCGATGGCGCCGCAGGTCGAGACGCTGATCGAGTTCACCCACCGGGCGACGAGCGGCGTGGCGCTGCTGACGGCGATCGGGCTGGCCGTGTGGGCCCACCGGGCCTACGAGCCGGGGAGCCCGGTGCGGCGCGGCGCGGCGCTCTCGCTGCTGTTCATGATCACCGAGGCGCTCCTGGGGGCCGGGCTCGTGCTGTTCGAGTGGGTCGCGCTCAACGCCTCGCTGGCCCGGGTGATCTCCATGGCGCTGCACCTGGTCAACACCTTCCTGCTGGTCGCGGCGCTCGCGCTCACCGCCTGGTGGGCCTCGGGAGGCAGGGCCGTGCGGCTGCGCGGCCAGGGGTCGCTCGCCTGGCTCAATCTGGCGGGCCTGGTCGGGCTGCTGGTGCTGGGGGTGAGCGGCGCGGTGATCGCGCTGGGCGACACGCTGTTCTTCGCCCACACGCGCTCGGGCGCGAGCGAGGAGACGCTGCCGGAGCTGGTCACGGCGATCGTCTCGATCCGCGTGCTGCACCCGATCATCGCGGTCGTCATCGGGGCCTTCGTCGTCGGCATCGCGTGGTACACGAGCGCCGCCCGGCCGGCGCCCAGCACGCGGGCGCTCGCCTCAGGGCTCACGGCGGTGTACGTGGTGCAGCTGGCCGCCGGCGCGATCAACGTGGTGCTGCAGGTGCCGGTGTGGATGCAGCTGATCCACCTGCTGCTGGCCGACACGGTGTGGATCCTGGCGGTGCTGCTGGCCGCCTCGGCGCTGACCGCCGAGAGCGTGAGCCGCAGCGCGCAGCCCGCCGAGCGCAGCCTGCCGGGCGTGGAGCGCGGCATGCAGAACGTAGAGCCGAAAGCGTAGCACGCCGCGCCTGACGTCCGGCGGCCGTCACCCCCCCACGCAGCGCTCGAGCTCGACTCCGTGCTCCACGCGCTCGGGCAGCACCAGCTGGTCCTGCTCCACCAGCTCCACGAAGAGCATCGTCAGCTCCGGGTCCCACTGCGTGCCGGCGCGCGCCCGCAGGCGCTGCAGCGCGCTCTCGCGGCTGAGCGCCCGGCGGTAGGGGCGATCGGTCGTCATCGCATCGTAGGCGTCCACGATCGCGACGATGCGGGCGCCGACGGGGATCTCCTCGCCGCGCAGGCCGAACGGATAGCCGCTGCCGTCCCAGTGCTCGTGGTGCGCCAGGATGATCGGCGCGACCTCGCGGGCGAAGCGCATCGGCGCGATGATCCGCGCGCCGCACTCGGGGTGCTGCTTGATCTGGTGGTACTCGGTCGGCGTGAGCGGCTCCGGCTTGCGCAGGATCACATCGTCCACCCCGATCTTCCCGATGTCGTGCAGGTAGCCGCCGTGGCGCACGGCGCGCACCTCATCGGGCCTCAGGCCGGCCGCGGCCGCCAGCTGCTCGCTGTAGTGCGCGAGCCGCCAGATGTGCCCCTCCGTATAGAGGTCCTTGGCCTCCACCGCCAGCGCGAGCGCGAAGATCACGCGCTCGGTGCGCTCGAGCTGGTCGATCAGGCGCTTGGTGCGCAGCTGCGTGCGCAGCCGCGCCCGCAGCATGTGCTCGTCGAACGGCTTGGTCAGGAAGTCATCGGCCCCGGCCTCGATGCCGCGGCGGCGGTGCTCCGCGTCGTCCAGCACCGTGAGCATCGTCACCGGGATGAGCGCGGTCTCCTCGTTGCTCTTGAGCCTGCGGCAGACGTCGTAGCCATCGAGGTCCGGCATCGTCACGTCGAGCAGGATGAGGTCCGGCTGCTCGCGCGCCACGAGCTGCAGCGCTTCGCGCCCGTTCGCCGCGGCGATCACCTCGTACCCCTCGCTCTCAAGAAACCGCTCTACCACCTGCCGCATTGCGGGGTTGTCGTCCGCGACAAGGATGCGTGCCTGCAACGCCATCTCCTTCGCCTCGCAGGTTCACTGGAAACGCTGGTGACCTCAGGGCGCGCTGTTGCGCCTCTCGCGCGGCTCCCGCCGGCTGGCGCCTGGCCAGGAGCCTGGGCAGCACCCCCAGTGCCACACGAGCGTCTCTCCACGAAATTCGGTTTAAGGGCCGCATCCTAGCACTTTGGTACTGCGACGTCATAGTACTACAACATTGCTGTGACGCTGCAGCCTCTCAGTTGGGATAACGCCGCGGATACGCGCCGGGATACTGTGCAATTGTTAACACTAGCTCACAATCGCGCCGCGCTGGAGGCCAGCAGGGCGCCTCGCGGCGGTAATGGCGCGCGTACGATGGCCGGTAGGAATCGGCGCGGGGAGCGTGGGCCACAGCGAGCTGTGAGGCGGCGGTGAAGTACCGGGGCAACTATCGGCTCGAGGCGGCGCGGCTGCCGCGGTGGGACTACAGGTCTGGCGCGACCTCACCCTCCCAGGCAGCAACCGATATGGTACAATCCTGCGCACACCCGACGGCTAGATACGGAGGACCAACGTGGCCGAAGCGCAGAAAGTGCCGCGCCGGAGCGAGATACCGGTTGAGTATACCTGGGACCTGACAACGGTCTACGCCGACGACAGCGCCTGGGAGCAGGATATCGCCGCGCTCGAGCAGCTGCTACCTGAGGCGACGGCGCTGGCGGGCAGCGTAGCGCAGAGCGCCGCATCGCTCCTGAAGACGCTCACGCTGCGCGACCAGATCTGGACCAAGCTCGAGCAGATCTACATCTACGCCAACCGCCGCCACGACTCGGACAGCGGCGACCCGACCGGCCAGGAGCTCGCGGACCGCGCCGGCTCGCTGGTGGCCAAGGTCAGCGGGGCGCTGGCGTTCATCGACCCGGAGATCCTGGCGGTGCCGGAGGAGACGCTGCGCGCCTGGCTGCGCGAGGAGCCGGGGCTGGCGGTGTATGAGTACGCGCTGGACCAGCTGATCCGCCAGCGGGCCCACGTGCGCTCGGCCGAGATCGAGGGGATCCTCGCGCAGTTCGGCGATGTCACCCGCGCGCCGGGCGAGATCTTTGAGGCGCTCACCAACGCCGACCTCAAGTTCCCGGCGATCGAGGACGAGCAGGGCCAGCAGGTCGAGCTCTCGCACGGCCGCTTCACGCGCTTCCTGCGGAGCCACGACCGGCGCGTGCGCCGCGACGCCTTCAAGGCCTTCTACAGCGCCTTCCAGGGCATCCGCAACACGCTCGGCACCTCGCTCGCAGCCGAGGTCCGCAGCCACGTGCTCAACGCGCGCCTGCGCAACTACGAGTCATCGCTGCACGCCGCGCTCACCCCCAACGACATCCCGGTCGAGGTGTACCACACCCTGGTGTCGACGATCAACGCCAACCTGCCGCGGCTCCACCGCTACATGCGCGTGCGCAAGCGGCTGATGGGGCTGGACGAGCTGCACCCGTACGACCTGTACGCGCCGCTCACCGCCGGGGTGGATCTGGAGGTGCCGTACGCCGAGGGGGCCGACGTGGTCAAGGCCGCCTTCGAGCCGCTCGGGCCAGACTACCGCGCCGCGATCGACAAGGCCTTCTCCAGCCGCTGGATCGACGTCTACGAGAACCAGGGCAAGCGCAGCGGCGCCTACAGCGACGGCTCCTACACCACCGCGCCGTTCATCCTGCTGAACTACCAGGGGCGCCTGGACGATGTGTTCACCCTGGCGCACGAGCTCGGCCACTCCATGCACTCGTACTTCACGCGCCGGGCGCAGCCGTACGTCTACGGCAACTATACGATCTTCGTCGCCGAGGTGGCCTCGACGCTCAACGAGGCGCTGCTCACGGACTACCTGCTGAAGACGCGCGACGACGCGGCGCTGCGGCGGCACCTGGTGGTGGAGCAGCTCGAGTCGATCCGCACGACGATCTTCCGCCAGACGATGTTCGCCGAGTTCGAGCTGGATATCCACCGGCGCGTCGAGCAGGGCGAGCCGCTCACGGCGGAGAACCTCAGCAAGCCGTACTACGACCTGGTGGCGCGCTACCACGGCCCCGAGGTGGTGCTCGACGAGGAGATCGCGCTGGAGTGGGCGCGCATCCCGCACTTCTACTACAACTTCTACGTGTACCAGTACGCCACCGGCCTGGCGGCGGCCCTGGCGCTCAGCGACCAGATCTTGCAGGAGGGCCAGCCCGCGGTGGAGCGCTACCTGCGCTTCCTCAGCAGCGGGTCGTCGCGGCCCTCGATCGAGCTCCTGCGCGACGCTGGCGTGGACATGACGTCGCCCGATCCGATCCAGGCGGCGATGGACCGCTTCGACCGCCTGCTAGACCAGCTCGAGGCGATGTCCTGAGGAAGCGAAGAGGGGAAGCGCACCTGGTCGGAGCGCTTCCCCTCAGCCGGTAACGCCGCCGTGCCGGCCATCTGCTATGTTCGTTCAGAAGGCCGCCTCTCTGGAAGGCTCCGCTGATGAACGACTTCTCTCTCAGCCGCGAGGACTATCGGCGTCTCCGGCAGGAGCTCATGGTTCTGGCCAACCAGCTCCTGGTCTCCACAGACGATGAGGCGGCGCGCCGGCTCAAGAATATCTTCGAGTTCCTCCACACCTACTGCGCGGTGTGCGGCGTGCAGCTCGGCCGCTTCCGCCGCGCGCGCTGCCCCCGCTGCCGCGCCGAGCAGCCGTGGGCGAAGAACTGAGGCCCGCCTGAGGCGCGCGGCGCCCGTCCACGCCCCCGCTCAGCGCTGAAGCACAGCCCGCAGCCCCTCCAGTAGCCGGTCGACATCCTCCGGCGTGTTGTACGCCTGAATAGAGATGCGAATGAGCGGGGTGCCGTTCCACTCCATACACGGCACCTCGATCTGAAACTCCTCCCACAGCCGCGTCTGGACCTGCTTGGGGTCGCACGGCGGAAGGGGAAGCGACCGCATCTGCATCCACCAGTCCGTGCTGTCGGGCGTCAGCGGCGCCAGCCCGGTGAGCTCGCTGATGCGCTGAGAGGCCTCGAGCAGCAGGTTGTGGCACGCCAGGCGAACCGCCGGCCAGTCGTTATCCTCCTGGAACGTGATGGCGGTCGGGACGGCGAGGTAGGCCGAGGGGTCGTCCGTCCCCAGCCAGTCGAAGATATCGATGTACTCCGAGCCGCTCGGGCTGCGCGACCGCCAGCCCCAGCTCACGACGAGCGGCTCGAGCAGCTGCTGGTGCTCCGGCCGCGCGTAGAGGAAGCCGGCGCCCTTGGGCGCGCTGAGCCATTTGTGACAGTTCCCGCCGTAGAAGTCCGCCCCGACCGCCTCGAGGTCCAGCGCGATCTGCCCCGGCACGTGGGCCCCGTCCACAACGGTGAGGATACCGGCCGCCCGCGCCCGCCGGCAGATCTCGGCGACCGGGAAGGCCAGCGCCGTCGGCGACGTGATGTGGCTGATGGCGATCACCCGCGTGCGCTCGGTCACGCCGGCCCAGAGCTGCTCCACCAGATCCTCGGCGCGCTCCGCCGGCAGGGGGAGATCCCGCACGACGTAGCGCGCGCCGCGTTTCTCGCAGCAGAAGCGCCAGGTGCGCTCGATCGCCCCGTACTCGTGGCTCGTCGTCAGCACCTCGTCGCCGGGGCGCAGGTCGATCGACCGGGCGACGATGTTCAGCGCGTGGGTGACGTTGGGGGCGAAGACGATCGTCGACGGGCGCGCGCCGAGATAGCGCTCCAGCGCCGCCCGCGCCTCGGCCAGCATCCCCGGCAGGCGCCGCCCGAGAAACTCCACCGGCTGGGCCTCCAGCTCGCGCTGGAGCTCCTGGTAGCGCTCGAACACCGGCCGCGGGCAGGCGCCGAAGCTGCCGTGGTTGAGGAAGGTTACGTCGCGCCGCAGCAGGTACTGCTCGGCCAGATTCGCGAGGGGCAGCGAGAGCGTGGTTGTCATCGATGCGTCCTTCTTTGACCGATCCACGGAGAGCACGGAGGGCACGGAGATCGTACTTTCTTTCTCCGTGCCCTCCGCGCCCTCTGTGGATCGGCTAGGCCACCTTCTCCGCAAGATAGGACTGCAGCTCGGCGACGGGCACGCGCTCCTGCTGCATGCTGTCGCGCTCGCGCACCGTCACCGTCCCGTCCTCCAGCGTCTGGAAGTCCACCGTGACGCAGAACGGCGTCCCGATCTCGTCCTGGCGGCGGTAGAGCTTCCCGATCGCCCCAGTGTCGTCGTACACGGTGCGCATGCGCCCACCGGACTGGAGCGAGCGCCGGATGCCGCGCGCCGTCTCCACCAGCCCGTCGTGGTTGCGCTTGAGCGGGAAGACCGCCACCTTGATCGGCGCGAGGTGCGGCCGCAGGCGCAGCACGGTGCGGAAGCTCTCGTCGATCAGCGGCTGGGCCTGGCCGCGCAGCTTCTTGCCGAGCTCGATCTGGTCGGCGCCCGGCAGCCCGAGCAGCGCCTCGATCTGCGGCATGCTCTCCGGGAGGCGCGCGGCGATCTGCTCGCCGTGCTCGAGGATCGCGTCGCGGCGCTCGGGGGCGATCTTCTCGCTCCTGCCCACCGACTTCAGGAACGCCTGCAGCGCATCGGCGACCGACGCGAGCCGCTCGGGCGCGGGCACCTTGACCATCTCCTCGTCGTAGGCCTCGGAGAGCACCGCCAGGAAGCAGCGCCCGACCCCGGCCGACGGCTCGACGACGAACGGCACGACGTGGCGCTTCGTCTCCGGGTCGAAGTAGGTCAGGCGGGCGGTGCTGTCGCGGTTCGGCATGACGCGGGCGGTGAGCCCGAGCGACTCCTGGTCGCGGCTGTGCGAGCCGAGGTCGAAGTCGGTGCGGTTGGCGATCCCCTCGACCTCCTCGTAGCCGAGCGTCGGGTAGTCGTACATCAGGTCGAAGGTGCGCTTCGAGTAGTGCGCCAGGTCGGCCTTGGGCACGTCGTAGACCTTGATGCGGTGGCGCGGCACCCCGATGCTCTCCCACCAGCGCAGCCGGTCCTCAAGCCAGCGCTCGTGCCACTCCTCGTCCGTGCCAGGCATGACGAAGAACTCGATCTCCATCTGGTCGAACTCGCGCACGCGGAACAGGAAGTTGCGCGGGTTGATCTCGTTGCGGAAGGCCTTGCCGACCTGGGCGATCCCGAACGGCAGCTTGCGGCTGGTGGTGGCGAGGACGTTGCCGAAGTTGACGAAGATCCCCTGGGCGGTCTCCGGGCGCAGGTAGGCGAACGACCCGGAGTCGGCCACCGGGCCGACCTGAGTCTTGAACATCAGGTTGAACGGCCGCGGCTCGGTGAGGTCGGTCGAGCCGCAGTTCGGGCACTTCCCAACAACATGGTCGGCGCGCCAGCGCATCTTGCACTTGCGGCAGTCGATCAGCGGGTCGTTGAAGGTCTCCTCGTGCCCCGAGTACTTCCAGGTCAGCGGGTTCATGAGGATGGCCGCGTCGAGCCCCTCCATGTCGTCGCGCTCGTAGACGTTGGCGCGCCACCAGGAGGCGATGATATTGTTCTTCAGCTCCACCCCCAGCGGCCCGTAGTCGTAGACCCCCTGGAGGCCGCCGTAGATCTCAGAGCTCGGGAAGATGAACCCGCGCCGCTTGCCGAGTGAGACTAGTTGTTCAAGAGTCGTTGCAGGCATTGGAACCTCCTTCTGCCCGGGGCAACAAAAAGCCCCAGGCGATCACTTATCGCCTGGGGACGCATGGGCATCGTCACGACGCGCCACGCGCGGTTCCACCCCAGTTACCGGAGAGGGCCGAGCGGTGAGCGCTCCTACGCGGTCACGCTCCCTTCTCAGCGCACTGTTCCGGTCGCTCGAAAGAGATGCAGCTCCACAGCGCCGTTCCTCGCCGGGCCACCGCCGGGCTCCCACCGCCCCCGGCTCGCTGTGCGCGCCACTGGCGAGTACTCCTCTGCTTCATCGCCGCACGGGCAAGTATAGCACAGGCGGCGCCGGGCGGCAATCGGATCGGCGGCCTACTCCTCCTCCACCGTCACCGTCTCGTCCTCGAGCGCCTGGTCCTTGCCAGCGGCGCCGTTCCTGTCCGCGCCGAGGCTGGGCGCGGACTGGCTGTGGTTGAGCTGCGTGTAGATCTGGGTGGTCGAGATCGAGGCGTGGCCGAGCAGCGCCTGGACCGCGCGCAGGTCCGCGCCGCCGCTGACCATATGCGCGGCGAACGAGTGGCGCAGCATGTGCGGCGTCAGCTCGCTCAGCCCGAGCTCCTCGGCGTAGTTCTTGAGGATGAGCCAGAAGCCCTGGCGCGTCAGGCGCTTGCCGCGGTGGTTGAGGAACAGGGCGTCCGGCTTCTGGGGCGCGCCGCGCGCCAGCTGGGAGCGGGCGATATCCAGGTACTCCTCCAGCGCGGTGAGGGCCGAGCCGCTCACCGGCAGCGTGCGCTCGCGCCCGCCCTTGCCGACGCAGCGGACCGTCGCCGCCTCCATGTCCAGGTCGCGGACGTTGAGCGCCACGAGCTCGCTGACGCGCATCCCGGTGGCGTACAGGAGCTCGAGCATGGCCTTGTCGCGCAGCCGCTCGGGCGTCGGCTGGCGCAGCGGCAGCTCCAGCAGCTCGTCCACCTGCTCCGGCGAGAGCGCCTTGGGCAGGTAGCGGTCCACCTTCGGCGAGTCGATCTGCTCGGTCGGATCGTGCGCCATGTACCCCTCGGCGGTCAGGAAGGCGTAGAACGACTTCACCGCCGCCGCGCGGCGCGCGACAGTGGAGCTGGCGTAGCGACGCTCGCGCAAGAAGAGCAGGAAGGCGAGGATATCGTCGTGGGTGACGTCCAGCCAGCCGGTGACATTGCGCTCGCGCAGGAATTCCCCGAACTGCTCCAGGTCCGTGCGGTAGGCGGCGGTGGTGTTCGCCGCCAGGTTGCGCTTCACCGTCAGGTGTTGAAGAAAAGCCTCTACCTGTTCGTCCATCGCTGTCTCCAGCGCGCAGGCGTCGCCAAACACTCGCGGCTTCGCTGGTAGCGCACGTTGCTCTCTGCTCTCTGTCCCCATCCCCGCCGACACGGGCGCTGTATCGGCATCTGCGCTGTTAGATGCGAAGAAGCCACTGGTACACATAACGGGAGGAGCTTGCGCGGGCGTATGTTACTCCAACCGTCCCCCCGTGTCAACCAAGCTGGCGCCGGCCCGCGGGCGCTCCGCGCTCAGCGCTCGGCGCTCAGCACGCCCTCCAGATACGGCGCGAAGAAGCGCTCCAGATGCTCGCGGGCGGTGTCCGGGTCGGTCGAGCGGCAGACCGCCGCGCGCAGGGCGGCGCTCCCTGGGAGCTCGATGCCGAACTGGCCGATCAGCTGCTTGAGCTTGTTGAGCGCCAGCCGCTCGGGCATCTCCTCGCGGCACATCTCGAAGTAGCGCATGATCAGCTCGTACTTGTCCGCCGGGCTGGGGACGAACGGCGTCTCCCCGCGCCGCAGCTGCGCCACCTGCTGGAAGATCCACGGGTTGTACATGGCCCCGCGGCCGATCATCACGCCGTCGGCGCCGGTCTCGCGCAGCCGCCGCAGCGCATCCTCGGCCGTCCGCACGTCGCCGGACCCGATGACCGGGATGCTGACGACGCGCTTGACCTCGGCCACCCGGCTCCAGTCCGCCACGCCGCCGTAGCCCTGGACCTTGGTGCGCGGGTGGAGGGCCAGCGCGGCGACGCCGGCCTGCTCGGCCATCTTCGCGGTGTCCAGGTAGTTCAGGCTCTGATCGTCCCAGCCGGCGCGGAACTTGAGCGTGATCGGGATCTGCACGGCGGCGCGCACGGCCTTCAGCAGCCGCTCCATCTTCGGCAGGTCGCGCAGGAGCGCCGAGCCGTGGCCGCCGCCGACGACCTTGGGCGACGGGCAGCCGCAGTTGATATCAAGAATATCGGCGCCGAGCTGCTCGACCATGCGCGCGGCGTTGGCCACCAGCTCCGGCTCGTTGCCGCTGAGCTGGATGGTGATCGGCCGCTCCTCGGGCAGGAAGTCCAGCTGGTGGTGGCGCGAGCGCGCCCGCGGGCTGACCGACGCGGCGTTGGTCATCTCGCTGCACACCAGGCCGCAGCCGCCCAGGCTGAGGATGGTGCGGCGGAAGATGCTGTCGGTGACGCCGACCATGGGCGCCAGGACAATATTCGGGCTAATGGTAATATGGCCTACCTGATAGCTGTCGGGCAGGTCAGCGTAGCTCGTCATCGACACAATAATCTATCTCTCGCTTCCCAATAATGCCAGTGCGACACAACGTACACGGCGGAGGGGCTGTGAAGCTCCCTCGATACCCCTCGGGGCGGCGGGAATGACGGCCCGCGGGGTGGGCAAAACGCGGCTCGCCCCTCCAGCGTCTGCCGCGCTTCCCGCAGGTGCGGGCGGCGGCAACCGTGCGAAGCTCATGCGGGTATTATAGCACGGGTGCGCTGCCGGGGCCCGCTTGCACTCCGTCCGAAGGGCTGGTAACATAGCGAGCGCGAGAAAGATTTCACAAGTTAGGAGCGGGATATGAGCCGGCGTGTCAGGCGTGGCGCAGGCGGAGCGTACGGCCGCTTCCTGCTCGCGGTCGTCATCTGCGGCGCGCTGCTGCTCGCGGCGGGGGGCATCGCGCTGGTGCTCCGCGGGCGGGCGCCTGAGCCCGGCGAGAGCGTCGCCGTCTCGTCGGCGGACCCGGGCGACGCGCAGGCGGTGGCGCTCGGCAGGCAGGTGTACGACCAGGCCTGCGCGGTGTGCCACGGCCTGACCCTCGCGGGGCAGTCGGGCTGGCAGGAGGGGCCGCCGGGCGGCCCGGCGCCGGCGCCGCCGCTCGACGGGAGCGGCCGCAGCTGGCAGCGCCCGGACCAGATGCTGTTCGACATCACCAAGTTCGGCGGCCAGCCGTACGCCCCGCAGGGCTACACGAGCGCCATGCCGGCCTTCGAGGGCACGCTGAGCGACTCCGAGATCTGGGCGGCGCTGGCCTACATCAAGAGCACATGGCCGCCGGAGGCGCGCGCGGCGCAGCCCTGAGCACGGGCGGCGCACATATGAAATGACCTGATGAGCCGTGTCTGATAGCCGAGAGGAGCCACTTCATGGACACCATCCGACTGATCCACGGGATGTTTGGGGAACGCGTGCTGCCGGTGCTGATCGTCCTGGTGGCGATCTGGCTGACGGTGATCTGGCGCGCCGGGACGGAGCCCCCGCGCCTGGCGCGGCTGTTCCCGGTGCTGGTGGACATCCAGGTGCTGCTCGGGCTGATCTACTGGATCTCCGGGCTCGTCGCCGGGGGAAGCGCGCGGGCGCTGTACCTCTCGTTCCCGTTCCTGCTCCACCCGCTGCTCGCCTTTATCTCGGCCGGGGTGGCGCACATGGCGGTGCGGCCGCGCGGCCCGTTCGCCGGGCTGGGGCGCTGGGCGCCGCTCGTCGCTCTGGTGGTGCTGCTCGTGTTGGTGCTGGGCGCGGTGATGGTGGCCCGCAGCGTCTAGCGCGCCCGGCGGCGTGAGGCGGGCCGCGCTGGAGGGAAGGGCTCCAGGGGGCCCGACCGGGTTGGAGTCACGGATGGGATGCCGGACGGCACGGCAGAGCGCGAGCTGGGAACGCGCTGCACGGGCCGCCGGCATCGCTTTTACATGCTGCGCGCGGCGCGCCGCAGCCGCGCGTACAGCACCAGCGCGAGCGCCAGAGTCTCGAGCGCGGACGAGACCACGGCCGCCAGCGGGATGGCCGCGATGCCCAGGCTGTCGAGCAGCAGCCAGATCAGCAGCGCCCGCACGGCGAGCTGGCCGCAGTTGGTGAACAGCGGCGTCTGCGTGTCGTGCAGCGCGATCAGGCCGCGGGTGAGCACCTCGGTCATCACGTAGGACGGCATGCCGGCGGCGAAGATCACCAGCAGCGCGTAGGTGAGCTGGCCGGCGTCGGCGCCGAACTGGCCGCGCTCGAAGAGGATGCGGATCGTCTGCCGCCCGAACAGCCACAGGCCGACGAAGGCCGCGCCGGCGAGCACGGCGACCACCAGGAGCGACCAGCGCAGCGTCAGGCGCATGCGCCGCCAGTCGCCGGCGGCGGCGTGCCCCGCGAGGCGCGGGAAGGCCGCCTGGCCGAGCGCCACACCGATCAGCCGCACCGGCAGCCCCATGAGCAGCGAGGCGTTGTAGAGCGCCGGCAGGCCGGCGGGGGCGTGCGCCAGCGACGCGAAGGCGGTGTCCACGATCGTGCCGGCGTAGTTGACCGCCGCCGACAGGCCGTTCGGCGCCAGCAGCCGCAGCACCTGGCGCAGCCGGCGGTCGGCGAGGTCCCAGGCGGGCCGCAGGCGGAGGCGGTTGGCGCGCAGGCCGGGCCAGAGGATGGCGAGCTGGAGCACGGCGTCGCCGAGGACGCCGAGGGCCGGGCCATAGATCCCGAGCGGCGGGTAGAGCCTGGCGGCGAGGATGCCGGCGATCAGCGTCAGGTTGTGGGTGACGATCGCGAGGCCGGCGAGCAGGAACTGGCTGCGGCTGTTGAGCACGGCGAGCGCGACGCTGCTGGCGACGACGAGCACGCTCTGGGCGAGCATGATCCTGGTCAGCGTCACGGTCAGCGCGGCGGTCGGCCGGTCGAAGCCGGGCGCGAGCACGCGATCGACGAACGCGGGGGCCAGGGCGGCCGCGGCGAGGGCGGCGAGGGCGACCGCGGCGGCGAGGGTGGTGAGCGTGAGGCTGGCGACGCGCTCCTCGGCGGCGCGGCCGCCGGAGCGGGCGGCGCTCACCAGCACGGGGATGAGCGCGTTCGAGAGCGCGCCGCCGGCGATCAGGCTGGTGAGGGTGTCCGGCAGCCGGAAGGCGGCGTAGTAGGCGCTGGCCTCCATCCCGGCGCCGAACTGGGCGTTGAACAGCACCTGGCGCACCACGCCGAGCGCGGCCGAGATCAGGAACGCCGCGGTGAAGATCAGCGACCCCTCGGGGATGCTGCACTCGCGCAGCAGGAGCCGGCCGCGCCTGCTGGCCCTCACGCTCGCTGGGATGGGCGCCTCGCTCTCCTGCAACATATCTGCATCATATCACAGGACTACGCGGTGGCCGCGCCCCCGCACCCGGGCTCGTTCCGCAG
>ERZ777003.1150-NODE-1150-length-43131-cov-5.947024_pt1 | contig 43131 bp, 44 predicted proteins | sample MGYA00374956_ERZ777003 | MGnify/ENA primary metagenome ERZ777003 (study PRJEB29302, sample SAMN06268252) | bioreactor metagenome | isolation source: Joint BioEnergy Institute, California, USA | place: USA:Joint BioEnergy Institute, California, USA | collected... | reverse complement strand
GTCAGCACGTTCGGCGCCGCCGGCCCGCCCCCCTCCCGGAACTCGGCCTCCACGGTCCGGTCGTCGCGAACCGCCACCACCTCATACAGCTTGTTGTCGGCCGTGATGTACGTGTCGCCTACCACCGGAGCGATGGCGGTGTACGTGATCACATCCCCCGCCTCGTCACGCCAGGTGTAGTAGCCGTCCGCGGCCCGGTGGCCGATGCCGTCGTCAAACGCCCGTTCCCAATCGATGGCCTGACCGGTGGCCGGCGGCGCCCACAATAGCACCAGCACCCATGCGACGGCCATCAAGCGCCCGCCCTTACCCACGGTCCCCACCTCCCGGCTCTTCACCGTCGGCGTCGCCCGCCGGATCGGCCTCGGTGAGCGCTTCCCGCAGCGGCTCGGGGCGATCCTGCGCCGGACCGCCGCCGAGCCGCTCGCGCGTTTCCCCAACGAGCTCGGCCAAGCCGACCGACACGACACCCGCCAGCACGGTGGCGTCGAAGAAACCGCCGCCGCCCAGGGCGAGCGCCGTGACCTGCCCGGGCGCGGGAGTGTTGATGAAAAGCTCCAGGAGCTGGAACAGGATAAGGCCCAGCGTGCCCGCGATGAACGCAGCCCGGCGGGAACGGCCGAAAAGGTAAGCCACGATCCCTCCGACGAGAGCGAACATCCACAACGGGTCAAGGACCGCTGTCCGGCCACCGTGCGGGCCGAAGTCGGTCAGCTGCGCCATACCCCACACGGCGACGCCGGTTACCAGGGCGGCCAGCACCGCCCGCACCCTTTCCCAAGCCGTGCCTGCGCGGGCGAGGAGGTACAGGGCCAACACGGCGGGTACGATGACCCCGCCGACGTTCACGGTAACCGCAACCCGGCCGCGGCTGACAGGTATGTCAAAGAAGCTGCCGGCGACGATCAGTCCCAGGATGACCAAGGCCTGGGTGTCGGTGAGGCGCATCCGGTCCAGCACCCGGTGGGCGGCCCCAAAGAAGACCAGGGCGGCCACCACCAACAACACGCTCAACCCTAAGGGCACGGCCGCTCACTCCTTCCGGCGGCTAGCGTGCCCCTGCCTTTCGGGGGCTATGCCGGATGAAGGGTCTGCGGCCGAACCCGCAGCCGGCACCTGTCGGGATGGGACTTGCGAAAGCGCGAAAAGGCCCGCCGCGATGGCGGCGGGCCTTGTGTACGTACCTTACGGCGCCTGTCCCGGTTATTCGTCGCCCTGGCGGCCGAGCAGGTCGCTTAAGCCGCTCACCCGGTCGGCGATGGTCAAGGAGTCCGGACCGGGATCCGAGTAAGACACCGGTGTGGCCGGTTCCTTCGGTTTTTGCTCCTTGGGTTGGGCGGCGCGGATGCTGAGCCCGATCCGGCGCGCACCCGGGTCAAGGTTGACGATCTTGACCTTCACGCGCTGGCCCGGCTGGACGACGTCCGAGGGCTTTTCAACCCGCCGGTCGGCGAGCTGCGAGATGTGGACGAGCCCTTCGATGCCGTCTTCGAGCTTCACAAAGGCACCGAAGTCGACGATGCGCGTGACCTCGCCCTCTACGACCTGGCCTTCCTGGTAGCGGCTTGCGACCGTGCTCCAAGGATCCGGCGTCGTCTCCTTGAGGCTCAGGGAAATGCGCTCGCGCTCCCGGTCGATGCCAAGAATCTTGACCCGGATCTCCTGTCCCTCATGCAGCACATCCTGGGGATGGCGCACGCGGCTCCAAGCCATCTCGGAGACGTGCAGCAACCCTTCGACACCGCCGCCAATGTCCACGAAGGCGCCGAAGTCGGTGAGCCGCCGGACGACGCCGGTTACGACCTGGCCTTCCTGCAGCCGGCCAAAAGCTTCCTCCTTGGCCCGGGCGAGCTCCTCCTCCAGCAGCTCCTTGCGGGACAGCACAACGTTGCGCCGTTGCCGGTCCAGCTCCAGAATGCGAAAACGAAGCCGCTGGCCGACGTACTGCTCGAGGTTGTCGACGAAATTGCGATCGACGTGGGAAGCCGGTACGAACCCGCGCACCCCAAGGTCCACCAGGAGGCCTCCTTTGACGCGTGCCGTCACCTCGGCCTCCACCGGCTCGCCCTTTTCGTACTTGGCGGTCAGCTCCTCCCAGGCCTGCCGCTCATCGGCACGGCGCTTGGAGAGCACCACCGTACCTTCGCCTTCGTCGACCCGCAGCACCTGCACGGCGATGTTGTCGTCGACCCGCAGGACGTCCTCAGGCGCCTGCCCGGGCCGCAGGCCAAGCTCGCTGGCGGGGATACGCCCCTCGGTCTTGTAGCCCACGTCCACGAGCACTTCGTCGCCACCGACATGGACCACCCGGCCCTCGACGATTTCACCTGGCGTGAGAGGCTTCAGCGTCTCGTCGTACTGCTCGGTCACCGCGTCCGGTTCGGCTGCGGCCCGGCCGTTGCCCTGGGCCTGTGTGGACTGCTCAAGCTGCTTGTCTTCCGGGTAGTCGCTCATGCGCTTTCCATCCCCCTGATGCACCATGAAGCAAAAAAACTAGAACCCCTGACTTATTCGGTTCGCAGGGTAAGATCCCTGCTGAAAATTGAGCTTGTTTCCTGGCCTTGTCCGCTTTTTTAGACCTCTTTCCCTCCCGTCGCGTAGCCTTTCCGGCCCAAGGGGCTGTTATCAGGCGACGCGGGACCGGCGTCCAGCGCCTCTCCCGATCCGTTCCCCGCTTCCGCGCCGCCGGGCAGAAGCGCCGCGATGGCCCGGTGAACCTCCTCGGCCGCCCGGTGCAGTGTCGCCCGATCGAGCCGCTCGACCCGTTCAAAGGTAAGAGGCGGTCCCATGCGCAAGGTGATGGCACTGCGCCTCGGCAGCCGCCGGCCGCCCGAATCGAGCGCCCGTTCAAGGCCTACAACGGCCATGGGCACGACGGGTGCACCCGACTTCAGGGCGATCATGGCCACGCCGGCCTTGCCGTCTTGCAGCTCGCCGGTGTCGCTGCGGGTGCCTTCGGGATAGATGCCCACTACGTGCCCTTCCTCCAGCATCTTAAGCGCGTGGCGGATTGACTGCCGATCCGGCTGGCCACGCTTTACCGGAAACGCGTACACCTTGCGCAGCAACCACGCGAGGGCGCGGTTCTGAAACAACTCCTGCTTGGCCATGAAGTGGATGGGCCGGGGCACGGCCGCTCCAATGATCAGCGGATCGAGGTAGTTGACGTGGTTGGGGGCGAGGATGGCGGGTCCAGCCTTGGGTAGGTGGTGAAAATCCTCGAAACGCCAGCGGAAGTACAAGCCGAAAAGAGGCCGCAACAGCAGTTGGACTACTCGGTACAGCACTCCTGCAGCCTCCTCCGGCACAAGAGCAGCACGTGCTGGACGACCTGCTCCAGCGTCAAATCGGTCGTGTCGATCACGATCGCGTCGTCGGCTACCCGCAGCGGCGAGACGGTCCGGCCCGAGTCGATCCGGTCCCGCTCCTCCAGGTTGCGGCGGACCGCCTCGAGATCCGCCCCGTCGCCCCGGGCGGATGCCTCGGCAAACCGGCGCCGGGCCCGCTCTTCGATGGAAGCCGTGAGAAACAGTTTCAAGTCCGCGTCCGGGAGCACGACGGTGCCGATGTCGCGCCCGTCCATGACCACGCCGCGGCCGCGGGCCAGCTCCCGCTGCAGGCCGATCAGGTGCCGGCGGACGTCAGGGATGGCGGCCACCTTGGAGACAGCATTCGAAACGGCGAGAGAGCGGATGTCATCCGTGACCTCCTCGCCGTTCAGAAATACCCGGCAACCGTTCGTCCCTTGTTCGAGATGAACGATGCACTGCTCCACGACGGCGCTCACCGCGCCGGGGTCGTCCACCGGCGCCCCCGCCCGCAGCACAGCCAGCGTCAGCGCCCGGTACATGGCTCCCGTGTCGATGTAAAGATAGTCTAAGGCTTCGGCGACTTTGCGGGCAACGGTGCTCTTGCCCGCGCCCGCCGGCCCGTCGATGGCGATGACAAGGCGGTTGCTCAAGCTGCCTGTACCCCTATCCCCTGCGGCGCGCCGTAAAGCCCAGCGCGCTGAGCTGCGTCAAGGCCTGCTCCAAGTCCTCTTCGTCGGCAAAGGCGAGCCGCAGCGTGCCGCCCTCGCCCTCCCGCACCCGCAGGATTTCGATGTCCTTTATATTGATTCCCTTCGCCGCGATGCACCCGGCCACCTCGTGGATGGCGCCCGGACGATCCTCCAGCTGCACAACGAGCTCGTACATGGGCGACAGGATGCCCTTGCGGTGCCGGGGCAGCTGCTCTCGCACCGCCCGGGCCTGTTCCATATGGGCGATCAGCGCGTCCCCGTCCTCGCGTGCCAGAGCTTCCCGGGCCTGCGCCAAGGCGGCGGCAAAGCGATCCATCATCTCAAGGAGCGGTTTCCGGTTGCTCAAGCAGATGTCCCGCCACATGACCGGATCACCTGACGCCACCCGCGTCGTGTCCCGAAAGCCTCCCGCGGCCAAAGCCAACACCTGCGGGTCGTGGGCGGCTACGCCACCTACCGCCATGGTCAGCGCGACCGCAACCATGTGAGGGAGGTGGCTGACGGCGGCCACGGCCGTATCGTGCTGCTCGGGGTCCATGATGAGCGGATGGGCGCCGACCGCCGCCACCAGGGCCAACGCCCGGTCAAGCCCGGGCTGGTCCGGACCATTGGGCGTGAGGATGTAGATTGCGTTTTGATAAAGGTAGGGGTCGGCCGCGCCTACGCCCGTCCGTTCGGAGCCGGCCATGGGGTGCCCGCCGATGTATTCGACCCCCGGAGGGAGCAGCGGCGGCAGGACCCGTGCGAGCTCCGCCTTTGTGCTGCCTACATCGGTCACCAGAGTTCCCGGTGCCAGCGCCGGTGCCGCCTCCGCGACCAGGGCGGGGATGGTGCGGACCGGCGTGGCGAAGACGACGATGTCAGCGCCCCGCACGCCTTCCTGCAAATCGGTCGTGCCGCCGTGCACTGCCCCCAAAGCCACCGCTTCGGCCACCGTGTTCGCCCGGCGGGCGACACCCCAGACACGGCCTATGCCCGGCGCCCGGCACAAGGCCATTCCCATCGACCCGCCCATCAAACCAAGCCCAACGATCGCGACGGAAAAGCCCACCTCAGGCCATCGCCGGCGTCAACTGGCGCCCCAGCACCGCGGCGATGGCGCTCACCTCCCGCATGAGCTCCCGGAACTTGTCGGGTTTCAGCGACTGCGGCCCGTCGGAGACAGCCTCCTCCGGCCGCGGGTGCACTTCCACGATGAGGCCGTCGGCCCCCGCCGCGATGGCGGCTCGGGCCATCGGGGTCACGTAAGGCCACTTGCCCGTGCCGTGGGAGGGGTCCACGATGATAGGCAAGTGGCTCCAGCTCTTGACGACGGGCACCGCGTTCAAGTCCAGCGTGTTGCGGGTCGCGGTTTCAAACGTGCGGATGCCCCGCTCGCACAGGATGACGTTGGGGTTGCCCGCGCTGATGATGTACTCCGCCGCCATAAGCCACTCCTCGACGGTGGCGGCAAGCCCCCGCTTGAGCAGCACCGGCTTGCCGGCGCGGCCGACCTCCTTGAGCAGCGAGAAGTTCTGCATGTTGCGGGCGCCGATCTGCAGGACGTCCGCGTACGCCGCGACCAGCTCGACGTGCTGGGGGTCCATGACCTCCGTCACCACCGGCAGCCCCGTCTGCTCCCGCGCCAAGGCCAGGAGCCTAAGACCTTCCTCGGCCAGCCCTTGGAATGAGTAGGGCGAAGTGCGGGGCTTAAACGCACCGCCGCGCAGCATTTGGGCCCCCGCTTCCTTGACGGCCGCGGCGACGCTTAAGATCTGCTCCTCGTTCTCCACCGCGCACGGGCCGGCGATAACCGTCAAGGTGTCCCCGCCGACCCGGACGGGGCCCACGGACACGACGGACGGCTCGGGGCGGAACTCGCGCCCGGCGAGCTTGTAGGGCTGGAGAATGTGCACGATCTTCTCCACCCCGTCCATGGCTTCGATCTGCTGCACCCGTTCGGGCTTCTTGTCACCGATAGCCCCGATCACCGTGCGCTCCACGCCGCGGGAAAGATGAACGGCAAACCCGAACTCCCGCAGCCGCTCCGTGATTCGCTGTACGTCTTCTTCACTGGCTCCCTTGCGCATTACCACGATCACCGGTGCAAGTCCTCCTTCCCAGCCGCCTGGACGCCCGCGGCCACCTGGGCCAGCACCGCCTCCAGAGCGGCAAAAAACCACTCGTTTTGCGCCTGTGTTCCGATGGTCACCCGGAGGTGGGTCGGCAGCCCGAAAGCCGCTCCCGCCCGCACGATGACGCCGTGCTCCAGGAGCTTGCCGAACACCTGGCGGCTGTCGCGCTCAACGTCGATGAGAACAAAATTGGCCTGCGTCGGCACGTAACGAAGGCCCATCTCCTCAAGCCGGCGGTAGAAGTACCGCTTGCCGGCCGCATTGGCTGCCCGGCTGTTGTCCACGTGCTCCTCGTCCTCCAGGGCCGCGACGGCGGCTGCCTGCGCCAAGGCGTTGACCAGAAACGGCGCTTGGACCCGCCTGAGTTCCTTGATGACGCCCGCGGGGCCCATGGCGTAGCCGACCCGGAGGGCGGCCAAGCCGTAGATCTTGGAGAACGTTCGCAGGACGAGAACCCGGTGATCGGGGTCGTCCACCCACTCTCGGCCCGCCACCGTGTCGGGATCGTCGACGTACTCCTGGTACGCCTCGTCCAAGACAACCAGGACGTGCCGGGGCACCCTCCGCATGAAGGCGGCGAAGTCGGCCCGGGTGACCGTGGTGCCCGTCGGGTTGTTGGGATTGCAGACAAAGACGGCCTTTGTGCGCGGCCCGATGCGGTCGGCCATCGCCTCCAGGTCGTGGCGCATGTCCCTAAGCGGGACGGTCACTTCCCGCGCTCCCATAAGCCGCGCGGCGTAGGCGTACTGGCTAAAGGTGGGCTCGGCGCACACAATCTCGTCGCCGGGTTCGAGGTAAGTCTCGGCGATCAGCTTGATGATCCCGTCGGACCCGTTGGCGACGATCAACTGCTCCACCGGCAGGGAAAGCCGCCGCCCAAGGGCCTTTCGCAAGTGCACCGAGGCGTCATCCGGATACAAGTGCAACTGCGCCGCGGCTTCCCTCACGGCCGCCGCGGCACGGGGCGACGGTCCCAAGGGATTCTCATTGGAAGCCAGCTTCACCACGTCGGTAAGGCCGAGCTCCCGGCGCACCGCGTCGATGGGTTTCCCTGGCTCGTAGGGCTCAATGGCCGAGACGGCACGCCGCGGACGGGGCTCAAGCAAAGCGTCGCCGGAGGATTCCTGGGAAACCGGACCTGCGCCGTTCCCGGCGCCGGCCCCCGCTTTGCCGCTCGGGGGTGAGCCCGCTGGCCCGTTGCCCGGCAAGTCCGGACGCAGTGCCTTGGCCTCCCCGAGGTACACGTGGCGCATTTCCGCCTGGGTCCGGGTGGTGTTGACGTGCATCAGCACCCGGATGCAGCGGGGTTGGCTGCCGGGTACGTCGATCTCTCTCGCGCACAAAAGCGGCACCTGCTGCAGCCCAAGCTCGCGCGCCGCCAGCGCCGGGAACTGTGCGTTCAGATCGGCCGTGACGGTGAAAATGATGCTTGCGATGTCCGCCGGGTCAATCCCGTTTTCGGCCAACAGCGCCTGCACCAGTTCCCGGGTAGCGGCACCGATGGCCTCCGGGGTGTTGGCCGCGGCGGTGGTCGCGCCCCGCAACCCCCTTACTCCCGCCTGTGCCATGTCGATTCAACCCCTTTGTGTCGGAGAAACTACGAGACGGCCCGGTGGGCCAAGCCAACGGCCACCTCGTCAAGGTGCAGGAGGCCGATGCCGAAGAAGATGGCGACGGCGATATGGTCGTCCTTGCGGGCGATGCCGATCTTTCCCCCGACGCTTAAGCCCATGGCCTTAAGCCCGATCTGCACCAGCGCCTCGTGGGCCGCGCCCGCAACCGCTCCTTCTTCGGCGTGCGTGGCACTGATGACGCCTTCGCGCTTGGCCGCGACCACGGCCCGCTCGACGATGCGGCGCACGGACGCGGCAAACTCGCCGCCGAAGTCCACCGCCGTGGCGCGGATGTCTACGGCGGCCAAGGACCTCTTCTGCGCCTGTTCGCCGGCGTGGTCGCTAGTCAAGGCCATAAGGAGTGCTGCCCGGGCCACCTGCCGGCTTGGCGAAGGGTTCATGGGCGCACCCGTCCCCCGAAACCGTGCGTGGCATCGGTCACCGTCACGAGGCTTTGATGGAATGACGCCGAACGCCGGTGATGCAAGAAGATTTGCATGGGAGGCCTGCTTCGCACCTGCCGTCCTGCCGTCCTGCCAAACGTTGGTGACATTTTAACACGGGGGATGCAAGTTGTAAACGGGCTAGAGTAGTTGGAGAACGCGTCTAATCTAGTCTGGCGGCCCGCCGGAGGGCCGTGACCTCTGCCTGCGTAAGCGGCCGCCATCCCCCGGCGGGCAGACGCCCAAGACGCAAGGGGCCAAAGGCAATGCGCTTCAGGCGCAGCACGGGATGCCCGACCGCGGCGCACATGCGCCGCACCTGCCGCTTGCGCCCCTCGTGCAGCTCGATTTCGAGCACCGCCGCGCCCGCGTCCTGCCGCACAAGGACTACCCGGGCAGGCGCGGTAACGCCGTCCTCCAGCTCGACCCCCCGGGCCAGCTGCTCCAGGGCCGTCCGCTCCACGACGCCCGCCACCGTAACCCGGTAAAGCTTGCGCACGCCGTAGCGCGGATGCGTAAGGCGGTGCGCCAGCGCCCCGTCATTGGCCAAGAGAAGCAGCCCTTCGGTGTCCAGATCGAGTCTCCCGACCGGAAACACCCGCTCGCCCGGGGGCACGAGCGACATTACCGTGGGACGCCCTTGTGGATCCCGAACGGTCGTCACGTACCCGGCGGGCTTGTGGAGCATTATGTAGCGGCAAGCGGCAGGCGGTCGCACGACGTGTCCATCGACGCGCACCTCGTCCCGGTCCGGGTCGATCCGCACGCCGAGCTCCCGCACGATGCGCCCGTTCACCTGCACCTTGCCGGCCGCGATGAGCTCTTCACTCGCCCGCCGGGAGGCGACCCCGCAGCGGGCCATAAACTTCTGCAGGCGCTCCGAACCCAGTTCCGACCCCCCCCGGAACCTTGGCAGGCGGGCGGGGCTCGGGTGTGGGGCGGCTACACGTTGGTGGGCACTGAGGCCGTCATCGTCGCCCGCCGGCCGTTGCTCAAGATGCCTTGCAGCTGTTCCATGACTTTCGGTGCCATGTCGAGGAGCCGGTCCACGACCGCGTTACCCTCGATCGGCAAGAGGCGGATTTGCCCCTGTCCGACGACGAGAAAAGCCACCGGCTGGAGCGAGATCCCCGCGCCGCTGCCGCCGCCAAAGGGAAAGCCGCCGCCGTCCCGGCGGTTTTCGACTTCGAACTCGGTGCCACCTGCCGCGAAGCCAAAGGAAACCCGGGACACGGGCACGATCACGCTGCCGTCAGGCGTCTCCACCGGATCGCCGAGGATCGTGTTGACGTCCACCATGGCCTTCAGGCTTTCCATGGCGGTCTGCATGAGGCCTTCGATGGGATGATGCTCGCTCACGTCCGCTTCTCCCCCCGGGCGAGATGTCGCGCGTTAATCTGACCCGGGGGCGGGTTGGCTATGCGGCGGCTCGCTTTCGGGCAGTGGCGGAAGGTCGGCCAGCGAGTTGAGGCCGCACCATTGCAGAAACCGCTGCGTCGTGCGGTAAAGGATTGGGCGGCCGGGGGCGTCGGCCCGCCCCGCTTCCTCGATCAGCTCGCGATCCAAAAGGGACTGCAGGGCCGACTCGACCCTGACGCCCCGGAGTTGCTCGATTTCGGCGCGAGTGACAGGCTGGCGATAGGCGACGATGGCCAGCGTCTCCAAAGCGGCCTGGGAGAGGGGGGCTGGAGAGCGCGCCGCCCCGGCCGCGGCGATGAGATCCGCGAACTGCGGCTTCGTCACGAGCTGCCACCCTCCGGCCACTTTTTGAAGGCAAACGCCGCGAGTGCCGGAACGAAGACCTTCCTCCAGCAGGGACAGCGCCGCCTGCACGCCCGCCTCGTCCCAACCCGTCAGCCGGCACAGGCCGCTCGTGGACACTGGATCAGGACTGGCGAAAAGCAGCGCCTCAAGAGCTGCGACCAGCTGTTCCAGCGTCTCCGGGATAAACGTTTGCTCCACGCTACGACTCTCCCTCCTGCACCGGAACTTCCGGCGGGCCCGGCGGCGCCCCGCTGGCGATCTCCATGTCTAGGTCCGCCAACGGTTCGGGCTGGTGAACGCGCACGCGCCCGAGGCGCACAAGCTCAAGCAGGGCCAAGAACGCGGCGATCCAGTCCCAACGGGACGCGCGGCGGTGCAAAAGCTGCCGGAAGCGCAGCCGGCCGCCCGCCCGCCTTAGTGCCTGCAGCAACCGTCCCATGGTGGCCCGCAGGTTAACCGGCCGGGGTACGGGCGGCGGCGGTGGCGGCAGCGGCCGCCGGCCGAGCAGCGCTGCCCAGGCGCCCAGCAGTTTGTCCGCGCGCAGGTTGGGCGGGGGACCGGATGGCCGCGGCGCCGGTGCCTGGACTAATGGCGCAGGGCGACGCACATGCCGGGATTGGGCGGCGGCCAGCTCCTCAAGACGTGCGGCCGCCTCCTTGTACCGGCGGTACTCGGCCACGCGCGCGAGAAGGGCCGCTTCCAGCGCGGCCTCATCCTCATCGGCGGGTGGCGGCTCCTCCCGCGGCGGCAGCAAGTGCCGCGCCTTGATCCGCACGAGCAGCGCCGCCATCACCAGGTATTCGCCGGCTTCCTCCAGCTCCACCGCGGGCACCCGGCTCAGGAAATCCAGGTACTGCTGGGCGATTTCGGCCATGGACACCTGCCAGATGTCGACTTGTTGCTGCTCGATAAGGTGCAGCAGAAGATCGAGGGGACCTTCAAAGACGGCGAGGCGGACCTGGTACACAGGGACAAGCCTCCCGCGTTCAGCCTACGACGAGGCCGTACACGATCCGAAATGCCGGCATGAGGACGCGGCCCACCAAGCCGGACACGACCAGGAACAGCAAGATGACCGTTCCATACGTTTCAAGCCGGTACAACTTGTACGCCCACCGGCGCGGCACGATCCCCGCGAGCACTTTGCTGCCGTCGAGCGGCGGCAGGGGCAACATGTTAAAGACCGCCAGCCAAATGTTGAGCGAGATCGTCACCTGGAAAAAGTTGCGCACCGCCCACAGCCACGGCATGGGCAATAGAGCGGCCAGGTACGGGTAAGAGCGGGCCATGACCAGCGCGAGCAGGATGTTGGCCACAGGCCCCGCCAATGCGACCCACATCATGTCCCGCCGCGGGTTTTTGAACTGCGTCGGGTCTACCATCACCGGCTTTGCCCAGCCGAACCCGAAAAAAAGCAGCATAAGCGTGCCGATGAGGTCCAGGTGCACAAAGGGATTAAGGGTCAGCCGGCCGTCCAGCTTTGGCCTGAGGTCTCCCAGGCGTACCGCCACGGCCGCGTGGGCGTACTCATGAATGGCCAGCACCAACAGCACGGCCGCTGCCCGCAAGATCCACTCCTCTAGGCTTCTCACGTACGCACCCCCAGGCTCTTACTCGCCGGCCGCGGATTCGCCGGCAGCAAGCCATTCCGGGATCCGGTCTTGGCGCACCAGATCCGCGTACGTCTCCCGCTCCACCAGCACCGCGTGGCGGCCGGCGTTCACCATCACCATGCCAGGTTTCGGCAGGCGGTTGTAGTGGCTGGCCATGGAGTAGTTGTACGCTCCCGTGCTCAGGACGGCCAGCACGTCGCCGCGCTCGACGGGCGGCAGATGGGCGTCAAAGATGAGCATGTCGCCGGACTCGCAGCATTTGCCGGCGATCGCGACGGTTTCCACCGCCGCCTGGTCGGCCTTATTAGCCACGACGGCTGTGTAGCGAGCCTGGTAGAGTGCCACCCGAGGGTTGTCCGCCATGCCGCCGTCCACGGGGACGTAGGTTCGGCCGCCAGGGATTCGCTTGACGAAGCCGACTGAGTAGAGGGTCACCCCGGCGTCGCCCACGATGGAACGTCCCGGCTCAAGCACCAGCACGGGGAGAGCCAGGCCGCGCGTCCCTGCCTCCCGCCGGATGGCCGCTGCAATCAGGCGCACCAGGTCGTCAGGTCCGGGGGGCTCATCCTGATGGGTGTAACGGATCCCAAGTCCACCGCCCATGTCGAGTTCCTCCGCGGCGACGCCGGCATCGGCCTGGGCCCGGGCGACGAAATCCATCATAAGACCGACGGCCACGTCGAAAGCCGTGAGGTCAAGGATTTGCGAGCCGATGTGGCAGTGGTAACCCCGCAGGCGCACGTGGCGCAAGGCGGCGGCGCGGCGCACCGCCGACATGGCGAGGCCGCCGGCGATGGGGATGCCGAACTTCGAGTCCAGCTGGCCTGTCTGCATGTAGCTGTGGGTATGGGCTTCGACCCCGGGCGTGACCCGCAGCAGAATGTCAATGACGCGGCCGGCCTGCGCTGCAAGCTCGTCCACCCGGACGAGCTCCGCCTCGCTGTCCACCACGATACGGCCCACCCGGGCCTCGATCGCCATGGACAGCTCTGCGTCGGATTTGTTGTTTCCGTGGAAGTAAATGCGCTCAGGCGGGAACGCGGCCGCAAGGGCCGTGTACAACTCGCCGCCGGACACGACGTCGAGGCAGAGTCCTTCCGATTCGATAATGCGGCAAAACCCCGTGGTCAGCAGCGCCTTGCCCGCGTAGACGATCTTTCCCTGCGGGTAGTGCCGCTCGAGCGCGGCCTTATACGCGCGGCAAGCGGCTCGCACCCGCCCCTCGTCCAGGACGTAAAGGGGTGTCCCGTACAAGCGCGCCAGGTCGACCGCGTCGCAACCGCCGATCTCGAGGTGGCCGCGTTCGTTGACCCGTAGATGGGAATGCAAGGGCAACGGCGTTCATCTCCCCACTCCAGGCTCATACTGAGAATCATATCACAGCCGCCTGCTTGGGGTGAACAAACTGATTCGGCTGAACGCCGCCGCCAACGGAAAGTCGGCCAGGGGTGGTGAGACCGCTCCCCCGGCACGGGCGGTGCGGCCTCACCGGCCTATGGTGGTAGGTACAAAGAGGTCCACGATCCCGATGACGAGCGCTGCCAGGAGCGCCCCCAGCACGGTCACCTGCATGCCCGGCACAAAGAACTGGGTCGCCCAAATCACCAGGGCGGAGATGATGAACCCGACCAATCCCCGGCCGAAGGGCGATACACGGCGGCCCATGGTGGCCTCGATAACCCAGCCGAGCGCGGCGATGACAATGGCCGCGAGCAGCGCGTTGAGAAACCCGAGCGGCGCGAAGCCAGGCACGAGGAACCCGACCAGCATGAGCACCAGCGCCGACACGACGAACCGGACGACGGTTCCCAGGAAGTCCACGACGATCACCCCCTTGCCGCGCGGTTGCGGGCCGGCCGGCGGCCGCTACTCGTGGCCTTCGACCGTGAAAGCCACCTGTACGTCGGCCTTGTACTCGACGATGTTGCCCTCTTCGTCCACGTTACCCGTCCAGTTCAAGACCTCGACGCCGGTGATGTTGCGGATCGTCTTGGCGGCTTCGCGCACCGCCACCTGGGCCGCGTCCTCCCAGCTGTGGGGAGACTCGCCCACCAGCTCGATCACCTTGACGATGGGCATGGACGCCCTCCCTTCATCGCCACGTCTTGGGAGCCGCCGGCTCCTGGGAGGTAGTATGGCTATCCGATCAGGGAACTAATCATGGAGCACGCACGCGCCGCCCCGAGCATGGTGGCGGCGGGCAAGGAAATGGTGGGCGCCTGCCGGTTTAGCGAAGGACGGACTGGAATACCCGCAGGAAGTTCCCGCCCAGGATCTTCTGGACGCTGACTTCGTCGTATCCCCGGGCCAACAGTGCTTCGGTAATCGCCGGAAACCGGCTCGCGTCCTCAAGACCGATGGGGGTGCTGTCGATCCCGTCGAAATCGGAGCCGAGCCCCACGTGATCTGGGCCGACGAGCTGGACGATATGGTCAATGTGCCGCACCACGTCCTCCAGGGTCGCCGGGCCGTCCGCCCGCACGAACTCCGGACAGAAGTTCATCCCCATTACGCCACCCCGCTCGGCCAGGGCCCGGATCTGATCGTCCGTCAGGTTGCGGCGGTGGTCGCAGACGGCGCGGGCGTTGGAATGGGAGGCGATGATGGGCTGATCGCTGAGCTCGATCACGTGCCAAAAGCCCGCTTCGGCGAGGTGCGAGACGTCGACGATCATCCCTAGGCGGTTCATCTCTCGCACCACCTGCCGGCCGAAGGCCGTAAGCCCCCCGCCCGTTTCGCCTTCGCCGACGCCGTCGGCCAGCTCGTTGCGGCCGTTCCACGTAAGGCCCAGGGCCCGGACGCCCAGCCGGTAGAAGGCATGGAGGGCGCTCAAGCTGCCCTCTAGCGGTTCCCCGCCCTCGATGGAAAGGAGGATTCCGATCTTGCCCGTGTTCTTAACGTGTTCAATGTCCTGCCTGTCCAGCACAATGTGCAGCCGATCGGCGTGAATCTCCGCTTCCCGCCGTACCGCTTCGAGGAGGTCGATGCAGCGGACCGCGTAGCCTCCCCGGCGCTCGCGGGCATCCACCCACAGTGCGAAGACTTGCAGGTCGACGCCGCCGGCCTCAAGACGCGCCAAGTCCAGGTGACCCTTGGGCTCGGGATCGGCCAGCGAAGCGCCTGCGACAAGCCGAAGGGCGGTATCGCAGTGGGCGTCGACGAGGAAGGCCCGCTGGTGCAGGGCCGAACTCGGGGACGTGTTGAGACGGGACATGGGTGCGGCCCACCTCCACTAGCGGCGCGGTTTGGCGGCAGCGGGTTGCCGGTGGTACACGACCACCCGCCCGTCCCGGCGGAAGCCGATAAGCTCCAGGGTGCGGGGGGTGTCCCTGAGATCTTCCAGCATGTGCTGGATGAGTTCCTCCTGGATGGCACCGTCACATTCATGACCGGCGCCGTCGGTTTCGCAGGCGATGAGATCGGAGAACTCCTGCTGCACCAGGCCCACGAGCAACCCAATCTCCTCGTGGCGCAGCGTCGCCAGATCGCGCACGACCTTAAGCAGCGTGACGCCGGCCTCCTCGACCCAGTCGACAATGAGCAGGTCCACGGCGTGTCCGGTCAGGAAACTGTACGCGTGAAGGCTGTCCGTGAACCGCTCCCGGAACGCAGGCATGTTGAGGCCCGTCGCGGTGATGAGGAATGTAAACGTGAAATGGTTGGACTGCGGGCAGAACTCCAGCGAACCGATCTCGGGATACCGGGCCAGGATGGACGCCAGAAGATGGGCGTCTCCGGCGGGCGGCCCCCAGCCCGCGGCCGTACACGACACGTCCTTCCCCTCCCCCACCGAGCGAGTGCTTTCGGCGCGCTCGGCGCCCAGTCCTGCCCGAGGGCAGCAAAAAACCGGCCGCCGGGGCCTTGTGGCCCAGGGACCGGTTTTGTAGCCTCGGCTCGGTAGCCGTGCGCCGCAGCCTACTTGGCGTACTCGACGGCACGGGTTTCGCGAATTACCGTCACTTTGATTTGACCAGGGTACTGTAGTTCCGACTCGATGCGTTTCACGATGTCGCGGGCCATCAGGGCCGCCATCGCGTCGTCCACCTTCTCCGGTTTGACCATGATGCGGATCTCCCGGCCGGCTTGGATCGCGTACGACTTCTCCACGCCTTCGAATGAATTGGCGATAGCCTCCAGCCGCTCCAGCCGCTTGATGTAGTTGCCCAGGCTCTCCCGCCGGGCTCCCGGCCGGGCGGCTGAAACCGCGTCCGCCGCCGTGACCAGCATCGCCTCCACCGTCTGGGGCTCAAAATCCCCGTGGTGGCAGGCCATCGCGTGAATGACCTCGGGTGACTCCCGGTAGCGGCGCAGAAGATCCATGCCGATCTTAACGTGGGTGCCCTCGGTCTCGTGGTCGACCGCTTTGCCGATATCATGCAGCAGTCCGGCGCGGCGGGCGACCTTGACGTCGCAGCCCATTTCGGCCGCCATCATGCCGGCGATATGGGCGACTTCGATCGAATGCTTCAAGACGTTTTGCCCGTAGCTGAACCGGTACTTCAGCCGCCCCAGAAGCTTCACGAGTTCCGGATGGATCCCGTGGATCCCTACAGCGAGACATGCCTGCTCGCCCGCCTCGCGGATGTTGGCCTCCACTTCCTTGCGGGCCTTTTCCACCATTTCTTCGATGCGGGCCGGGTGAATGCGCCCGTCGGCGATGAGCTTCTCCAGCGCAACGCGTGCGATTTCCCGCCGCACCGGATCGAAGCCGGACAAAACGACCGCTTCGGGGGTGTCGTCGATGATGAGGTCAACGCCCGTCAACGCCTCCAGGGTACGAATGTTGCGGCCCTCCCGGCCGATAATCCGTCCCTTCATGTCGTCGCTGGGCAGGCTGACCACGGAAACGGTCGCCTCGGAAACGTGATCGGCGGCATACCGTTGTATCGCGAGGCCGATGACGTTCCGGGCCCGCTTCTCGGCTTCGTCCTTGGCTTCCTGCTCGATCTCGCGGACCATGACCGCCATTTCATGGCGGACCTCGTTCTCCACGGCCTTGAGCAACTGCTCCCGGGCCTCCTCGGCCGTCAGGCCGCTGACCCGCTCGAGTTCGGCCCGCTGGCGTTGAATCAGCTCCCCGACCTCGGCCTGCATGCGCTCAAGTTCGTGGGTTTGCCGGTTCAGCGCCTCTTCCTTGCGTTCCAGCTGCGCCAGGCGGCGATCCAGGTTTTCCTCTTTGTGGCTCAAGCGGCGCTCCAGGCGCTGCAGCTCCTGGCGCCGTTCCTTGAGCTCCTGCTCCGCCTCCTGCCGCAGGCGTACTGCCTCTTCTTTGGCTTCCACCAAGGCTTCCCGCACCTTGGCTTCTGCGTCCCTCGCGGCCTGCTCCAGGATCGCGGCGGCTTGCTCCTCCGCCGAGCGCACCTTGCCCTCGGCCACGAAGCGCCGCGCCGCGTAGCCGAGCAGTCCTGCAAGCACAGCTGTCAGGACGTACAGCAGAACTTGCGGCGTCTGCTTCACCTCCCCTCGATTGTCAAGGTCCCTCGATGTCAGACTGCGTAGTGTCGGTCGGGAACGTGCAAAGAAGGCCGAGACTCGGCTCGGCCACACAACAAACACTGTCGGACCTACGTACCCGCGATCATTTTAATGGCTTTCGTAATCACTGTCAACTTCGGCCAACGCCCACTGCACCAGCGCGGACGGAAACCCCCGCCGCAGCAGCAGGGTGCCCAGCCGGCGCCAGCGCACCTCCGGCGGCAGGTCTTGGAGGCGGGCTATGTGCCGCCGGGCGACCGCCAGGCAAGCGGCTCGCTCGTCCGCTTCCGGGAACAGCTCGTCCAGCTTCTCGCGGGCCAGGTCAGGAGCGACGCCTTTCCCACGCAACTCATACATGACCCGCCGGCGCCCGCCCGCCTGGGAGGACGCCCGGGAGCGGATCCACTCCTCGGCAAACCGCGCATCGTCGAGGTAGCCCAAGCCCCGGCACCATGCCAGCACGTCCTCCACGACAGCCGGCGGGAATCCTTTGCGGGCCAGTCGGCGCCCGAGCTCGGCCTCGGATCGGCCGCGGGCCGCCAAAAGGCGCAAGGCCGCGGCTTTGGCCGCGGCCAGGGCGTCTGGTTGAACCTCCCCGGAGGACGACCGGTCAGCGATCGCCTGTCACCACCGCGGGAGCGTTGTCCGTCGCCTGGGCCGCACCGGCGGGCGAAAGGCCCGCCGCTTCCCGCACTTTGGCTTCGATCTCCGCGGCCACCTCAGGGTTGTCCTTGAGGAATTGCTTGGCGTTCTCCCGGCCCTGCCCCAGGCGCACGTCGCCGTAAGCGAACCAAGTGCCCGTCTTGGTGACGATGTCGTACTTCCCGGCCATGTCGAGAATGTTGCCCGTCTTGGAGATGCCTTCCCCGTACATGATGTCGAACTCGGCTTCCTTGAAGGGAGGCGCCAGCTTGTTCTTCACGATTTTAACCCGGGCCCTGTTGCCGACGATGTCCGTGCCCTGCTTGATGGAGTCCATCCTCCGGATTTCCATACGGATGGATGCGTAGAACTTAAGCGCCCGCCCGCCCGGCGTCGTCTCGGGCGAGCCAAACAGCACGCCCACCTTTTCACGGATCTGGTTGATGAACACGACCGTCGTGCGGGACTTGCTGATCGCGCCGGTCAGCTTGCGCAACGCTTGCGACATGAGCCGCGCCTGCAGGCCGACATGGGCGTCGCCCATTTCGCCTTCGATCTCCGCCCGCGGGACGAGTGCCGCCACCGAGTCGATGACGATGACGTCCACCGCACCCGAGCGAACCAGGGCCTCGGCGATCTCCAGCGCCTGCTCGGCGGTGTCCGGCTGGGAAATGAGCAGGTTATCGATGTCAACGCCGACCTGCTGCGCGTACGCCGGATCCTGCGCGTGCTCGGCGTCAATGAAGGCCGCCATGCCGCCCATCCGCTGCGCCTCAGCCATGATGTGCAGGGCCAATGTCGTCTTGCCCGACGATTCCGGTCCGTAGATCTCGATGATGCGGCCCCGCGGGACGCCACCGACCCCAAGGGCGATGTCGAGCGCCAGGGAGCCGGTGGGAATCACCTCCACCCGCTGGGCCGACGCTTCGCCCAGCCGCATGATGGAGCCGCGACCAAACTGTTTCTCGATTTGAAACAGCGCTGCCTCCAGCGCCTTTTGCCGCTCAGGAGTCGTCATGCGCATCCCCTCCATTGTCCTCAGGGCTCCCCGGGCGCCTGCAAAGCGACGTGGCCCATCCGGCTGTAAACCGGCCCCCGGGGAGTCAACCGGCTGGCCATGATGTCAACCCGATCAATCCGGCAACTAGGAAGCCCGCTCGGCTTGCCGGCCACGGCGGCTCGCACCCGCTCAGCGCCGGCAGGTGTGCGCCAGCGCCCGACGGTCAAGTGTGGCCGGTAGGGGCGTTCGTCCAGGCGAAACCCTGCATCGAGCAAAGCGGCGGCCACGGAGTTTGCCAGCGCCGTCAGCTCCGCCGCGCCTTCCTCAGCGCCTATCCAAAGCACCCTCGGCGCGTGCCAGCCGGGAAACACGCCAAAGCCCCCAAAGTGCAACGTGATCGGAGGATGTCCCGCGCTCCCGCGGGCGACCGCCGCTTGGACCCGGGTCACATCTTCTGGCTCCAAGTCTCCGAGGAACGCGACCGTTAGGTGCAGGTTGTGCGGCTCGACCCACTTGATCCCGTCACCGGGTGCCGCAAGGCGCTCCTGCCAGCGAGCGACGGCCTCGCGCACCGGCGCGTCGACGGGCACGGCCACAAACGTGCGGACCAACGTGTCCTCGCCCCCTTTGGACGGCGGCCGGCGGCCGCGAACCGCCATACGTCTTCGACGGTCGTCGCACGTTTCCTCTGGCTAGCGCGCATATGTTCGGACTTTCCTTCGCACCCTCCCGCTAGTCTCACGGGGCGCCGCTCGCGGCTTGCGCGTGGCGACGAATGAGGTCCAGCGCCGCTTGCGACGTGTGCCAGCGAATTCGCTCCCGGTCCCCTGCCGACTGCAGGCGGTGCACCTCGGTCCAGCCGCCGCGAGCAAGGCCGATGTACACTAGGCCCACGGGCTTCTCCGCCGTTCCTCCGCCGGGGCCTGCGATGCCCGTCACCGAAACCCCGAGGGTTGCTCCGAGCCGATCTTTGGCCCCGATGGCCATCGCTTCGGCCACCTCGGCCGAGACGGCTCCGTGGGCGGCGAGGACGTCGGGGGGAACGCCCAGGAGGGCGACTTTGGCGTCGTTGCTGTACGCGACGACGCCGCCGCGGAAGTAGTCGGAGCTGCCGGGAACGTTGGTGATGCGCCCCGCAATCAGTCCTCCCGTGCACGACTCGGCGAGGGCCAGCGTCCAGCCGGCTGCTCGCAGCGCCCGGCCCGCGACGGTTTCCAGAGTGTCCTGGTCGTAGCCGTAGAGGTACGTCCCGACCCGGCGCCGGATCTCCTCCTCGACGGGGGCGAGCATCGCCTCCGCCTCCCCGGGCGTCTTAGCCCGGGCCGTAACGCGCACCCGCACCTCCACCCGCCCCGCGTACGGGGCCACCGTAGGATTTTCCATCTCCAACAGGTCGTGCAGCCGCTCGGCCAACAGCGACTCGCCGATCCCGTAAAAGCGCAGCACCCGGGAATGCAGGCTGCCGCCCGTGACGTAATGTTGCCGAAGGTACGGGATCACCGTCTCGTCCATCATGGTTTCAAGCTCATAGGGAACGCCCGGCAGGCAGATGACGGCTTGCTTTCCCCGGCGGGCGATAATGCCGGGCGCGGTGCCGCGGGGGTTGGGGATGACGGTCGCTCCCTGGGGGATGAGCGCCTGCTTGCGGTTGGACGGCGACATCGGACGGTTAATCCGGCGAAACCAGTTTTCCACATGCTCCCGGGCGGCCGGATCCTCGACCAGCGGCATGCCGAGCACGGCCGCGACCACTTCCCGGGTCAGGTCGTCCTGGGTCGGCCCGAGTCCGCCGCTGGTAATGACGATGTCGGCCCGGGTCAGCGCCTGGCTCAACACGGCTGCCATGCGGGTCCAGTTGTCGCCGACGGTCGTCTTAAAGTAAACGTGGATGCCGAGGCCGGCCAGCTTCTGGGCGAGCTTCGCCGCATTCGTGTCGATAATTTCGCCGAGCAGCATCTCGGTGCCAATCATCACGAGTTCAGCCTTGACCGGCGCCGCCAGGCCGGCTTGTCCTTGGGCGCGCCGTGCGCGCCCGCGCTTTGCCGTTGCTTCTCCCGGGGTGTCCGTCACCGTCTCACCCTCCGTGACTTCCATTTATTCGGTCCCATACTTGCATTATAATACCAGTGTTGCCTAGGAGCGCCCGCCTAGCGGGCGCGACGGGCGTTTCGACCGCCGGCCGCAGGAGGAGGGTCCGACCATCTCCCGTTCCCGATGGGTTTGGTACGTTGCAGCAGGGTGCGTCGTCGCAGCCGTCCTATTTCTGTGGGTGCGCCCGATGTTCGCCGGGGAGCGTCCCATCAACCCGTTCATCTTTGAGCTCGGGCCGCTGCGCGTCCGCTGGTACGGCTTCCTTATCGCCTTTTCGTTCGTTCCCGGTTTCTACTTGGCAGCGGCCGAGGCGCGGCGCAAAGGAATCGACCCGGAGGTGCTCTACGACTTCGCCCTGCTCGCCGGGGCAAGTGGGTTTGCCGGTGCCCGTATAGCTTACGTCCTGCAAAACTTGCCCGAGTATCTCGCCAATCCTGGACGCATCGTCGCCGTGTGGGAGGGCGGCCTTTCGATGCACGGCGTCATCATCGGAGGGTTGCTCGCTACAACCTACTTCGCCCGCAAGATCCGGGTGCCGTTTCTCACATTTGCCGACGTGGTGTTTCCAGCGCTCCCGTTGGGACAGGCGCTCGGCCGGTGGGGCAACTTCTTCAACCAGGAGCTGTTCGGCTACCCGACGGACGTGCCGTGGAAAATGTATGTGGCCCCCGCGCATCGTCCACCGCAGTGGGCGTCGGAGGCCTTTTTCCATCCAACCTTCCTTTATGAATCCCTGTGGAACCTGGGCGTACTCGCGCTGTTGCTCTGGTACCGGCGGCGCCCCGGCGCACGGGAGGGCGACGTCCTTTTCCTATATCTTGCCGCCTACTCCATCGGCCGGTTCTGGGTCGAGTTCTTCCGCATCGGCACCCCGGTCGCGCTCGGCTTAACCCTCGCGCAGGTCGTCAGCCTGCTGGTACTCGCCGCAAGCGCCGCCTGGCTCCTTGTCAGGCGCCGGCAGCCGCTGAAAAACCGGCCGGCCCGCTCGCCGGCGCCGTAGGCCACGGGCCGCCGAGGGGGGTGGACGCGGCCGGGGGCACGAACGCCGCAAGCCGCGCCCTGAGTTCATCGCCCGAAAGCTTCTCGTGTTCCAGTAAGCGCTGAGCCATCTCCACGAGCACATCCCGGTGCGCGGCGAGCCACGCCCGCACCCGCTGCTCCTCCTGCTGCAAGATAGCCTGAATCTCATCGTGCAGCACGTTGGGCGCGATGCGGTCCTTATGCACGATGCCGAGCTGGGACAACCCCGCCAGCACCATACGCTCCGCCAGCTGCGCCGCCTGCTCGAAGTCGCCGGCGGACCCGGTGCTGCGGCTGCCAAAGACGAGTTCCTCCGCGGCCGCGCCCCCCAGGGCGACCGCGATCTGTCCCAGCAGTTCGTCCCTAGTAAAGAGGTACTGGTCGGCCGCCGGCGTCTGGCGCATGTACCCCAGGGCGCGCCCACGGGGGGTCACGGTCACCTGCGCGACCGCGCCCGGACGCACGAGCTCCGCGGCGAGCGCGTGGCCCATCTCGTGGACGGCGACCCGTTCCATCTCCTCGCGGCGGGGCCTCCGGTCGAGCTTTTCGCCCATCATCACCTTGTCGATCGCGTCACGGATCTCGGCCGGGCCGATCTGGTCTTTTCCGGCCCGCATGGCAAGAATGGCCGCCTCGTTGAGCAAGTTCTCCAGGTGCGCCCCTGAGAACCCGTACGTCTCGCGCGCCACGGTGTCCATATCGACTTCGGGTGCAAGGGGCTTTCCCCGCGCGTGGATGGTCAAGATGTGCAGCCGCCCCTCCCGGTCAGGCAGGTCCACGTGCACCACCCGATCAAACCGGCCGGGCCGCAAAAGCGCCGGGTCCAAGAGATCGGCCCGGTTCGTCGCTCCGATAACCAGCACCCGCACGGGATCGTTGGCTGCAATGCCGTCCATCTCAACCAGCAGCTGGTTGAGGGTTTGATCGTATTCGAGGTGGCCCCCGTGCTGGCCGCGCCGGCCGCCGAGCACCTCGATCTCGTCGATGAACACCATGGCACTCCGCTTGTTCTGGCGCCGCGCCAAGGCGCGCGCGTCCCGGAACAGCTTCCGCACCCGCTGGGCGCCGACACCGGCATACATTTCAACAAATTGCGACCCCGAGGCGGACAGAAAGACGGAATCGGTGTAATGAGCCGCAGCTTTCGCCATCAGCGTCTTTCCCGTGCCCGGCGGGCCCGCCAGCAAAATGCCCTTCAGGGGGCGGATGCCGAGGCGGGCAACCTTGTCGGCCTCGCGGAGAAACTCCAGGGCCTCCATGAGCTCTCGCTTTGGCATCTCCTGCCCACCGACGTCGGCAAACGTCACCGGCGGAGGTCCGCCTGCGGGCTGGGCAGCACCCACCACCTCAAAGCGGCGACCCGCGCCGCGGCCTTCGAGCAGCAGCCAAAAAGCTCCGCCGAGGGCCGTCAGGAACAGGAAGGGCGCCACGTCGACGCCGTTGATGATCAGTAAGGCTATCAAGGCCGCACCCGCACCGATCAATAGTTCCCGGATCATGCGCCCACCTCCCGCGCCCGGGTTCCCGGCCGCGCGATCATTTCATACAAGTAGCCGTCATCCGCGGCCAGCACGACGTACACCCACTGGTCGTCCACGTACACGCGGCAGTCGGTGACCGGAAGGTTGGCCGCGAGATCAGCCAGCCGTGACGCCATCTCCGTGAACCGGCCCGTGGCCGCGCCTTCCTGCAGGATGAGATGGACGCGGTAAAACGCGTCGGCCAGGGCAGGCGTCCGCTCGTCGGCGAGCACGACGCGCCCAAGACCGGCGCCAAGGTGCTTCGCGGCCGCCGCCTGCGCGGCGCGGTAGGCTGATCCGATGTCCGCTGCGGGATCCACCTCAAGCACGACGTCGGTGGATGAGCCGCTGGCGACGAGAGCAACGGCCGTGACGCCCGGGATGTCCATAAACGCCCGCTCCAAGGGAGCGACCACGCGCTGGCTGTGGGCAACCCGCTGCACGCCCAGCGCCACTGCGAGGCACACTGCAAATGCGATGAGGATAATGTGAATTCGATAGCCGCGAAATGTCACGCCGCATCCCCTTCCCATTGCGGGCACAACGCCGCCATGGTGCGTCCAATTATAGCACAGTGCGATATACGAATCCTTTTCAAAAGCTTGGAAACGCGGTCCGGCCCTGCCAACGGCGCCCGACAGGAAATACCGTCCGGCCCATGGAAGAATCTCACATTGTGCTCTTTCGGGGAGGAGCGTCGGGAGCGTGGGCTTGGCCTTCATCGTCAACCCCATCGCCGGCGGCGGGCGGGCTCGCCAACTGTGGCCGCAAATCGAAGAAGAACTCCGCGCCCGCGGCGTAGCCTGGGAGCGGTTTGAAACCGAAGGTCCCGGGCATGCCGTGGCGCTCGCCCGACAGGCGGCCGGCGGCGGCTATAGCGCCGTCGTGGCCGTCGGCGGGGACGGAACGCTGAACGAGGTAGTCAACGGCGTCGGCACGGGAAGTGTGCCCGTCGGCCTCATCCCGCTGGGCACCGGGGTCGATTTTCCCCGCACCGCGGGCGTGCCCAGGACACCTAAAGAAGCGTTAAGCGTTGTCCTCGCCGGGCGCGTCACCCCCATCGACGTCGGCGTGGTTAACGGCCGGCTATTCTGCAACGTGGCAGGCACCGGTTTCGATGCACGGGTGGCTGCTCGAGTCAACCGGACCGGCAAGCGGCAGGGCGGTACGATCCCTTACGTCATGGCCGTGTTTGCCACCCTGTTTACCTATCAAAACGTGCCCTTGCGCATCACCATCGACGGCGTTTCCCAGGAAGTCAAGAGCCTGCTCATGGCCGTCGGCAACGGCCGCTTTTACGCCGGCGGCATGATGATCTGCCCCCAGGCCGACCTGCGGGACGGCCGGTTTGACGTCGTCATCGGCGGGGACATCGGGAAGCTCGGGACCATCATGACGCTGCCCAAGGTTTTCTCCGGCGGGCACCTGCGGCATCCCAAGGTTACTTATCACCGCGCGCGGCAGGTGATCGTCGACGGCCCGGGCGACCTTGGCATCCAAGCCGACGGGGAACTCGTGGGCCATTTGCCCGCCACCTTCGAGCTGCTCCCGGCGGCCCTGCCCATGCTGTTGCCTTGACATGGGGCTTTTCCGAAACATATAATGACCTGTGGAAGTGCGGCCGGGTTCAATGGGAACGGGCGCATTTTTGGTGATAGGACAGTCGGGCGAGTCTGCGCCCACTTTGTGAAAAGTGGAGCTAACAGAGGCGCGGGGAGGAGCGGCTATGGTCAGTTCGTACACTGACGTTCTTATGTTTTTCCTAGCAGGTATTGGTTTCGTCATCGTCACCCTGCTGATCGGCCGGCTGCTGCGGCCGCACAACCCATACCCGGAAAAGACCGCTCCGTATGAATGCGGTGAAATCCCCGTCGGCGAGGGACAGGCTCCCTTCAATATCCGCTACTACATTTTCGCCCTGCTGTTTGTCGTCTTCGACGTCGAAGTCGTGTTCCTCTTCCCCTGGGCGGTCGTCCTGCGGGAGTTGGGAATGTACGCCTTCGTCCTGATGGTCATCTTCCTGTTCATGTTGGTGGATGGCCTCATTTACGCATGGAAGAAGGGGGTTCTGCGGTGGGTCTAATCACGCACGAGGCCGTACCGGGCGTCGTCACCACCAGCTTGCGCCGCGTGCTCAACTGGAGCCGCAAGTCGTCGCTCTGGTACATGCTGTTCGGTATCGCCTGCTGCGCCATCGAGATGATGGCCACCGGCGCCTCCCGGTACGACTTCGACCGCTTCGGCATGATCTTCCGGGCGTCTCCGCGCCAGTCGGACCTCATGATCGTGCCCGGGACGGTCAACGAAAAGATGGCCGACCGGGTTAAGGTGCTCTACGACCAAATGGCCGAGCCCCGGTGGGTCATCGCCATGGGCGGCTGCGCCATCAACGGCGGCCCTTACCACGGGGAGTACAACATCGTCGACGGCGTCGACAAGGTCATCCCCGTCGACGTCTATGTGCCGGGCTGCCCGCCGCGGCCGGAGGCGCTGATGCACGGCGTGCTGCTGCTCCAGGACAAGATTATGCGCGAGGGTATCGAGATCCCGGCGCCGGCAGGTAGGTGATTCCCCGTGAGTGACCACGACACGACACAGCTGCCGGAACATCTGCAACGGGTGGCGGCCGCCCTGCGGGATCAATACCCGCAGCTGGCTGTCGAGCCGAAAGACGGCAATTGGCTCGAGGTCAAGATCAGCGCGGATCAGTCCCCGGAGTTCTTTCGGTACCTGAAGGAGCATCCGGGGCTGGCTTTTGACTACTTGTCGGACGTGACCGCTGTCGACTACTTGGAACAGGGCCACTTTCAAGTGGTTTACCACCTTGTCCGCATCGGGACCAACGCCAAGGGGCGCGGCAAACTGGTCGTCAAGATCGACGTTCCCCGGGACAATCCCCGCGTGCCCAGCGTTGTCGACGTCTGGCCGACGGCCAATTTCCTTGAACGCGAAGTCTACGACCTCATGGGCATCACGTTCGATGGCCACCCGGACTTGCGCCGCATTTTGATGCGCGAGGATTGGGTGGGCCACCCGCTGCGCAAGGACTACGTCGACCAGCGCCCCAAGCGCACCCGCGTCACCCGATAGATACGGGGCGCGAGCGCCGGGGCGGCGTTGACGCCCGATAGGAGTGAACGGCTTTGGCCGAAACCGCTGTGACCGGTCAACTGAAGCAGGAAGCGACGACGCCGGCCGAGCACGAGCTCTTCGTCAACATGGGTCCGCAGCACCCGAGCACGCACGGGGTGCTCCGGCTCATGCTCACCGTCGACGGCGAGCGGGTTCTGTCCCTCAAGCCGGACGTCGGCTACTTGCACCGGTGCTTTGAAAAGATCGCCGAGCGGCGGTCGGTGCCCATGGTCGTCCCCTACTGCGACCGGACCGACTACCTCGCGGCGATCACCAGTGAATGGGCCTACGTGATGGCCGCCGAAAAGCTGATGGGCGTTGAGGTGCCCGAACGAGCCGAGTATATCCGCGTCATCGTCGGCGAGATGCAGCGCATCGCCAGCCACCTGCTCTGGTTCGGCACATTCGCGCTGGACTTGGGCGCCACGACTGCGTTCCTCTACTCGTTCCGCGAGCGCGAGACGCTTTTCGACATTTTCCAAAAGCTCACGGGCGCCCGCATGCTGTACAACTACTTGCGGGTCGGCGGGGTGCGCAACGACCTCTACGACGGTTTCGTGGAGGATATGCAGCGGTACCTGAAGCTGCTTGAGGAGAAGCTCATCGAGTATAACAACCTCCTCACCGGCAACCGCATCTTTGAAACGCGCACCAAGGGCGTCGGCGTCATCAGCAAGGAGGATGCGCTCGCCTACGGAGCCAGCGGCCCGGTGTTGCGCGGCTCGGGGGTCCCCCACGACTTGCGCAAGGCCGACCCGTACTCGGTTTACGACCGCTTCGAGTTCGGCATCCCCGTGGGCGAGCACGGCGACGTCTACTCCCGGTTCGTCGTGCGCGTTCAGGAATTCTACGAGTCCATCAAGATCATCCGCCAAGCGCTCAAAGACCTCCCCGGCGGCCCGTGGCAGGGTGATGTCCCGCGGCGCATGAAGCTGGTCGGTGACGTGTACACCCGTGTCGAATCGCCCCGGGGCGAAGTCGGCGTGTACCTGGTGGGCGACGGGAGCGACCAGCCGTACCGGTGCCACTATCGTTCCCCGTGCTTCGTCCACCTGCAGTTGCTGGAGCCGATGGGCGTCGGTCACCTGATCGCCGACATGGTGGCCATCATCGGCAGCATCGACATCGTCATGGGCGAGGTGGACCGGTAAATGACCGAGTTGCTGTGGGGCGCTTGGCAAGGCTGGGGTTTTGGCCAGTCCAGCTTCAACGTGGTCATGGGCCTCATCAAGGGGCTTCTGGTCTGCGTGTTCCTGGCCGTTAACGCCCTTTTTCTCGTGTACATGGAACGGAAGGTTTCCGGCTACATCCAGGGTCGCCTCGGTCCCATGCGGGTCGGTCCCAAGGGCCTGCTCCAAACGGCGGCTGACGCGCTCAAGCTTGTGACCAAGGAAGACATTATCCCGAGCGGTGCCGACGTGGCGGTGTTCATCCTCGCCCCCCTCGTCTTCTTTGCGGCGGCGACGGCCATCTGGGTCGTGATCCCGTTTGGCCCGCAGGACATCGTGCAGGATCTCAACATCGGGCTCATCTACATCTCGGCCGTAACCGGTTTGAGCGTTCTCGCCATCTTGATGGCGGGCTGGTCGTCCAACAACAAATGGTCCCTGCTTGGCGCTATGCGGTCGGCCGCCCAGCTCGTCAGCTACGAGATCCCGCTGGTCTTGTCGCTGGTTGCCATCGGCATGATGGCCGGTTCCTTGCGCCTGGGCGACATCGTGGCGGCTCAGCAAAGCGGCGTCACCAGCTGGTTTGTCTTCCCCCAGATTCTGGGTTTCATCGTGTTCTTCACGGCGGGCCTCGCGGAGATCAACCGGGCGCCCTTCGACCTGCCCGAGGCTGAAAGCGAGCTCGTCGCGGGCTACAACACCGAGTACAGCGGATTCCGCTGGGCCGTCTTCTTCCTGGCGGAGTACGCCAACCTGGTGGCGTTCTCGGCGCTGGCGGCGACGTTTTTCTTCGGCGGGCCGACCGGACCGTTCTTGCCTCCGTTCGTGTGGTTCTTGATCAAGACTTATTTCTTCATCTTCGTAGCCATGTGGATCCGCTGGACGCTGCCTCGCATCCGGGTGGACCACCTGATGAACCTCTGCTGGTATGTGCTCATCCCCCTCGCCCTGATCAACCTGGGCTGGACGGGCCTGTACGTGGTGCTGTGGGGTTGAGCGAGCACCCGGGGGCTTGACCCCGGAGCGAAGAGAGGTGTGCAACGGTGTTCCGAAGCGTGCGGGACTTCCTGTCCATGATACGGACGGCGCTGGTCGGCATGGTGATCACGTTCCGCAACATGCTCCAGCCGTCCATCACCATCCAGTACCCGGACGAGCAGTTGGACGTGCCTCTGGGCTACCGCGGAATCCCCGTCCTGCTGAGCGACGAGGAGGGCAACCTGAAGTGCGTCTCCTGCGAGCTGTGCGCGAAGGCATGCCCCGTCAACTGCATCGAGATCCAGTCGCACCGGGACAACAAGACCCGAAAGAAGGTTTTGGACGTCTACAACCTGGACTCGACCTGGTGCATGTACTGCGGGCTGTGCGTGGAGGCGTGCCCCTTCGACGCTTTGGCGATGTCGGACCAGTTTGAGCTGGCGTCCTACGACCTGCCCGGCCTGGTTTACACCAGGGACCAGCTGGCTGCGATCGGCCGCCGGGCCATCACGCCGACCTCCGGCATCCGGGAAACCCAGAACTTCGGCATCAAGACCGGAGGTGCCAAGCGGTAATGGACGCGACGCGCATCGCCTTCATCGTGCTGGCCGCTGTGGCCGTCGTGTCGGCCTTTCGAGTGGTGACCGCGCCCAAGATCATGCATGCTGCCCTGTGGCTTGGGTTCACGTTCATGCTCGTCGCCGGTGTGTTCGTCACCTTGGGAGCGGAGTTTCTCGCCGCGGCCCAGGTGCTCGTGTACGTCGGCGCGGTGACGACGATCATCTTGTTCGGTATCATGTTGTCGCAGGCCGCCGAGGTGCGCAGCCGCGACCCGCTGCAGCGCGAGCGGCTGGAGGGCGCTGCCTTTTGGCGCCGGGGCGTGTTGCCCGTGTTGGCGACGGTCGCGTTTGTCGCCATCATGGTGACCGTGTACATGCGAGTGCCCTGGCCGGCGCCGCCCGGCGGCGTCATTGACACGGTGCGCCTCATCGGCAGCGCCCTGTTCACCACCTACGTGATTCCGTTTGAGCTGGCAGCGGTGCTGCTGCTCATCGCCCTCGTCGGAGCCATCGTCCTGGCGGTCCGGGACGACAACAAGGAGGAACAGGGCTCATGACCACAATCCCGTTGACGTACCCGCTCACCTTGGGGGCGATCCTGTTTGGCCTTGTGCTGTACGGTGCACTCACGCAGCGCAACGCCATCCGGATCCTCATGTGCGTGGAACTGATGCTCAACGCGGTCAATATCAACCTGGTCGCCTTCGCCGCCACCCTCCGGGAGGCGGCCGCGGCCGGGCAGATTTTCGCCCTGTTTGTGATGACGGTGGCCGCTGCCGAAGTTGCCCTGGCCCTGGCCATCATCTTGATCCTCGCCCGCCGCGAGAGCCACATCGACATCGAGCGGGTGCACTTGCTGCGATGGTAACTGCAACACCGTCGGACAAGCCCGGCGTCCGGGTACGGAAGGTGGCTGTGAGATGATTCAACTGGCATGGCTCATTCCGGTGCTCCCGCTGGCGGCGGCCTTCTTCATCGCCCTGTTCGGCCATCGCACCACCGGCAAGGGCGACCGCGTCGGCATTGGAGCCATGAGCATCGCGTTCTTGCTGTCCGTGGGCGTCCTGCTGGACACCATGGGCGGGGCCCGCTGGGCCCAGCACTTGACCTGGGCCATCCACGGCGACCTGGTGCTCAACCTCGGCTTTCAGGTCGACCCGCTGGCCGCCGTGATGCTGGTCGTCGTCACCGTTGTGAGCCTCATGGTGCACATTTTCTCCGTCGGCTATATGCACGGCGACGTCCGGTACAAGCGTTACTACGCGGTCCTGTCGCTGTTCACCGCCAGCATGCTGGGCCTGGTGATCAGCGACAACCTCCTGTTCTTGTTCGTGTTCTGGGAACTGATGGGCCTGTGCTCCTACCTGCTCATCGGCCACTACTTTGAGGAGCGGGCCAACGTACACGCAGCCAACAAGGCATTCCTCACCACCCGGGTCGGCGACGTGGGCATGTTTGTCGGCATTATGCTGTTGTTTGCGGCTGGCGGGACGTTCCGCTTCGACGAGCTGGCCGCCAGAATCGCCGATGGAAGCTTTGCCCTGCCTGTCCTCGCGGTGGCGGCGATCCTGCTGTTCATCGGCCCCGTAGGCAAGTCGGCCCAGTTCCCGCTGCACGTCTGGCTGCCCGACGCCATGGCGGGCCCGACGCCGGCGAGCGCCCTCATCCACGCCGCGACAATGGTCGCCGCCGGCGTTTACTTGGTGGCCCGTGGGTACGCTTTGTTCGCACCGGTACCGCAGGCGCTGGAGGTCGTCGCTTGGGTCGGTGCGTTTACGGCGCTGTTTGCCGCCACCATCGCCTTGGTGATGGAAGACATCAAGAAGGTGTTGGCGTACTCCACCATCTCCCAGCTAGGCTTTATGGTGGCCGCCCTGGGCGTCGGTGCGTACACGGCCGCGGTGTTCCACTTGATGACGCACGCGTTCTTCAAGGCGCTGCTCTTCCTTGCCTCGGGCTCCGTGATCCACGCCGTGCACACCCAGAACATGCACCAGATGGGCGGCCTCTTTAAGAAGCTGCCCGTGACCGGCTGGGTGTGGCTCATCGGCGCCGGCGCCCTTATCGGAATCCCGCCGCTGTCGGGCTTCTGGAGCAAGGAAGAGATCCTGTTGGACGCCTGGCATCACCATCCGGCGATTTTCTGGACGCTGGTGGCCGCCGCCGCCTTGACGGCGTTCTACACGACGCGTGCTACGTACTTGACCTTCTTCGGCACGCCGCGCGACAAGCACGCGTATGACCACGCCCATGAGGGCGGCCGGGTCATGACCTACCCCCTGATGATCCTCGGGGTGCTTGCGGCCGTGTCCGGTTTTGTGGCCAGCCCGCTGGCCGGGTTCGTTTACTTCGGCGAGCCGCACCATGCCTCGTTCGACCCGTTCGTCTTCGGCGTGGCGACCGCGGTCTGGGTGCTCGGTGTTGGGCTGGCGCTGGCCATCTACAAGTACAACCTGGTTTCCCGCCGCGCGATCATCCAGGTGTTTTACCCCATCTGGGTAGTGCTCAAGCGGCGTTACTACATCGACGACGTGTACCAGTACGTCTTCGTCCGCGGCATGATCGGGCTTGCCCTGGTGTCCGCCTGGTTTGACCGGCACGTCATCGACCTCATCGTTAACGCGGTCGGCTGGATCGGGCGCAAGGTGTCCGAGTACGTGGATGAATTCGATCGGGGCGTCGTCGACGGCATCGTCAACGGCATCGGCGGTGCCTTCGTGGTCGGCAGCCGGGTTCTCCGGCAGGTGCAGACGGGCTTCGTCCAATCTTACATGCTGGTCTTGTTCCTGGGCCTGTTGGCCGGACTGGCAATCCTGGTAATAGGAGGATAACGCGATGCTGCTCAGCGCCCTGGTGTTCATCCCCCTGTTGGGGGCAATTCTGCTCGCGTTTTTCCCGAAAGAACGGGAGAGCGCCATCCGGGGCTACGCCTTGGTGGTATCCCTCATCCCGGCCGTGCTGGTGTACTTGATCTGGCAACAGATGGACTTCTCCCAGTCGGCCATGCAGCTGGTCATCCAGCGCGACTGGATCCCGAGCCTCGGGATCAGCTACAAGCTCGGTGTTGACGGCATCAGCTTCCCGTTGATCGCCGTCTCCGCCCTGGTGCTGCCGCTGTCGATACTGGCGTCCTTCACCATCAAGCATCGGGTGAAGGAGTTCTTCCTGTGGATGCTGGTGCTCCAGACGGCCATCTACGGGGTCTTTACGGCGCTGGATTACTTCCTGTTCTTCATCTTCTTCGAGGCGAGCCTGGTGCCGATGTACTTCATCATCGGCATTTGGGGCGGCCCGCGGAAAGAGTACGCGAGCCTAAAGTTCTTCATCTACACGCTCCTTGGCAGCGCCATCATGCTCGTCGGCATCCTGGCGCTGTACCTGGGTTCCGGTCTGCGCACCTTTGACGTTCAGGTCCTCGCGCAGCAGGCGAATCTCGCCCCCACCCTGCAGTGGTGGATCTTCCTGGCGTTCTTCGCCGGCTTCGCAGTGAAGGTGCCTATCTTCCCGTTCCACACGTGGCTGCCTGACGCCCACGTCGAGGCGCCCACGGGCGGCTCGATGATCCTGGCGGGCATCTTGCTCAAGACCGGTACGTACGGGTTCTTCCGCTTCATGCTGCCCACGTTCCCCGACGCGGCCCAGGCGTTTTCCCCGGTGCTGGCCGTCCTCGGCATCGTCGGCATTATCTACGGCGCCCTGGCGGCCATGGGCCAAAACGACCTGAAGAAGATGGTGGCCTACTCCTCCATCAGCCACATGGGTTACGTGGTGCTGGGCGTTGCGGCCATGACGCCCATGTCCTTGAACGGCGCCATGTTCGTCAACGTGTCGCACGGGATCATCTCGCCGCTCCTGTTCTTTGTGGTGGCCAGCGTCATCTACGACAGGACGCACACCCGCATGATGGACCAGATGAGCGGCCTGTTCACCAAGATCCCGGTGGCGGCCTCTCTGACGGCGTTCGCCGCCTTTGCAAACCTGGGCTTGCCGGGCATGGCGGGCTTTCCTGGCGAGTTCTTCACGTTCGTAGGCTCGTTCCCGGTGTACACGACGCTGGTCGTTTTGGCCGCAGCCCTGGGCCTGGTCACCACGGCCGGTTATCACCTGTGGATGATGCAACGGGTCCTCATGGGCAAGCCCACCGGCGAGGAGCTGCCGGACATCTCCGGCCGGGAGCTCGTCGTCGCCGCGCCGCTCATGATCTGCATCGTCCTGCTCGGCATCCTGCCTGGCATTGCCCTGCGGCTCTTCAATGAGCCCATCGCGGTGCTCGCGGCCAGGCTCGGAGGGATGTGACGCTGATGCCTGTCGACGGCAGCCTGCAACTGATCTTGCCGGAGATTCTCCTCGCCGCAGCCGGCATGGTCGTGCTGGCGGCCGGTCTGACCTGGAAGACGTCCCGGGCGCCCGGCGTCCTCGCTCTGCTTGGCATCGCGGCCGCCGGCGCCGCGCTGTACACCAACGTGTGGGGCGCCACGGCCGAGCTGTGGAGCCGCACGGTGGTCGTGGACGGGTTCGCAAACCTGTTTAAGGCGATCTTCCTGGTCGTCGCTGCGCTGACGGTGCTTGTGTCTATGGAGTACGTCCAGCGCAACGGCATCCCGGCCGGCGAGTTCTACGCCCTGTTGCTGTTGGCCACGGTGGGCATGGTGTTCATGGCGGGCTCCCTGAACTTGCTCACCATCTACCTGGGGCTTGAATGCCTGTCGCTGGCGTCGTACGCGATGGCCGGCATGCTGCGCCGCAATCCTAAGTCTACGGAGGCGTCGCTCAAGTATATCTTGATCGGGGCTATCTCCAGCGGCGTCGTCCTGTTTGGCATGTCGCTCCTGTTCGGCGCGGCGGGCAGTACGCACCTGACCGACATCGCCCGGGCCTTGGCGGGCTCCGGCGAACTCGCGCCCGTTGCGGTCGCCGGCATGATGTTCCTTATCGCCGGTTTCGGCGTCAAGATGGCGGCGGTTCCGTTCCACATGTGGGCGCCCGACGTGTATCATGGCTCCCCTGCGCCCGTGGCCGCTTTCCTCATTACCGCCAGCGAGGCGGCGGCCTTCGGCGCGGCGCTGCGCATCTTCATGGTGGGCCTGCCCGCGCTGGCCGACGAGTGGCGCACGGTGTTCATCGTGCTCGCGGTCATCTCGATGACCGTGGGCAACATCACCGCCATCCTGCAGACCAACGTGCGGCGCATGCTGGCCTACTCGGCCGTGGCTCAGGCCGGCTACATCATGGTCGGTCTTGCCGTCGCCTCCGATCGGGCAGTCTCGGCCATGCTGTACTACCTGATCGCCTACGCGTTCATGACAATCGGCGCTTTCGCCGTCGTCATCCTCCTCGGGCGGCAGCACCCGTCCGAGGAGATCAACGACTTCCGCGGTTTGGGCCAGCGCTCGCCGCTTTTCGCCCTGGCCCTGACAATCTTCCTGTTGAGCCTCATCGGCATCCCTCCGACGGCGGGCTTCTTCGGGAAGTTCTACCTGATCCAGGCGGCCGTCGGCGCCAACTTGACGTGGCTCGCCGTGGTGATGATGATCAACAGCGTCATCTCCATCCCCTACTACTGGGGCGTCGTGCGCACCATGTACCTCCGGGACGCGGAAGAGAAGGCGCCGCTCAGTGTTCCCGCCGGTGTGCGTTGGGCTGCGGTCATCGGTCTCGCCGGTACGCTGGTCCTCGGCCTCTTCCCGGATGCCGTGGTTCAAATCGTAAGCGCGGTCCACGTCGTGCCCACATGGTTGTGGACGGCCTTCTAAGAGTCAGCTTGGTGCCTGGGCGGCGCCCCGTGTGCGCCGCCCTTCGTATAGATCGCTCGGACCGATTTGGCAGTCGAATATGAGGGAGGTGACGGTCACCGTCCTGGTGACAACCCGATGAACAAGGCAGTCGCGTACGTCGTGCTCGTAGCCCTCGTGGCCGTGATCACATCCCTCACCGGTTTCACGGGCCAGCAAGTGCTGGCTACGACCATCTTCGCCGGCTTCATCTTCGGCACCCTGTTCTTCTGGGAGTTCCGGCTGGCGTTCGCGCTCTCGGGGATCGCGCTGCTTTTTGCGTCCGGGATGCTCGACATCGAGCACTTCGTCGAGTTTGCAAGCCTCGACGTCATCCTGTTCCTCATCGGGATGATGATTGTCATCGGCTACCTTGAGGAAAAGGACTTCTTCGCACGGCTCCTGGACCGGGTGCTTCCCACCATCAACAAGGGCGCTACGACCCTCATGGTGTCTTTGATGGGGCTTTCCTTCATCTCGGCGGCGCTGGTGGATGAGGTCACGTCCATCCTCTTCATGGCGGCCATCACCCTACGCATCGCCAAGCACTACCGCTTGAACCCGGTGCCGTACCTAATCATGGTCGTCTTCGCCACCAACATCGGCAGCAGCGCTACGGTCGTGGGCAATCCCGTCGGCGTCCTCATCGCCTTGCGCGCCGGCTTGTCGTTCCCGGACTTCCTCCGCTGGGCGACGCCCATCTCCGTCGTGGCGTGGCTACTGACGGTCATCTTGTCGTTCTGGTACTTCCGCAAGCCCATGGCCCAGTTGCAGGCCGCGATCAAGGAGCGCCAGGCCGCCGCTGAAACCGTCTCCGGCGAAAGCATCCTCGTGCCGTCTCTGCTGTTCGTCGGCACCATCGCCGGGCTCTTGCTCCACAAAAACATCGAGCACTGGCTCGGCCTCGAGCACAACATCATGCTCATCGGCGTCGCCATGGCTGCGGCGGGCATCGTGCTCTTCATGGAGCGCAAGCGCGCCAAAGTCCTCGTGGAGACGCGCGTCGACTGGTGGACGCTGCTCTTCTTTATGCTCCTCTTCGCGTCCGCCGGCACCCTGCGTTACGTGGGCGTGACCGAGCACATCGCACAGGGCATGATCAACGCCACCCAGGGCAACCTGACGTCGCTGTTCTTCCTCATCACGTGGAGCATCGGGATTTTGACGGCCCTTATGGACAATGTCCTGGCCGTGGCCAGCTTCATCCCCATTGTCGGCGACTTGGCGGCCGTGGGCGTCCCGGTCACCCCCTTGTGGTGGGGTATGCTCATGGGCGGCACCATTCTCGGCAACCTGACGTTCATCGGGTCTACCGCCAACATCGTCGCCTTGGGCATGCTGGAACGCCAAGAAGGGCGCGGGGTCACCTTTATGGAGTGGTTCTGGCCGGGTCTTGCCACGGCAGTCCCGTCGCTTCTGCTGGCCACCATCCTGCTCTACCTGCAAATGCCGCTTATGCTGCGGTAGGCGCGAACAACACACCGGGACCATGGACGACACAAAGGGCCGGCACCTTCTGTGCCGGCCCTTTGCGCGGGTGTTGGCCTCAAGGAAACGCAGCCCGGCTCTCGCCGGGCCGCGTGCGGGTTCGACTAAAACCGGGTGCCGCTGTTCTGGACACGCAAGACGTTGGCCGCCTGCGGACCCCGGGCGCCCTGGATGACCTCAAACTCGACCTCTTCGCCTTGTTCGAGCGTCTTGAAGCCTTCCTGCTGAATGGCGCTGTAGTGGACGAACACGTCCTCCCCGCCGTCCCGCTCGATGAAGCCGTACCCCTTCTCGTTGCTGAACCACTTGACTCGACCGCGTGCCATGAAACCGCCATGCCTCCCGCTGCTGGTGGTACGACGGGCCGGCAGGCGTCGCGGGCCCACCCGCGCCCATCTGGCTAAAGTCTACCAAAAGCAGCGCTCATCGGCAAGATTTTTTCAGAGAATTGCCCAATGATTGCTTCGAAGCGTGGCCGAGTGACGCACCTACCCCGCCGCCGGCGCCTGCAACTGGGCCAACGCCTTTGCCACATGGTGGCAAGCCGCCCAGTGACCCGGGGCATGCTCCGTAAGGGGCGCCGCCTCGGACCGGCACTGCTCCGTGGCCAGCGGGCAACGGGGATGGAGCCTGCAGCCCGACGGCGGGTTGGCAGGGTTGGGAATCTCTCCCTTGAGGCCCGTGTAGATATGCTTCCGGCGGGGATCGGTCGACAAAACCGCCTGCATCAGGGCTTGCGTGTAAGGGTGATGCGGTTTCTGAACCAAGGCGTCCGACGGCGCATACTCCACAATTTGACCCAAATACATCACCGCGACCCGGTCGCAGAAATGGCGGGCCAAGGACAAGTCGTGGGTGATGAAGACGAGCGACAGACCCCGCTCGCGAACAAGCCGCTGCAGGATCTTGAGGATCCCGCCACGGATAGACACGTCCAGCATGGAGACCGGCTCGTCCGCCACCACAAAGTCCGGCTCCAAGACGAGCGCCCGCGCGATGGCCACCCGCTGGCGCTGGCCGCCCGAGAGCTCCTTGGGGTAGCGGTGCATAAACTCCTCCACCGGCACGAGCTCGACGTCGGCCAAGGCCCGGGCAACCCGCTCTTCCATCTCCTCGCGGCTTTTGGCAATCCCCTGGATGCGCAAGGGCTCCGCCACGATGTTGAAGATATCCATGTTGGGGTTCATGGAGTCGTACGGGTCTTGAAACACGATCTGCATCCGCCGGCGCAGCCGCGTCATTTCTTGCGGCGTTAGCTGCGTGATGTCCTGCCCGTCAAAGAGGACCTGGCCGCCGGTAGGCTCCTCAAGCCGCAAGAGCAACCGGCCCGTCGTCGTCTTGCCGCATCCCGATTCGCCCACGAGGCCTAATATCTCCCCGCGGCGCACGTGGAAGCCCACCCCATCGACGGCCCGCACCGCCGGGCGCTCCCCCCGGAGCGCCTGGCTGAGGCTGCGGCGCAAGGGAAAGTGCTTCACCAGTTCCCGGGCTTCGAGAAGAATGTCGCTGCTTGACGTCGTCGTCATGCGAACCTCACCTCGACCGCTTCCCCGCCCGGCGACACCAGATGGCAGGCGACGCGATGGCGGGCCGCGCCCTTTTCGACAAGCTCCGGCTCAACCCCACGGCATTGGTCGTTGGCCAACGGGCAGCGCGGGTGAAACCGGCAGCCGCTGGGGGGATTGAGCAGGTTCGGCGGTGTACCCGGGATCGACACGATGGGAGCCCGCTCGGCATGAATGTCCGGAAACGCTTGCACGAGGCCTTGCGTGTACGGGTGCCTGGGACGGACGAAAATCTCCTCCACCGGCCCGTACTCCACGATCTTCCCCGCGTACATCACCGCCACATCGTCGCACGTCTGCGCGATGACGGACAAATCGTGGCTCACGAGGATGAGCGACAAGTTCAGCCGTGCCCTGAGGTCGGCGATGGCCTTGAGCACTTGAGCCTGCACCATCACGTCGAGGGCCGTCGTCGGCTCGTCGGCGATGATCACGTCCGGGTGGCACGCCAAGGCCATAGCGATAACAGCGCGCTGCTTCATGCCCCCGCTGAACTCGTGGGGGTAGTGGCTGTAGCGAGCCGGATTGATCCCGACGAGCTCCAGGAGTTCCTTTGCCCGCTGCACCGCTTCTTCCTTGCTTACCTTCTCGTGGGCAAGAATCGCCTCGGTGATCTGGCTCCCCACGGTGAGCACCGGGTTCAGGGCGTTCATGGCCCCTTGGAACACCATCGCGATCTTGGTCCAACGGACGTCCTTGCGGAACGTCTCGTCGTCCATCGACGTCAGTTCCTGGCCGCCAAGCCGGATGGCGCCGCCCACGACCTGCGCGTTGGGCGGCAGCAGGCGCAGGAGCGTAAGCCCCAAGCTGGACTTGCCGCAGCCCGACTCGCCCACGATGCCCAGCGCCCGCCCGGCCTCGAGGCTAAAGCTGATGCCGTCCACCGCCCGCACTTGCCCCTTGCGGGTGCGGTAGTACATCTTCAGGTTCTCGACCGCCAGTTGCGCCATGTGCCCAACCTACCTCTCGTTGCTCCTGCGGTTAAGGATGTCGTCGAGGGTGTTGCCGATGAACACAAAGGCCATGGCCAAGATGGTCAAGGCCAGTCCCGGCGGCAATATCCACCACCACGCCATCTCGCCGAAGGCGCCGAAGCCCCGGGCGTTCTGCAGCATCCGCCCCCAGGTCGGCACCCGCGGGTCACCGAAACCGAGGAAGCTCAACGTCGCCTCACTCACGATCGCGCCCGGCACCAGCAGGACGAGGGAGGCAAACACCAGCCCCAGCACGTTGGGCAAGATGTGGGTGCGCATGATGTATCCGGGGCTCGCGCCGGCGGCCCGGGCCGCCTCGACGAAAGATCTCTCCCGCAGCGTCAGCGTCTGGGACCGCACAAGCCGCGCCACGCCCATCCACGAAAAGACCGCGATGAGGAAGATGAGCGTCCACAAGTTTTTGCCCACGACGCCGACGATGACGATCAAGATCGGCAGGAACGGAATGGAGATGAGCACGTCCACGACCCGCATCAGGAGTTCGTCCACCCAGCGGCCCATGTACCCGCTGACAATACCGACCAGCGTCCCGAGGGTGACCGCGATGACGGCCACGATGAAACCGATCATGAGCGACGTGCGCGTCCCGTACACGAACTGCGACCAGAGGTCAGACCCCAGGTGGTCCGTGCCCAGCAGGCCGTGAAGCCTGCCCGGGATGCGGAACCGGCTTTCGCCCAGGGTAAACTGGGCCGCGCCGGTTGCGCCTGCGTCCGCGGTCAGCTCCAGCACAAAGCGGTATTCTCCGGGCGCGTTGATGAGCTCCGCGGCCAAGTTGGCCAGCGGGTTGAAACCGAGGCGCGTCTTTGTCTGCATGTCGCGCGAGTCGATCCGCTGGGTAGTCCAGCGCACCTCGTTGCGCAACACCCGGGACTCCCACATGGCGTAGCTGCGCCCGTCCGGGGTCTCAAACCGGATCACGGCCCGGCCGCTGGCTCCCCCTTGCCCCGAAAAGGCGTAAGGCACCTGGATGTAAAACGTATCCGGAGGGCTCGACCGGTAGCTGAACGTGTACTCGAGCACGAGCCTCGCCGCGCCCGGCCCCTCGGTGCGCGCCAGCATGACCGGCTCGTTTTCCCGTTCACCCCAAGCGATGTCAACGTTTTCCTGCTCGACGACGCGCCAGTCGTCCAGGAGAAACGCGTCCACGGTAACGGGTTCGTCCCTGTAGCGGGAGAAGAACGCCATCCAGCCCGGGCGGGCCATGCGGTCGGCCAGGAACTGATCTTGCAACGGATCGTAGGGCGTCAGCCACGGGGCGGCCACGCCCAGAAAGAGGAACACCAGGAAGATGGCCAAGCCCAGCATGCCCCGGGGAGACCGCCGGTACTCGGCCCAGATCTCCCGCAGCGCGCCCCGGCGGCGCGGTTTCCCGCCCCGTGCGGCGCTCGCCGGGGCCGGCGCGGGCGCGACTTGGGGGGTCTCGGAGGGACGCGGGTTGCTCACGGCTCTCACCTCAGTCGAATCCGCGGGTCGACCAGGCCGTAGACCAGGTCAGCCAACAAATTGCACACGAGCACGGCTAGGGCAATGATGTAGAAGCAGCCTTGGACAACCGGGTAGTCCTGCTGCAGCGTCGCGTCCACCAGATAACGCCCGACGCCGTACAAGGAGAAAATCGTCTCGGTAATAACGGCCCCCGTAATGAGCCCCGGCAGCGACAAGAACACGAGGGTCACAATGGGCGGCAAGACGCTGCGGAACGCGTGGCGGTACAAGACTTCCCGCTGCGTCAGGCCCTTGGCCCGGGCCGTCAGCACGTAATCCTGCCCGAGGGCGCCGACCACGTTGTTGCGGGTATACAGGTACCACGAGCCGTAACCGCTCAAGGTGACCGCCGTCACCGGCAAAATTAGGTGGTGGACGCGATCGAGAATAATGGCCCAAAACTCTGTCGGAGGCGGCACGCTCATCGTGCCCCGAATCGGGAATATCGGCCAGTAGTAGCCAAAGGCGAGCAAGAGCAGCAGCCCGATAAAGAAGCCGGGCATCGCGTTAAGAAAGAGCGAAATTCCGGTGACACCCATCTCCACGCGGCTTCCCTGCCGGGTCGCCATCTTGGTGCCAAGCCACACCCCGATAAACACGTTGAGGGCAAAAGAGGTTCCCAGAAGCATCAACGTGTTGGGAAGCCGCGAGAGAAGCTCGCCCAGCACTGGCTGGCGCGTGACAAAAGATCGCCCGAAGTCGAAGGTAATCATGCTCTTCAGGTAGAGGACGTACTGCGTGTGGAGAGGCTTATCGAGACCGTACATCTCCCGCAGCAGTTCCTTGACCTCCGGGGTGAATTCCGGGCTCAGCACGAGCGAAACCGGGTCGCCGGGCATGACGCGAAAGATGACGAAGTTAAAGGTCACGATGACAAACAGCGTAATCAGCCCGTAGCCAACCCGGCGCCAAAAGTATGCGCGCGACATGGCAACCCGACCTTTCCTCAAGCGCCCGCCAGACGCCCGCCGGCCCGTTTCGGGCGCAGGCGCCGCTCCTGACGAGCCGGCCGTCCCTAAGCACCGGACGGCGGAGTTCCCCGCCCTGCGGCAGGAAAGGCAGGCCCGCAAGGGCCTGCCTCCCTGCCCGGACGGAAAGCCGGCGGCGGGGCCGCTCCCATGCAGCGGCCCGCGCCCTCCCTCGTTCAGGCTTTACCGGTCAAGACCAGCCCAGAAGTCCTCGTACCGCTCGACGCGGACGTACTCGCCGACGACGTACTCCTTGAAGACGAACGGACCGGTGCCGATCATCATCGTCAGGCCAGGCACCGTCGGGTGCGGCGTCTTCCACGGCTCAAACTCATCGAACTTGGGAACGTTCTCCCAGATGTGCTTGGCCAGGAAGCCGGAGACGTTGTAGGTGTGCCAGTAGCTGACGTTGTCGAAGTACACCGTGATGGTGTAGTCGTCGATGATCTCGCTGTGGCTGTAGTTGCTCCACGCGGCCTGGTACTTAGGCACCCGCTGCGCCTTCAGGTACTCCATGGTGAACTCGATGTCATGGGCCGTGAAGGGCACGCCGTCGTGCCATGTGACGTCCTTGCGCAGCCAGTAGGTCACCTTGGTGCCCTCGTTGCCCTCGGGCGTCGTCCAAGTGCCGACCTCCCAGCGCTCGGCCTCCCAGGGGATGTCCTCGTTGTGGACGGGCTCCGCGGCGATGAGCCCAGGGCCGTACACGAGGCCGAAGATGCGGGCGTCATACGCGGAGGTGCCTACCAGCACGTTGAGGTTGCCGGGCTCCTGCTCCAGCACCCAGCGGACGCTGCCGCCGCGCTCCTGGTTCACCAGGCGGATGTTGAGCGGCGTCCAGATGCTGTTGGACACGCTGCTCGCCGCGCCGAAGCCCAGGTGCGGGACGTAGCCGGTCACGATGTCCTTGCGGAAGGCGTCCATGTACGGACGGGAGTACAGCGGCACGTAAGGCTGCAGCCACGAGAGAATCTCCTGCGCCTCGTAGGCAGCCTCCATGGCCTCGTCGAGGTTGCGCGGCGTCCAGACCTTCTCCGCGGCCGCGTCGTACTCAGGATCCCGCAGGCCCGGGTTGTTGTCGCCGCCGTCGACGTCAAAGGAGGAGTGGAAGAGCGTGTACAGGTGGGTCGGGAACCGGCCCAGACCCCACGCCAGGGCGTACATGTCGAAGTCGCGGTCGCCGCCCAGATCCGTGCTGATCCGCTCGACGATCACGTTGAAGTCCATGGGCTCCGCCTTGACCGGCAAGCCGATGGACCGGGCTGCGTCGGCGACCATCACGCCCAGCATGGCCGAAGTGGGCGCCACTTCCATGGTGGGCGTCAAAATGGTCATCTCACGGAGCTCCTGGCCGGTGCGGGGGTCGATGCGGATGCCGTTGGGGCCCATCCGGTAACCCGCGTCGTCCAGGATCTGCTTGGCCAGCTCGGGATCATAGTAAGCAACATCGGTGTCAGGATTGAAGAAGGGCGAAGCCGGAGGCACGAACTCCGCCAGCGGCAGCATGTAGCCCTGGAAGAGCGAGAGGATGATCTCATCCCGGTCAATGGCGTGCGCCAGAGCCCGCCGGACGACCACGTCATTCAGGGGCGCCCGGCGCATGTTCATCGCCAGGTAGAACATGTGGTAACCCGGGCTGACGGTGATGTCCACGTTGGGATCTGCCATCAGCCGGTCGATGTGGCTCGGCTGCGTAAGACC
>ERZ777003.1143-NODE-1143-length-43230-cov-6.141540_pt1 | contig 43230 bp, 40 predicted proteins | sample MGYA00374956_ERZ777003 | MGnify/ENA primary metagenome ERZ777003 (study PRJEB29302, sample SAMN06268252) | bioreactor metagenome | isolation source: Joint BioEnergy Institute, California, USA | place: USA:Joint BioEnergy Institute, California, USA | collected... | reverse complement strand
GCGGAGGCGGCGGCCAGGCTGGGGCTCGAAGACGTCCTCGCCCGGCTGGCCGACGGGTTTACGCTGGCCCGCAAACCGCTGGCCGTCATCGCTCAGCGGTACATCCCCTTGCATCGGCACCGCTGGTTTCCCGCGGGGCCTGCGCCGGTCCCGGGCGCGTAGACCCAGGCAGGCCACCCCTCACGCGGGCGGCAAGACGAGCCCCGTCTTGGCCCGCACTTCCTCCATGGTGGCTTGGGCGATGGCCCGGGCCCGCTCCGCGCCGTGCGCCAGGATGTCCCGTAGTTCCTTGGGCCGTGCCATGAGCTCGAGGTACCGTTCCCGGATGGGGGCGAGTCCCTGCACCAGATCTTGCGCCAGTTGCTGCTTAAGCTCCACGTAACGCAAGGTGCCCTGCTCGTACGCCTCCCGGAACCTCGTCACCGTCTCCGGAGACGAGAAGCTCTCCAGCAGCGTGAACAGGTTGGCTACACCCGGGCTCATGCCCTCGCCCCCGGGGCCTGTGTCCGTTACGGCGCGGCGCACCAGGGCCTGGATCTCGTCCGCCGAGGCGGTCAGCGCCACGTAGCTGCCGGGCAGGCTCTTGGACATCTTGCGGGTCGGGTCATTGAGGGCCATCACCCGGGCCGCTTTGGTCAGGTGCGCCTGGGGCTCCGGGAACGTCTCGCCAAACAGGTAGTTGAAGCGCCGCGCCAGGTCGCGGCTGAGCTCCAAGTGCTGCACCTGGTCTTCGCCGACGGGTACAAGGGCGGCCTTATACAGCAGGATGTCGGCCGCCTGCAGGATCGGGTAATTGAGCAGGCCGGCGTTGACGTTCTCCTTGTGCTGCCGGGCTTTGTCCTTGAACTGGGTCATCCGCTCGAGGCTGCCCAGGGGCGTAATGCAGTTCAGGATCCAGCACAGCTCGGTGTGCTCCCGCACGTGGGACTGCACGTACAGCACGCTGCGGTCGGGGTCGATGCCGCACCCAAGAAGGGTGGCGGCGGTGTTGAGCACGCGCCGGGGCAGCTCCCCCGCGTCATAGGGGATTGTCATCGCATGCAGGTCGACGATGCAAAAGACGCAGTCGTACCGGTCCTGCATGGCGACCCAGTTGCGGATCGCGCCCAGGTAGTTGCCGATATGCAGCTCCCCGGTGGGCTGGATGCCGGAGAACACACGCGCCATCGCTTCCATGTCCCTTGGTCCCTTTCCGTTCGTATTGTCGCCGGTTGGCCGCTGGCCTGCTGGTCGTCGTTCCCAGGCGGTTCTTCGGTCCAGTTTACCATAGCCCCCGCCCTCCGGGAAGCGGCTGCCGGTGCCGAGCGGGGAAGGGGAAGCCGGGGACGCTATGGAAGCTGTGTACGGGGCGCCCCGGGCTGGGCGCGGGACACTCGCCTGCGGAGGGATCCCGGTGATAGCGATCTTGACCGACTTCGGCCAATCCGAGTACGTGGGCATCATGCGGGGCGTCATCATGCGCCACGCGCCCCAGGCCGTCGTCTGTGACCTGTACAACGAAGTCGAGGCCCAGTCGGTGCGGGAGGGGGCATGGGTGCTCCTGACCGCCTACCGGCATTTCCCGCCCGGCACGGTGTTTCTGTGCGTGGTCGACCCCGGCGTCGGCTCGGATCGCCAAGCGCTGGCCGTGCGGACGAAAAACTACTTCTTTGTCGGCCCTGACAACGGTCTGCTTTATCCCGCGATTATGGACGACGGAATCGAGGAAGTCGTCGACCTTCCCATCCCGCCGGGCGCGTCGTACACCTTCCATGGGCGGGACGTGTTTGCCCCTGCCGCGGCAAAGCTCGCCTCGGGCTGGGCCGTGTCAGACCTCGGCCGTCCGGCGGCCATCAAGGTGCCGCTGACCTTTCACCGGCTCGGCCGCGAGGGGGAAATCGTGCGGGTGGACCGGTTCGGCAACATCATCACCAACCTCCCCCACACCGGCCAGCATGAATACCGGGTCATCGTCGAGAGCTACCGCCGGGTGCTGCCGTTTGCCCGCACGTATGCCGAGGCGCCCCGGGGGCAACTGTTTGTAATCGAAGGATCCGCCGGAACCCTTGAGATCAGCCTCAAGAACGGCAGCGCATGGTCAGTCATGGACGTCCCCTTGGGCGGGCACATCATCCTCGAGTGAAGCCGGCGGGAGCAGCAGGTCCTCGGGCGCGGCGCCGACCAGAGCGAGTCCCGGTCCCCCGGCGGCGAAGACATCGTCCCGGTTCGGCAGGCGGACGTAGTATGTCGGATAGTCGCCCACCATGACGGCCGTCGCCTCACCGACCCACAGCTCCAGGGGCCTTGCTTCCGGCCCGTCGAGGCGGATGACGAGCCGCCGCCGCGGCGGCTCGAGCCCAAACGCGGAAGGGTCCGCGTCTTCCTCATCGATCTCGACCCGGCGGAACGCGCGTAGGTCGGCGAGGGACAAGACGGCCTCCGCGATGCGCCCTTCGTCAAGGGGGGCGCCGGACGGCACGGCGAGCTCCCACCCGATCCCGGCGATCGGGTCCCTCATCTGGGCGCCGTCGTCGTGCGAGGGGCTCGTCGTTTCCGGCCGAACCGGCGCACCGATGCGCACCAGGTGCAGGCGGACGCCGTCCTCGTCTTCGACGACGATCTCGGCGGCGTCTCGTGCGTCAAAGGAGAGCAGGTGCAGATCCGGCGGGGCGACTTCCTGGAGGGCTTCCGTGGAAACCGGGCTGCCGGCCATGAACTTTGCAGCGACGGCCAGGGCGCCGGCGATGAGCAGCACCAGCAGCCAGCGGGCGTTGGACACCGCGGCGTGCCTCCTTCTCGGGCATCCCGATGGGTCCAAGGGATGTACACCCAGTATAACGAAACCCTCCCGCTGGGTAAACCCTTGCCGCCGGCCAGGCCGTCGAGCGGGGCGCCGGGCGGCGGGCGCAAAAGCCCTGCCAGCGCCGCTTGGGCGCGCGCTTGCCCTACGGCGGGCGTAGGATAGTAGGCGGACGTCGGAACGGGAAAGGACAGGAGAGCTGCATTGCCTAAGACCATGCGAGCCTTGCTGAAGTCCCAGGCCGGGCCGGGGCTCACCCTCGCGGAAGTGCCCGTGCCGCAGCTGGGGCGGCGGGATTGCCTTGTGAAAGTCGAGGCCACCTCTATTTGCGGTACGGACCTGCACATCTACCGCTGGGACGCGTGGGCTGCGTCGCGCCTTGAGCCCCCCCTCATCGTCGGCCACGAGTTTTGCGGCCGCGTGGTCGCTGTCGGAGCGGACGTGACGGAGGTCGCGGCCGGCGACTACGTGGCGGGGGAGGGGCATCTTTTCTGCGGCCGGTGTTACTTTTGCCAAACCGGCCAAGCCCACATCTGCGCCAGCGGCCGCATCATCGGCGTCGACACGGACGGTTGTTTTGCCGAGTACATCGCGATGCCCGTGGTGAACTTGTGGAAACTGGACGAGACCATCCCGCCGGCCATCGGCGCCATCCATGATCCGCTCGGCAACGCGGTGCACGCCGTTTTCAAGGCGGGTGTATCGGGAGCGAGCGTCGCCGTGGTCGGGTGCGGACCGATTGGCCTCTGCTCGATTGCCGTCGCGCGGCGGGCCGGCGCGGCCGCCGTCTACGGGGTCGACGTCAATCCCTACCGGCTCGACCTCGCGCATAAGCTCGGCGCGGACGCCTGCATCCGCCCCGATACGCAGGACGCCGCGGCGGCCGTGCGGGAGCTGACGGGGGGGCTTGGCGCCGAAGTGGTCCTGGAGATGTCCGGTCATCCCGCGGGCGTGCGCGCCGCCTTTGAGATGCTGCGCAAGGGCGGCCGCATCGTGCTGCTCGGGATACCGCCCGGGCCGGTGGAGGCGGACCTCAACAACTGGATCATTTTCCGCGAAGCCCAGGTGCTCGGAGTCAACGGGCGCCGGATCTTTGACACATGGCACCGCATGGCCGAGCTTTTGCGGGCCGGGCTGGATGTTTCGCCCGTGGTGACCCACCGCTTTCCCTTGGCGGAGTTTGAGCGGGCTTTCGCGGTGCTGTCAGAAGGCCGCTGCGGGAAGATCGTGCTCGAGCCGTAGGCAGTGCACTCGGCCGCGCTCCCAACATGGACGGAAAGGGGAGACAAGCGATGCAGGACGCCTTGCAAGCCAGCGCCCTGGGGTTTTTGGCTGACGAGATCGCCCAGATGAAGGCGCAAGGTGTATTTCGTTACCCGCGGGTCATCGAGGGGCCCCAGGGCCCACGGGCCGTCATCGACGGCAAAGAGGTCGTCAACCTGTCTTCCAACAACTACTTGGGGTTGGCCAACCACCCCCGGCTGCGGGAGGCCGCGCTGCGGGCCATTGAGGAGTACGGCGCAGGCACGGCTTCGGTGCGGACCATCGCCGGCACCATGAGCCTCCATGCGGAGCTGGAGCGGCGGCTCGCGGCTTTCAAGCGCACCGAAGCGGCCCTCGTCTTCCAATCGGGCTTTACGGCCAACGCGGGCACGGTGGCGGCCATCCTGGGACGCGAGGACGTTATCATCAGCGACGAGCTCAATCACGCCAGCATCATCGACGGCTGCCGCCTGAGCCGGGCGGAGATCAAAGTATTCCCGCACAAGGACGTGGCCGCCATGCGGCGGCTGCTGGAGGAAACCCGCGGCGCCCGCCGGGTCTTGGTCATCACCGACGGCGTCTTTAGCATGGACGGCGACATCGCGCCGTTGCCCGACATCGTGGAGGTGGCCAAAGAGTACGGCGCCATCACGATGGTCGACGACGCCCATGCGAGCGGCGTCTTGGGGACCAACGGCCGGGGCACCGTCGACCACTTCGGCCTGCACGGGCTGGTGGACATCCAGGTGGGGACGCTTTCGAAAGCCATCGGCGTGCTCGGCGGCTACGTGGCGGGGAGCAAGCTCCTCATTGACTACCTGATCCAGCGGGCGCGGCCGTTCCTCTTCAGCACCTCCCATCCGCCGGCGGTTACGGCGGCCTGCCTTGCGGCCCTCGACCTCTTGGAAACCGACGCGTCGCTGACGGAGCGGCTCTGGAACAACGCCCGGTACTTCCGGGACGGGCTCGCCGACGCCGGTTTCGATGTCCGAAGCAGCGAGACGCCCATCATCCCCGTCGTCGTGGGCGAGGGCGAGCGGGCGATGCGATTGAGCGACCGGCTCTTCGAAGAGGGAGTCTTCGCACAAGGAATTGCGTTTCCGACCGTGCCCCGGGGCAAGGCGCGGGTGCGCACCATCGTCACCGCCGCTCACACCAAGGACGACTTGGATGAGGCGCTGGCCGCCTTTCGCAAAGTCGGGCGCGAGCTAGGCATCATTTGAGGAGATCGGCGGCGCGCCCACGGGGGCGCCGCCGGCGGGCATCCCGTCCCGGGGTCCGTCTCCCACGGCTTGGCCAACAGTGCTATACTGTGGGGAGTGGACTGGGACGTGGGAGGCGAGGCACATGCGGTTTGTGGTTGAAAACGGGCACTTGACGGTTTACGCGGACGTGGAGGAACTGGCCGCGGGAATCGATCCGGGTGTCCATGCGGGCCGCGAAGTGCAGGTAATTTCCATTCCCTTGGAGATGGGCACCAACAACGAGATAATCGTGGAGCCGCTCGCGCAGGGCATCGCCTCCGTGCTGGAGGCCGGCTGGCAGACGTCCGCCGCCAAAGTGCGGGACGTCGTCGTCGTCACCGAGCACCCGGGCGGCGCTTACAGCTGGCTGTCCCTTTTGCGCACCGGCGGGTGCGAGGGTGTCAATATCCTCGATGCCACGCTGGACATGGGCGTCCACTTCATCATGAACCACGAAGACCAGGAGCGGCACTTGGGCTCCTGGGAATACCAGGCCATTACGCCGGAGGACGGCTTCGCCCTCGAGGTTTGCCAGGCGCTCCTGGAAAGCATCAACGTGCCGCCGCTTTTCGCCGACAGCGACCTCCTAAAAGAGGAAGACGACGAGGTACGGGACGAGGGTGCGGCGCGTCTTTCGTGGCAGGACTACGAGGAGCGGTACGGCATGTCCACCCAAGAGCTGATGCAGCGGCTAGCGGCAGGCGAGGAAGAGATCCGTACGCCGGCCCAGTGGGAGGAGAAGGCCGACTGGCTTTGGTCGTACGAGGACTATTTGCGGGAGCAGTGGCGTCGGACGGTGGTGGATCATCTTTCCGGGGAGCTGCAGGCTCTACGCCGCCGGCTTGAGGATCTGGAAGCCGAACGCCAGCGGGCGGGGGACGCCATCGCCCGCCTGGAGGAACAGGGAGCGCGCTTCGCGGAGGACAGCTGACGGTGGCAGCTCCCCGGCCCGCGCCCGGGTTAGCCTTTACAACGGCGTCGCGGCTATGTTATGATGGCGGCGACAACGCCGAGCGCGGGCTGTTTTTCTGCGCATGGTTGTGATGATTTTCACAAATTCCGGCCGAGGGTGGCGATAGCGGTGCACACGTACGTGCCGTTGTTGATCTACATGGGCGTGGCCCTCGCGATTCCGCTGGCCATTACACTCTTGGTGGAAACCATCAGTTCTCGCCGGCCTGATCCGGCGAAGTACGTGCCCTACGAGTCCGGCTACCCCACCACTGCCCTGCGGGGCCGGTTTCCCGTCAAGTTCTACGTGATCGCCATGCTGTTCGTGATCTTTGACGTGGAAGCGGCAGCCTTTTACTCCTGGGCGGTCATGCTCCGGGAGCTCGGCACGTACGGCTTGGCGGCGATGGCCCTGTTTCTGATCGTGTTCGTGCTGGGCGACCTGTACGTGTGGAAAAAGGGGGGGTTCGAATGGAAATGACCAACAACCAGTTTTTCCTCACGACCGTTGAAAAGTTCGTCCGCTGGGCGCAGAAGTCGTCCATGTGGCCGCTGACCTTTGGACTGGCCTGTTGCGCGATCGAGATGATGCAGCTCGTTTCGCCCCGCTACGACATGGCCCAGTTCGGAGGAGAAGTGTTCCGCAGCACCCCCCGGCAGGCGGACTTGATGATTGTGTCCGGGCGGCTGTCCAACAAGATGGTGCCCGTGATCGAGCAGGTGTACCGGCAGATGCCGGATCCCAAGTGGGTCGTGGCCATGGGCGCGTGCGCGTCCAGCGGCGGTATTTTTGACAACTACGCCATCGTTCAAGGCGTGGATGAAGTGCTACCGGTGGACATTTACGTGCCGGGATGCCCGCCGACGCCCGATGCGGTGGTGTACGCCGTGTTGCAGCTGCACGACGCCATCCAGAAGGGTCAGGCCCACGGTGGAGTGATGCGTGCGTGAGCGGGCGCCGGAAGTACCCTCAAGCGTATGCGGGCGGTGCGGAGGCCCTGGCCCACGTGCGGGACGAAATCGTGCCCGCCCTCGAGGCGGCGTTCCCGGGCGGCGTGACCCCGCTTGTGCCTTCTTTCGATCAGCCGCAGGTTCAGGTGGCACCGGACCGGCTGGCCGCGGTCGCCCGCTGGCTCAAGGACCGTGGCTTCAACATGCTCGTGGACGTGGGCGGCGTTGACTACTTGCCCCGCACGCCCCGATATGAAGTCGTGTACCACCTTCTCGCCTTGCCCCAGCTGTGGCGGCTCCGCCTGCGGGTGCCCGTGGAGGAGGACGAACTGGAAGTTCCCACGGTCAGCGACCTTTGGCCCGCTGCCGAAGCGGCGGAGCGTGAAGTGTGGGACTTGTTCGGGATACGCTTCGCCGGCCATCCCAACCTGACCCGGATTCTGATGCCCGATGACTGGGTAGGCCATCCGCTGCGGAAGGACTACCCGATCCAGGGCCCCCGGGCCAGCCTGCCGGCCTTCGCGGCCGAGCGCAATCGTTACCATGCCCCCAAGCTCCCCGGCGACCCGCCCGGTACGGCGGGCTGGCCGGGCGGCGCGAAAGGCGGGAACTGAGTATGCCGCAAGTCGTCCGTTCCGGCGACTACGATCTGGACCTGGAAGAGCTGCAGATCGACGCCGAAGGCGATCGCATGACGCTCAGCGTCGGCCCGCACCATCCGAGCACCCACGGCGTGCTGCGGGTGATCCTCGAGATCGAGGGCGAGCGCATCGTCAAGGCCGTGCCGGAGATTGGTTTCTTGCATACGGGCATCGAGAAGCAGGCGGAGCAGCTCAACTGGACGCAGGCGATCACCGTCATCGACCGTGCAGATTACCTGGCGCCCTTGTCCAACAACCTGGGGTATGTGCTCGCGGTGGAGAAGCTGCTGGGAGTCGAGGTGCCCCCGCGGGCCCGCATCCTGCGGGTGCTGTTTACGGAGTTGCAGCGTATCGCGAGCCACCTCGTGTGGCTCGGGACGACCGGCCTCGACATCGGGTCCCAGAGCGTGCTCATGTACTGCTTCGACCTGCGGGAGAGCATCCTGGACCTTTTTGAAGAGGCGGCGGGCGCGCGCTTGCACCCGAGCTTTTTCCGGGTTGGAGGCCTCGCCCAGGACATCCCCGAAGGGTTTGAGGAGCTGGCCCGGCGCAGCTTGGCGCGGGTGCCCGAGCGCATCCGGGAGATCCGGAACATCCTGGATGAGAACCCCATCTGGATCGACCGGCTCAAGGGCGTTGGCTCCATTTCCGCGGAACAGGCCATCGCCTGGGGCGTCACCGGTCCCAACCTGCGGGCTTGCGGCGTCCCCTATGACGTGCGCAAGGCGTACCCGTACGCGGGCTACGAGGAGTTCGATTTCGCCGTGCCCGTGGGCGAGCACGGCGACTGCTACGATCGCTACATCGTCCGGGTCGAGGAGATTCTCGAGTCCTACAGCATCTGCGTGCAGGCGCTGGCGCGGCTGCCCAAGGGGCCGGTGATGGTGGATGACCGCAAGATCGCCCGGCCGCCCAAGCACGAGGTGCGGCAGAGCATGGAATCCCTCATCCACCATTTTAAGCTTGTCTCCTACGGCTTTGATGTCCCCGCGGGAGAGGTGTACCAGGCGATTGAGAGCCCGCGGGGCGAGATTGGGTTCTACGTCGTTTCGAGCGGCAAGAACAAGCCGTGGCGGGTGCGCATCCGGCCGCCGGCGTTTTACAACGTCTTTGCGATGCCCGTCATGATGCAGGGTGCGCTGCTCGCGGACATGGTGGCCGTCATCGCCAGCGTCGACCCGGTGTTTGGGGAGGTGGACCGATGAGCGCTCAAGCGACCTCCGGCCGGGCCAAGGGCCGCAAGGCCAGAGCGGAAACGCCGTGGTGGGAGCGGCGGGCGGCGGACATCGACCGCCTCATCGCCCGCTATCCCAAGTCGCGCTCGGCGCTTATGGGTCTTTTGTGGATGGCCCAGGAGGAGCGCGGCTGGGTTTCGCCGGAGGACATGGAGTTCATCGGCCAACGCCTCGGCGTCTCCCGGGCTTACGTCGAGTCGACGTGCTCGTTTTATTCGCTGTACCACCGCAAGCCGGCTGGCCGCTACACAATTACCGTGTGCGGCAACATCATGTGCGGGCTCTCCGGGGGCGAGGCCCTGACGCGCCACTTGGAGCAGCGGCTCGGCGTCAAGGTAGGGGAGACGACCCCTGATGGACTGTTTACGCTGCTCGTCACCGGCGAGTGCGTCGCCGCCTGCGACGGCGCACCGGCGTTGCAGATCAATGAAGAGTACTTCCACAAGGTGACCCCCGAGCGGGCGGACCAGATCGTGCAAGCGCTGCGGAACGGGGCCAACCTGGTCGAGCTTTCCGAGCGCATCGGCCTGACGGCGCCCGGGGCCGTATGGGAAGCGGGGGAGCGCGCGTGAAGTACGAAAAGGTCCTTACCAAAGGCATCGGCGAGGTGGACCTGACCCGCATCGAAAACTACGAGGCCCAAGGCGGTTACCAGGCGCTGCGGAAAGCCCTGACCGGCATGACGCCGGCGGACGTCCACGCCGAGGTCAAAAAGGCCAACCTGCGGGGCCGCGGCGGCGCGGGCTTTCCCGCAGGCGTGAAGTGGGGCTTTCTGCCCGAGGACGGCCGGCCGCGGTATTTGTGCTGCAACGCCGATGAGAGCGAGCCGGGCACGTTCAACAACCGGATGCTCATCGAGTACAACCCGCACCTTCTGATCGAGGGCATCCTGCTCGCCGCGTACGCGGTCCGCGCCGCCCGGTCTTTCATCTATATTCGCGGTGAGTTCCGAAAGGGCTACCGGGTGCTCATGGACGCGATCGAGCAGGCCCGGGCCAAAGGGTACGTGGGCGACCGCATCCTGGGTACCGACTACTCCCAGGAGATCGTTGTGCACCGCGGGGCCGGCGCTTACATCTGCGGCGAGGAAACCGGACTGCTCAGCTCGCTGGAAGGCGGCCGGGGCGAGCCCCGCAACAAGCCGCCCTTCCCGGCGGTGGCCGGCCTGTACGGCATGCCGACGGTAATCAACAACGTGGAAACGCTGTGCAACGTGCCCTTCATCATCAGCCGGGGCGCGGACTGGTTCCTCAGCATCGGCACCGAAAAGAGCCCCGGAACGAAGCTCTTTTCGGTCAGCGGAGCGGTCAACCGGCCGGGCAACTACGAACTGCCGCTGGGCATCACCCTCCGGGAGCTCATCGACGTCGCCGGCGGCATGCGGCCCGGCAGCAAGCTCAAGGCGGTGCAGCCGGGCGGCGCGAGCTCGCCCGTCCTTTTGCCGGAGCATTTGGACATCCCGCTGGACTTTGACTCGGTCCAGCAGGCCGGGTCGATCCTGGGCACCGCGGGCGTCATGGTGTTTGACCAGAACGTCTGCATGGTGCGGACCGCGCTGTATTACGCGGACTTCTTCAGCCACGAGTCGTGCGGCCAGTGTACGCCGTGCCGCGAGGGGACGGCGTGGACGGCCCGGCTGCTGCGCAAGATCGAGCGGGGCGAGGGGACCCGGGAGGACATTGAGATCCTCAAGAGCCTGCGCACGACCATGAGCGGGACGACGATCTGCCTCTTGTCCGACTTCTCCATCACGTACCTGCAGTCGGTGCTGAAGCACTTCGCCGACGAGTTTGAAGCCCACATCCAAGGGCACGCCTGCCTCGCGGAGCGTCCCCGGGAGGTGCGTAGCGCATGAGCGACATGGTCACCTTGACCATCGACGGACGCCAAGTGCAGGTGCCCAAGGGGATGGGCCTCGTGGAAGCCGCCGCCTTGGCCGGCGTCGAGATCCCGATCTTCTGTCACCATTCCAAGCTCGATCCCGTCGGCGTATGCCGCATGTGCCTGGTGGAGGTGGAGGGGCAGCGCAAGCCGGTGCCGGCCTGCACCATGAAGGCGGCCGAGGGGATGGTCGTCAAGACGGACACGCCCGTCGTGCAGCACCTGCGCAAGGGCGTTATCGAGTTTCTCCTGCTCAACCATCCGCTGGACTGCCCGGTGTGCGACAAGGGCGGCGAGTGCCCGCTGCAGGACAACACGTTCAAGTACGGCGGGGCATTGAGCCGGCTCACCGTGCCCAAGATGAAGAAGCGCAAGGCGGTCGACTTGGGCAACTTCATCATCCTCGACGAAGAGCGCTGCATTTTGTGCCGTCGCTGCGTGCGGTTCGACCGCGAAATCGCCCTTGAGGGCAATCTCGTGGTGGGCGAGCGGGCGCATGAGGCTCTGATCACGACCGCTGACGGCGAGACGTACGACTCGTACTTCAGCGGCAACACCATCGAGCTCTGTCCGGTGGGGGCGCTGACGTCCAAGAACTACCGGTTCAAGGGCCGCCCGTGGGACATGTCCCAGGCAGCGTCGGTGTGCGCCGCGTGCCCGGTCGGCTGCAACGTGCGGCTGGACTTCCGCTTTGGTGAGCTCGCCCGGGTCGTCTCCCGGGAGCATCCGGACGTGGACGGCGGCTGGCTGTGCGACCGGGGCCGGTTCAACTACAAGTACGTGAACGCGGAAAACCGCATCACGCAGCCGCTCATGCGGCGGGGGGACGAGTTTGTCCCTGTGACCTGGGCGGAAGCTTTGATGGAGATCGCCAACCGGTGGCGCACCATCCAGCGGGACCACGGGGCCGGCAGCATCGGCTTTATCGGCGGCGGGCGGCTCACCAACGAAGAGGCGTACCTGTTCCAAAAGCTGGCCCGGGACGTCGTGGGCACGCCGCATGTCGACCACCGGGTCGGGCGGCAGCAAGTGGCTTCGTGGGACAAGTACGGCGGGCGGCTTGTGGATCTTGACGCGGCCGACGTCATCCTGGTCGTCGATGTGCAGCCGGCGGAGCGTATGCCCGTGGCGGACTTGCGCATTCGCCGGGCGGCCCAGCGGCGGGGAGCACGGCTCGTGACGTTGGGCGCCCGCCAGCAGGAGTACCGGGTGCCCCACAGCCGCGTGCCGCTGTTGCCGGACGAGGTCGCACCCGCGCTGCGGGAGGCGGCCGCGCTTCTCCCGGCCGGCGACGGGGCAGGCAAGGCCGTCGGCCCGCTCGTGCAGGCGCTGGCAAAAGGCCGGAAGTTGGTGGTCGTTTGGGGTGGCGAAGACCTGGCGGTCGGGCGGGCCCTGGACGACCTGCTCCGGGCTTTCTTGGCCAAGGGTGAAGGCCGGACGGCCCGGGTGCTTATCCCGGGCGAGCAGGCCAACAGCCGCGGCGCCGAAGCCATGGGCGTGCGGCCCGACCGGCTGCCCGGCCACCGGCCGGTGGCGGCGGGCCAGGCCGGCTTGGACACGGGGCGCATGCTGCAGGCGGCCGCCGCCGGCACGCTGCAGGCCCTCTACATCGTCGGCGCCAACCTGGCGGAGACGTATCCGCACGGCGCTTTGGTGCAGCAGGCGCTGGAGCGGGTGCCGTTCTTGGTTGTGCAGGATTTGTTCTTGACGGAGACCGCGAAGCACGCGGACGTGGTGCTGCCCGCAGCGCCTTTCCCGGCCAAGCGGGGCACCTTCACCAACCTGGAAGGCCGCCTGCAGGAGATTGCCCCGTCCATGGCGGCAGGCGGCGAGAGCCGCTCCGACGGCGACATCTTCTTTGCCCTGGCGGAGGCCGTCGGCAAGAAGCTGGTGCCGACCCGCAAGGAGTTCCGCTGGGAGATGGAGCGCCTAGCCCGCGAGCTGGCAACGGATGGATTTGTCCCGGGTGCGCCCTGGCCGGCGGAGGGCGACGGCCGGGGGTCCGGCGCTGCCGCGGAGGGTGGGCCCGGGCTCGCGCTCGTGGCTGTCGACCGCCTCTACGGCGGCGGCGGTACCGGCCGGTTTGACCCAGGTTTCCGGGATCTGCAGCCTAAGGCGGAAGCGTGGTTCCACCCGGCCGACGCCGCCGGGCTCGGCTTGGCTGCCGGGGATTGGGTGACTTTGAGCGCGGCCGGAGACGCGCTGCTGCTGCCCGTGCGGCTCGCGCAGTGGGTAGCGCCGGGCACGGTGCAGGTGCCGTGGGGCGCGCCGGACGGCGCCGTCAACCGGCTGCTGGCGGGCGCGGGATGGACGCGGGTTCAGGTGCGCAAGCGGGTGCTGGAGGAGGTCGGCTGATGGACACCGTCGGGTTGGTGCTCATCCGCAGCTTAATCTTGGCTGTGGCCCTCGCCAGCCTATTTGCGGGCATGACGGTCATTGAGCGCAAGATGTTGGGCTACTTCCACCTGCGCTTGGGGCCGACCCGCACGGGCCCATGGGGGATCTTGCAGCCCGTCGCGGACGGCGTCAAGGCCATCGTCAAGGAGGATATCATCCCCCGGGACGCTGATCGCTTCGTGTTCCGCCTGGCGCCCATCATTGCGGTCTTTACCGCGCTGGCCGCGTGGGCGGTCATCCCCGTCGGGCCGCCCATCCAGGTGGGCGGCATGACGATCCCCTTGAGCGTCGCCGACCCGCCTGGCGGGGTGCTGGTCGCCGTGGCCTTTGCCGCGCTCAGCGTCTACGGGGTCACGCTCGCGGGCTGGTCGTCCCAGAGCAAGTATTCGCTTCTGGGGTCGTTGCGGGCCAGCGCCCAGCTTATCAGCTACGAGCTGTCCATGGGTCTGAGCCTACTGGGCGTGCTGATGGTGGCGGGTTCCCTGCGGCTGACCGAGATCGTGGCGGCCCAGGAACAGTGGCCCTTCATTTTGTTGCAGCCGGTCGGTTTCGTGATCTACTTCATTAGCGCCGTGGCGGAGGCGAGCCGCGTGCCCTTTGACCTGCCGGAGGCGGAAACCGAGCTCGTCTCGGGATACAGCACCGAGTACAGCGGCATGCGCTTTGCGATGTTCATGATGGCCGAGTACATCCACATGATCACCGTTTCAAGCCTGGTAACCCTTCTGTATCTGGGCGGGTGGAACGGGCCGGCGTTCTTGCCGCCGGTGATCTGGTTTCTCCTGAAGCTCGGCTTGCTGTTGTTCGTATTCATCTGGCTGCGGGCGAGCCTGCCCCGGCTGCGCTACGACCGGTTGATGGACTTCGGCTGGAAGGTGATGCTGCCCCTGGCCGTCCTCAACCTGATCGCGACGGCGGTCATTACGGTCTACGTTGGTTAAGGCTGCGGGAGCGGCCTGGGCGCAGGTGACGCGAGGAGTGATGCCGGAGTGTTGAGGGCACTGGCAAAAGGTATGGGCACCACCTTGCGGATGCTGTTCCGCAAGAAGCCCACGATCCAGTATCCCTACGAAAAGAAGGAACGCGCGGCGCGCTTCCGGGGCCGGCATGAGCTGCGGCGCTACGACAACGGGCTGGAGATGTGCATCGGCTGCGAGCTGTGCCAGGTGGCGTGCCCGGCCGCGGCCATCACGGTTATGCCCATGGAGAATGACCCAGAGCGCCCCAACTCGCCCGGTGAGCGCTACGCGTGGAAGTACGAGATCGACATGCTGCGGTGCATCTTCTGCGGGCTGTGCGAAGAGGCGTGCCCGACCGAGGCGCTGCACCTGACCCGCGAGTTCGAGCTGGCGGACTTCACCCGGGAGCGGCTCATCTACGGCCGTGACCGGCTGGTCAACACCCACACGAGCCCGTTCAAGGTGCCGGTCAACGTCTACCCGGCCTATAGCGGGTGGCGGCCCATGCACGAGCCCGCAGGCGGGGATGCCGCGGAGGAGGGGAAGCCGGCATGAGCTGGGTCGTCCTCATCGCCGCTTTGGTGGCCCTCGTGGCCGCGATGGCCGTAGTACGGGCGCGGATCCCGGTGCACTCGGTGCTCGCCCTGGTGCTTAACTTGGTGTGCCTGGCCGTGCTGTTCATCGTGCTGGACGCTGAGTTTATGGGCTTGATGCAGGTGATCGTCTACGCGGGAGCCGTCATGGTGCTGTTCCTGTTCGTCGTGAGTCTCCTGGGGGCGCGCAAGGAAGCTATCGAGCGCGAGATGTCGCTGCTGGCGGGGCAGGAGGGCATGGGCGTCGTGGCCGCCGGTGTCCTGCTGGTCGCTCTTCTCATGGCCGTCCTCCGGCAGCCTCTGCCGGCACCCGCCCAAGTTTACCCGGGCTTCGGTGCCGTGCGGGCCTTTGGCGCCGCGCTGTTTTACGACCACGTCCTGGTGCTGCAGCTCGCGGCGCTGCTCCTGATGGTGGCCGTGGTGGGCGTGGTCGTGCTGATCGCCCGCCGCGACCAAGGGAGGTAGAGGGCATGCCCGGAATGGCCGTTCAAGGTTATCTCGTTCTCAGCGTCGTCCTCTTTGTCATTGGGCTGGCCGGCGTCCTTGTGCGCCGGAGCCCCTTGGTGATGCTGATGTCCATCGAGCTCATGTGGGGCGCGGCGGGTCTGTTGTTCCTGACGTTCGCCCGGCTGTGGGCGGGGATGGAGGGGCACATCTTCTCTTTCCTCATCATCGTCGTCGGCGCCGCCGAAGCCGCCATCGGCCTTGCGCTCATCGTCCTCATCTTCCGCACGCGTGATGCGGCCGATGTGGACGACGTGCGGGCCTTGCGGGGCTAGAGAAAGGGGTAGGACAGTGGAAAACGGCTACTGGGTGCTGGCGCTTATCCCAGGCCTGCCCCTCGTGGGGGCGGCCGCCAACGCGGCGTTTCGCCGGCGGTGGGGCAAGCCCGCCCTCGCCGGCACGGCGTCGGCCATGGTCGCCATGGCATTTGTCGCCACGCTGGCGTCGCTCGTCCGGTATCTCGGCCTGGAAAGCCATGACGCGCTGTCTCTGACCCTCTGGTCGTGGGGCGTTCCGGGCGTGGGGCTCGGCCTCTTGGGGGACGCCGTATCTTTATGGTTTGCCCTTGTGGTCACGGGCGTCGGTCTCTTGATCCACATCTACGCCGCCGCCTACATGTCGGATGATCCGGACTACGGGCGGTTTTTCGCCGAACTCAACTACTTCATCTTCGCCATGAGTCTTCTCGTTCTTGCCGACGGGTTTCTGGGCATGCTGGTCGGCTGGGCCAACGTCGGCTTGGCTTCTTACCTCTTGATTGGGTTCTGGAACGAGCGTCCGGCCGCGGCCGCGGCGAGCCGCAAGGCGTTTTGGGTCAACACCGTCGGTGAAGTGGGCCTCATCCTGGCCATGGCCATCCTGTGGAACCAGTTCGGCAGCCTCCGGTTCGCCGACGTGCTGCCCCAAGCCGGTCTCGCGCAGCCGGAGATCCTCAACTGGGTTGCGCTGTTGCTTCTGGTGGGTGCTGTGGCCAAGTCGGCGCAGCTGCCGCTGCACGTATGGCTACCCGACGCCATGCAGGGGCCGACGCCGGTGAGCGCCCTCATCCACGCGGCTACCATGGTGACCGCGGGCGTGTACTTGGCTGTGCGGGCGTTTCCCATCTTTGAGGCGGCGCCCTGGGGCTTGACCGCCGTCGCCGCCGTCGGCGCCGCGTCGGCCCTCTTTGGCGCGATCGTGGCGGTGGGCCAAAACGACATCAAGCGGGTGCTGGCGTTCTCTACCATGAGCCAGGTCGGTTACATGATCCTGGGCGCCGGCGTGGGCGCCTACAGCGCAGCCCTGTTCCATTTCATGACGCACGCGTTCTTCAAGGCGGCGCTGTTTCTAGGCGCGGGCATCGTCATTCACCATTTCCACGGCGAGCAGGACATCCGCCGCATGGGCGGGCTCGGCAAGCAGCTGCCCTTTGCCTACTGGACGTTCCTGTTGGGAACCCTCGCCCTCATCGGCCTGCCGCCGTTGTCGGGCTTTTTCAGCAAGGATGAGATCGTCGTGGAGCTGCTTGTGACCGGCCACACCGGTCTGTGGGCAGTGGCGGTCGCGGCGGCCGCGTTGACGGCATTCTACATGACCCGCCTGTTTTGCCTGGTGTTCACGGGCGACGCGCCGGCTAAGCCGGGCGCCAAGCATCGTGGACAGAAAGGGACCACCGGCCACGCCGCCGGCGGGCACGACTCGGGCCACGGCGTGCCGGCGCTGGAGTCGGTGCCGGTGCTCATCCTCACCGTCTTGTCCGTCGGGGCGGGCGTCTTGTGGATTCCGGGGATTACAGCCGTGCCCGAGCATTTCCTCGGGCGGGTGATTGAGCAGTATGCGGGCGCGGGACACGCGGCGGCCATGGACACGGGCCTTGCCAAAACCGTGACGGTCGCGGCGCTCATGGGCGTTGCCCTCTTGGCGATGGCTCTGGCGGTCCGGCTGTACGGGCCGGCCCGGCAGGGGGCAGGACCGCAACCGCGCTGGCAGAGCGTGCTGACGAATGGGTTGTATCTGGACGACTTGTACCGGGCGGTAATCGTCCGGCCGCTCTTGGCCTCGGCGGCCTACGTCGGCGGCGTCATCGACCCGCACGTGGTGGACGGGGCCGTCAACGGCGTGGCCAGGCTGGCGGGGACGCTGGCCGTCGGCGTGCGCCGTCTCCAGGCGGGATATGTGCGCCGGTACGCTTTGATCCTAATGGGCGGGACGGCCCTGATCGTGCTGTACTTTGTCATGCTGTGACCCGGGTCCAGCTGGCGTAGGCCGGGCTTCGCCGGGACCGGAATGGGGGAAGAGCCTTGCCCGACATCTCCGATCTGATGCAGATTGCACCGCTGGTGGCGCTGGCAGCCGTCGCGCTGCTCGTGATCGTCGTGGACCTCATGGTGCCCGCGCGCATGGCGCGGGGCACGATCTTGGTCACCGCGGCTGGTGGCCTGCTCGTTGTCGGCTGGTACTTGCTGGATCTGTGGAGCCAGGTTGTACCGCTGCCCGAGTTCGCGGCCAGGGCGCTTGCGCCCTTTGGCGGGGCGCTCGCGCTGGACGGCTTGAGCTTCGCGGCGTCCGCGCTCATCCTCGCGGCGGCTTTCTTTGCCGTGCTGCTCAGCACGACGGAGCAGGCCCGGGACATGTCCGGGTATGTGTCCCTTATGCTGCTGGCAGCCCTCGGTATGATGGTGCTGGCCGGAACGAGCGACCTGATGGTGATGTTTGTCGCCCTGGAAGTCCTGTCGCTCAGCTTGTACGTGCTGGTGGCGTTCAGGCGGGGCGACGCCAAGGCGCGGGAGGGCGCGTTTAAGTACTTCCTGCTCGGTTCGGTCGCCGCGGGACTGCTCCTGTACGGCTTTGCGCTTTTGTACGGCGTGACGGGGGCGACCAAGCTCGCCGGTATCGCCGCGTTCGCACGGCAGGGGACCATCGGGCCGTTGTACCACGCCGGTTTCGCCCTGGTCGTCATCGGCTTCGGCTTTAAGCTGGCCCTGGCGCCGTTTCACACGTGGGCGCCCGACGCGTACCAAGGCGCGCCGGCGCCTGTAACGGCCTTTATGGCCATCGGAACCAAGGCGGCGGCCTTTGTCGCGCTGGCCCGGTTCGTGTGGGCGGCCGTTCCGTCCGACCCGGTGCTGGCGGCGGCGTACTTGACGCCGATCGGGGTCCTGGCAGGCGTGAGCATGCTGGTGGGCAGCCTCGGCGCGTTGTTCCAGACCAACCTCAAGCGGCTCCTGGCTTACTCGGGCGTTGCCCACGCGGGATACCTGTTCCTGCCGCTTATGTCGTTGACTCCTGAGGCCTTTGGGCAGTCGCTGTTTTACCTCTTCGCCTACCTCTGCATGGCGGGCGGCGCGTTTGCCGTTTTGGTCGCCCGTTCGGTGGAGGCCGGCGGCGACGCCGGGGCGGCCGCTGACGCGGCGGAGCTGAGCGGGTGGCGGGGGTTGTACCAACGGCGGCCTGGGCTCGCTCTGGCCACGGCCCTTTTCTTCCTGGCCATGGCCGGGATGCCGCCGACCGCTGGGTTTACCGGCAAGCTGTTTCTTATCACGGGCGGCATCGAGGCCCGGGCGTGGTGGCTTCTGGCTGCCATGGTGGCCAGCACCGGCATCTCGGCCTACGTGTACCTGCGGGTCGCGGGCTCGGTCTTTCGCAGCCCGGAGGCTGAGGCTGCGGCCGTTGCCGAGATGGGTCCTGTACCGGGAGCCCACCTGTCCGGCAGCCACCCGGCGGGCGCAGTGGGCATTGTGGCCGGAACGGCCCCGTCGCCGCTGGCGTGGGAACGGGTGGCCGTCGGTGCTGTGCTCCTCCTGGCCGTGGCGGGCATCCTGCTGCTGGGGCTGTTCCCCAACCTCCTGTTGCCCGGGCTGCAGGGGCTCTTGCCGGTGCGATGACGCGCTGCCCGTGGCGACTCCTTGAGGTCGGCGCCTTCGCCGGCGCGGAACTCTGGGAGATTAGCCCCGTCTTGGCTGAGACGGCCGCGATATCGGTAGGGGAGGGGGCGGCGCCGCCGACGGTCGTCATCCGGCGGCAACGCCCCTACGCTCTCTTAGGACCGCGCGATGAGCGCCTGCCACGCCTTGCCGACGGGATCCGGGTGTTGGGACAGGCGGGCCTGCCGGTCTTCGTGCGGCCGAGCGGCGGCAGCGCCGTCATCTTGGACGAGGGATGCCTCAGCTTCGGTGTGGCCCGGCCGTGCACTGATTTCACCTCCATCAAGCGAAATTTCGAGGAACTCACCGAGGGTGTACGCCGCGCCCTTGGCTACTTGGGCCTGGACGCCCGCTTCGGCGAGGCGCCGGGCTCCTTCTGTCCCGGGCCCTACGATCTTATGGTGGGCCGGTACAAGGTGGCCGGCATCGCCCAGGCCATGCGGGGCGGGTATACCCTCGTTTCCGGCATGCTGCTCGTATCCCAGGACCCGGTCCCCGTCACCCGTCTGTTGAACGCGTTCTACTCCGCCGCAGGCGGCCCCGCAAATCTCGTGCCGGACAACGTAGCGCCTTTGTCGACGCTGCTCGGTCGCCCTGTCAGCATGGAGGAGGCGGAGACTGCCCTGCGGCGGGGGTTTGGGGACCTCTACGAACTCGAGACGTCCGTGCCGTCGCCCGTGGAGTTCGAGCGCGCTCGCCGGCTGCTCGCCGCCCGCCGCCTGGCTTAGCCCCCGAGGGTACCGCCTGTCCAACATGCCTTATCCGGTAGAACCAGGTTTAGGCAGGTTAACATTTCTGGCAGGAGCCTCCCAGCCGGCGCCGAAGTCGAAGACTTGGAACAATGCTCCAAATGAGGAGGGAGTTTTGTGCGAAGTAAGGCACGCATTGTCGTCGTAGTAGCGCTCGCGGCGGTGCTTGTGGCCTCGGTGGCCGCCTTCGCCCAGCAGCGCACGGTGACCGTTCTGGGCACCTGGGGTGGCCAGGAGCTCGAAGCGTTCCGCAAGGTGCTTGAGCCGTTCGAGGTTGCCACCGGCATCCGGGTCGACTTCACGGGCACGCGGGACCTCGTCGCGGTGCTCACCACCCGGGTTCAGGCGGGGAACCCGCCGGAGATCGCGCTCCTGCCCAACCCGGGGTTTGCGGCGGAGCTCGCCCGCGACGGGCACCTGGTGGCCCTCGATGACGTCCTCGACATGGCGCAGATGCGTCAGGACTATGCCCAGACGTGGCTTGACCTGGGCAGCGTGAACGGGAAGCTGTACGCCATCTTCCTGTCGGCTGACCTGAAGAGCCTCGTGTGGTACAACCCCAAGGAGTTTGCGGCTCGCGGCTACCAGATCCCCACGACGTGGGATGAGCTGATGGCTTTGACCGAGCGCATCGCCGCGGACGGCGGCAAGGCATGGGCGATTGGTCTTGAAAGCGGTGCAGCCAGCGGCTGGCCCGGCACGGACTGGATCGAGGATATCCTCCTGCGCACGGCCGGTCCTGAGATCTACGATCAGTGGGTCAACCACGAGATCCCGTGGACGCACCCTGCGGTGAAGCGGGCCTTTGAGGTCTTCGGTGCCATCGCCCGCAACAACAATTACGTCTACGGCGGCACCACGTACGAGCTCGCCACCAACTTCGGCGACGCCCCGCGGGAGCTTTTTACGAGCCCGCCCAATGCGTTCCTGCACCGCCAGGCAACCTTTATCCAGAGCTTCATCCTGCAGCATTACCCCAACCTGGTGCCGGGTGAGGATTTCGCGTTCTTTGCGTTGCCGCCCATCGACGAGCGGTTCGGCACGCCCGCCATGGGCGCCGGTGACATCGTGGGGATGATGCGGGACACTCCCGAGGCCCGGGCGCTCATGCGCTACCTGGCTTCGCCGGGCGCGCAGCAGATCTGGGTGTCCGAGCTCGGCAAGCTGTCGGCCAACCGGCGCGTCAACCCGAGCGCCTATCCGGACGTGCTGACCCGGGCTGCCGCGGAGATTCTGGTTAACGCCGAAGTGTTCCGGTTCGACGGCTCTGACCTGATGCCGGCGGCGGTCGGCTCCGGCGCCTTCTGGGAAGGCATTCTCATGTACGTGGGCGGCGAGGATCTCGATTCGGTCCTTGAGTACATCGAGTCCGTCGCGCAGGACGCTTACGGCCAGTAAACGACCGGCGGGCCGGGCACGTCCCGTCCCGCCGACTTGATCCAGGGGCACAAGCGTCGACCGGGGCCGGGGCCTGCTCAAGCGCGCGGGTTCCCGGCCCCGCATGCTAGGAAGGAGGGCCGGCATGCGGGGGGAGAAAGCTTGGTCCGCCCTGTTTGTGGGGCCGGCGGTCCTGCTGGTCAGCTTTTATCTCGTGCTGCCCACCCTGTATACGGTGTATCTCAGCTTCTTTGACCGCAACTCGCAAAGCTTCGTCGGTCTCGACAACTTCCGTTACCTGTTCACGAACGCCGCGGTGCAGGCTGCCTTCCGCAACAACTTGCTGTGGCTTGTCGTGTTCACGGCGGGCACGGTGCTCTTGGGACTTTTGCTCGCGGTACTGCTCGATCGCGTCCGCTACGAGGCGGTGGCGAAGTCCATCATCTTCTTGCCCATGGCGATCTCCTTCGCCGGGGCCGGCGTCATCTGGCGGTTCATGTATGCCTACCGGCCGGAAGGGGCAGAGCAGATCGGCCTCCTCAACCAGATCGTCGTCTGGTTAGGCGGGACGCCGAGGGCGTGGTTGATCGAGCAGCCGTGGGTCAACAACCTCGCGCTCATCGCCGCGGGGGTGTGGATTTGGACGGGCTTTTGCCTGGTCATCATTTCAGCTGCCTACAAGGGCATTCCCAAGGACATGATGGAGGCTGCCCGCGTCGACGGCGCCAACGAGCTGCAGGTGTTCAGGCACATCAGCCTGCCGTCGCTTTACCCGACGCTGGCCGTCATTACGACGACGATGATCATCAACGTCATGAAGATTTTTGACATCGTGTACGTGATGACCAACGGCCAGTTCGGTACGGAAGTGCTGGCAAACCGCATGTACAAGGAAATGTTCCAGTTCCGTCACTTCGGGCGGGCGAGCGCGGTTGCCGTCGTTTTGCTCGCCGTTGCAGCCGTCGTCATGGTGATCAACATCCGCCGCTTCCGGGAGGAGGAAGGCCGATGAGCCGCCGATGGACTCCGGGGGCGGTTGCGTCCCGGGCTTCTCTTCATTTTGTCATTGTGCTCCTGTGCCTGGTGTGGCTTCTGCCGGCGCTCGGACTTTTGGTCAGCTCGTTCCGCCCGGCCCAGGCGGTGTCCGGCAGCGGGTGGTGGACGGTGTTCACCACGCCGTTCGACTTCACCCAATACACGCTGGACAATTACCGGCACGTGCTTTTCCAGGACGGTATGGCGCGGGCGTTTCTCAACAGCCTGCTCATCAGCGTGCCCAGCACGGTGCTGCCCGTCCTCGTAGCGGCGCTGGCGGCTTTCGCTTTTGCGTGGCTCCGGTTTCCGGGGCGCGAGCTGCTTCTCCTGATTGTCGTCGGCCTTCTGGTCGTGCCGCTGCAGACGACCTTCATCCCGATCCTGCGCCTTTACAGCCAGTGGGGCGCGGCCGGCACCTTCGCGGGCTTGTGGTTTGCCCACACGGGCTACGGGCTGCCGTTTGCCATTTACCTGTTGCGCAACTTCTTTGCGGCGCTGCCGCGGGACTTGTTTGAGTCGGCGTACATCGACGGGGCTTCGCCGTGGACGGCGTTTTGGCGCCTGGCCTTGCCGATGTCGACGCCGGCCATCGCGTCGCTCGTCATCTTCCAGTTCCTGTGGGTCTGGAACGATCTACTGGTGGCCCTCATCTATGTCGGGGGCACGCAGGAGGTGGCGCCGCTCACGGTCCGCCTGAGCACCCTGGTCGGGTCCTACGGGCAAGAATGGCACGTGCTGACGGCTGCGGCGTTTGTGACCATGATCGTGCCGCTCTCCGTGTTCTTTGCCCTGCAACGCTACTTTGTACGGGGCATCTTGGCCGGAGCGGTGAAAGGCTAACAAGGGGAGAGTGCCGGCTTGCCGGGCTGGGTGTGCGGCGCCGGGGAAGCGGGGGCTCCGGCGCCGTCCGGCGGTAGAGGGAATCGGTGGGCCGCCGGCGAACTACCAAAAATATCCTATCGGTAGGGGAGTCTTGATATGCCGATGTGGCGGGAGGAAGCCCTGGAGTACCATCGCCGGGGCCGACCGGGAAAGATTGAGATCAAGATCACGAAGCCGACCAGCACCCAGCGGGACTTGTCCCTCGCCTACTCGCCCGGCGTGGCGGAGCCGGTGCGGGCCATCCACGCCGATCCCCACGACGCGTTTCAGTACACGGCCAAAGGAAACCTGGTCGCCGTGATCTCCAACGGTACCGCCGTACTCGGTTTGGGCAACGTGGGGGCGCTCGCGGCCAAGCCGGTCATGGAAGGCAAAGGCGTACTCTTTAAGCGCTTCGCCGACATCGACGTGTTCGACCTGGAGATCGACTGCACGGATCCCGAGGAGTTCATCCGAATCGTTAAGTCGCTGGAGCCCACCTTCGGCGGCGTCAACCTGGAGGACATCAAGGCGCCCGAGTGCTTCGTCATCGAGGAACGCCTGCGGGAGCTCATGGAGATCCCGGTATTCCACGACGACCAGCACGGTACCGCCATCATCGCCGGGGCGGGGTTGCTCAACGCGCTGGATCTCGTGGGTAAAGACATCGGCTCCGTCAAGGTCGTCATCAACGGTGCAGGCGCGTCGGGCATTGCGTGCGCCAAGTTCTTCGTGGCCCTGGGCGTGAAGCAGGAGAACTTGTGGCTGTGCGACAGCCAAGGTATCGTCCGCACGGGGCGCGAAAAGGGCATGAACCCGTACAAGGCTGCCTTTGCGCAGGATACGCCCCTTGAGACGTTGGCCGATGCCATGGAGGGCGCCGACGTATTTGTCGGGCTCTCGGTGGCGGGCGCCGTCACCCCGGAGATGCTCAAGGCGATGGCGGACAACCCGATTATCTTCGCCCTGGCCAACCCGGATCCCGAGATCCCTTACGACGAGGCCAAGGCGGCCCGGCCGGACGCCATCGTCGCCACAGGCCGTTCCGACTTCCCCAACCAGGTCAACAATGTCCTTGGCTTTCCGTTCATCTTCCGGGGCGCGCTCGACGTGCGGGCCCGCACCATCAACGAGGAGATGAAGATCGCCGCGGCCAAGGCCCTGGCCGAGCTGGCGCGGCAGCCGGTGCCCGACGTCGTCCTGAGGGCGTACGGGCTCGACCAGCTCCGTTTTGGCCCCGACTATATCATTCCGAAGCCGGTTGACCCGCGGGTGCTGTTGTGGGTAGCGCCCGCGGTGGCCCGGGCAGCCATGGAAACCGGCGTCGCCCGGGTGCACATCGACTTGGACGAGTACCTGGAACGGCTCGAGGCGCGGTTTGGCAAAGCGCGGGAGCTGCGGCGTATTATCCTGCACAAGGCGGCGACGAGCCCCCGGCGGGTCGTCTTTGCCGAAGGGGAGAAGGGCCGCATTATCCGGGCCGCCGCCATCGTCCAGAAAGAGGGGATCGGCCATCCCATCCTGGTCGGGCGTCCCGAAGTGGTGCGCCGCAAGGCCGAGGAGCTCGGCGTTTCGATGCCCTTTGAGGTTGTCGACCCCGCCGAATACCCGCGCCTCGACGAGTACGTGCGGCACTATTACGAGCTGCGCCAGCGCCGGGGCATCACCCTGATGGAGGCCCGGCAGAAGCTGCTCGATCCCATCTACTTCGGGTGCCTCATGGTGAAGCTCGGCGACGCGGACGCATTTGTGGCCGGTCTGACGTACCACTATCCCGACGTCATCCGGCCCGCCCTCGAGGTGTTCCGCACAAGGCCGGGCGTTTCCCGGGTGGCCGGCATGTACATCATGACGATCCAAGACCAGGTGTACTTTTTCACCGACGCTACCGTCAACATCGAGCCGACCGCCGAAGAGCTGGCCGAAATCGCCATCATGGCCGCCGACCGGGTGCGGCAGCTTGGCATCGAGCCCCGTATCGCCATGTTGTCGTTCTCGAACTTCGGCTCCACCCGCCACCCGCTGGCCGAAAAGGTGCGCCGGGCGACGGAGCTTGTCAAGGCGCAGCGGCCGGATCTCATGGTGGACGGCGAGATGCAGGCGGACACCGCCGTCGTGCCGGATATCCTCGAGCGCGACTATCCGTTTTCGGACCTCAAGGGCGGCGCCAACGTGCTGGTGTTCCCCGATCTCGAGGCGGCCAACATCGCCTACAAGCTGCTGGCGCGCCTCGGCGGCGCCGAGGCCATGGGCCCCATTCTCATGGGCCTCAACGGTCCGGTGCACGTGCTGCAGCGGGGCGACGACGTCGATGCCATCGTCAACATCGCGGCGGTGGCGGTGATGGACGCGCAGGAGTTTGGCCAGGGCTGACCGGCGCCGTCTGTTGTCGGCAGGGACTAGTGACGCTAAAGGCCGCGTCCGGGACCAGGCGCGGGATGATGAAGGCCAAGCGGGCGGCAGGCGCCGCCCGCTTGGCGCGCCCGCCCGGGCAAGCCTTCCACGGTGCTACCTTACGCGGGGAGCGACAGGGACTGGCGCAGGCGGGCGAGCTGCGCCTCGTTGGCCCGCGCGGCGGCAAGCTGCTCGGGCCCTTTGGGAAACGCCCCCGGGTCGTCCGCGAAGCTGGTCGGCAGTCCATAACGGCTTCTCTTGGCCCAGCGTTCTACCCACGGGCCCGGCAGATCCTCCGGGACGGGTCTTTCTGATACCTCGGCCCACAGCTGCGTCCAGGCCCGGGGCACCACCCGCAACAGCTCATAGCCGCCGCCGCCCAGAACGATCCAGCGGCCGCCGCAAAGCTCGTGCGCGAGCTCGTGCAGCACTCGGGCGGCGCGGGTGAGCGCCTGCAGGGAGACCGAGAGGTGCGTGAGCGGATCCCAGCGGTGGGCGTCGCAGCCGTGCTGCGTTACGAGCACGTCGGGTCTGAAGGCCCGCAAGGCGGCGGGCACGACGGCGAGGAAGCACTCGAGCCAGGAATCGTCATCGGTCCCGGGCCACAAGGGAATGTTGACGGCCGTGCCGTAGGCGCTTCCCCGGCCCCGCTCGTGGTCGTGACCCGTTCCGGGGAAGAGGTGATGGCCGGACTCGTGGATGGAAACCGTCAGCACGTCCGGGTCGTCGTAAAAAATCCACTGCACCCCGTCGCCGTGGTGCGCGTCGATGTCGACGTAGGCCACCCGGGCCCCCGTGGTGCGGCGGATGTGCTCGATGGCGACCGCCGGGTCATTATAGACGCAAAAGCCCGCGGCCCGGTCCGTCAAGGCGTGGTGTAGGCCGCCGCCCAAGTGTACGGCGTGGCGGACGGCGCCCGACATCACCAAGTCCGCGGCCGCCAGGGCGCCGCCGGCGACGAGGGCCGCGGCGTCGTGCATGCCCGGGAAGATGGGATTATCGGCGGTGCCCAGCCCAAACGCAAGTGCTTCCCGGCGCTCCCGCTCGGTCAAGGGCCCCCGGTCGGGTCCGCCGAAGCGGCGCACCGCATCGATGTATCGGTGGTCGTGCACGAGGGCGATGTCATCGATGGTGGCGGGCCCGAAGGAAACGACGTCCGTCTGAGCCAGGAGGCCGGTTTGCCGCAATAGGTCGAGCGTCGCCTCAAGGCGCACCGGGTTCAGCGGGTGCTTGTCATTGAAACGGTACGCCACTAGCTCATCCTGCCACAGAAACGCCACCCGCTCGGTCACCGGACTCCCTCCCGGAAGCGCCCTACAGCCAATCCTCCGGCAGCGGTTCCGCCAGCACGGCCACGAGCAGGTCGGCGGTGGCGGCTACGTCGCGTAAGTCTACCATCTCCGCCGGAGAATGCAGGTACCGGGTAGGAATGGAGAGCGCACCGGACGGCACGCCGCTGTGCGTCAGGTGGATGGCTCCCGCGTCCGTGCCGCCGTAGGGCAGCACCTCCATCTGATACGGGATCCCGCACCGCGCCGCTCGGTCGACCAGCACCCGGCGGACAGCCGGGTGTGCGATGAGGCTTGAGTCCTTGACCTTGATGGCGGTGCCCCCGCCCAAAACCATGTTCAGCTTTTCACCCTTGGGCGTGTCGCCCGCAGCGGTGACGTCCACCGCGATGGCGAGGTCGGGCGCGATCGCGTACGCTGCGGTACGGGCGCCCCTCAGGCCGACCTCCTCCTGCACCGAAAAGACGCAGTACACGTCGTGGGGGGATGGGTGGTCGTGCAACTGGTGCATGAGCTCCACGAGTACGGCACAGCCGGTGCGGTCATCGAGGGCTTTGCCCGTGAGCCGGGTCCCGGCGGCTGATACGCTGCGCTGGAACACGGCCGTGGAGCCGACGGGCGTGCGCGCCGCGGCCGCGTCGCGATCAGCTGCACCGGTGTCGATGAACATCCGGTCGAGCTTCAAGTCTTTGATGTCGTCTAGCTTCTCGGCGCCGATGACGCCCACGGTGCCGTCCGCGAAGACGACCCGTTGGCCCAGGAGCGTGGCCGGCCCGTGACCGCCCACCGGCGCAAAACGCAGGAATCCATTGTCGTCGATGTGGGTGACCATGAGCCCTATCTCGTCCATGTGGGCGGCGATCATGACGCGCCTGGCGCCGGGTCCGCCGCTCCCGCGGACGAGGCAGATAAGGTTTCCTAGCCGGTCGACGGCCGTCTCGGCAGCAAGCGGTGCCACGTGCCTTCCGATGAGGTCACGGACGGCGTCCTCGTGGCCGGATGGGCCGTAGGCGGGGGCGAGCTCACGGATGAGCCGTTCCAACCGGGAGGTATCGGCGTAGCGGGCGGACACAAAGAGTTCCTCCTCTCAAGCGGCTCGCGGTCGCAAGCTGCTTGGGCATGGGCTGAGCGTCAGGGAATGCCCGGCAGCTGGGCGGCGACACGAGGCACATCCTCCAGGAAACCCGCGACGAGCTGACGGGCGTACTCAAAATCCGACAGGCTCATAAACGCGCACGGCGAGTGGATGTAACGGCACGGCACCGAAACGGCGGCTGCCGGCACGCCGGCCCGTGTCAGGTGGATCGCCCCGGCGTCAGTGCCGCCGAACGCGGTGCGCCGCCACTGCCAAGGAATGCCACGGTTCTCCGCCGCCTCTACGAGGCCTTGGACCAGCGGCCGGGCCGGGATGGTGGCAGCGTCCATCACCGTGATGGCGGGCCCCTTGCCCAGCCAAGTCGACTGGCCGTGGGGTTCGGCGCCGGGGATGTCGGCGCACGTTGTGGCCTCGAGCACGATGGCGAGGTCGGGCGCGACGTCATACGCGGCTACCCGAGCACCCCGCAGCCCGATCTCCTCCTGGACCGTGAAGACCCCGTAGACGGGGAACGGGAACTCCAGCGCCAAGAGTTCCACCAGCAGCGCGCAGCCGGCCCGGTCGTCGAAGGCTTTGCCCTTGACGAGTCCGTTGCCGAACTCCCCGTAAGCGGTGGCAAACGATGCGTAGGCGCCAAGCTTCACGACGCGCTCAGCCTCTTCCTTGGACGAAGCGCCGATGTCAATGACGAGCTCCTGCTCGGGCACGGGTTTGCGTGTGTCCGCGGGCTTAAGGAGGTGAACCGGTTTCATGCCGATGACGCCCGGCACGCCGTCGGGCCCGACCCGCACCGCTTTGGCCGCGAGCACCCGATCGTCAATGCCGCCGACTTTGCGGAAGTGCAGGAGGCCGTCCTTGTCGATGCGGGTGACCATCAAGCCGACCTCGTCCATGTGGGCGGCGATCATGACCCGGGGCCCCGGCTTGTCAGCGCCTTTCCAGGTGATGAGGTTTCCCATCGGGTCGACGCGCCCACCGTCCACGCGATCGCGCACGGCTTGCCAGATCGCTTCCCGCACCCGGTGCTCGTCCCCGGAAACGCCCGGTATCTCACTCAACTCACGTAAGATCATAGCGCCACCCTTCCCGGTCGGCTGCGGTCAACGACGCCACCAAGTGCGCCAAAAGGCGGGCCGTTTGCCGGACGTCCTCCACGTCTACCACCTCGACGCTCGTGTGCATGTACCGCAAGGGGATGGAGATGACCGCCGTCGGGACGCCGCTTTGGGTGACCTGCATGGCCCACCCGTCCGTGCCCGAGGCCGCCGGCATCGGTTCCAGCTGGTGCGGGACGTTGTTGGCTTTCGCCGCATCGAGCAACATGGAGAAAAGGCGCGGGTGGATGTTGGCGCCAAACGCGAGGGACGGCCCTTTGCCCATGGGAAACACCCGATCCTCCGGCAGCCCGGGCTGCGACGCGAAGCCGACGTCGATAGCGACGGCCATGTCGGGCAAGATGCCGTACGTGCTCGTGATCGCCCCCCGCAGGCCGACCTCCTCCTGGACGGTCGCGACGGCGTACACGTCCGCGACGTGGTGAAGCCCGCTCAACAGGCGCATGGCCTCCACCAAGGCCGCCATGCTTGCGCGGTTGTCGAGCGCCTTGCCCGCGATGCGGCCGCCCAGAAGCTGCATCGGCTCCCGCAGCACGGTGACCAGCGTTCCCGGCGGTATGCGGCGGCGGACTTCATCCTCCGGCATCCCTACGTCGATAAACATCTCGTCCAGCGGAATCGCCTTGTCCCGCTCCTGCGGCGTCAGGAGGTGGGGCGGTTTCACGCCGATGTAGCCCGGCAGCGGGGCGTCCGCATGGACAATGACCTCTTGCGCCACCAGCGCGCGGGGGTCAACGCCGCCGACGTTGGCCACCCGCAGGAACCCGCCTTCTTCGACGCGGGTAACGATGAGGCCTATCTCGTCCATGTGCGCCGCAAGCATGATGCGCGGCCGGGGGGCTTGTCCTTGGCCCTCCTTGAATGCGATGCAGTTGCCCAGGGCGTCATGGCGGACCGAATGGCTGTAAGGCGCAAGAAGTTCGGCTACCCGCCGGCCGACGGCCAGCTCCCCGCCCGAGGGGCCGGGCAGCCCAGAGAGTTCTTTTAGCAGGGACGCGAGGTCGTGCGCCGGGGGCGCCTGGGACGATGAAACCGGCAGCAAGCGAACATCTCCCCTTGCCGGCGCGGCGCGGCAGCGCTTTCCGCCGGCGGCAACTGGTAAGGAGTTCATTGCGGCCCGGCGATTTCCTCGTCGAATGCGTGCCAGGAGGTTCAATGAGGGCAATCGCGCCGGCCGGGCCGCAGGATGTGCCGGCAACCGGCGGCAACAAAAAGACCGGTCCCCGCGGGGACCGGTCGGGCAGGCGATGATCCCGCTGCCGGTTACACGGCGACGATCTCAGTCACCTCAGGCACCTGCGCCTTGATGATGCGCTCGATGCCAGCCTTGAGCGTCAGCATGGACATGGGGCAGCCTCCGCACGCACCCATCATTTGCACGGTGACCACGCCGTCCTCCGTCACATCCACCAGCTGCACGTCGCCGCCGTCCATTTGCACCGCCGGCCGGATGCGCTCCAGCGCCGACTCGACCCGCTCCCGGATCCCGTTGGCCTCGCTCACTGGCACGTCACCCCCTCGTTCGTCACGTCGATTATATCACCCGCACTCACCTTTGTGAAGCGGCCGCGCCGGCCGGCGTCGCCGGGGGGCGGGGCAGGAGTCCCTCGGGCGGGAGCGAAAACACGATCGCCTGGAGCCCGCCGCGCCGGCGGAGCCCTCGCTCAAAGGAGGCCGACGAGACGGTGTTCGTCGATGTTGCCCTGCTGCCCGCTGAGCTGGATCACATGCCCCTCGACCGGTTTGCCGCAGCGGCGGTCATCGACGTCCTGCGCGCCACCACGACCATCGTGACTGCGGTGGAAAACGGCGCCCGAGGCGTCGTGCCGGTGGCGACGCCGGGGCAAGCTTACGCGTGGCGGTCGGCGGCGGATGGAGTGCTCCTGGGTGGGGAGCGGGGCGCACGCCGTATCCCCGGTTTCGACCTGGGCAACTCGCCCCTGGAGTATGGGCGGGAACGGGTAGCGGGACGCTTGATCGTGCTTACGACGACCAACGGGACGCTCGCGTTTCGTAAGGTGCTGGAGGCGAGCGGCCCCGGGGACGAGCCCCCCGAGTTGATCGCCGCCTGCCTGCGCAACGCCCGGGCAGCCGCTGTTCATCTCTGGGAGCGGGCAAGGGCGGCCGGCCGCGGGGTGCTCCTCGTGTGCGCCGGCACCCGCGGCTGGTTTAGTGCGGAGGACGCGTACTGCGCTGCCGCGGTGCTGAAGGGTCTGGCGGCGTGCGGGACGGTGGCGCTCGGAGACGGCGCCCGCGCCGTTCAACGCTTTGGCGCCCTGGCGCAAGGCGCGCGGGAGGAGCTCTCGGATACCCGCCACGGGCGGACGCTTCTAGAGCTTGGGTTCGAGGCCGACGTGGCGTTCTGCGCCGAGACGTCGGTCTCAGAAGTTGTACCGCGACTTGTGGACGGGGTGCTCGTGGCGCCCACCGGATGGGGAGCGGATCCCGGATAAAGCAGGTGTGATCGCTGTCGATGCGGAATGAGTGGCGGGGGAGCCGGCGCGGCCCGGCCCCGCATAGTTGTGTAACGAGCAGTCCGAAGCCGGGAGGGGGAGTGGGAATGGAGAACCGGCACGCGGCGTTGGGCCTGACGGACAGCGATGTCCTGGCAATGTACGAAAAGATGCTGCTCACCCGGTTGCTGGACGAGCGGGCATGGGCGCTGAACCGTATGGGAAAGGCGCACTTTCTCGTCTCGTGCCAGGGGCACGAGGCCGCTCAGGTCGGGGCCGCTTGGGCGCTAAGGCCCGGAATCGACTGGCTCTTGCCTTACTACCGGGACCTGGGCGTCGTGCTGGCGATAGGGATGACGCCCAGGGATTACCTGTTGGCCCTGCTGGCGAGGGCGGAAGATCCCCACAGCGGCGGACGCCAGATGCCGAGCCACTGGTCGTACCCGCCGCTTAATATTTTCACGGGGTCGAGCCCGGTGGGCACCCAGGTCCCGCAAGCGGCCGGCGTCGCGTACGCCGCGAAGCTGCGAGGCGACGACGCTGTGGTGTATGTGTCCTTCGGGGAAGGTACCGCCAGTCAGGGCGACGTCCACGAGGGCATGAACTTCGCCGCCGTGCACAAGTTGCCCGTCATCTTCTTTTGCCAAAACAACCGCTACGCGATCTCCGTACCCCAGAGCCTGCAGATGGCCGTGGACGACTTGGCCGATCGGGCCGCTGGGTACGGTTTTCCAGGAAAGGTCGTCGACGGCATGGACGTGCTGGAGGTGTACGGCGCCATGCGGGAGGCGGTGGACCGCGCCCGCCGGGGCGAAGGTCCGACCCTGATCGAGGCCAAGGTATACCGCCTGACGCCCCACTCCAGCGACGACGACGACCGTACGTACCGCGCCCGCGAAGAGGTCGAGGAATGGAAGCAGCGCGACGGTGTCACCAAGATTAGGGCGTACCTCATGGCGCTGGGGCTGTTGACCGAGGAAGCGGACCAGGCCCTGCGCCGGCGGCTGCTGGACGAGATCGACGCGGCGGTGGCGTACGCCGAGGCGGCGGCCGATCCGGAGCCATCGGACCTCGTGCGGCACGTCTACGCGGAGTGAGGGAGGCGGAAACGCCCGTGGCCATCAAGACGCTGCTGGAAGCCATCCGGGATGCCCTGGCGGAGGAGATGCGCCGGGACGAGCGGGTGTTCGTGCTTGGGGAGGACGTGGGCCGGCGCGGCGGCGTGTTTCGCGTGACGCAAGGCCTGATCGATGAGTTTGGGCCGGCCCGGGTGCTGGACACGCCGCTGGCGGAGTCGCTCATCGTCGGCGCCGCCATCGGCGCGGCGGCCTACGGGCTGCGCCCAGTGGCCGAGATCCAGTTTGCTGATTTTATTCACCCGGCCATGGACCAGATCATCAACGAAGCGGCCAAGATCCGCTATCGTTCCAACGGGGCGTGGGGATGCCCCATTGTTGTCCGCGCGCCTTACGGGGGCGGCGTCCATGGCGCCTTGTACCATTCCCAGTCGGTGGAGGCCTTGTTTTATCACGTGCCGGGACTCAAGATCGTTGCCCCGGCCACTCCGTACGACGCTAAGGGGCTGCTCAAAGCGGCCATCCGGGATCCGGATCCCGTGTTGTTTTTCGAGCACAAGAAGGCCTATCGCTCCGTCCGGGGCGAAGTGCCCGACGAAGACTACGTGCTGCCCATCGGCAAAGCCGACGTCAAGCGCGCAGGCGAGCACTTGACCGTCATCACCTACGGCTACAACGTGCACCTGTGCCTGGAAGCCGCCGAGCGGCTGAGCCGCGAGGAAGGCATCGAGGCCGAGGTCATCGACCTGCGGACGCTTTTGCCCATCGACCGGGAAACCATCCTGGCTTCGGCGAAGAAAACCGGCCGGGTGATGATCTCCCACGAAGACACCAAGACCGGCGGCATCGGCGCCGAACTCGCCGCGATCATCGCGGAGGAAGCCTTGTTTTACCTGGATGCCCCCATCGTGCGGGTGGCGCCGCCCGACGTACACCCCATGCCCTTCAACGGGCGGCTGGAAGCAGCCTTCATGCCGACCGTGGAACAGCAGTACACGGCCATGCGGGACCTGGCGCGGCTTTGAAAGCTGGAGGTGACGAACGAACGCGATGGCAGAGACGACGATAACCATGCCCCAGCTTGGAGAGAGCGTCGTCGAGGGCACCATCGGCACGTGGCTGAAGGCCGTCGGCGATCGGGTGGAAAAATACGAGCCGCTGGTGGAAGTCGTCACCGACAAGGTCAACACGGAAATCCCGTCGCCCGTGAGCGGCGTCGTGCAGGCGATTCTGGTCGAAGCCGGGACGACGGTGCCCGTGGGCACGCCCATCGCGGTGCTCGCCGCTGACGCCGAAGACGGCGGCGAGCACGCCTCCGGCACCGGCAAGACGGGCGGCGCGCCTTTTGCGGCGGTCCTCGCTCCCACGGGAGACGGGAGCGGCGCAACGGCTCGGCCGGCGGCCGCGAGCGTCGCCGGAGCCGGCGCGCCGTTGCCCAGGGGCGTCTACTCGCCTCTGGTGCGCCGCCTGGCAGCCGAATACGGGGTCGACCTCAGGCAGGTGCCGGGCACGGGTGCGGGCGGCCGGGTGACGAAGCGGGATGTGCTCGCCTTCGTGGAAGGGCAAGGCCTGAGCGTTCCTCCGGGGAAGCCCGCAGTGACGGCCAGCGGCGTGGTCACGGCGCCTTTAGCCCCGTCCATGGGCCCCGCGGCCGCAGCACCCGATCCTCGGGCGTTTCCCGGGGCGGCGGCCGGCCTGGACGACCTGGTCATACCTGCCGATCCCATGCGCCGGGCCATTGCCCAGCGCATGTCCCAGAGCAAGCAGACGGTGCCTCACGCTTGGACTATGGTGGAGGTGGACGTCACGCCCCTGGTCGCCCTGCGGGAGCGGGCCAAGGAAGACTTCCACCGCCGTGAGGGCGTCAGTCTCACATACGTGCCTTTCTTCATCAAGGCCGTCGTGGAGAGCCTTAAGGAGTTCCCCCACCTCAACGCCAGCTGGCAGGACGACCGTATCGTGGTGAAGAAGCGCATCCACATCGGCGTTGCCGTCGGGCTTGAGGACGGGCTCGTCGTCCCGGTCATCCGGGATGCGGACAGGCTGAGCATTTCCGGGCTCGCCCGGTCGTTGGCGGACCTCGTGGGCCGTGCCCGCGCCGGCAAGCTGACGGTCGATGATGTGCAGGGGGCGACGTTTACCGTCAACAACACGGGTGCCTTTGGCTCCGTGGCTTCGTACCCGATCATCAGTCCGCCGCAGGCGGCCATCATCACGATGGAGGCCATCGTGCGGCGGCCGGTCGTCATCGGCGACGCGATCGGCATCCGGTGCATGATGAACGTCTGCCTGTCGTTTGACCACCGCGTGACGGACGGCCTTTACGCAGGCCGGTTCCTGCAGAGCGTGAAACGCCGGCTTGAGGCGATTGGCCCGGACACACCCTTGTACTGACGCAGGCCTGCGGTGCCGGCGGCGCCTGCCGCCGCGCAAGATAGGAGTGGACGACAATGGAGCGAGAATTGCCGCTTTTGCCCGTGGACGCGCCGCCCGCGGAGCCGGTGCTGCGCCGGCGGCCGCCGAAGCGCTCGGAAAACTACAACCCGACCGGCAAGCCGCCGTGGCTTAAGGTGCGGGCCACCCTCGGACCCAACTACCGCAGGCTCAAAGATCTCATGCGGGGCCTGTCGCTGCACAGCGTCTGCGAGGAAGCCCAGTGCCCCAACATCTTTGAGTGCTGGGAGCACGGGACCGCCACCTTTATGATCCTGGGCGACATCTGCACCCGGGCGTGCGGTTTCTGCGCCATCAAGACGGGCCGGCCGACCGAGCTGGACTGGGCCGAACCCGAGCGCGTCGCCGAGGCGGTGGAGACCCTGGGCCTCAAGCATGCGGTGATCACGTCGGTAACCCGCGACGATCTCATCAACGGCGGGGCGGAGATTTTCCACGGCACCATCCGCGCGATCCGCGAGCGGTGCCCGGGGACGTCCGTGGAAGTGCTCATCCCCGACTACCAGGGCAATTGGGACGCGCTTCAGATCACGATGGCGGCCCGGCCCGACATCCTCAACCACAATCTGGAGACCGTGCCGCGCCTCTATCCTTGGGTCAGGCCAAAGGCCATCTACGAGCGGTCGCTGGAGCTTCTGCGGCGCGCAAAGGACTTGGACCCGGCGGTGCTTACCAAGACGGGTATCATGGTCGGCCTCGGTGAGACATGGGCGGAGATTGAGCAGGTCATGCGGGACGTGCAGGCGGCCGGGGTGGATATCATGACCATCGGCCAGTACTTGCGGCCGAGCGTCAAGCATTTGCCCGTCGAAAAGTACTACACGCCCGAAGAGTTCGCGGAGCTCAAGCGCCTCGGCGAGAGCCTGGGCATTCCCCACGTGGAATCCGGGCCGCTCGTTCGCAGCTCCTATCACGCCCACGAGCAAGTGCAGAAACTGGGTGGCGTCCAGGTGTGAGGGAGCAGGGCGAAGTCCGCGCCGAACGCCCCCGCTGCCTGGCGGTGGACTTGGGGCGCTGGGATTACGGCCGCGCATGGGAGCTGCAGGCCGCCCTCGTGCGAGCTCGGATCGCCGGCGACGTGCCCGACCTGTTCTTGCTGGTGGAGCATCCTCATGTATACACCGTCGGCCGGGGAGGGGACGGGCGCCATATCCTCTGGGATGAGGCGACCATGAAGGCGAAGGGCGTGACCGTCTACCATGTGGACCGGGGCGGTGACGTCACCTACCATGGCCCCGGCCAGGCCGTCGGCTACCCCATCGTATCCTTGCGGGACCGGGGCCTCGATCCCCACCGCTACCTGCGGGACATCGAGGAGGTCCTTATCCGCACCTTGGCTGACTACGGCATCCAAGGGCAGCGGGTTCCCGGCATGACCGGCGTCTGGGTCGACAACGCGAAGGTGGCCGCCATCGGCGTCAAGTTCACCCGGGCCGTCACGAGCCATGGTTTTGCCCTTAACGTCAACACCGACCTGAGCTACTTCTTGGGCATCGTACCCTGCGGCCTGACCAACCGTGCGGTGACGTCCATGCAGGCGCTCCTGGGCAGGCCGGTGGATATGCGGGAGGTGCATGCCGCGCTGGCCCGGCACTTTGCGCACGTTTTTGATCGTGTCGTGGAGTGGTGGCCCAGCGAGCGGCTGGCACCCTGGATGCCGCCCGCGGCGGTACCGGCAGGGAGTGCCACTTAGCGGGTCGCTCCTCTGTACATGCCCGGCAGCGGGCCGGGGCGCCGCACAAGGGTCAACGGCGGCGGAAGCCGGGCGGTTTGGGCGCCACGCGCACGATGATCGCACCGAGATTTCCGGCGAGGCTGTGCAACGTACCGCCCGTTCCGGTGGGTGCCGTGTCTACGACAACGGTGCGGACCGCAAGGGCGCGTAGCGTGGCGCCGAGCCGGGCTGCGTCCGCCTGGGCTTGCCGGCGGCGGAGATCTGCTTGGCCGGCGGCGCCGGCCGCCGAAGAGGCCACGGCGGCACGGCCTGCGGCGAGGGGCACGTTGGCTTTCCCGTCGGTGAACAGTACCAGCGTCACGCGGCCATCGGGATGGCGCAGCCGCCACCGGTGGGCAAGGCGCCCCGCCAGGACCAGGGCCGCCGGCAGGGGCGTGCCGCCGCCGCTGGGCAGGCCGGCGATGTGGCGGCGGAGGAGGGCCGAGCTGCGGCCGGGCGGGCACAAAAGCCGCGCCGCCTGGTCGCGGAAGTCGATGAGCGCTACGTAGCGGCGGTCACGGTACGCGTCCTGCAGGATTCTCAATCCCGCGCCTTTGGCCGTGTGCATGCGCGCGGCGGTCATGGAACCGGAGCCGTCCACCGCGAGGATGTACAAGCTCTTGGGCCTAGGCTTTCGGCGCCGCCAACGCAGATCCGCGGGCAACACCCGCACGGCCAGGGGCGGGCGCGGCCGGCGCAAGCGCTGGAAGGGGATGGCGGCGATCAGCGTCGCCGTGACGGCAAAGTGTCCGCCGCGTCTTGCCGCCGCGCGGGCTGCGGGCGCGCCCCCACCTGACGGTTTTCCGGTGCGGAGGGAGGGCGCCAACCCGTCCGCCGCCAGCGAGATCGCGCCCGGCAAGGCCGCCGGAGGTACGACGATGCGCCGGGCGACGGCCGTGCCGGACGCGGCCTCGGTACGAGGGGCGGCCCCATCGCCGGAAGCGTTCCCGGCGCCGGCGGCCGGCGGCGCGGGCGCGGGCCGATCGGGCACGACGGACGATTCCTCCGGCCCAGCGCCGGGGGTAGTATCCGTAGGATGAGCGCCGCTCTGGGACGGCGCGGTCCCAAGGGGCGCCGGCGATGGTGCCGGCCAAGCCGGTGCGGCGTCCCGCTGGGCCGGCGGCACAGGAGCGCCGCTTGGGGATTCCGGGACGGGACGTACGGGGCTAAGGCGGGGGGTGACAACCCACCCGATGGCAGCCTCCACGTCCTCTGGCAGCACGGCGCGGCGTCCGCACCACGCGGCCCGGGCCCGGGCGGCCCTGGCCACGAAATAGTCCAGGGGGTGCGCCGAGCCTCCGGCGGCTTCGACGGCCTTGCAGATGTCTTGCACCTCGGCCGGGGATAGCTCGATACGCGCCGCAAGCTCCCTCGCGGCCCGCACCCGGGCCGCGAGAGCACCCGCGTCGACGGACGGCTGGCCGTCTCCCGGCTTCGCAAGGTGTTGCACGGAGAGCTCGTCCGCTCGCTGCCACGCGATCCAAAGGCCGCAGCAGCGGCCCAGGGGGTCGGCCGGCGAGGGAGGGGACGAGCGGCGTATCAACAGGAGCGCCCGGCCGGGGAGCGGCTCGGTATCGAGCAGCGCGGCGAGCTGGGCGGCCGCCGGCGGGCTGATGACATCACCGGCTTCGACGACCAGGGCTCTCCCTCTCGCTTCAACAACCGGGCTCGGACGGCGCACCGGCCGTCCCTGGGCCAGCGTCGCCCGGACGTCGATGCGGTCCAAGAGGGTTTCGGGTGAGATGCCCGCGGGCACGCGCACGGGAGGGCGGCCCGTGAGCAGCCTGGCCAGTTCCCCGAGGGGCCACGGCAGGCCGGTTTCGGGCGCGCCATAGATGCAGGCGCCGCCGAGGGAAGGATCGACGGCCAAAAGGCAAAACGGTTCGGGCAACAGTGATGTCATCGACGGGGGACGGCTCGCTTTCCCGGACGCTCAACGGCTCTATCCGGCGCCGCTGTCGCCGGACATGTCCATTATAGTATCGGGGGTGCCGCCATGGGAACATTGACCGACGTTGCGGGCTTGCGCGTGGGCCATTGGACGGACGCCACGTCTCTGACCGGATGCACCGTCATCTTGTGCGAGGTGGAGGGAGCGGTGGGCGGCGTGGACGTGCGGGGCGGGGGACCGGGCACCCGCGAGACCGATCTCCTCGCGCCGGGGCGGCTTGTGGAGCGGGTGCACGCGGTTTTGCTGGCCGGCGGCAGCGCCTTTGGCCTTGCCGCCGCGGCCGGCGTCATGGAGTGGCTTGCTGAGCGCGGCGTCGGTTTTGACACCGGCGTTGCGGCGGTGCCCATCGTCCCCGCCGCGGTCATTTTTGACCTGGCCGTGGGCGAGCCGCGGGCGTGGCCCGGACCGGCGCAAGGATACGCGGCCTGTGCCGCGGCGAACGCCGGCCCGGTGGCCGAGGGCAACGTCGGCGCCGGCACCGGGGCCAGCTGCGGCAAGTGGGCAGGCATGGCCTATGCGATGAAAGCGGGGCTTGGCACCAGCTCCATCCGGTTGCCCGGCGGCGGCACCGTCGGCGCCCTCGTTGCCGCCAATCCGCTGGGCGACATCGTCGATCCGCTGACGGGCAGCCTCGTGGCGGGCGCTTACGATCGCCGTCAACATTCGTTTCTCAGCCGCGCCGCCGGTTTGAAGGGCGGGTTTCCGGCCGCGAACACCGTGATCGCCGTGGTGGCCACGGATCTCCCCCTCTCCAAGGAAGCGGTCCACCGGGTAGCCCAGATGGCTCACGACGGCATCGCCCGGGCCGTCTACCCGGCCCACACGCCCTGGGACGGGGACACGGTGTTTGCCCTTGCCACCGGCAAGGCGGCGCACTTGCGGGCTCAGGACCGGGCACGGGAGATGGAGCAGGTTGCCCAGGTGGGGGCGGCGGCGGCCGAAGCTCTGGCCTTGGCCATCGTCCGTTCCGCCCGGGCGGCCGAGCCGGCGGGCGGCTTGCCGGCAGCTAGGACCATCGCTCCGCCAGACGATCGAGGATGATGTGCGCGACTTCCGTCTTGGGCAAAAGGGGCAGCTCCTCGACGCGGCCGTCGGCATGGAACAGGGTGACGCGGTTTGTGTCCGCCTCAAAGCCGCTGCCGGGCGCCGACACGTCGTTGGCCGCGATCATGTCCAGCCCTTTGGCTTGCAGCTTGGCAAGAGCGTTTTTGTGAACGTCGGCCGTCTCCGCGGCGAAGCCAACCTTGAGGAACGGGCCGTTGACCGAGGCAAGCACGTCGGGGTTGCGTACAAGGCGCAGTGTCCAGCCGTCGGCGTCACCCTTCTTGACTTTGTGCACCGCGGCCTCCTCGGGCCGAAAGTCGGCGACCGCTGCCGCCATGATGAGCGCGTCGGCCCCCTGGACCGCCGTCTCGATGGCAGCCTTCATGTCCAAGGCCGAATCGACCCGCCGCACCTCAAGGCCGGCGGCCGTCTCGGCGTCGGGCGCTACGGTCGTCACCAGCGTCACGTGCGCCCCCCGGTCCCTGGCGGCAGCTGCGAGCGCATGGCCCATCTTGCCCGATGAGCGGTTGGTGATGAAGCGCACCGGGTCGATGGCTTCCCTGGTGCCGCCCGCGGAGACGACGATGCGGCGTCCGGCCAGGTCGCCGCCGCGCCCGAGCACCCAGCGGAGCGTCCCTATGATCGTGCCGGCGTCCGCGAGGCGTCCGACGCCCGCAGCACCCGAGGCAAGGCGCCCGCTGCCCGGCGGGACGACGACGGCGCCCCACTCCTTGAGCCGCGACAAGTTGGCCTGGGTGGCCGGATGCTGGTACATGCGGGTTTCCATGGCCGGGCAGATGATGAGAGGCGCCTCGGAGGCCAACACCGTCGTGGTAACGCAGTCGTCCGCCATGCCGACCGCGAGGCGCGCGATAAGCTGTGCCGTGGCCGGGGCGAGGACGATGGCGTCCGCGCGCTTGCCCAGGGCGACGTGGTCGATGGCGATCTCCGAGCGCGGGTCAAAGAGGTCCGCCACGACCGGGCGGTGGGTGAGAGCTTGAAAGGTGAGAGGCGCCACAAAGGCGGTAGCTTCCCGGGTCATCACCGTGTCGACGCGGGCGCCGGCCTGCACCAGGCGGCTGGCCAGATCGGCGGCCTTGTAGGCGGCGATGCTGCCGGCGACCCCGAGCACGATGTTTTTTCCTGACAGCGGGTGGCCCTTCATGCGTTCAGCCCCCCGTGGGCGGCTTCCGGATGGGGCGCCGCGAATTCGGGGTGGTTCATCACGTACAGGAGCCGCAATCCGTCGAGGGTCAGGTGGCGGTCGACCGCGTCAAACACGTTGCTGTGCCGGGCTACGACCTCCGCCAGGCCACCGGTGGCGACTATCCGCGCCCGGCTGGGCAGCTCCGCCTGGATCCGCTCGATGACGCCCCGCACGAGCCCCGCGTATCCGTAGACGGTCCCCGACTGCATCGCGTGTATGGTGTTGCGGCCGATGGCGGACGGGGGCGGTGCCAGCTCAACGCGGGGGAGTTTGGCCGCCCGCTCAAAGAGGGCTTCCGCCGCGATCTGCACGCCGGGGGCGATGGCGCCGCCCAGGTACGCTCCGTCCTCGGAGATGACGTCGAAGGTTGTGGCGGTGCCCATATCCACCACGATGGCCGGCCCGCCGTAGCGCCGGTAGCAGGCTACCGCGTTGGCGATGCGGTCCGCGCCGACCTCAAGGGGGTTGTCCACGTCGAGCCTGAGGCCAAGCACGCCGGATCGGCCGCTGACCGACCAAGGCGCGACGTTGAAGAGGTGGCGGACGACCCGTTCGAAGCGGGACTGGAGGGGCGGCACCACGTTGCCGATGACGACGCCGTGCACTTCCAGGGGCGAGTGGCCGGCCCGCTGGAACCAGTTGTCGATCTGGATCTCGTACTCGTCCGACGTCCGGCGCAGATCGGTTGACAGGCTCCATGTGCGCAACAGATGCTCGCCCCGGTACAGGCCGAAGCTGACGTTGGTGTTGCCGATGTCGATAGCCAAAAGCATGGAATCACATCCTTACTCGGGTGGAAACACCGGCCCTTGGGGCGCGGCGTCCGGCATGGCGCGGAGAACGGCGTCCCGCACCCGTTGGCCCGAATCCAGATCGTCCAGCGGATCCCGCCGCAGCCGGTGGCTGAGGGCCATGGGAGCGAGCGCCGCCACGTCTTTCTCCGTGGCCGCCGGGCGGCCCGCCAGGGCGGCATAAGCCCGGGCGGCCCGCAACAGGCACAACTCGCCCCGGTGGCCGGCCAAGCCGAGCTCGGCGGCAAGGCGCGCCACCGCTTCCAAGGTCCCCGCGGGGACGTCCACCGCCTCAAGTCGTTCCCGGGCCGATGCGATGCGCTCCCGCAGGGCGTTTTCGTCGGCGGCGAACCGGGCGAGAAACGCCCGCGGGTCCCGTTCGAACGCGTCGCGCCGGCGCACGATCTCCACCCGCAGCGGGATGTCGGTGATGGTCGCCACCGGCACGAACAGCCCGAACCGATCCAAGAGCTGCGGCCGCAGGTCGCCCTCTTCGGGGTTGCCGGATCCTATCAGCACAAACCGGGCCGGGTGTTGGACGCTGACGCCTTCCCGCTCCACGACGTTGACGCCGCTGGCAGCCACATCCAGCAACAGGTCGACGAGGTGGTCCTCCAGGAGGTTGACCTCGTCGATGTAGAGGAAGCCGCGGTTTGCCCGGGCCAGCAGTCCCGGCGCAAAGACGGCCTCGCCCCGGGTCAGGGCCGCTTCGATGTCGAGGCTGCCGGTGACGCGGTCCTCGGTCGCCCCCAGCGGCAAGTCCACCACCGCGATGGACTGCCACTCGGCGGTGAGGGTCTCGCCGCGGTCGTGCCGCTCCCGGCATTGGCTGCACCACTCGTCCGGTCGCCCCGGATCGCAGCGAAACGGGCAGCCGGCCACCACCGGGATGGGGGGCAGCAGCCGCGCGAGGGCCCGCACGGCCGTGGACTTGGCGGTTCCCCGGTCGCCCATGGCCAACACGCCGCCGATGAGGGGATCGACGGCAACGAGCAACAGCGCTAGCCGAAGGGCGTCCTGCCCGACGATGGCGGTGAAGGGATACACAGGCCGCAGGCCCACGGCGGATTCCAGCCGCACTCAAACGACCCCCTCGACGCGGTCCTCCGCGTCCGCCAGAATCTCCTCCAACTTCGCCCAGCGCTCCGGATCCGCCTGCCAGAAACCGCGCGCCCTCGCCTCGGCAAGGCGGGCCGCCATTCGCTGCACCGCCCGGGGGTTGTGGCGCAGGAGCCGTTCCCGCATGGCGTCGTCCAGAAGGAACGTGTCGGCTGCGGCGGTGTAGATCCACCCGTCGACGGCATCGGCGGTCGCGGACCAGCCG